>Ga0326726_10006040_pt1 | contig 10918 bp, 10 predicted proteins | sample MHFenrmetagenome_2_FD_207603 | JGI IMG/M metagenome (GOLD analysis project Ga0326726, IMG submission 207603) | Lab enriched peat soil microbial communities from Michigan Hollow, Ithaca, NY, United States - MHF15MN | ecosystem: Environmental > Terrestrial > Soil > Wetlands > Peat | place: USA...
CCATTTAACAAAACTTTGTACCGGAACGAAGAGATCGTCCAGAAAGTGCTTACGATTGTTGGCGGGAAGTTCCGCCCCCTTGATACCCGCGTCGACGCACTCTATCCCCAGTTCAGCGGCCAATGGGCGCAATGCCGTGATCAGTTTCCACCGCAGGCCGCCTGCACCGTAAAGCAGAAGAAACAATTTGCCGCCGGGTTTAAGAATGCGAGTTAGCTCGTCAAGCCCCTGCGCAATGCTCGTAGTGTGATGCAGGACGCCGGCGCAGCATACAAAATCGAAGCTGTTGTTCTCGAAAGGGAGCTCAAGAACCGACCCCTTCATGAAGCGAATATTTGGCACATTCTTCGCGCGCTCACGTGCGGTCAACAGTCCGGATTCGGAAATGTCGCAGCCGATGACCTCAGCGGCTCCAAGTGTCGCCATTGCCACGCCATAGCGCCCGCTGCCGCATCCCGCATCCAGACACCGTTTGCCCCGAAATCAGCTTAGATCGAAGCCATTTGCTTCGAAGCGCTTTGCGAACAGCGCTACAGATTCGCTATATTGTTCGTCGTCCAGCCGATGCCACAAAGACCCGAAAAGCTGACCGGTCTCCTTTTCAACAGTCATGGTCATGAAGTCCTTCCAACCGAAAGCAGCGATCCGGTCTCACATCCGAACAGACCACTAACCCAGCGGCGCGTCGTCGCCGCATGCAGGAAAATCGTTGGTAATAGTGAGGTCGCCTTCGTTTCAGAGAGAAACGCCTGAACCTGCCGATAAATTCCCGGTTTAAATGCCCGATCCATCTGGTCGTCGATTTCCACGGGCTGGAGCGAAAAGCTATTTTTGTCCTGGACCAGCAGCGTCTCGACCGGCTGCAGTAGCACACGTCGTCGTGTCGTTCGCAAATCGAGACCCCAACGCCCCGCCGACGTCCAGTCGGCATGCCACGTGAACAAAGCCCCACTGACTGTGCGTCCATGACCGGTAAATACGGCGCCAGCCGGGTGCCAGCGAAGAATGCCTTTTACTGCTCCATTCATCTCTTTCGGCTCGCCTGCAAGGTGGAATACGAGGTCGAACATGTGACTGGAATTGGCGAGCAGCCAATTGGCGAGGACAGCCGGATCTTTGTCGGGCGTAGCGATACGATCGGCGATCTCGCTAAAATCGAGATGGAACGACGATACGCCGCCGTCTTCGGCAATAATGCGCCGAGCAGCATCCACGGATGCGTAGAACCTGCGGTTATAAGCAACGAATATCCTGGCGCCGGACTTCGCCGCCACAGCCTCGACTGAAGCGATTTCATCGAGATTAAGGCCAGCAGGCTTCTCGACCAAAATGTATCTTGCGCCGCCGGCAACAAGCTGCTTTGCCGCCGTCGCGAGCTGAGGGATCGGCAAGGCGACAATGACCGGCCGCGCTCCTTCAATCGTGTTCTTGGCCAGATAGACTTCAAGACCACCTTCAATCGGACGTGACCCGACCGCCTCTGCGAAGGCTGCCGCCGATCGTTGGCCGCGTCCGACCGCTTCGAAAGGAACGGCTTGCGCGCGCAGCGCCTTTGCGTAAGCGACGGCCATGGGACCGGCGCCGACAAGCAGGACATTCATGTGATCGGGCACTCATCAAGGTCGGGGTTGCCGGTAGTCTGGCGCAAGTGATCAAGGAACGTTCCAATCATGACGCGATGCAACTTGGCTGCAGTTGAATAGTTCGGCAAGGCGGGAGCGCGCCCATCGAGAATGTGAGTTACGTGATCGGCTGTCGCTTCGCTTTGAAGCGGAATGGGAAACGATTCGATACGCTCTCCCATATCGTTCTTGATCGACAATGTCTGACCCGTCTGCGAAATACGCAGCTGGAGCGCGTTGCACGCAATCGTGACGATCCGGTCTGCGGGCGCCCCCGATAAACACGTCGCGGAGAAACGAGAATTTTTACCGACTGTTCCGCCAAGATTTCCCAGGAATTCGATATACCCCGGCCGTTTGGCAGATATGGTCTGAGGTGCAAGACCTTCATTTTCCAAATGTATGTCGCTTGCACCAGACAACATAGCGACCTCATCGAGGTGATGGATGACATTGCAGGCAAGGCCCCAGCCTTGGCCGTCAACGCTATAGGTAAAAGGCCGCCCACCGATCAGATCTAAAAGAAGATTTGCTCGCGGATATGCGCGCCGAACGCAATTGACCCAGGCGCTCACTTTATTTTGCGCGAATAACGATTCGATGTGGTCGTACTCTGCCAGCCGAGGAAACAAAACCTTCTCAAGGATGAAACAGCGTACGCCTCTCTGCACCAGGTCCGAAACAATTCCAGCGCGCTCGCGGGCGTTCGTTGCAACAATAGCCAAGTCTACGATGGGGATATCCGACGGATCAGCATGATACCGCACCTTGCCCACCTTCAACCCCCCTGCCTCTAGAAGCAATGCGGCAGCGCGCGCCCACGACTTTTCCGAAGGATCAACAACATGTACGTCCAAAGGACGACTTAGAGCTGCTAGGCCTTGCAGATGGCGCACACCAATTGCGCCCGCCCCGACAATCGCAATTCTATTCATTGCAAACGATTTGGGAGCCCGGCGACAGCGGAAACATCGTTGGTATCGACCCGCTTCAGCAGCATGCGGTTACGGCGAACGGAGGGACCATTCACGCCGCTCCGCATGCTCAGTCCATAAGAAAGGCCAAATTCTTCTGCTACACGTCCGACATTTTCATCTACCGCAGTAGGACCGCCATAAGGATATGATATTCCTCGTACACGCACGCCTGTGATATCTTGGATCACATCCAAAGATTTGCCAATTTCAAGACTGATGGCTGCGTTGTCCAGCATCGCTAGCGCGAGATGGCTGTGCGAATGGGTTCCAATCATTCCATGCTTCGCTAAGAAGCAAACGTCGGCACGATCCATGTAAAGCGCTGATGCGACCGCGGCCTCGTTACCGACCAATTGTTCAAACTGCCGGTCTACCCAATCACGACGACTTCTTAGATCGAGAACGAAATTTAGAAAGTACTTAAGTCGCTGCGCATCGGCATCATCCAACGGATACTGAGCCGAAGCGGCATCCGGATCGATTCCTGTGAATGCCACTCCGAATCGAGCGGTGAGATCGGTGACTAACTCGACATCCGGTCGCGACGCCCGAATCATATGCAATTTGTGAACGTCGAGCACGCAACTCTCTGTTAGAGGGGCGGTCGGAATGTAACACACTGCGGCAAAACCTTGCGTCCTAAGCCAATGGACCGCCCGCATTTGCTCCTTAAGTCCATCATCAAAGGTTATTAGGCATAAAGACACATCGGTCGAACTATCGCCGTCGATCGCCTCCAAAACCTGACATTCATTGGCAATGGTCCAATTGGCGGCAATATTGGAAATTTGCGTAGCGAAGGACACTGGGCTGATCGGATAGATGCCCGAGCTCGGACGCTCCGTCCGGTAATAATGATAGTTTACTGCGAGAAGCCGCATTTGGTGCTTCGCTCGGCGTCTTCGATCTGCTCGCGAGTAATTCCATCCCCGATAAAATCGAGGGCTTGCTTCAATGCAGCCTCGTTGAAATCACCCATGCGGTAAGCGCGCGTACTAGCCGCTGATTGGGGTAAAGGCTGAATTGCCCCGGAGAGATAGTCGGACACTACGCTTGGTACCATTTCGATCGAGCGACGGATCAAACGCGTTGTAACGCTGTAATAGGTGTCGCCGATTTGCGGATTTGCTCTAATTTGCCGCAAAATACCGCCAGCATCGACCCGTTCGACAGCCAAATGGATGGTCGCGCCGACGCACGCCAATTCTTTGTTGACGAATGGCCAAAACAACGTGGCCGCACCGCGATAGAAAGGCGACAGCCCAAGATGAAGGTTTACTATCCTTTTGGGAAAGGTCCGAAGCCAATGCTCTCCTAAAATTTCGGTGCCAAACAGCAGTACGATATCAACTTGCGCTTCGGCTACTCTTTCCACCACTTTGGCATCGTTGATATTCACAACGTGAGTATGCGGCAGTGACGTACTCGAAAGCCTTTCTCGAAATTCCACCTCTTCCGCTTGCTTCAATCGCACAAAATGATTTCGGATAGATTCGGATTGCTGTATTGCACCGTCATAATAGTTCTTTTTTGGCTGATGCAGGGCCGCAACCACGTTGAATGCCCGCGACATCGTTTGCACGAAAAACGCGTGGCGCAAAGATGTGGAAGTCAAAACCGCCGCCCGCATATTTTAGTCAAGAAATGCCCGCGCCCAATACTCAAGATTGAGCCATTGCCAGACAAAGAACGAGTTATCGCGGGAACCTTTCACATAATCGTCGTAGACCGTCTGCGCGCGCCGCGGATCGACCCAGCCACGCGCAGCGAATGAATTGCTCTCCAGCACCTCCTGCACCAGCGGCCGCCATCCATTTGCGAGCCACTCGCGTTGTGGCGACTGGACCGAGCGCTTCTCGGCGTCGGCCACTTGTGCCGGAACCCACCGTCGCGCGATCTTGCGGAAAAGAGATTTGGTGTGGCCATCCTGCAAAAGGTAACGAGTCGGCACGCTGAAACCAAATTCGACGAGCCGATGATCGAGGTAGGGAATGCGTAATTCCCGCGATCGGCCCATCGACATGCGATCATTGAAACGAAGACCGCGAGGAATCTTCGTCGCCAGGAGATCGAGCGCGGCGGCTGCCTTTACCGGCTCATCGAAAGCAGCCCCGTGTGTCGGTGGCGGTAGCAGAGACGCCTCCCGCTTCAACCGATCTGCAATGGCAACCGGGGCGACAGCCTGCGAGCCGTCAATGGCGCGGCCTCGCGCCGGCTTGCCTCCATTCATGGTGTATTTGGAATAGCCGAGAAAGCATTCATCGACGCCATTGCCGTCAAGCAAGACGGTCACACCTTCGGCCTCGGCCGCTTTATAGATCTCGTCGTAAGCCAGGACCGTAACGCCCCCAAACGGCTCGGCCTGCCGGCGCACGGTCCAGTCGATCTTGGCCTCAACGTCCTCACGCGTCAGCGTGCAGAGATGAAGGTGCGTTCCATCTGCTACCTTACGCACCCAGGACGCTTCACTGTAGGGCGGCTCAAAATCCTGGGTGAATACGTGCAAGTCGGCCACACTCGGCGAGCCCACGCGCACCAGCACGGATGAGTCGACCCCTCCCGAGACGTTGAGGCCAACGCGAACGTCCGCAATCAGGTGATCGCGTATCGCGGATTCGACCAACGATGCGCCACGTTCGATCAGTTCCTGTTCCGACGCATTGCTGAAGTCGCTGATGTTCTTGTCGAGATGATACCAACGCCGTTCGACAAAATGTCCATTGTTGAGGTCGAGCTCCGCCACGCAACCCGGCTCGATCGCATAGACATTTGAAAAGAAAGTCCGGGCTCCGGTATCGTAAAGACCGGTTTCCAGATATGTGCGGATCGTGTCCTCGTCCGCGAGCCGCCGCGGATGGAGCATTAAAAGCGGGGGAATTTCACTCGCAACCGCAACACCGCCGTCGGCCAGCCTCGTCCAGTAGAGAGGCTTGATGCCAAATCGATCGCGAACAAAATGGACGCGCGCCCGGTCGCGATCGTAGAGCGCGAATGCAAACATTCCAACGCAATCGTCGAGTGCCGCCATCCCGCTCTCGGCGAGGCCCGCGAGCAGCATTTCCGTATCGCCCTGGCTACGAAAACGCCACGGCCCGCGATATCTGGCCCGCAATTCACGATAGTTGACGATTTCGCCGTTGTAGATCAGCGTCCAATGACCGCCTGGCGACAGCATTGGCTGATTGGCGTCGTCGGAAAGATCTATGATCTTGAGACGGGTGTGGCCAAACGCAAGGCGGTGATCGTCCGAAAACCAGATCGCATCAGAGTCGGGGCCTCGATGCTTCAGCAGTTGAAGCAGGCGGTTCGGTTCGTCCGGACCGACGCCACCAGGCCTGAAAATAGCAAGCAGCCCGCACATCAGAGGATCACGTTTCGAACGAGGGGTCCCGTGGCGGCTCTTGAAGCCATTCTTTTAACTTCCGTCGCTGCAGCTTGCCGTTTGACGTGCGCGGCAGAGTCTCGAACAACCGGAACTCTCGCGGCTGTTTCCAAGGTGGCAACCTCGCGGCGATGGCCTCCCGCAGATCAAACTCGCAGCTCGGTAAACTCTTGCCCTCAATGCACACGACGGGTATCTCGCCCAGTATCGGGTCCGGCCTGCCCACGACAGCGTATCGACAATTCGGCAGAACCTCAGCAAGCAGACTCTCTACCTCGTCCGGCGAAATTTTATAGCCGCCAGAGTTGATGATATCGTCGTGGCGCGCCACAAAGTGAACGAAACCGTCGCTGTCCATCCAACCCCAGTCACCGCTCCGAAACCATCCATTGGCGATGCGGGACTTCCAGACCTCTGGCTGGCGCCAATAGCCACGCGCAAGATGCGTTCCGCGTACAGCGATCTCGCCTTGTGTCCCGGGCGGGAGCACTGCACCACCGGAATCGATGACGGTCACCTCTACGCCGGGTGCGGGGCAGCCCACACTGTCGAGCTTCTCGGGTTGAAGGCGATAGTTTACGAACGTGCTTCGCATCGACTCAGTCATGCCGTATTCCATGACCGGCTGAACATCGGGCAGCAAACTCAGCATATCTCGTTTGTGAGATAACAGCATGGGATTGCTGCCGATTTCGATCCAGCGCAAGCTGCGTCCGTACTCACCAAGGTGTTCTGGAAATTTTTCGATCAAAAGCGTGAACCCGCTCGCAACTCCGGTGAGCGAGCCACAACCATATTTTCGAAGCGCGGAGAGAACGCGCAAAGGGTTGAACGTGCCATCGTCGATCACTAGGGTACCTAAGCGTACAAAAACTGCGCAGACCCGCGCAAAGCCAAAGGCGTGACTGGGCGATGACATCAAATACTCGGTGATGCCCGGAGCGATCGACACCGCCGCATTTAGGTCGCTGACAATGCGGTGCAGCGCCTTGTCAGAAATTTCGGCCGATTTGCGCTGCACGGTAGTCGTGCCTGACGAATGCAGAATTACCGCGATTGCATCGCCGCTCTCACTTCCATCTCGCAAATGCGGCGCCCGTAACCCGTGACCGAACGTTGGCAAAAGCACAGCATCGCTATCCGTCGCTATCCTTGCAAGAGCCACTTCAGGTCCGATGATCGCCGCCGGAGCGACAGAATTTACCAAGTCCCCCGCGTGTTCGGGCTCGTCCTCTGGCAGCGGAACCGGGACGGCGTCAGCCATCCACGCGGCCAGCAAACCAATGATAAAATCTCGCTTCGATCCTGAACAGACGCAAACGCACTGACCCCGCCGTACACCGGCGCGTACCAATTGTTCTTGCAGCGAACCACACAGACCGAAAAGTTCGGCATAAGTAGTTCGCTCGCCGTTGGCGATCATCGCTACCAGCTCGGAGTCGCCTGCACCCTGTGAGACGGCGTTGATCAGATTATTGACGAGAGACAAGCCGCTCACCGGTCTTGTGAGAGGTGCCGCACTAGGATTTTGCGCAGGTCACCTATCGATCTCGCGCTTGCCATTTCGTCAATCGCGAACCGTACGTGGAAAATGCGCTGCGACTCCAGCAATAAATCGACATTCGCAACCGAATCCCAGCCCGGAATGTCACGCGGTGTCAGGGTATCGACCAGCCCAAAATCTTTCCTGAGTTTCAGCACTCTGCGTATGAGCTCTGCAAACCGTTGTTCGAAATCGCCGTCTTTCTTCTGAAATAACGCCCCGTGCGGGAGTGACCCCGGGCTTGCGGCAATTTCTCCCAGGTAACGGCCCACCTGTCCGACCACGGAAGCCCCGGCCGGAACGTCATTTAGTACCAGCGCGCCGAGGCCGATGACAGCACGTGCGCCAATTTGCGCTCCACGAAGCGTGCAATTCGGTCCAATCCACGCTTCGTCCCCTATCGACACACTGCCACTAATCTGCGCTTGGCTCGCGATGATGCAGGAACGCCCGATGACCACATTGTGCTGGACGTTCACCTGGGCACCGATCTTGGTGTGATCACCAATCACAGTGTCGCTCAGCGTACCGCGTGCAATCGTGCTGTTCGGGCCGATGTGCACGTTACGACCGATACGCACACTACCGAGATGCGGGATTGGGTTTGGCACGCCTTGCGTATCGCGCTCATAACCGAAACCGGAGGATCCAATCACTGCACCGGCCGCGACCACGCACTCATCACCGATCCGCGTCCCGGAGTGGATCACGGCGCCATGCTGGATGATCGAACGGGCGCCGATTGTAACGTTACATTCGATAACGACGTACTCGCCGATGCTGACCGCATCCGCGATATGTGCGTCTTCGGCGATACGTGCCGATGCCGCGGCGCCCGGCGACGACGGCACCTGAAAAAAGAGCGCGAGCACGGTTGCGAATGCCAGCCTGGGATTGTCGACTTCGATATAGGTGTTGTGATCGGACGCCGATTCTCCCGCACGAACCAGAATGATCGCTCCGGCAGCGCCGTCGACCTCGATCTTGCGCCCCACCGCAAAGGACAGTGCGCCGCGGACGAGCTGCGACACCGGGCGCGCGCTGGTCACTGCGCGGTCGCTCCCCACGAGCAAGCCCTTGACCGCTTCCGCGATTTGCGCGGCCGTCACCGGCGTGACCGGCGCATTGATTTGATCGACGCCGCTCATGCCCCGTTCTCGACCGCAAGAGCACGCTTTGCGCTCGGCTCGCGCGCAACTGGCTGGTCATTGCCGGATCGCAGCACAAGCTTGCCCCCTACCCAGTCCGCACCACGATAGGTGCCGTCGACAAGTGCCTCCAGGCAGGAGCGGATTTGATGAGCGCGGGCCGCGAGCGAGTGCTGATCGAAGACCAGAGCCTGGCCTTGTTGCGCGATGCGCGAGACACGTTCGGCGTCATGGCTCAGAGCTGTCACGACATTCGGCAATGCTTCCGGATCAGCTTCAATATAGTGCTCGCCATCGTGGAATCCGAGCGCCCCGAAGCCGTGCGGCGGCGTACAGATCATCAGCGCGCCGGCCGCGGGAATTTCGAAAAACTTGCGGATCGGAATGCCGAAGCCACCGCGGGCCGTATAGACGAGTTGCGAATCGATCAATCCTTCCCGAAAAGCTGCGTGGTAGAGGTTTAGCGGAACGTACCGCGCGAAAGGCTCGACACCAAGCTTGCCCAGAAGACGATAGAGATTGAAGACGCGTTTCGGTGCGAGCATAAATTCAGAGTTCGCAATCGCCTTCCGTGCCCGGCGGCGCAATACATATTCGACGCCAGGGATATTGATTTTATACCGCCGCGCCTCGCTGTGGCGAAACGTGAATTCTGTTTCGGCGACGAAATGGAAGGCCGTAACGATCCTTTCAGGATACTGCGAAACGAATTCGGCATAAGCATCGCAGAGCCGTTTTGACTTACGGCGGAAATGACGTTCCTCACGTGCATAATTTGGCAATTCCGCTAGTTTACATACGGCCTGGCGATTAGGCCCGACGATGTGGAAACTGCCTGCGTGGATCCGTTCTATCTGCGCGTTTGAGCAAGCATAATAATCGAAATTCAACGTAGACAATATTTTCGTTCGAATTGGAATGTCGGTGGCCTCATGAAGAACGTCATTCAGGAAAGTTAGGATTAGCATAGGATCGGGAGCCAAGGCCGCGAACCGACTCAGGTATTCAGTCGCTGCGACAGCCGCGTTCTCGTCGTCCGAAAGGATGGGAATATTCGGCCCAAACACCGCCACGTCGAAGGGGCCGGCCCGGTCGATAAATCGCCGAAGGCCATTCTCCAGTATTGTCCGGCTGACCAATCCGGGACCGTAGAATATCGTATTCGGCGTGACCGTCCGAAACAACAGCGGCGTCAGTGCCGCAGTCGGATTGATCGACTCTGCAAAGATGTCGATGTAGAGAATTTTCAACGTACTATCCCTGAATCGTCCGAAAGAATTTCTGGACGATAGCGCTTGATAAAGGCTTCGTAGTTCGACGCGACGTGTCGGGCACGCCCTGAAATACAGCGATCGACTCGCGCCTGCGGCGCCAGGGGCTCAGGCGTCCACCACTCGGGGTGCGTCAGCGCATATAGCCTTGTAACAGTCAAATCTTTCAAAACATCGCGAAGGGAACGATAACGCCATATTCCATTAGAATCCGAAACATAGGTGAGTAACGCACGTAAGTCAGGCGCACTTGCGTTGATTAGCCCCGCGTATTGTCTTTCATCCAGATTCAAGTCCGGTCTAACCGAAGGATTATGGAGCGAAAAGCTATGGACGTCGATTTGCAGGTGATGTCCCAAAGTTTTCGCTTCGAACAGAATTCGTTCGACGTGGCCAGCAATCCCTCCATTGTTCGAGCCGGCGTCATAATGCAGCCCAATGTCGTGCCCCATCTCGGCAATCTCGCAAAATATTTTGCGAATTTCATCTTCAAATAAATTGTAGAACGGCGAGCCAAACAACACAAAATAAGTCGATGTGACTCCCGCTATCGCCTCGATGCGTGCGGTCGCGAGCGCCCGCTGAGGTGAGAAATCAACGTCATGCCGCCAGATCGCACAATTTTCATCAACAAAATGCTCTGTAAATCGACAAAAACGGAAACGTGCGCGAGCACATTTAACGAGGGAACTGTATTCAGCTTCTGTGAAGTCAGCAGCTTGATCGCTAGCTGCTATGGTCGTCATACCTTTTCCGTCAGTCATTGGAGTGGACACTGCAATTCACTTCCGCCGCAATACATAGACGCCGGCAAAATCAGCGTCCGAAAAGGCGGAAGTTCCGATCTGACGTGTTAACAGTTGCCCAGCGACAGAATTTAACGGGTGATTGTGCCGAGGTTCATCTGGGTAAACCAACATCGGCTGCACCACGCGAGACATTACCAAGTAAAATCCCAAATTCTCGTAGTGCACG
>Ga0326726_10006041_pt1 | contig 10915 bp, 9 predicted proteins | sample MHFenrmetagenome_2_FD_207603 | JGI IMG/M metagenome (GOLD analysis project Ga0326726, IMG submission 207603) | Lab enriched peat soil microbial communities from Michigan Hollow, Ithaca, NY, United States - MHF15MN | ecosystem: Environmental > Terrestrial > Soil > Wetlands > Peat | place: USA...
GCCCCGCTCACGCTGCGCGCGACGAAGGAGCTCATCCGCCGGCTGCAGACGAAAGGCCGCCTGTGGCCCGGTGAAGATGCCGACGTCGTCGAGATGTGCTACACGAGCGAAGATTTCCGCGAAGGTGTTGCGGCCTTCTTGGAGAAACGTAGGCCGCAGTGGAAGGGCCGATGAGCAATTTGGAGATTGAGTCATCTGGTTATCGAGTCATTGGGAGGGAAGACCAATCTCTCAATCAATGACTCAATAACTAGATGACTCGATGGTCAAATTCATGGCGCGGCACTCTTCATGCGTGCTGTTCGCGCACCATGAGTGAGCAAAGCGATGCCCTGAAGGAGCGCGCCCTCCGATTTTCCCTCGATGTTCTGCGGCTGATCGACAAGCTTCCGCGCACGATCTCGACTGACGTCATCGCCCGCCAGTTGGCAAAAAGTGCAACGTCGGTGGCGTCGAACTATCGCGCAACCTGCAATGCCCGCTCACGCGCCGAGTTCATTGCCAAGCTCGGCGTCGTGGTTGAAGAGGCGGATGAAGCCGTCCAGCTACGAGCGATCTTTGCAAGGTCGGTGGGAACGGCCCGTAAGAACTACTCCCAATGACTCAATAACCAGATGACTCAATGCCCAAATTCATCTAGGTCTGAAGGTTTCTGCGGCCCCGCGTGCAGTAAAGTCCAGCTGTCGATCGCCCACGTGCCCCGTCACGCGGTACTCGCCTCCCAGCTGAAGGAAATCGAGCGCCCGACCCGGCAACCGCGACGGCGCGGTGAGGCCCATCCTCGTCCGGACCGACTCCTCGGCCGTGAAGTTCAAATCGATGTCGGTGGACTGGCTTCGCGCGTGCACGGCCAGCCCCGTCGGCGCCGACGATCCCTCGCTCGTTTCGCGAATCGTCACGTTCGTCGAGAAACCGATCGGACCCTTCGCGCTCAGCACGCCGAGGAAGCCGGGCATGCGATCGGGATCCGCGACGTCGGCCGGCGGAAACACGCGACCGTACACGATCGACAGATCGTCGTGCGCGACCTGTCCCCACTGCCAGCGCACGCCTTCCCAGAATCCCCAGTTGTGGTCGTGATAGCCGGCCGCGCGATCGAACGCGATCCGATCGCGCCCGATCGTGAGCGCGCCGTTCACCACGCCTGAAAGGACTGGCGCGGTGTAGCCCGTCAACCAGCCGCGCGCGCCGCGGATCGTCGCCGGCGGCAGCGATTGCCCAGGCGCGGCATCGAGCGTCAGCCGGCCGGACGCGCCGGGCAGCGCGAGATCGATCTGATAGCGCAGTCCGCTCAGCGTGACGCGATTGCCGGCGATCTCGAGATCCGGCGCCGTGGCGATCAGCGTGGCTTCGTCGACGTCGCCACCGCCGGAGTAGTTCGTCGTCCGGCCGTCGCGTTCGAGCTGCAGTCGCACGCCGGCGACTCGTCGTCCTGGTGCTGGCGACGCAGGCCCGACCAGAAACGTCAGGTAGAACCTCACACGGCCGTCCGACGTACGGCCGTTGAAGTACAGCCACTCGGCCCACGACGCGGAGAACTCCGGCGTGTTGGGAATCGGATGGAAGCGATCTATCAGTCGCAGCGTGTCCCCCGGCGCCGGATGTGCCCACGCGCGGTCGCCGTCGGTGTCGGTCCAATCCGTCACGCCGGTGACTTCGGGATCGCCTAGCGCGTGCTCCAGGCTCGGAATGCCGCCCCGCACGGACACGGGGATCGTCGTGTCGTTCTTGATCAGGTACATGGTCGCGGATTTCGACGGGGACACCACCCTCGCACGGCGCGCGAAGTCCGGCGAGCCGAGGACGCTGCTCATTAGAAAACGCGCGCTGTCGAGCGACCCGAACCGCCCGCCGATGACGACCTCGCCGCCGCCCGCGAGGGCGGGCGAATGCGCCTGCTCGAGGATCACCTGGCCGACGCCCAGCAGCGCCGCCATGATCGCGATGCCGAAACCGAATCCGCAGGCGAGCACGGTCGTGCGGACGGGCCGCGTGGCGAGCGAGCGGAGCGCGAGCCGGAAGATCATCCTTCGACGATCCTTCCGCTCTTCATCGCCAGCCGGCGTCCCGCGCGCGCGGCGACCGTGGCGTTGTGCGTCACCACGACGATCGCCGTCCCGTCGGCGTGAACGCGATCGAACAGGTCGGCGATCTGATCGCCGGTGATCTCGTCGAGCTCACCGGTCGGTTCGTCGGCCAGCAGGAGCGCGGGCCGGTTGGCGAGCGCGCGGGCGATCGCGACGCGCTGCATCTCGCCGCCGGACAGCTGCGACGGCCGATGATCGAGGCGATCGGCGAGCCCGACGTACTCGAGCAGCTCGCGCGTCCGGCTCCGCCGTTCGCTCCTCGATACGCCGGCCTCGGCCTGCGGCAGCTCGACGTTCTCCCACGCCGTCAACATCGGCAGCAGAAAGAACCGCTGGAAGACGAAACCGATGCGCGTCAGCCGGATGCGGCTGCGCTCGGTCTCGTTCAGGCGCGCGACATCGCGTCCTTCGAACGTGAGCGATCCGCTGGACGGCTGATCGACACAGCCGAGCAGATGTAGGAGCGTGGACTTCCCGCAGCCGGACGGCCCCGTGATCGCGACGTACTCGGCGGCCTCGATGCGGATCGACGCGTGATTGAGCGCGGTGACCGCGCCGGCGGCCATCGGGAACTGGCGCGTAAGATCGCGCCCTTCGATCAGCGGAGCCGCGGCCGGCGTCATGAAACGATCTCGCTTCGCAGCGTCGCCGCGATCGGCAGGCGCGCGGCCAGCCAGATGGGGTAGAGCGCCGCGAGAATCCCGGTGGCAGCCATCAACGCCGCGTGCAGCACGACCGTGCGCGGCTCGAAGACGAAGAAGTGAATGCGCTCGGGCACGCCAGGCATGTGGCGCAGGATGCGATCGAGCCAGATCGCGAGGACGCCGCCGAGCGGCAGCGCTGTCAAACCGCCGACGCCGACGAGCAGCGCCGACTCGCACAGCAGGTTCGTCGCGATGCGCCGGCGCGAGAATCCGAGCGCGCGCAGCGCCGCCACTTCGCCCAGCCGCTGGTTCACCGAGATCGTCAGCAGCGTCGCGACCAGGAGAAACGCGAACGCCAGCGTCAGCGCCGACAGCACCGTCGAGATCTGGCGGAAGTACGTGAATGCGTGTTCGTTGAATTGCTCGAGGACTTGATCGTTCGACATCGCGCGCAGTCCCGGCCGCAGCCGGTCAATCGCCGCGACGTTCTCCGACGCGCTGACGCCGGGCCGCGACGCGATGAGCACGATCTCCGCTGCATCGTGCCCTTCGCCGCCGTGCGCGGCATCGAATCCCGCCAGCGTCGTCGTCGCCGCGTACTCGTCCACCGATTCGAACCGGGCGTTTCCGATGCCGGCGACGCGGTAGGTGACCGGCGGCATCGCGGACGCCGAGCCCGGCGCGCTGATCCGCAGCCGAAGCTCCGAGCCGGGCTCGAGGTGGAACTCCTGCGCCAGGTTGACGTTCACGATGATCTCGGGCGGGTCCGACGGGATCGGATGCTCCTGGAGCGACGCGCCTTTCACGAGATCCCATGCGCTGCCGACGGCATTGGCCGTCGTCCCGACGAACGCGATGATCACGGGGCTGCGGTCCCGGCCGGCGACGAACGCGGACGCGTCATCCGTCCGGATGAGCGCGACCTGCTGGACGCCAGGCAGTTGCCGGATGGCGTCGGCCAGTGAGGTGGCGTCGGCGATCGGCACTCGATGCAGCGCCGATCCCTGTCCCGTGACGCGGATGTCGTAGCCGGCGGAGTCGAGCAAGTCGCGAAACGACACCAGCATGCCGCGCGACAGCAGCAGCATGTTGAAGAGGAGCGCGCCGATGACGGCGACGCCGATCATGGCCAGCACGGCGCGGGCCGGATTGCTGATGACCGTGCGCCAGGCGAGCCCCCACGCGGTCATTGCGTTACCGGCGCACCAAGGCGACGACGTCGCGGCGGAGGAGCGTCCACGATCCGACGAGGCCGGCGGCGATGCCGAGCGGCACGGCGAGCGCGACCGACTCGAGCGCGATGCGGGCCGTGACGCGAACGAAGACGAGCGCCGTGTCGTAGCGCCATTGGAAGAAGCGGTTGATCGCGCCCTGCGTCGCGAGCGCGAACAGCACGCCGAAAATCGCGCCGGCCGTGGCGATCAGCAGTCCTTCGACGAGCACTTCGAGCAGGATCGAGCGCTGCGAGATCCCGATCAGCCGGATGATGCCGACCGTCTCGCGACGCTCCTCGGCGCGCATGACCATCAGCGCGAGCAGAAACGCGGTGCTGCCGAACACCGTGACGATGGCGATGGCGAAGTGGAAACGATCGAGCACGGCGAACGGATCGGAGCCGTCTTCGGCGCGGGCGGTGGACCGGGCCGAGATCGACGGCGCGCGGGACATGACCGCCGCGCCGAACGCGCGCGCATCGTCCGGATCGGCCAGCCGGACGTTGAGGGCGTCGACCGCGTCTGGCGTATCGGCGTTCGGCCGTGCGCCAGTGACGTCGAGCAGATCCGGCAGATGCATCCGCGCCTCGATCCGCCGCGCCGTGAACTTCATCGGATCCGGCGTCGGCTCGTAAATGCCGGCGACACGGAAGGTCTTCCCGCCTTTACCCGCCGCGTCGGCCGCAATCGTGACGGTATCCCCGACGTGCAGCCGCGCCGACTCCGCGAGTTGGCGTGACACGAGAACGGAGGGAGTCTCATCGCCGGCCGCAGCGGTCAGCGCACACGCCGCGACGACAAGGGCGACCAAGATGATGAATTTGGTCATCGAGTCAGGCGACAAGGGTGAATTTGGTCATCGAGTCATTTGATTATCTAGTCAATGGGACGGTCAATTAAACAATCAATGACCAGATAACCAGATGACTCAGTGACCAAATTCACCTATGCGAAAGGCTTCTCCGGATGCATCGTCGGCGTGAGCAGCGCGCCCAGCAGCAGCAGGCCCAGCGATCCGATGAACGGCAGGTGCCAGTCGCCCGTCACGTCTGCGATGTAGCCGAACGCGAGCGGCGACAGGATCGCCGCCGCAGCCGAGCCGGTGTTCATCAGCCCGCTGGCGGTTCCCGAAAACTTGCCGGCGATGTCCATCGGAATCGACCACATCGGGCCGATCACGATCTCCGCGAAGAAGAACCCCGAGGCGAGACTCAGCGTGATGAATGTGAGGTCGTGCGTCATGAACATCGGCAGCAAGCATACGAACGCGCCGAGAAACCCTGCCATGACGACGTTGCGGCGCGCGCGTTTCAGATCGCCCGTTCGTTTCAGGATTCCATCGCTGACGGATCCGCCGAGCAAGTCGCCGCCGACGCCGGCGAAGAACACCGCGGACGAGAACAGCGCCGACTTCGCGATGTTCTGGTGATACTGGTTCTGGAAGAACGACGGCAGCCAGTTGAGGTAGAGCCACAACGTCCAGCCGTAGCAGAAGTAGACGATGGTCACCGGCGCCATCCGGCGCGCCAGCCGCAGCCACGGAACGGACGGCCGCGCCTCGGGTGTCGTTGTGCTTCGCACGGCCAGCGTGGCCAGTTCCTCGCGCGTGATGCTCTTGTGCTCGGCCGGGTTGTCGCGGAAGTACCAGACCCAGACGATCACCCACACGAGACTGCACACGCCGAGCGCGACGAACGATCCGCGCCAGCTGATGGCCGCAATCAGCCACGCGACGATCGGCGGCGTGACCGCGTTGCCGAAGCGCGCGAACGCGTGCGTGATGCCCTGCGCGAAGCCGCGACGGCCCGCCGGCGTCCAGTTCTGCATCGCGCGCGTGGCGACGGGAAACGTCGCGCCCTCGCCCACGCCCAGCAGGACGCGCACGGCGAAAAGGATCGCGAAGCTGCCGGCAAGACCGGTCAGGATGGTCGCCGTCGCCCAGATCAGGCCGCAGACGAAGAGTGTCCTTCGCGGGCCGACGCGATCGCCGACCCAGCCCCCGAAGATCTGAAAAAGCAGGTACGGATAGCCGAAGGCGGACAAGGCGAGCCCCAGCCGCGTGTTCGAGAGCCCGAGCTCTTTCTGAATCGCCGTCGCCGCCGTCGCGATATTCACGCGGTCGACGTACGTGATCAGATACATCACGCACAGAAGGCCGAGGACGATCGTGGTCGCCGGAAGTCGGGATTTGGCGGTCGGCAAGGTCCTATAGACTATCCCAATGAAGTACAGAGCTCTCGCTGACACCGGAGTATTCGTTTCGGAGCTGTGCCTGGGCACGATGACGTTCGGCGGCGGCGCCCAGATTTGGCAGACCATCGGCGGCCTCGATCAGGCGGCCGTCGACGGCATCGTCCACCGATCGATCGACGCCGGCATCAACTTCATCGATACGGCGAACGTGTACGCCAGCGGTGAATCGGAGACGCTCCTCGGCAAAGCCCTCGCGGGCAAGCGTCAGGGGATCGTCCTCGCGACCAAGGTCCGCGGACGCATGGGGCCTGGCGCGAATCAGGTCGGGCTGTCGCGGCTGCACGTCATGGAAGCGCTCGAGGCCAGCCTGAAGCGTCTGGGCACCGATTACGTCGACCTGTATCAGATTCACCGGTTCGATCCGGTGACGAACATCGAGGATACGCTGCGGGCGCTCGACGACGTCGTGCGGGCCGGCAAGGTCCGCTACATCGGCTGCTCGAACCTCGCCGCGTGGCAGCTGATGAAGGCGCTCGGCATTTCGCGCGCGCAGAACCTCGAGCGCTTCCGCTGCACGCAGTCCTACTACTCGCTCGCGGGCCGCGAGCTCGAGCGCGAGATGATCCCGCTGCTCAAAGAAGAGGGGCTCGGACTGCTCGTCTGGAGTCCGCTGGCCGGCGGCTTTCTCTCTGGAAAATTCACGCGCACGAGCGGAGACGACAGCGCGCGGCGCGCCAAGTTCGACTTCCCGCCAGTGGACAAAGAGAAGGGCTTCCGGATCCTCGACGTCGCGGCGCCGATCGCCGCCGCGCACGGCGTCAGCATCGCGCAGATCGCGCTCGCGTGGATTCTCGCCAACGACGCCGTGACGAGCGTCATCATCGGCGCGCGCAAGATGACGCAGCTCGACGACAACCTCAAGGCGGTCGATGTCACGCTGTCGCCGGAGGAACTTGCCGCGCTCAATGACGTGAGCACGCTGACCGTCGAGTATCCGACCTGGATGGACGTGCTCGGGTCGGATCGCCGGCCCGGCGAACGGCGCTATTGATCTGCAAGCGGATGCGTATAATGGGGCGCTTTCATGACGCGCCTCGGCGACCGCCTCTTCCTCCGCGCTGCCCTCGTGGTCGCGATTTCGGCGATGTTTCACGCGCCCGCGGCCGGCCAGGATTCTCCGCCGAGCGCGCTGCGCACGGCCGTTTCGGGCTCCTCAGCCGACCAGACCGCGCACGATGATCAGATGGCGCATCCTGGCCAGACCGGTTCGGATGCGGCGCTGACTGAATACCCGTCACTGCGGATTTCCGGCTTCGGTAACGTGGACTTCTCCGCCCAGGACCAAACGGAGGGACCGCGCGGCTTCAGCGAAGGGCAGTTCGTGCTCCACCTGGTCGCGGCGCTGTCGCCTCGCGTGAACGTCTTCAGCGAGCTGTCGTTCACGCCTCGCGCAGACGCCGGGACCGGTACGCCGGCCGCCACGGGCTTCAACGCCGAGGTCGAGCGCCTCATCGTCCGTTTCGACCACAGCGATCGCTTGAAGGTGTCGTTCGGGCGGTACCACACGCCCGTGAACTGGTGGAACACGGCGTTCCATCACGGCGCCTGGTTGCAGACGACGATCAGCCGGCCCGAGATGGTCCAGTTCGGCGGGCGGTTCATCCCTGTCCATTTCGTCGGCGCCCTGGTCGAAGGCGCCGTGCCGGCCAGCGGCTTGAACGTCGGCTACCAGGCCGGCATCGGCAACGGCCGTGGCAACGTCATCAGCCGCGGCGGCGACGCCGGCGACAACAACGCCCGCCCCGCCTATCTGCTGAGTCTTTTCAGCAAGCCGGATCGCCTGTTCGGCCTGCAGGTGGGTGGATCGTTTTACGGGGACCGTGTCAGCGTGCCCGCCAAGCCGGAGTTCGACGAGCAGATCCTGGCGGCTCATGCCGTCTGGCAGCGGGAAGATCCCGAGCTGATCGCGGAAATCGCCGACGTCCGGCATCAGCAAGTCGGAGCAACGCCCACATCATCGAGCATCGCGTACTACGTCCAGGCCGCGTACCGGCTGCCGGCGTTCGACCGGTTGTGGAAACCGTACTTCCGGTTCGAGCACATCGGGATCGACCCGACCGATCAGGTGTTTGCCGGTGTGGTGCCGAGCCTCGATGGTTCGACGCTGGGCGTGCGCTACGACATTTCGACGTACGCCGCCGTCAAGGCCGAGGTGCGCGTGCGGCAGCGCGTCAGCGATCAGCCGCGCACGAACGGCGCGTTCCTGCAGGTCTGCTTCACTTTCTAAGTCCAGATGACTCGACGGTCCCGCCTGTCACGACGCCCGGCACTGCTCGCGCTGATCGCCTGCCTGGCCGTCGTCGGGTCGATGCGGCAGGCGCGCGCACAAGGGGGCGCCGGTGTTGCCGTGGTGGTGCACCCCGACGTGCCCGTCGACAACCTCACCGGCGCCGAGCTGCGCCGCGTGGTCCTCGGAGACCGCGAGTTCTGGCCGGCGGGCGTGCGCATCACGCTGCTCCTTCGCGCGCCTGTCGCCCACGAGCGCGACGTCGTGCTGAAGAACCTGTGCGACATGTCGGAGGCGCAGTTCCGTCAGCATTGGATCGGGAAAGTCTTCAGGGCCGACACGGCAGTGGCGCCCAAGATTGTCTATTCGAGTGAGATGGCCGTCGACATGGTGAACCGGCTCCCCGGCGCCATCACGTTCGTCGATGCATCTCAGGTGGGCAAGAATCTGAAGGTGGTGAAGATCGACGGCCGCCTTCCGGGCGAGAAGGGGTACCTCTTACCGTAGCGCGCGCGTCAGCGGCCGGGGGATCGAGCCGGCAGATCCATCTGGTGCAGCAACTGCTGGAAACGATCGTCGCCGCGCAGGCTCTCGAACCACGGGGCGACACCGAGGAACACCATCGAGAAGTCGTGCTCCTGATACGCGCGCTCGAGCGACTGGAGCGCGTGCGTCTTGTCCCCCAGCCCCATGTAGACGATCGCCAGCGTCGAAGCCGGCACGTACTGCCGGTCGGCCATCTTCGTCAGATCCGCGAGGGTCTGTTTCGCTGACGCCGTATCGCCCTTCAGTCCGTACGCCAGCCCCAGATGTCCCATCGGCACGGGGCTGCCTTCCGACAGCATCACGGCCTTCTTCAGTTCGTCGATGGCCTCGGTGAACGATCGGCGCTGCACGTCCGCAGCCCCGAGGCCCCACCGCGCGGAGAGATAGTTGGCGTCGAGCTCCAGGGTCTTGCGGAACTGTTCCGCCGCTTCGCTGCCGCGGCCGGAGTACAGCAGATACCACCCCAGATCCGTGTTGACGATCGGTGAGAGCGCGTCGAGTTCCTGGGCCCGCTTCACTTCGCCAATCGCATCGTCGAGCCGGCCCATCGCGGCCAGGTACATCGCGTACTGGTTGTGCGCCAGCGCGGAGTTCGGGTTCAGCTCGATGCCTTGCTTGAACTCGCGCTCGGCGGCCGGCCAATCCCAGTCGAGCCACAGCTTGATGTGACCCAGCGACACGTGCGCCTCGGCGAGCGTGCGGTCGAGCTCGAGCGCTTTGAGCGCGGCCGTCTTCGCCTCCGCGATGGCTTCCACGTAGTACGAGCCGAGGAACAGGTACGAATCGGCCAGCCCCGCATGCGCGAGCGCGTACTTCGGATCCTTGCCGATGGCCTGCTGGAAATAATCGATGGCCTTTTTGTAGCCGCCGATTGTGCCCTGATTCCAGTAGTAACGCCCCCTCAAGTAGAGCTGATACGCCTCGGCGTTCTCGGTGTAGCGCTTCGTCGCGCGTTTCTTGTCGTCGCCCGTCAGCCGCAGACGCAGCTTCTCGAAGATCTCGGTGGAAATTTCGTCCTGAACGGCGAGGATGTCGGCGAGCGGCCGATTGTACTGGCCGCCCCAGAGCTGCGAGCCGTCCCGCACGTTCACCAGGTCCGCCTGAACAATCAGCAGATTGCCGCGTGTGGTCACGCGGCCGGTGATCACCGCACGGACCTTCAGGTCGGCGCCCGCCTTCTGAGGATCGACGTCTTTGCCCTTGTACCGAAAGGCGACGCTACGCGCGCTGACACGGAGACCCGGCAGTTGCGACAGATTGTTGATCAGCGTCTCGGTGATGCCGTCGGTCAGATACTCCGTGTCGGAATTGCCGCTTCCATTGACGAAGGGCAGCACCGCCATCGAGTCGATCTGGTCGCCGCCGCCCTTGAAGACCATCCACGAAGCAGCCGCCACGAGCGCGAGGGCGACCGCCACGGCCGCCCACAGCACTTTCCTGGAGACGGACGGACGCGCGGGAGCCGCGGCGGGCATGGCTCCCGAGCGGCGCGACACCTCGGTCGCTGCGGGGATCCGCCCGGAGTCGGTCTCGCGTTTCAGCCGCTTGAGATCCGCACGCAGATCGGCGGCGCTGCCGTATCGGAGATCCTTGTCCTTTTCGAGCGCCTTGCTGATGATGCGTTCCAACCCATCGGGGACGTTCGGGTTGAACCGCACCGTCGGCGGCGGTTCCTTGTTGAGCAGCGCGTCGAAGATCACCGCGGTGGTCTGGCCACCGAAGGGCGAGCGCCCTGTCGCCATGCGGTACAGCACGATGCCGAACGAGAACAGATCGGTACGCGGGTCGAGCTCTTCTCCGCGCGCCTGTTCGGGCGACATGTAGGCCACCGTGCCCAGCGTCATGCCGCGGCCGGTGACGTGCTCGTCGCCGACGAGCGCGGTCGCCACGTCCGACACGCCCGTCGGACCGCGCCGCGGCGCCAGCTTGGCCAGGCCGAAGTCG
>Ga0326726_10006042_pt1 | contig 10915 bp, 10 predicted proteins | sample MHFenrmetagenome_2_FD_207603 | JGI IMG/M metagenome (GOLD analysis project Ga0326726, IMG submission 207603) | Lab enriched peat soil microbial communities from Michigan Hollow, Ithaca, NY, United States - MHF15MN | ecosystem: Environmental > Terrestrial > Soil > Wetlands > Peat | place: USA...
TGCAGCGGCGAGCCACGGCGCGCCAATCCGCGTGGCGATCGCTGCGGCTGCCTGTGGGATGCCGTTGGTGAGGTTCACCGTTTCGGCTGGGAGCGCCACCAGCACCGCGAGCGTTCCCAGCACGTAGGTCGCCACAATGCCAATCCCCGACCAGACGATCCCCCGGCGTAGCGTCGCCACGGGGTCGCGGATTTCTCCGCCCAGCGTCGGAGCGAGCTCGAGACCCGAGAATGCGAAGGTCATGGTCGCGAACAGGCTGAGCAGCGACAAGTCAAAGTGCCCGGGCCGAAATTGCTCCACCGAGAATGCGTTCGCACTGCCGTGCTCGGCGAAGGACCAGGCCGCGAGCCCGACGAAAATCGCGGCGGGCAGCCACGTCCCGTAGGCGCCGAGGTTTTGCACCCACTTCCCGATCCGCAATCCGATCAGATTCAGGCCGAGCGCGATCCACAGCATGCCAAGCGAGAAGGCGGCGATGAACCACTTCGACTCGGCGAGATGGACCCACTGCGGTCCGCCGACATAGGCCACGATGGCGGCACTGGTGAGCAGCAGGGAGGGATAATAGACCAGGTTGTTCACCCAGTAGCCCCATCCGGCGATGAAACCGTGCCGGCGCCCGAAGGCCCGCGTCACCCAGCAGTACAAGCCGCCTTCGCGCGGATCGATGTCGGTGAGCTCCCGCACCACCGCCGCCGATGGCAGGAAGAAAATCACCATCGCGAGCACCCAGAGGAGGAGGCTGAGCGGCCCGAGCCGCCCCGCGGTCGTCAGCCAGCGCAGCCCGACGATGGCGGTGATGTTGAACAGCACCACGTCGCGCAGCCCCATCACGCGGGGCAGCTGCACGCCGCCCGGCTGCGGTTCGCTCATCGCCCCTCCAGCCATGCGGTCCCGAGCCGGCGTGCGTCGTCGGAGGCGTCGGGATCGGGTTCGATCCGATACGTGGCCGATCCCGCGTCGGACACGAGGCGCAGACCGACTTCCCCGAGCGTCCATCCGTACGGCATCTCATCGGTGCCTTCTACGTACCGCTGAAAGAACCCGCCGAAATCCGTCTGCGTGACGTCGTTCAACGCCTGGCGCACGTCGGCATCCGCGTACCCGTGGCCCTGCAGATAGTACGAGGTCGTGGCGCCGTTCCAGAACCGCTGCCACAAGAGCCGCATGACGTCATCCAGCGTCTTCTCGCCCCCGGTGCGGGCCCGCACCTCGAGGTCGAGCAGCCAGGCGAGCGCTTCTCCCTTCGTGTAATAGCTGATCGCGCTGTTGTGCAGGTTCGCCTGTTGGCGCAGCGGGACACGGTCCATGAACCAGGCGCTCAGCGACGCGGCTTCGGCGCTCATCGCGAGCCGTCCCGGCGCCACCTGCAGCTGCGCGACGTTGGCCGCCACGCGCGCCAGGTACACCGGCCGGCTCCACAATCCCGCTCGATACACGAGCCGCGCGCCATAGTAATTCGTGAACCCTTCGCCCACCCACAGCGTGGTCGTGGGATTGTCGCGCGCGTAGTCCCAGGGACCGAGCTCCTTCGCCCGCAGTCGCTTCATGCTCCAGGTGTGGAAGAACTCGTGCGCGAACAGCTCGTGCCGCCCGTAGTAGCCCTGCGGGCCGGACTCGCCGGCGGTGTCCGCGAGTGCCGCGGGGATGATGATCTGGCAAGAGGTGAGGTGCTCCATCCCGTCACCGCCGCCCCGGTTGCCGGGGACGTAGTGGACGAGAAACGTGTACCGCTCCATCGGCTGGACGCCCCACAGCGCCGCCTCGGCCTGCACGATGGCCTTGAGGTCGGCGGTGAGCTGCCGTCGCAACCCGATGCCGGTATCGCCTTCGGCGTGGACCATCACCCGGTACTGCGTGCCCTCCAGACTGAACGTATCGAGCGTGATCCGCGAAGAGATTTCGGTCGGGTGATCGATGAAGACATCGTAGTTCGGAAACCGCTGGATGATCGCGCCGGGCCACGGCGCGACGACCGCCCCGTTGATCACCGTCCAGCCCTCGGGGCCGATGTAGGTGACGCGGACGGAGTCGGGCTTGTGCCCCACCACGTAGGGGAAGACGTTCCCGGGATTCAGATTGATGTGCAGCGAGTCGATTTGCGACGTGGACCCGCTCAGATCGTTCCACCACACCCGCAACGCGAATTCCAGCGTGGACGTGCCGCGCGGTGGTGCCGGGCACCGCACCACCCACGTCTGCTTGTCGCGCTTGGGCGCGCCGACCGCGCGACCGTCGCAGGACGCGTGGGTCTCCTGCACGTTGGCCGCGAAATTGTAGATGGCGTAGCGGCCGGGATACCAGGCCGGTAGCTGGATGAGCGTCGAATCACCGAGCGCCCCGGTGACTCGCAGGCGCACCACGGCCTCGTGGGTGGCAGGATCCTTCGACTCGAATACGTACGCGATCTCATAGGGGGCGATCCGCGCCGACGCACGTTGCGCCATGAGGGGTTCTGCCGCAGCGAGCGCCCCCAGGGCGACGCGGACGACCACACGACTCATCGAATCACGGGATGCAGCCGCGCCACGGCGAAGCCGATCCCTGCGCCGAGCGCGGCCCCGGCGGCGACGTCGGTGGGAAAGTGCTTGCCGCCGGCGACGCGCGCGGCACTGACACCCACCGCGCCGAGGTACAACAGGATCGCATTGCGGCGGGCGTGCGGGAGATGCTGGCGCGCCGCCAGCGTCGCGTACGCAGTCGCCGCGGCGAACGCGACGGACGCGTGCCCCGACGGGAACGACTTCCGGTTGTCCGCATCGGCTGCCGCCGCCGCCGCGCCGCTCTTGTACAGCGCCGGGCGCGCCCGGTGCACGCCGACTTTGAGCACCTCGGTCACGGCCGTCGTCCACGAGACCGCTTGCGCCAGGACGACCGCGTTGCCGCGCGCGCGCGCCGGCTCGAGGCCCGTGACGCTCGCGAGCACCGCGCCGCCGGCGACACCGATCAACAGCACATGACTTCCCATGCGTCCCAGGCTGGAGTTCCACCCGAGGACGCCGCGATCGAGACCGATGAGGTCGGCGCGATCGCAGGGAGCGCACGCGGCGGCCGGTGGGCGCGCGAGTATGCCGGCTTCCGCCACCAGGCCGCTGCCGGCGACGGACGCCACATCCCACCATCCGGCGGTGTAGCGCGGCGTTGCGTTCTGCGCCGCGAGGGAACCGGTGCCAAGCGCCATGGTGTAGCACAGCGCGACGAGCCGGCGGGCGCCGGCGGAATTGTGAGTCATGAGGCCCGTAACTTACGCGCGGGCAATGACACCCGCTAACGCGCAACCCACGCTTCGCCTTGCGGTTTGGGCATGTCACGGCTAAGCTGTAGCACGATTTCCACAGGTGAGAGATTCGTGCGGACCGAGATCCTGCAGCACATCGCGCTCTTTGACAAGTGTCGCAATTTCACCAAGGCGCGCGAAGTCCAGGCGGCAGGCCTGTACCCGTATTTCAAGCCGATTTCGCGCTCCGAGGACACGATCGTTGTCATCGAGGGCAAGGAACGGATCATGATGGGCTCCAACAACTACCTGGGGCTCACCCATCATCCGGAAGTCCTCGCGGCGGCCCGCGCGGCGCTGGAGCGGTACGGGTCCGGATGCACTGGCAGCCGGTTCCTCAACGGTACGCTGGATCTCCACGAGCAGCTCGAGCTGGAGCTGGCCGAGTTCTTCGGCAAGGAAGCCTGTCTCGTCTTCTCGACCGGGTATCAGGCCAATCTCGGCGTGATCTCCGGCCTGGTCGGTCGCGGCGACATGGTCTTCCTCGACAAGCTGGACCACGCGTCCATCGTCGACGGCGCCAAGATGTCGCAGGGCGAGACGGTCCGCTTCAACCACGGCGACCTCACCGGGCTGGAGCGCAAGCTGCAGCGCGTCCCCGAAGGCACCGGGACGATGATCATCGTGGATGGCGTCTACTCGATGGAGGGCGACATCGCCGACCTGCCGAACCTGATCAGGGTCGCGCAGAAGTACGGTGCGGCGCTGGCGGTGGACGATGCCCATTCGGTCGGCGTCCTGGGACCCAAGGGAGACGGGACGGCGGCGCACTTCGGCCTCACCGATGAGGTCGATCTGATCGTCGGCACCTTCTCGAAGTCGCTGGCGTCGATCGGCGGGTTCGCCGCGGGCACCGAGAACGTGATCCACTACCTCAAGCATCACAGCCGCCCGCTGATTTTCACCGCTGCACTGCCGCCCTCCAATACGGCCGGCGTGCTGGCGGCGCTCCATGTGTTGCAGCGCGAGCCGGAGCGGCGTGATCAGCTGTGGGTCAACACCCGCCGACTGCAGGATGGTCTGCGGGGCCTGGGCTTCGATATCGGCCCGACCGAAACCCCGATCGTGCCGGTGCTCATCGGCCCGCTCGAAAGAACCTTCCTGTTCTGGCGCAAACTGTTCGACGCGGGGGTGTTCACCAACCCCGTCGTGCCGCCCGCCGTGCCGCCGTCCCAGTGCCGGCTGCGCACCAGCCTCATGGCCACCCACACCTTCGAGCAGATCGACCGCGCGATCGACACGTTCGCCCGGCTCGGCAAGGAGTTGGGGGTCATTTGAGCCTCGAGGTGGTCCCCGTCCGTTCCGGACGGGACCTCGAACGATTCATCGCCTTTCCGTATGCGTTGCACCGGCGGGACCCCATGTGGGTCCCGCCGTTGCGGATGGACATGCGCACGATCCTCTCGCCCAAGAAGAACCCGTTCTTCCACCACGCGCAGGCGCAGTACTTCATCGCCACCGACGGTGGACGGATGGTCGGGCGGATCGCGGCGATCCAGAACGACGCCCACAACCGGCTGCATCACGATCGCGTCGGGTTCTACGGCTTCTTCGAATGCGTCGATGCGCCGGCGCCCGCGGCCGCGCTCTTCGACACCGCCGCTCGCTGGCTGCGCGAGCGCGGACTGGACACCATGCGCGGCCCGATGAACCCGTCGATCAACGATGAGTGCGGCCTCTTGGTGGAGGGCTTCGACACGCCGCCGGTCGTGTTGATGCCCCACAATCCGGCTTATTACGTGCCGCTGCACGAGCGGTACGGGTTCCAGAAAGCGAAGGATCTGATCGCCTTCTGGGGGGGCGGCGCGGCTCCCCCGGAGCGATTCATCCGCGCGAGCCGGATCCTGGCTGAGCGACTGGGTGTGACGCTGCGCCCGCTCGACATGAAGCGCTTCCGCGCGGAAGTCGAGCTCGTGAAGTCGCTCTTTAACGAGGCGTGGGAGCAGAACTGGGGCTACGTGCCGATGACCGACGCGGAGCTCGAGCACCTCGCCAAGCAGCTCAAGCCGATCATCATCGCGGACCTTGTGGTGTTCGCCGAGATCGAGGGACGCGTGGTGGGATTCGGGGTCGCCATTCCCGATTTCAACGTCGCCCTGAAGCACAATCCTTCCGGCCGCCTGTTCCCCGGCATCCTGAAGATCCTCTGGTACTCGCGGAAGATCGATCGGGCCCGCATCCCCCTGCTGGGCATGCGAAAGGAGTACCGCGGCAAGGGCATCGACGCGCTGCTGTACCACTGGATCTGGACACACGCCACCGCACGCGGCATGCCGCAGGGCGAAGCCGGCTGGATCCTCGAGGATAACGCGCCGATGCTCAACGGCCTCATCCGACTCGGGTTCCGCCCCTACAAGACCTATCGCGTCTACGACAAGGCGCTGTGAGGGCCTTTGTCACGGGCGCCACGGGGTTCGTGGGCGCCCACCTCGTCGACGCATTGCGGCAGCGGGGGGATGCCGTGACCTGCCTGGTGCGCGATACCGCCAAGGCGCGCGAGCTCGGATGGACCGATGTCCGCGTCATCGAAGGAGACCTCGACGGCCCCGCGGCCCTCCGCGAGGGCTGCGCCGACGCCGAGATCGTGTATCACGTGGCCGGTCGCATCAGCGCGCGAAACCTGGGGGAGTACCTGGCCGTCAACAGGGACGGCACCGCGCGGGTGCTGGAGGCCGCAACCCGGCACCCGCCGCGACGTCTGGTGCACGTCTCGAGCCTCGCCGTGGGAGGGCCGACCGTGCCCGGCCAGCCGATCGACGAAGCCCGGGCGCCGGCGCCGGTGACCGACTACGGCCGCAGCAAACTCGCGGCGGAAGAGCTGGTGCGGGCGGCGGCGTTTCCCTGGACCATCGTTCGTCCCCCCGTGGTCTACGGGGAGCGAGACCGGGAGACGTTACGCATCTTTCGGCTGGCGCGCGCTCGGCTGGGCCCGGTGATCGGTGACGGATCGCAGGAACTGTCGGTCGTGTATGCGGGCGACCTGGCGAGTGCGCTCATCGCCGCCGCCCTGGCCCCCGCGGCCGCCGGGCACGTCTACTATGCGGCGCACCCGGCCGTGACCACCAGCAGGGGCCTCGTGGAGGCGGTGGGACGTGCGGTGGGCGCCCGGCCTTTGTTTGTGCCCGTTCCGGGCACGCTAGCGCGAATCGCCCTTTGGACCGTAGGTTCGCTGGCGCACCTCGCAGGGCGCGCCACGGTGCTGTCGGCCGACAAAGCGAACGAGTTTCTGGCACCTGCCTGGACCTGCCGTGCCGACGCGCTCACGCGAGACGCCGGCTGGCGGGCGACGACCGATCTGGCGACCGGCCTCACCCGGACGGCCGCCTGGTACCGCGCGGAGGGATGGTTGTGAGAAGGTTGACCTCGTTGGATCGCTGGACCCTGGGCTACGTCGTCATCGCGACCGTCGCCCTGGCCCGCTCCTTCTCGGGAGAGGGGATCACCGGCTGGCAATATCTGGTGGCGGCCCACGCCATGATTGTGGGAATCGTGCTGCTCGCGCCATATGCGCGTGAGGGCAGCCCGGTGGGGCGGTTTCTGGGGGAGTGGTACCCGATGCTCCTGCTCGCCGGTTTGTACGGCGAGATTGGGGTGCTGACCCTTGCCTCCGGATTCCAGAACGACCTGGCGATTCAGCATCTCGAGACCGCGGTGTTCGGCTCGCAAATCTCCTATCGCTGGATCCGCGGGATGCCCGTGCCCTGGCTCTCAGCCGTGCTCCACAGCTGCTACCTGGCGTACTATGCGATTCTCTTCGCCCCGCCCCTGGGGCTCTGGTTCTCCGGGCGGCGCGAGGCCGCCCGGCACACGATCCTCGGCGTCATGATCACGTTTTATCTCTGCTACCTGGTGTTCCTGTTCTATCCCGTCGCCGGTCCGCGTTACGCCTTCGATCTGCCGCACAACGCGGCGACGGCCGTGGGCCCCGCCCGCCTCACGCAGTGGCTGCTCGATCGCGGCGATTCGTGGGGCGCGGCGTTCCCATCGTCGCACGTCGCCGCGTCCGTGGTGGCGACCGGGTTCGCCCTGCGCTACTGGCGCCCGCTGGGCTTCGCCCTGCTGATCCCCACTACGGGCCTCGTGCTCGGCGTCGTGTACGGACAGTTCCACTATGGCGTGGACGCGCTGTCCGGGTTGGTCTTGGCGGGTGTGATGCTGGCGGTGATGCAGCGGCGGCGCGCGGCCGAAGTGCCGGCGCGCGCCGGGGAATCAGTGGTGGGCGTGCTCGACGTCAGCACCTAGCCGGACCGACATCTGCGGGGCGTCGCCGAGCCGCAGGGCGTGACGCAGATCCCGCACGTACAGTGAGTCCCCCGTTTCCGCGACCGGCCAGGTGACGCCGGACGCCGGTCGGAACAGCCCGGCCACCACGCCCATGCCACCCTCGGGCAGCGTGACGCCGGTCGGATTGTCGTAGAACACCGTCACGCGATAGCGGTGGTCCGGCACGATGCGGACGCCGACGCCGGTCAACCCGATGAACTTCTTCATCGGCATGCCCACGACGTGCCCCGTCGAATCCGTGATCGGCGTCGCCCGCCAGATGAGGTCGCCCGTCGTGAGGTCGCGCAGCTCGAGCGAGGTCGCGTGGTCGTGCACGTGGCCGCCGATCCCCACGATCTTCCCGGCCACCGCGGGGCTGCCCTCGTAGAACTTCTCCGAGCGGCCAGGCGGCAAGTCGAACGACTTGTCCCCCACCGGGAACGCCACGTCGAACTGCCACGGATAGGCGCGCAGCAGGGGATACCAGTGTCCGTCGTCAGTGTAGGTGAGGATCAACCGGGTCCGCACGCCGTGGTAGCTCTGCATCGTCGGATTGTGCAGCATGGCGCTCGCCACCAGACGATCGCCGCGGACAAACGGCGCGCCGAGCAGCCAGCGCGTCATGTGCACGGCGCCGGTCTCGCTCCCCGCGGCCAGCACCCGCCGGGAGATCGGCAGAAACAGCTCGCGGTGGTTCGGATCGATGAGATTGTAGTGATGCAGCAGCTCGCTCGGCACGGCGTGGCCCGCCGAGTCCACCAGCTCGATGCGGAATCCCGACATCCAGCCCGTGATCGGCAGATCCACGCCCATCACCGGCGGATAGACCGGGTTGTGGGCGTGGTGCTCGTTCATATCCATGCCGGGCATGGCCATGCCGGCCATGCTCTCGTGGTGCATCATGCCCCCGGGGAGGTCCACGGGCGCGAGCTCGATCGTGATTTCGTGGCGATCGGGGTAGACGGCGATCGCGGCCGGCGGGAGCGCGCGCACCCAGTCGCCCGGGCTGTCGGCGGCCTGCCAGAGCAGCAAGTGCAGCGGCAAGAGAACGAAGATCGACATGGAGTGCGCTCAATATAGCGCAGGCGCGTCAGTCCTGCCCCACCATGCGCCGGACCGCGGCCGCGACCGCATCGGGCCGCTCTTCCTGCAGGAAGAGACCAGCGGCGCGCACGGTGTCGACCGTGAATGACCGCAGCCGGCTTTGCAACAACACCACTTCCGCTGGGCTGATCCCACCAGCGTGATGGGCGCTGCCGACCAACAGAAACACCGGACAGCGGATCTGGGCCAGGTGCGGCTCGAGCCGCTCCGCTTCGCGCGCCCGCGTCATGCTGAGGTACGCCTTGAGCGTGCCGTCCAGATCGGCCGCCGCCCCCGCGGTGTAGGCATCGAGGACCGCGGCGTCGACCCAGCTGGAATCGCCGGAGGCCGCGATCAGACTGCGGCGAATCCTGCGGCGGATGAGGCCCACGCCGCCGAACCACTTGATCCACGGGGCGAATCGCATGGAGCGACGGAAGTCGGGGCTCGCCGCTACCTCCGCCGGCCCGCCGTCGAGCGAAACGAGACCACGCACCAGGTCCGGACGGCGATAAGCCAACCGGTACATCATGGAAGCGCCCACGGCGTGGGCCACGACAATGGCGTGCGTCACGTGCAATGTGTCGAGCACGGCCGCGATGCGATCCGCCTGCGCCGTCAGCGAGTAGTCCGCCCGCTCGGGCCGTCCCGACGTCCCGATGCCAAGCGGCTCGATCACGATCAATCGGCACCTCACCGCCTCGAGCGCGGCAATCACGTTGCGGAATCCGTACGCCGAGCCGAACAGACCCGGGACGAAGACAACCGGCTCGCCCGTCCCGACGATCGTCACGCGGACCGACTCCCCGGGCGCGACCATCACCTGGAAACCACCAGAGGTATCGGCGAGCAGGAGCAGCGAGAGCAGCCACATCGATTCGATCACTCCGGTCGACGCGTCATACGAGCAGACTCCCGTAACGCCAGATCACCACGGCGAAGACCGCACCTTCGAGAATCCACGCCCACGGATGGCGATAGTAACCGACATACATCGACGTGCCCCAGTATCCGGTGTTCTTCCACAGGTTGAACGAGAACCGGCGGCGGCTGAACGGCAAGAGCAGCGGGATCCCGGTGTCGGTCGGCATGTCCGCCACCACGTGGCACACGATGCTGAGCAACGCCAGCGAACCGAGCCAGGGGCCCAGCAGGAGTGTCGCCACGGCGCCGACCATCAGGCAGAACGGCAGGCTGTGGCTCCAGGTCCCGTGGAAGTCGGGACGCGCCCAGCCGGCGCGCACCACCAGCGAGTCGAGGTTCGGCAGGAACTGCGCGGCGCCGACCACGACGAACGTCTCCGGCCGCGGGTCGAGCGAAGCGATCGCCAGGGCGATCCCGAAATGGCCGAATTGCATCGTGTCCCCCGTGTAAACGGTCCGGGACACGTTCGGCCACCGGCATCAAGCCGATCTCAAGCGTTCTCGGGGGAGCCCTGGCACTTCTTCCCCCGCCGCCCGCGCAGCGCCGGATAGCCCACGGCGCCGCAGGACGGGCACCGCTCCGTCATGAGCGCCATCGCCACGCCGCAGGCGGCGCAATGGGGGTGGTCGGGATCGGAGCGGAGATCGCGGGCCTCGGGGAGCTCGCCGCCGCACGCACACCGGACGGTGAGCGCCGGCAGCTCCTTCCCGCACTGCGGGCAGCGGCGCATCACTGGGGCGGCACCGCAATCGCGGCGAGGGCGCGGCGGGATTCGGCGGTCGAGCGGCGCCCGTTCCAGTTCCACGGCAGCATCAGTCGCAGGGTGTCCACGTTGTCGGCGAGCGATTCCGACAGCGTCTTCTCGCAGTTGGCGCGGGTACTGATGAAGCAGGCTTCACAGGTGTTGTGGCTAGAGAACTCCTTCTGCATGGTGCGGTGGTCGTCGAAATAGGCCATCACCATCGCGCACGGCGTGAGCCGGCCATCGGGATTGATGACGACAAAGCGATACCCCGCCGAGCAGCCGGGCGCGCGTCCCTCGATCAGGAACCGATGAAACTTCCACAGCACCCGTTCGGAGGTGTACACCGGATAGCCCTCACGCTTGAGGGCGATCACCTCTTCGAACTTTTCCTTCAGCTCCGCCGCGGACGCAGAGGCGTTGAACTTGACGAGCCCTTTGGGATCGTCCATCCGGAGCGGCGTGTACACGGAGAAATTGATGCTCACCCCCCAGCGGGCGGCGAGACGTACGATGTCGGGCACGGCGCGGTAGTTCCAGGCGGTGATGCAGCAGTTGAGGGAGATGTCGTCATCGTCCCCGATCGCCACACACTGCGGCACCGTCTCGGACATGTGAGCGAACAG
>Ga0326726_10006044_pt1 | contig 10913 bp, 5 predicted proteins | sample MHFenrmetagenome_2_FD_207603 | JGI IMG/M metagenome (GOLD analysis project Ga0326726, IMG submission 207603) | Lab enriched peat soil microbial communities from Michigan Hollow, Ithaca, NY, United States - MHF15MN | ecosystem: Environmental > Terrestrial > Soil > Wetlands > Peat | place: USA...
AAGCTTTCTCTGTGTTCCATCCGGTTTCGTTGTATCCCAGACAATTTCTCCGTTGAAACCGACAACTCGGGAAATCATATCCGCGAGATCCTTTATTGAATAATCAATCCCGGAACCCAGGTTATAGTGCATATTTTGAAGTTTTTCTGCATTATTCATGGCAAAAATGGAAGCACGTGCAACATCTTCATTAAAGATAAACTCCCTTTGTGGATTGCCGGTTCCCCAGAGGATTACCTTTTGCCCTCCTTGGGATTCTGCATCATCGAATTTTCTTATGAGTGCCGATAAAACATGGGAGTTTTCGAGATCAAAATGGTCATGGGGTCCATACATGGAATTCGGGATGAGCGCGATGAACCGGTTATTCTTAAACTGGTTGTTGTAAGTCTTACAAGCCATGATTCCTGCGGTTTTGGCAATTGCATATCCCTCGCTTGAATCTTCAATTTCTCCGGTCATCAGATATTCTTCCCTGATAGGTTGCGGACAATTTTTCGGGTAAATGCATGAAGAGCCATAAAACACAAGATGTCGAACCTCAGACTTCGTCGCCGCTTCGAATACGTTGTCCTGTATAGCAAGATTAGTATGTAAAAAAGTAGCCGGATATGTCTTGTTTGCAATAATCCCCCCGGTAAGCCCTGCAGCAAGAAATACAAATTCCGGTTTTTCCTTTTGGAAAAAGCCGTTTACTGCCTTTTGATTTGTTAGATCAAGTTCTTTATGGGTTTTGGTGATTATATGCATATATCCGGCGGTTTTTAATTTTTTCACAAGTGCTGAACCCAAAAGTCCCTTGTGTCCTGCAACATAAATTCTTGCATCTTTAAACATTGCTTTCAGCCTCTGGATTATTCCTGTTTGATAATAAAAAGAATCTCATAAGGTGTTTTATCTTATTTGGGAACTTTTTTCCAGTCACTTAGGAATTTGGCCAGTCCTGCATCAGTAAGCGGGTGCGAAAACATTTTTTCTATCACGTTGAAGGGAATTGTCACCACATGAGCGCCAACTTTTGCCGCTTCGATAACATGCAGGGGGTGTCTCACACTTGCAACAATTATCTCAGTTTTGAAACCATATTCTCGGAAAATTGTTACCATGTCCCGTACAATCTGCATACCATCATGACCAATGTCATCAAGCCGCCCGATGAACGGGCTTACATAGGTTGCTCCTGCTTTTGCAGCAAGGATTGCCTGGTTAACCGAAAAGACCAGGGTCACATTTGTTTTGATATTTTTTGCATGGAGAATTTTTACAGCCTTTAACCCTTCTGGAGTCATAGGAATTTTAATAACAATATTTTTTGACCAGCCGGACATTGCAGTCGCTTCTTTTACCATCTCTTCAGAAAGGGTGCTGATGACTTCTACACTAATCGGACCTTCGATAATACTGATTATTTCGCGTACAACCTCGTCAAATCCTCTATTCTCTTTTGCTACCAGCGTGGGATTTGTCGTTATACCATCAATCACACCCCATGCATTTGCCTTTTTAATCTCATCGGTATTTGCTGTGTCAATAAAAATTTTCATTTTTTCATCCCCATTACTTCTTTTGCTGATTTAACAACATTCATTGCAGTTAGGCCATGTTTCTCAAGCAGTTGCTCATATTCACCGGATTCTCCAAATACATCCCTAACACCAAGTATCTTGATCGGGGAAGGATATTTTTCTCCCAACACCTCAGCAATTGCTCCTCCAAGACCTCCGTATATGCTATGCTCTTCAATTGAAATTGCTGCTCCGGCATTTTTAGTGATCCTGACAATCGTAGCCTCATCGAGGGGTTTTATGGTATGGATATTTATAACGCTTGATTCAATGTCTTCCTTTTTGAGAATTTTTGATGCCTCCAATGCTGTATGGACCATCGTCCCTGTGGCAAAAATTGCTATATCAGAACCTTCGGAAAGTATTACAGCCTTACCAAATTTAAATTTATAATTTTCTTCAAAGAGAACAGGTGTCTTTGATCGATTAAGCCTTATATAAGCTGGTCCTTCACGATGGACTTCAGAAATTACTGCATCTATTGTTTCAACAGCATCACAGGGAACAATTACACCCATATTCGGTATAACCCGCATAAGCGCCAAATCCTCAAGCGACTGATGGGATGCCCCGTCCTGTGCATTGGTTAATCCGGCATGACTGACAGCAATTTTTACCGATAAATTATCGTGGGCGATAGTATTCCTGATTTGCTCCCAGGCCCTCATTGCAAAAATTGCATAGGTACTTGCAAAGGGAATTTTTCCTGCGAGAGCAAACCCGGATGCTACACCCATCAGGTTCTGTTCAGCACACCCGACATTGATAAAACGTGATTGGTTTTTGTCCGCGAATTTTTTGGTTTGTGTGGATGCCGATAAATCAGCATCCAGTACTACTACCTGTGAATGATCACTTAACTTCTGTAAGGCGTCTCCATATGCATCCCGGGTGGATTTCAACTCCATGAATTAATCTCCTCCAAGTTCTTCCATTGCAATTCTCATCTCATCCTCGTTTAACGCTTTGCCATGAAAGGCATTGACCCATTCCATGAAGGAGATCCCCTTTCCTTTTAAAGTGTGTGCAATAATTACCGTGGGTTTGCCTCTGATCTCTTTTGCTGTATTTAATGCTTCGATAATCTTTTCAATTTTGTTACCGTCAATTTCAATAACATGCCAGCCAAATTCCTTCCATTTTCCGGCAATTGGCTCAAGGCGTAAAATTTTTTCGGTTGGCCCATCAATCTGGAGGCCGTTACGATCTACAATTGCAGTCAGGTTATCCAGTTTATAGTGTGATGCAAAGATCGCCGCTTCCCAGATTTGCCCTTCATCACATTCCCCATCACCAAGGATTGTATACACCCGGAATTTTTTATTATCCATTTTTGCGGCAAGAGCAATCCCACTTGAAATCGAGAGCCCCTGGCCAAGGGATCCTGTTGAGACATCAACTCCCGGAATTTTGATGTCCGGATGCCCCTGCAATAAACTTCCGAATTTACGTAAAAAAGATAATTCTTTGACCGGGAAATACCCGCACTCTGCAAGAACGGCATAAAGTGCAGGTGCGGCATGACCTTTCGATAAAACAAAACGATCCCTTTCATCCCATTTTGGATTTAAGGGACTATGATGCATTATCGAGAAGTAAAGTACCGTAATTATATCAACACAGGATAAAGATCCCCCGGGATGTCCGGTGCCGGCCTCAAAAATCATGTTAATGACATGCTTTCGTATCGAAGTGGCTTTATCCTTTAGTTTATCAATATCAACTATTGTCATTGGTGAATTTTCTGACAAATTTGGCTGCATTCTACTCTCATATATCTTTTATTTTGGAGTTTATTTCATCTCGTGTTACGGTACTTGTCTCCTTCTTTATCCCGGCAATGTCAGCCCCGATATTTGCCAATATTGCAGATTCAATCATATCAGAAATACACGAGGGCAGGGAGAGTGCTGTTATACACGCAACAGTGTCAATTGTTCCAGTGATATTCATGAATTCTGTAGTCGTCGGGGGGATATGAGTGACAGTACCTTTTCTGTCAAAACAAGATAACCCTCCTTTTTCATGGGTTATGACAACATGGTCACACTCAAGGTGAGTTAACAGCCATTGCCCAATGTTGCGAAGGCTGGTCTCATTAATCTGCTTGATGCCAGTCACTGAAATGGCATTTTCGATTGTGGTGATAAACGTATTAATCCCTTTGTAATCAAGTGACTGTTCGACTTTCGGGTAAACTAAAATTGGTTTATCAAATTTTTCAGCCAAAGAGAGTAATCCCTTGAATAAGTCCCTGGTCACAACCCCCTTGTTATAATCTGAAATAAGAACCACATCTGCTGATGCTATTTTATTTTTCAGAAAATCCAGGATTGCATAAATATATTCTTTTTTTATCGGTTCTCTCGTCTCCCTGTCAAATCTTAGTAATTGTTGTTGTCCTGCGATCACCCTCGTTTTTACTGTAGTTCGACGTTCCCTGCATTCAATTATTCCGGTAGTGTCAATGCCATCCTCTTTTAGTAATCCGGTCAATCGTTTTCCGAACCAGTCGTCGCCAATTACGCCAACTGCGATCACTTTTCCACCCAAAACACGAATATTATTTACTGCATTGGCAGCACCACCTAATCTGAAAACTTCGGTGGCAACATCAATCAACGGAACTGGAGCTTCAGGAGATAATCGGGTCGCATTACCATAAATAAATCTGTCAAGCATCAAATCGCCAATAACTATGACAGAGATCTGGTCAAAGTGATCCAAAATTAAGTTAAGTTTATCCCTTTTCACTTTAATCCCCTGTATAATATCTACATCAATATTCCTTTTGCATATGTAAAAACCTTTGATTATCTAAACTAATTAAATCCAAACTTTTTTGAGATCCAATGAATTGAACATTAAAAAAACGGTTCACAAATTGTTAATAATTCTTAACAGTAGATCACTAGATGATAAATCTGAACATTCAAACATATAAAGAAAATGCAAGGGGATTTTTTCTAGTCTCCCCCTTACAAATAACCCAAATCCGGGTTTCATTTTTCCATTTTTACTTTCGAATGCGGGTTCGGCTTGCTGGATTTATTTCCACCGCCACAATAAAATGGGAAATAATTGGTTAAAAATCAAAAATAACCAATTAAATCAGGAAAATAATTCCTCTTAAATCGTGTTCTGCAGATACTTATTGAGGGGTATCTGCATTCCTTTTTATAGTACCACAGAATGAAGCGGTAAAAGTATTATCTGGCTGATTGGGATGAAAATTTGATGATTGGTGGGAGTTGCGCTTGCTCAAGCCCGCGTATCAGCCGGTACTAAACCTCGCCGATGAAATGTGGTTCTGATGAAGATTAAAGTATTGTTGGGATCCCCCGGGAAGAAGGAAAAAAAAGCGTCTGCATTTTTATCTCAGATTACCTGAGGGTTTATTGAAAACCAATAAAGGAAACTTACCCAAAATCCTTTCCTGAAATGGATCTTCATGTAGTTCACCGGTGAAACTGTTGTATCTGCAGATATTGATGGTAGAATATTTCGGCAAATTACACATATAGACGAGTCTGTAGCGAAAATTATGGGGGATTCTACGACCAGATTGTGAATATTATTATGCAGTGAATGGAAGATCTGCGGAATAGGGAGGAGATTGAGGAGAAGTAACAAATCTAATCCATGTCATCCGAAAATCTTCACAATTATCTCAAAAGATACCGACATGCGTCCAACTTTAAGATAAAAAAATTTATTTCGGCAAAATTTGGGAGATTAAAAGGTATTACCATTTCCCCACTACCGGTGTAAATCCGGAGATGCCAAAGAATGGCGCCTGATCAATGATAGGCCCGTCCCATACACCGTTTCCATTGGTGTCAAGATACCAGTTGACCTGGTTTGTCACTCCGATCTTGGTTCTTCCATCTCCGCTCCAGTCTCCCACCACCGGGATAAAACCGGCAATTCCGAAGAAACCGTGCTGATCGGTTGGGGTCCCGTCCCATACACCGTTTCCGTTGGTGTCAAGATACCAATCGATATCATTTGTGACTCCAATTTTAGTTGTCCCATTTCCATTCCAGTCTCCTACTACCGGGGTAAAGCCGGCAATTCCGAAGAAACCGTGCTGATCGGTTGGGGTCCCGTCCCATACACCGTTTCCGTTGGTGTCAAGATACCAGTCAATACCGTTTGTGACTCCAATCTTTGTTATGCCGTTTCCATTCCAGTCTCCTACTACGGGTGTCCCGATAATTGGTGCCACGAAGGTCTTTGTGTCATTCACCGGATATAAGACTCCTGTTGCATTCATATCCAGATTCCAGACACCTGTTGTGGGATTGAAAAGACCGATCTTCGTCCTGCCATCGCCATTCCAATCTCCCACCACCGACAGATTCCCCGGTCCTCCGAATGAATACGCTTTATCCATGCCAGCCGAATAGAATCCATCTCCGTTGTAATCAAGGTACCAGGTTCCGTTACTGTAGACACCTGCCTTCGTTTTTCCGTTACCATTCCAGTCTCCTACTACAGGGGTAAAGCCAGTAATTCCAAAGAAGACCTGGTTATCGATACTTGGGCCATCCCACGTGCCATTTCCATTGTAGTCCAGGTACCATGCGACACTATTGGTAACACCGACCCGATCTGTCGCATTTGTTAAATTAATATAACCGATCTTTGTCTTCATGTTAGACCCGGCCGAATTCGTCACATTCAACGAGACCGTGTAATTACCAGCAGTCAGATAGGTATGGGTTGGGTTTATCAGCGTTGAGTTGGACATGTTCACTCCGCCACGCATCCAGTTATCCCCGAATGACCAGTCCCATGTAGTCGCATTTACCGAGAGATCGGTGAACGTCACCGTCAACGGTGCTGTACCGTTTAAGGGAAACGCAGTGAAGTTTGCCACTGGCGGGAGGATGGATCCAGTACCGACGGTAATATAGCCTGCTGTTGAATTGGTATTGTTTCCACCAATACTCATCGTTGTCAAATTCACTCTATAGGAACCGGAGTTCAGGTAGGTGTGGATCGGGTTTTGTATACCCGTCGCATTTGTCTGATCACCATCACCGAAGTTCCAGACCCATCCGCTCGCACTGGCTGGCCCAGTGAAAAAGACCGTGAGAGGGGCGGGCCCGTTTCTCGGGGAACCAGTGAATATTGCCGTTACGTTAGCCGGGTTATTCTGGATAGCACCAGTTGTACCGGAGGGGGTTGAATTAGCTGCGAGCGTCGGATATCCAACCGCGGGATCTCCATAGTCAGTTGTATCTCCGATGACATTGGCAGCCAAGATCCGGTACGGCTGGTTCACGGAAGTATTCGGCGGAAGTGTCGGGTCAAATACAATCCCAACCCCACCTGTCGTGGGGCCGGTGTATGAGGGAACTCTCTGGATATCTGTCCAGTTTGATGTTGTGAGGTTTTGCCGCTGCAGTATCCAGTGTGTCTCAATGGTGGATTGATCCGTGAAATTGATAAACACGGTAACATTCGACCGGTTAACCGTGTCATTGACGTATCCTGCGTTTCGAATCACCGGTGATCCTATCGGGGCGACAGCCACTGCCATCGAACGCATCATATCATTTTCTTCATGGCCAAGCAGGTGGCAGTGCCAGACATACTCCAGCCCGTAGTTGACGAGGTGGTTCACAACTGTTGCCGGGTTGTTGTTCGGATCAATGGCATGGAACTGCATCAACGTCGAAGAACCGAGTGGCGTAGTCGGGTCAAGCGGGCGAATGCTGTTGGGGAGCTGTCCCCAGCTCACCGGGAGGGTTGGATTTATAGGCCGCATCGCGATAATAACGTCTTCCAGCGGTCGCATCTTTACAACTTCTTTCCAGCCAAGCTCATACGGATAGGGTGGTTTAACCTGCCCGTCCCAGCCGACCCGGTTGAGAACCTGAACGTTGAACATGTGGAAATGCATAGCGTGCGTGTCAACGCCATTATGCGTAATCTTCCAGATCTGGGTACCGTCACCGAGGGTACCGATAAGAGATGTGTTGATCGTGTTGTTGAAGAGCTCAGTCGGGGGATCAACATAGAAGTACGGGATCGATGTCTGGGTCTGAAGGGTAGTCCTTGGTATTTCGACACCGAGCATGGCATTCATCCGGCCGTAGTCAAGATCGAAGTCCTCGATGATTGACTTCGGCTGCAGATCCATGGTCACCGGAGTAACCTGTCCTGCAGGAATAAAAGTAGTATTTGTTGCTTGAATTCTCACATACGGGTCTGCAGGATACGTGGTTCCGAATGCTGTATTATAGGCAGCCTGTGGTATGATCGGTGGTGCCTGTGATGCCTTGTATGCGACCGGCAACTGTGTGTTAAGGTTCGCCAGACTGAACGCAGTTGCCGGGGCCGCGATCGATGAATTGATCTGGATCTGCATGATCGTCCGCGTGTTCGGGCCGTACCCGGCAACCGTAGTTGGGGCACCACCCTCCAAAACCTGATCCGGGTCATTCGTATAATAGTCGTATCGCGAATCAAATGCCGGGTTTGGCACCGGGGCGTCATTGTAGAGAATCAGTTTTGTTCCGTTCGGAATGCCGGTAAAGTCAACGATAACATCAGCACGTTCGGCGGGGCCGAGGTAGAGGGAGGTGTTCAGGACATCAAGTACGGTAATTATCCGTCGGTTATAGTCATAGCTGACCGGTTGTGGGGGCAGAACTACCGGTGCTGGCAGGAAACCCCCTTCAGTCCCAATCTGGATCCATGACGGACCGGATGAGTTCGGATTGGGAACACCTCCATCCCTGCCATCTGTCGGCCAGAACTGGGGCAGACCAGGTACAGCGGGTACCATGGGGACTTCTCCGGAACTTCCGTTCAATAATGTCGTCCCGCTCCACATGGTATCATTGGATCCTGCATAATACAGCTGGAGGTTGAGATACCGGTCATTGCAGGCATTCAGGATCCGGAACCGGTACGCGTGCGGCCCGACCTGGACATACGGATAAACTGCACCATTGACAAGCGGCGTATCCATGAATGCTTCCGGTACAATTGTCGGGTTCGGTATCCCGGGGATCATCGATGCCTCCCAAGGTGCTATAGAGCTTGCGTACGGGTTCGTAATGGGCCCATTTACCAGACCGCTAAAAGGCGGCCAGAACCAAGGGCCGTAATCCCACCTGCCCATGGCGTTCGTACCGGAAATGTCAACCGGATTCTGGTTTGTCATGTAGACATGGGGGAACCAGAGATCACCGGTGTGAGGCCACGATGTCGATTTGTTTCCACCCCAGTTCCAGGTCGGATCTTCAGCTGCCATCTGGGTTGCGCTGGGAATGAAGGTCTTGTCCTGGATGACGAGGGGAATTTCATCAGCGGGGTTTGCACCGGGAATTACACCGGAATTGATCATACCTTGTTCTTGCGTGTCCCTTAAGAGGTAAGGAGCAGCATTACCGGCGTAGACATTGAGCCGGGTAATTCCCTGAGCATGGTCGTGGTAGAACATCAGCCGTGCGCTCTGCTGGTTAGTATAGAAGAACGTCTGCGTTCCCGCAGGCTCAGTTCCCCCGTCCATATCCGGAACATTTCGGACACTGACACCTTGCGGATACGCCGTGTTTTCTCCAGCCGGCGTAATCCACTGGTACGGTGTTCCGTCGCTGATCCACGGCGTAGTGCCTCCATGCAGGTGGATGACTGCCCGGTTCTGGGAGTATTCTACGGGAAGACCACTGGTGTTTAATCCCAGGGGTCCCAGACCTGCTCCCATAACGGTAGTATCGACCGGTATGAACAGGTTTCCATCCGATCCCGTGGGAAGGTAATTGTGGAACTTGACCCGTACCGGTGTGTCCCTCTGTGCGACAATTATTGGTCCAAGATACTGGGGATTATCTCGTGCAAATACGGGACTTCCGCCATTGAGAATCGGGCTGCCGTTAGGGTAAAACAATTGGATATGATTGCTGACACTGCCCGTTATATTAGTTGTACCGGTATCGATCTGCAGGTATCCCCGCAAGGTGGTTGGCGGGAGATCTGAATGCATCTTCTCTGTGTATTGAACAAGGGCAATCTCGTAGTAGTTATTACCAGGGTATGCACCCGGGTCATTCGCAGCAATTGGGATGTACTGACCAAGATTATTTCGTCCGGTTGGCCCGAGACCCGGGAGCGAATCAACAAATTTCCTGATCCCGGTTCCGGCAACTGCATTACCGGTCGCATCTAAAACGGGGAGCTGGCTGTTTGCATAATTAGGGTACATCCCCCAATAGTCCGGAGTTCCTCCGGGATAAGGGGTAAGGTTTGAAACACGTGATATTCCATACCCCCCATTTGTAGTGCTTCCGATAACCAGACCCTTCTCCGCAGCACGTTCTGCTGCCGCTTTCCTGTCTGCATTGGTGATGTTCCGCATCCGCATTATATTGCGGTCGACAAATGCTTGTTCCAGTACGGAATCGATCGGCGGAAGGGGAACTTGAGAGGCAGTAATAACCGGTATTGGAGTAGGGGTTGGTGCGACTAAGATTTGCGTCACTCCTGCCGAACCAGCTGCCACCGTTGCCGGTACCAGAGTTGGGTTATTTCCAATGCTGGAATTCGAAATATTCAAACCGGAGCTATTGTCAGCACCGACAATGCCGGTGCTTAAAAACAACAGTATACAAATTACACCAACTGCAATCAGCAAGTTAGTATAGGAACCATGGTCGTTTTGCGTTGCCAGGATATTTTCCCTACATAATTTCATAGTTAACATACCTCGTTTTCGTTGCAATTTATGGCAGGAATAATAGTCAGGTTCATCGAATTTCCTGTTCCTATACGGAAGCATAAACACAGATTTTTATTTATAGATTACCTTCAAAACCAAATTTTGAAGGATAGAAAATAAGAAAAAGATTTTTATATATTTCATCAAAGTAACAAAGAAATTTTCTGAATATGTTCGGAAAATTTGAAATAAGCGAATAATCGGTAAGTGCGAATTTCAAATAATCAGCGTATTAGCCATTTTTTAATAGAGTCCATTTTTAAAATTTGAATGGATCTTAACTGAAAATAAATTTTTTTAAGCCTTATTAATTGAAGTATTATTCTCCGTGTACAAATCAGTATTATGAAATTCAAATTTCTTTCACTGATGGATTAAATTAAAAAGGGAAGATTGTTTTAATTTATATTCCTTAAAATTAATCCCATTTTCCAACTATAGGAGTAAAACCGGTAATTCCAAAGAAACCATGCTGATCCGTGGGAGCCCCGTCCCAGACACCATTGCCATTGGTGTCCAGATACCAGTCAATACCGTTTGTTACACCAATCTTTGTTGTCCCGTTTCCATTCCAGTCACCCACCACCGGGGTAAAACCGGTAATTCCAAAGAAA
>Ga0326726_10006045_pt1 | contig 10912 bp, 8 predicted proteins | sample MHFenrmetagenome_2_FD_207603 | JGI IMG/M metagenome (GOLD analysis project Ga0326726, IMG submission 207603) | Lab enriched peat soil microbial communities from Michigan Hollow, Ithaca, NY, United States - MHF15MN | ecosystem: Environmental > Terrestrial > Soil > Wetlands > Peat | place: USA...
CGAGCCGAAGGTGTGCGTGTGGCTGAGCGCCAGACTTCGCGCGCTCGTCGTCACGTTTCGGCCGAAGCCCGGCACCAGCGTTTCGTTGAGCTGGCTCGTGCCGAACGGTTGCGCGTCGCTGACGTCGTACGCGATGAACCGGCCGAATACGGTGTCGTTCGGCCCGGCACGGTGATCGATCCGTACCGTGACCTGATTCATGTCGTTGATCTCGGGCTCGACCGCGAGCAGGTTCTGGACTTCCCCGCTGGCGGTCGGTGCGGGCACAACGCTCAGCAGAGCGCGGGCGATCGGGGCGATGCGAGTGGCGGGAATGCGGTTGCCGGCAAACGGCACGCACGCGCCGCCCGCCGTCCTCGTCAGCGGATCGCAGATCGCGGCCAACCCGGTGAAATCGCCGAGCCGCGCCGCGGCGGACGGCACCGAGAACGTCTGCGTCAGCGAGCGATCGATGCGCTGGCCTTCGTAGTTCGCGAAGAAGAAGGTGCGATTGCGGCCGTCGTAGAGCGAGCCGGCGCGGACCGGCCCCCCGGCGCCGCCGCCGAATTGATGCTGACTGAGCGGCGGAACGGGCCTGACTGGATCGTCGAAGTAGTTACGGGCGTCGAACCGATCGTTGCGCGCGAACTCGAGCGCGCTGCCGTGATACTCGTTCGTGCCCGACTTGGTCACGACGTTGATGAGCGCCGAGGCTTTGCCGCCGAACTCGGCCGGATACATCGTCTTTTGAATCTTGAACTCCTGGATCGCGTCCACCGACGGGCTGACGACGAGGTTGTTGAAGTACTCGTCGGTCACCTTGACGCCGTCGAGCAGGTAGATGTTGTGGCCGCTGCGCTGGCCGTCCACCGCGGGAAGACTGCCCGCCTGCTCCAGCGCCGCGCCGCGCGTGCCGCCCGGTGGAACGACAACGCCATCGCTGAGCTGCGCGAGTTGCAGGAACTGGCGGCCGTTTAGGGGCAGTTCCGCCACCTGACGGTTCCCGATGATGTCGCTGATCTCCGCGTTGGCGGTGTGCAGGAACGGCGTGACGCCGGTCACCGTCACCGCATCGCTGACCTGGCCGATCGGCAGCGTGATCGCGAGCGAGATCCGCTGCCCGACGGTGAGGAGAATGCCTCGCTGCGTGGAGGGCGCAAACCCGGACAACACCACTGTGAGGTCGTAGCTGCCGCTCGGAAGCGCGGGTAAGAAGAACCGGCCGGTCCGGTCCGTGGCACGTTCGACCCGGAGGCCGCTCGCGACATGCGTGGCCACGACGGTCGCGCCCGCGAGCACCGCGCCCTGCGGGTCCCTGACGATACCTTCGATCTCCGCGGTGTTCGTCTGCGCCGGCGCCGCCGACGCCATGAGCACGACGAGAGTCAGCGACCTCATGACACCGCGCGCCGTGCTCCGCATGAGTGGATCGGCTCTCATTTCAGGAGGTGACGCGCCGAGAGTAGCACCGTTGGGACGGGGTAAGATCAGCAACGACGTTGATGGCCGCGCCGCTCGTTTCGACGCCACGACTATCGCTCGCCGTACTTGCGGCAGGCCTCTGCATGTCCCTGACTTCGACGACGCGTGCGCAGCAGCAGGCTGCGCAACCCACGCCGCCGGGAATCGCGGTGACTGTCGAGGTTATCGGATCGACGCCGCTGCCGGGCATCGATCTCCCGCTCGAAGATATCCCCGCGCCCGTGCAGACCGCCATCAGCCGGGACCTCGAGAACAGCGGCGCGCTCGACCTCTCCGATTTCATGAACCGGCGGCTCAACGGCGTGCACGTCAATGAGATCCAGGGCAATCCGTTTCAGGCGGACGTCAACTACCGCGGCTACACGGCGTCGCCGCTCCTCGGCACACCGCAGGGCGTCTCGGTGTATCTCGACGGCGTCCGCCTGAACCAGCCGTTCGGAGACGTCGTGAGTTGGGATCTGATACCGCGCGCCGCGATCGCCTCGACGACTTTGATGCCGGGATCGAATCCGCTGTTCGGCCTCAACACGCTCGGCGGCGCGCTCGCGGTCCAGACGAAGGACGGCCGCACGAATCCCGGCTCGTCGCTGCAGGCGACCTACGGCAGCCACGCCCGTCGCGCGCTCGAGTTCGAGAGCGGCGCCGGCGGCACGTCCGGGCTGAGCTGGTACTTCGCGGGCACGCTGTTCCGCGATGACGGTTGGCGCCAGGCGTCGCCGTCGGACGTGCGCCAGATCTTCAGCAAACTCGGCTGGAAGTCCGAGACGACCAACGTCGCCCTGACGATGGCGCACGCGGACAACTCGCTGACCGGCAACGGGCTTCAGGATCAGCGCCTCCTGGACCGCAGTTACGCGAGCGTCTACACCACGCCCGACACGACGGACAATCAATCGACGTTCGTCAATCTGACCGGCACGCACGCGACGACGGCCACGCGGTCACTATCGTGGAACGCGTACTACCGCGACCTGCGCACGAGCACGGTGAACGGCGACATCAACGACGGCTCGCTGGACGAGGCGGTGTATCAACCGAGCGCGGCAGACCGCGCGGCGCTCGCCGCCGCGGGTTACACCGGCGTCCCGGCGATCGTGACGCCGGCGAACACGCCGTTTCCCACGTGGCGCTGCATCGCGCAGGCGCTGCAGCGCGACGAGCCGGCGGAGAAATGCGACGGCGTGATCAACCGAGGGTCGACCACCCAGCACAATTACGGCGGGTCCGCGCAGTGGACGATGATTGGCGGCTCGGCGCGGCGCGTCAACCGGTTCACATTCGGGACGGCGTACGACGCCAGCCATCTGGATTTCACGCAGTCGTCCGAGCTCGGCTACCTGAATCCGGATCGCAGCGTGGCCGGGATCAGCGCGTTCGGGGACGGCGTGACCGGCGGCACGTTCAACGGCGTGCCGTACGACACGCGAGTCGATCTCGACGGCACGGTGAACACATTCAGCGCGTACGCGACCGACGCGCTGTCGATCGGCGGCGTGCACGTCACGATCTCGGGCCGCTACAACCGGACGAATCTGGCCAACCGCGATCGCCTGCGTCCCGGCGGCGGGCTCGCGTCGCTCGACGGCGACTACGTCTTCGCGCGTTTCAATCCCGCCGCCGGCGTCACCTGGAGCCCCTCGCGCGCCGTCAATCTCTACGCGGGGTACAGCGAAGGCAGCCGGTCGCCGACGTCGATCGAACTCGGCTGCGCGAACCCGACACAGCCGTGCAAGCTGCCGAATGCCATGGCCGGCGATCCGCCCCTCGACCAGGTGGTCACGTGGTCGTGGGACGCGGGCGTCCGCGGCGGTGTATCGCGCGGCAGCCACCTCAGCTGGACGCTGGGCGGGTTCGGCGCGACCAACAGCCAGGACATCCTGTTCGTCGCGTCGACGCAGACCGGCGCCGGGTACTTCAAGAACTTCGGGAGCACGTCACGGCGCGGCGTCGAGGCCGACGTGCGGGCCAGGCTGCCCGGCGTCACGCTGGGCAGCGGCTACACCTTCCTCGATGCGACCTACCAGAGCGCGGAGACGATCGACGGCTCGAGCAACAGCGCGAACAGCGCGGCGCAGGACGGCGTGAAGGGACTCGACGGCACGATGCAGATCGCTCCAGGCGATCGCATCCCCCTGATCCCGCGGCACGTGTTCAAGGCGTTCGTCGACGTCGAGTTCGCGCCGGCGTTGTCGTTCGACCTGGATCTCGTGGCCGTGTCCGGTTCGTTGGCGCGCGGCAACGAGAACAACCAGCATCAGCCCGACGGCGTGTACTACCTGGGCGATGGAACCGTGGCCGGATACGCAACGGTGAACGGCGGGGCGCACTATCGGCTGACGCGGGCGTTTCAGCTCGTCGGACAGGTCAACAACATCTTCGATCGCCGCTACGCGACGGCCGCGCAACTCGGCGCAACGGGTCTCACGAGCGAGGGGTCGTTCATCGCCAGGCCGTTCCCGACAATCAACGGCGAGTTCCCCGTGCAGCACGCGACGTTCGTCGCGCCCGGCGTCCCGCGCGCGTTCTGGCTCGGTTTGCGGATGACGTTTTGACTACCGGCTCACGACGGCGATCCCCCACGGGCCCCGGCCGACGGGAATCTTCTTAATCAGGTTGCCCGTGATGATGTCGAGGACGGTGACGTCATTGGATGGACCGTTCGCCGTATAGATCGTTTTCCCGTCCTTGGCGATCGCGATCCCCCATGGCCGCGGTCCCGCTTCGCTGGAGGCGACGACCTTGTTGGTTTTCGTATCGACGGCCAGCACCATCTTGCTGCGGCCGGTCGACACGTACACGCGTCCGCCGTCGGGCGCCATCACCGTGCCCATCGGCCGCATGCCCTCGCCGAGACTGATCGTCTTCAGCACACTCAGCTTCTTGACGTCGATCAACGTGAGCGAGGCGCCGTTCTCCGCCGGCACGTACGCGCGCGCGCCGTCAGGCGTGAAGGCGATCGATCGCGGCCGGGGCCCCGTCTTCACCGGCCTCACGACTTTGTGCGCCTCGAGATCGATCACGTAGACCGCTCCGTCTTCCTCCGACGTGACCCACACGCGCGTGCCGGACGGCTCGACCGTCACGCCTTCCGGCTCGTCGCCGATCTTGAAGCTCTCCACGATCTGCCCGCTCGCGACGTCGACGACGCTCAGCTTTCCGGCGTCTTCATTCGCGACGAACACCTTCGTGCCGTCGTGGCTGACCGCCACCTGTTCGGGATCCGGACCGCTGGTCATCACCTTGAGCAGCTTCCCTGTCTGCAGATCGACGACGCCGATGCCGTCGGCCGAGCGATCGGGCGGCGGCAGCGTCTTCTCGTCGACGCCGGGGCCAGCGTTCGGCGATCCGCTGAGCGCGACGTAGAGCCGCGTGCCGTCCGGACTCGCGGCGATGCCGCGCGGGCGCTTGCCGAGCGCGATCGTCGTCACCGGCGTCAGCGTCGTCGCGTCGATCACCGTCAAGTCGCCGGACTGTTCGTTGGTGACGTACAGCCCGATCGCCGGCATCGGCGGCGGCGGAGGCGGCGTCGCCGCGGGCGCGGCGGCCGGCGGCGGTGGATTCGATCCGCCACAGGCGAACGCGGCGACGAGCATTGACAAGAGAAGTGTCTGGGCGAAACGTCCGGGTCGCGTCATGCGCATGGCGCGCAGTGTACTACCGGGCTACCCTCCACGGCGAAAACTCGGGCCAATTGCGCAGCGCCGCAGCGGCCCACGCGGTGGACTTGTCCGTATGACAGGTGGTGCACGGATTCGGCACCTTCAGCGTGCCGGTATCGGACGGCGGAATGAACTTGAACGTGTGGCTGCGCACCTTCGCGTCGCCGATGACCGTTTGGATCGCCGGCATGTGGCAGTTGATGCACTCGCTGCCAGGCGAACCGGCCGCGTGATGCGTGTGGGTTTCAATCGTCGGCGTGTGCGGGCCGTTGGACGACTTCGGTCCGTGACACGTCAGGCACACCAGCCGCGTCGACTTCACGAGCTCGGACTGATTGCCCGATCCGTGCGGATCGTGGCAGCTGAAGCACGTCACGCCGCGGGTGTACATGACGCTCTGCACGAAGTCGTTCCCCTGCATCCGGTTCTCGCGTCCCGTGCCTTCGGAGAAGTGCAACGTGTCCTGCGTGCCGAGCGCGTTGGTCTCGAGGCGCCAGAAGTCCCGCAGATTGAGGCCCATCCGGAAGCCGACGGGCCATTCGAACGAACGGCCGGCTGGCGCCGCGAGCGGCTGGCCTTCCGAGTGGCACTGGATGCACGCGTCGTTGGCGCGCACGGGATCGAGGCGGGCCGGATTCACGATGTTCGCGCGCATCGGGCCGGCGACGTGATCGTGCCCAGGTCCGTGGCAGCGCTCGCAGCCGACGTTCCATTCGGTGACGGTCTTCGTGACCACGTCGTAGTTCACCGAGTGACAGCCGTCGCACGCTTCACTCGTCGGCCGCTGCACCGCGTACGGCCGCCAGACGCGTGCGGTGACGTCCCACGTCGCCGGCAGCGGCACATAGTCGTCGCCCTTCTTCGCGAAGTACCGCTGCTTCCATTTGCTGCCGTACACGAAGGCGATCTGGTCCTTCGTGAACGTCAGCAGCGGGTCGGGCTTCGAGAAATCCGGAATGATGGCCTCGGGATGGATCTTCGGATCGCGCACGACGTTCGCCATGCGCGTCACCTTCCAGCGCTCGTAGATCGCCGCGTGACACCGTGCGCACGCCGCCGATCCGACGTACGCGGACGGTTGTGGTTGCGCCGTCTGCGCGCCAAACAGCGCGGCGAGCAACCCGATTACTACAGCAATCACGAACGGCCTCTCTTCTTCGTCTTCTTTCCCCAACCCGCCCCACCTGACCTACCTGCCCTGCCCGCCCGGCCCGCCCGGCCCGCCTCCAGCGCCAGGGACGTCGCCAGGGCTTCAAACATGCCGATTCCCTGGTCGAGCAACGCGTGATCGTCGGCGTGGACAACCCGCAATCCTTCGACCATGCGGCCGACCGCGGGCGCATCGGGCGAGGCGTACTTGATCTCTTTCAGATCGAGATCGTGGACGATGTGCCCGATGCGCGTGGCGGCGGGATCCGCGATTCCAAACCGCTCGCACAGAACCTCGAACGTGCAGAGCCCGCCGTGATGACTGAATTCGCCCGCGTACATGTCGAACGCCAGGTCCGTCTTCGACGGGCGGTCGACGAACGCGAATCTCGCCTTGGGGTCGATGAAGCGGCGGATGAGCCACGCCGACGCCATGCGATCGATGCCGGGCCTGGGCCGCGTCACCCAGCGGCGGCCTCGCACGCTGCCGATCGCGTGGACAGGCGCGCCGCCCGCCCGACTTTGCGGCTTCGCCCGATCCCCGAGCCGGTCCAGTGCGGCCAGCGCTGCGGCCGCCTTCTGGCGCGCGCCGGCCTGATGAAAGTCGATGCTCTCGATCTGGCTGAACCGTTCGCGCAGCGCGCGAACCCTTCGCAGCATCCCGCTCTCACTGCCGGCCTTGCCCTTCGCGGCTGCGAGGAGCCGATCGGCGTCGCGCGCCAGCGCACGATAGTCGCCGTCCCGCGCCTGCTGAAACGTCGTCACGATGTCCTGCTCCCCTTCCCGGTCGAGCGCATCGCCGGCAAACACCGTGGCCGCGCCGCCCATCGTGCCGATCTCGGCCCGCAGCCACTCGAAATCCTCGCGACACTGATCCCTGTTCGGCAGGACGTACACGGCATTCCGCGTCGGTACCGCGCCGATCTGCTGCAGGCGCCTCCAGGTCTTGACGCGCGCGTTCGAGGGATGCGTCGGCAGCTGGAACGCGAACAGGAGCCAGCGCGGCGCTGCCGACACAGATGACATTCTTGTTACGTATACATGTAATGTTTATTACATGTCAATACCAGTCGGATGGACAGATGGGGCGGGTAGGGCAGGTGGGGCGGGTAAGGGAATGCTGTTCGGTCCTTTCGGAACCGGCTGACTACGGATGCTCGAGTTCCGTAAGGACGGCGGTGACGATGATGATCGCCGTTGCGAAGATCAGCTCAACGGTCGCGCGCGTCGGAGCCTGGCCGCTGCGCACGCGCCGCCAGTTCACGTACCCACACGACGCGGCGCCGCCGACGAACGCGAGCTTGACGATCAGCGTGCGGCCGTACTGCGTCAGCCACAGATTCCCGAACGCGCCGACATACATGATCGCGGCCGTGGCGCCGGCGCCCGCGGCGATGCCCGCGCCGGCGAGCGCGAGCGGCGAGAACGCGTGGAACAACGCGACACGCGAGTCCGCGTCGATCGAGGGCGCGACGATGGCGAGCGTCATCAGCGTGCCGAGCCAGAGACTGCCGCCGGCGAGATGCGTGGCATGCACCGTCATGCGCCACGGATCGGCGGCGGCGTGTCCCGTCAACGGCAGCGCCACGCACAGCGCGAGGGCCGATGCGGCCGCAAGTATCCAGGCGACACGGCGTCCGCCGCCCGCGCACGCGTAGGCGATCGCGCACGCGACCGCGGCCAGCAGTTGCCAGTGCCAGCGCAGTCCCCACCGGCTGATCAGAACGGTATGGAGCGACTCGAAGGAAAACGAATTCGCGAGGCCGAACACCGCGCCCGCCTGCGCCCACAGCCGCAACGCAAGCGCAACGATCACGCACAGCGCCGCGGTCAGCCCGACGCGGCGAATCGAGGGTTCAAGCTCGGTCGCACGAGAGTTTGTCGCGCGAGGCGGGTGATCCGTAGCGCGAGGCTTTAGCCGAGCGATCACGAAAAGAAACGCCGCGCTGGCCCCAACCGTGGGAAGCAGCGCGGCGTAGAGAATCGCCTTGGTGGCGGCCTCTGGCGCCACGGTGCATTACTTCGCGGCGCTCAGCTCAGCGTGAATCGCTCGCAGAAATCGTTCGGACGTGGTCGCCGCCTGCGGCACTTTCGCGTCGTAGTCGGCGGTGGGCTTCGCGGCGACGACCTCGTCGGCCGTCTTGCCGGCCTTGACCATCGCCGCGACGCGATCGCGAATGACAATCGCCATCGCCTTATGCTCGGCGACGGCGGTCTTGTTCACGATCTCGCCGTGACCGGGAATGATCTTCGTGTCCGGCTTCGCAAGGTCGACGACAGCCTGGAGCGCGTCGAGCAGGCCCTTCAGCGAGCCGCCGTTGGCGCGATCGGGGAACGGATAGCCGACCGAGCGGTAGAAGTCGCCGGTCATCAGGATGTTCGCGTTCGGGAAGTAGACGAGCGTGTCGCCGTCGGTGTGCGCGGCAATCATCGGAATCAGCCGGATGTCTTCACCGTTCATGTGGACGGTGGTCGTCTCGTTGTAGGTAATCGTCGGCAGCGCGATCGGCGGCGCCGGACGCTGACCGCCCGCCAGCCGCATCCGCAGCTGATCGCGCGACAAGATCGTCACGCCGAGCTTTCCGAGATTCTCGTTGCCGCCGGTGTGATCCGGATGTACGTGCGTGTTGACCATGAACCGGATCCGGCCATCCGACACCTGCTTGATCGCCGCGACGATCTTGTCCGTCAGCGGCGCGTATTGGCCGTCCACCATGAAGACGCCGTCGGGGCCGGTCAGCACGCCGATCGTGCCGCCCGCGCCGTCGAGCGAATAGAAGTTGCTCGTGATTTTGTTCGTCTTGATCTCGACCTTCGTGAAGTCGATGTTGCCCTGCGCGAACGCCGGCCTGGCAGCCGCGAGCGGCGCCAGGACAAGGGCCGAGAGAACCACCGCCCGACGACTAATCAGCGTCCTCATGATGAATGCTCCTTACTTGGCGGGGCCAAAGGACCCGCCCTACTCATCAACCCTGCGGCTGCTTCGTCGTGCGCAGGTACGGCTTCTTCGTGACGTAGTCCGGATACATCTTGCGCGCATCCTCGTCAGAGACCGCCGGCACGATGATGACGTCCTCGCCGGCTTTCCAGTCCGCCGGCGTCGCCACCTTGTGCTTCGCCGTGAGCTGCAGCGAGTCGATGACGCGCATGATTTCGTAGAAGTTGCGGCCCGTGCTCGCCGGGTACGTCAGCGTGAGCTTCAGCTTGTTGTCCGGGCCGATGATGAACACCGACCGCACCGTCGCCGTGTCGCTCGCGTTCGGGTGAATCATGTCGTAGGCGTTCGCCACGCTCTTGTCGGGATCGCCGATGAGCGGAAAGTTCAGCGTCGCGCCCGTGACGTCCTTGATGTCCTGCGCCCACTTCGCGTGCGAGTCGAGCGGATCGACGCTCAGCCCGATCACTTTGCAGTTGCGCTTCTCGAACTCCGGCTTCAGCTTCGCGACGGCGCCGAGTTCAGTCGTGCAGACCGGCGTGAAGTCGCGCGGATGCGAAAAGAGCACGGCCCACTTGCCGGCTTTCCATTCGTGGAAGTTGACCTTGCCCTCGGTGGTGTCGGCCGTGAAATTCGGAACCTCGTCGCCCAGTCGAAGTGCCATTGTCCTGTCCTCCCGTGTGTACACGCTAGAACGCCGATTCTACCTCGACTGCGCGACCGTCGCGCCTCAGTCGAGCGCGCCGAGTTCCTCGTCGATGCGTGCCGCCATGCCGGCATCGAGGGACTCAACACCCTGACGCGCAACAGGACCGCCGCCGCCCCGAGAGCCCGTCGCGCGGCGGATTACGCGAACCGCGACCGCAAGAGTGAAGACGCCGAACAATCCGGGCGCGGTCCACAGAAAAGCGCCGATGCCCTGAAAAGCCGGCACTGCCCGGACTGTCGGACCGAAGCGCGCGGCGAGGTCGTCCTCGATCGCCGCCGGCGCCTCACCCGCCGCGACACGCCGGCCAATCTCGTCGCGCAGCTGCCGGGCGCCCTCGGATCTGCAATCTGCCAGCAACAGACCAGGACAGAAAGGGCTCATCAGTTCGTGCGTCAGCATCCGCCCCTGCTCGTCGACCGGCTGCGCCGCGACGCGGCCCACGCCACCACACAGCAACAGACACGCGAACGCCACACGCCGCGTCATGCGGAGGTGGATCATTACGGCTTCTTCTCCTCGGCGCGCGCGCCTCGCAGGATCAGTTCCAGTGAGTAGTTCCCTTCATGACACGCGTACTCGACGATGCGATCGCCGGTGCGTGTGAGCCACAACTCGCCAGACCATGGCCGCGTCAGCGACGTCGCATCCTCGACGGTGAACTGGTACCGGATCGTGTCAGCATCGGTCAGCGTGAACCGTTCGACCACGTGGCGCTCGGCCGTCATGCCGCGCAGTTCAGTCTTGTCAGTGAAGTTGGTGGAGTCGATGACCAGCGTGTCACCGTCCCAGTGTCCACGGGGATCGCCCTTCAGCTGACGGACCGACGGCGGCAGGTGCGGCCGGCCGTCCATCGGCACGATGCGCACGTCGTGGACCATCTCGTTGAGAATCACCACGTGGTCGCGCGTCTGGACGATCTGCAGGATGCTGTTCTGCGGCGTCGGCAGCATCGGCGGGCCGGCGCCCCACATGATGCAGCGCGTGCCGAGCGGCAAGTCT
>Ga0326726_10006046_pt1 | contig 10909 bp, 12 predicted proteins | sample MHFenrmetagenome_2_FD_207603 | JGI IMG/M metagenome (GOLD analysis project Ga0326726, IMG submission 207603) | Lab enriched peat soil microbial communities from Michigan Hollow, Ithaca, NY, United States - MHF15MN | ecosystem: Environmental > Terrestrial > Soil > Wetlands > Peat | place: USA...
CGACACGTTCAGGATGCCGTTCGCGTCGATGTCGAAGGTCACCTCGATCTGCGGCAGGCCGCGCGGCGCCGGCGGAATGTCGGAGAGGTCGAACTTGCCGAGCGACTTGTTGTCGGTTGCGCGGTCGCGCTCGCCCTGCACCACGTGGATCGTCACGCCGGTCTGGTTGTCATCGGCCGTCGAGAACACCTGCGTGGCCTTGGTCGGGATCGTCGTGTTCTTGTCGATCAGGCGCGTCATGACGCCGCCCAGCGTCTCGATGCCGAGCGACAGCGGCGTCACGTCGAGCAGCAGCACGTCCTTGACGTCGCCGGCCAGCACGCCGCCCTGGATCGCGGCACCGACGGCGACGGCCTCGTCGGGATTTACGTCCTTGCGCGGCTCCTTGCCGAAGAAGTCCTTGACCGCCTTCTGCACCATCGGCATGCGCGTCTGGCCGCCGACCAGGATCACCTCGTCCACTTCGTTGATCGAAAGCCCGGCGTCCTTCAGCGCGACCTTGCACGGCTCGACGGTGCGCTTCACGAGGTCCTCGACCAGCGATTCCAGCTTGGCGCGCGTCAGCTTCAGCGTCAGGTGCTTGGGACCCGATGCATCGGCCGTGATGTACGGCAGGTTGATCTCGGTCTGCTGCCCCGACGACAACTCGATCTTGGCTTTCTCGGCCGCTTCCTTGAGCCGCTGCACGGCCAGCGGATCCTTGCGCACGTCAACGCCGCTTTCCTTCTGGAACTCGGCGGCGACGTGGTCGATGATCCGGCGATCGAAGTCCTCGCCACCGAGGAAAGTATCGCCATTCGTTGACATCACCTCGAACTGGCGCTCACCGTCGACGTCGGCGATCTCGATGATCGAGATGTCGAAGGTGCCGCCGCCGAGGTCATAGACCGCGATCTTGCGGTCCTTGCCCTTCTTGTCCATGCCGTAGGCGAGCGCGGCCGCAGTCGGCTCGTTGATGATGCGGCGAACATTGAGGCCCGCGATGCGGCCTGCATCCTTGGTGGCCTGGCGCTGGGCGTCGTTGAAATAGGCCGGTACCGTGATCACGGCGTCGGTGACGGTCTCGCCGAGGTAGTCCTCGGCGGTCTTCTTCATCTTGGTCAGCACGCGCGCCGAAATCTCCGGCGGCGCCATCGTCTTGCCCTGCGCCTCGACCCACGCATCGCCATTGTCGGCGCGCACGATCTTGTAGGTCTCGAGCGGAATGTCCTTCTGCACCATGGCGTCGTCGAAGCGGCGCCCGATCAGGCGCTTGATCGCGTGGAACGTGTTCTGCGAATTGGTGACCGCCTGGCGCTTGGCCGACTGGCCGACCAGCACCTCGCCGTCCTTCGTGAAGGCGACGACCGAAGGCGTCGTGCGATCGCCCTCGCTGTTCTCGATGACCTTGGGCGTGCTGCCCTCCATGACTGCGACGCAGGAGTTGGTCGTACCCAGGTCGATTCCGATGATCTTGGCCATCAGGTTGGCTCCCAAATGTGTGGCTGACTCCGGATCTGGGGCCGGACGCCGGTGGTTTCAACCATCCGCGGCGGGCTCCGGGGCCTTCGAAACGATGACCCTGGCGGGGCGCAGGAGGCGTCCGTTCAGCAGGTAACCCTTCTGGACCACCGCCACGACCGTTCCCGGCGGCCGGTCGGCCGTCGGATGGGTCGTCATCGCCTCGTGCAGCTGCGGATCGAAGGGCTGCCCGGCCGGGTCGATTTCGGTGATGCCGGCGCTCGCGAATGCCTTCTGGAGCTGACGCAGGGTCGCCCTGTGGCCCTCGAGCAGGATCGCGGGATCCGCAGTGCCCGCGGCGTCGAGCCCGAGGCCGAGGCTGTCCGCCACTGGCAGTATCCCAGCGGCAAAGCGCTCGATGCCGTACTGGCGGGCGGCCTCGAGTTCGCGGGACACGCGTTTCCGGTAATTCTCGAGTTCGGCCACGGCACGCAGATACGCGGCCCGGTTCTCGGCCGCGCGCGCTTCGGCCTCCAGGCGCAGGTCTTCCGGCGACAAGGCCGCAGGCTCCGCTTCCTGCGCCTGACCGGCCTGCGCCTGTTGATCGGTGTCTGTCATGGGGATCTGCTGTCTTGGGCTCAGTCGCGCAGATTCAAGGCCGAACTCAGCATCCGGGCCGCGATGTCCACCAGCGGAATCACGCGCTCATACGCCATGCGCGTCGGCCCGATCACGCCGAGCACGCCGACCACGCGGTCATCCTGCGTGTACGGCGCCGCGACCACGCTGCAATCGTCGAGGATCGTGTAGCCGGATTCGTGGCCGATGAAGATCTGCACCCCTTCGCTGTGCAGGCTCTGGTCCAGCAGGTGCAGGATGTCGCGCTTCTCGTTGAACGCCTCGAACAGGCGGCGCAGCCGGTCCACATTCGAGAGCTCCGCGAAGCCCATCAGGTTGGTCTCGCCCGCGATGACCATGTCGGCCTCCTGCTCGCCCGGATGCACGGCAAAGGCGTGCTGCGCGAGGGTAATCGCATCCATCATCAGGCGATTCATCTGCTCGCGCGTCTCCTGCAGCTGCTTCACCAGCTGCGAGCGCACGCCCGCGAGCTCCTGCCCGCGGAACTGGTCGTTCAGGTAGGCGCCGGCGCGCCGCAATTCGTCGGCCGTGAAATGCCGGTCGAGCTGCAGGACACGGTTCTGCACCTCGCGGCCGTTGACGACCAGGATCGCGAGCACGCGATTGCCGGAGAGCCCGACGAACTCGATCTGCGACAGCGAAGCCTGCGTCTCGCGCGGCACGGTGACCACGCCCGCAAGATGGGTCAGGCCCGAGACGAGCTGCGAGGCCGCCGTGACCAGTGCCTTCGGGTCGCCGGCCCGCGACTCCAGCTTGCGCCGCAGTTCCGCGATTTCGTTCGTGCCTGGCGGCTGGTAGCGCAACAGGGTGTTGACGAACAGGCGGTAGCCCTTGTCGGTGGGGATGCGACCGGCGGATGTGTGGGGCGAACTGACGAACCCGTGTTCCTCGAGGTCCGCCATGACGTTCCGGATCGTTGCGGCGGAGAGCGTGAGTCCGGATTCCCGCGACAGCGTGCGCGAGCCGACCGGCTCGCCCTCGCGGATATAGCACTCGATCAGCGTGCGCAGCAGCATTTGCGCCCGGTCATTGGGCGGATCCTCGACGCCTTGCGCTGGTTCTGTCATAAGTGTTTGTTAAACAAGGAAATTGGCAATCCATGCCGCTGCAGACGCGAAACTAGCAATCGGACTCGCCGAGTGTCAAGGAGCATATGCGCCTGCGCGGCGCTTGTCTGGCCCATGCGCTCCCGCGCGTGCTAAAAGGTCGCAAAACCAGATGAACAAGCGCTTCTCCCGGATCGCAATGGTTGGCAAGGTCGAGGATGCGCGCGTCGCCGACTCGATGGTGGCGCTCGCATGCCACCTGCGCTCGCGCGGCCTCGTGGTGCTGGTCGATGCGGACACCAACGTCGCCGACCTGCCGCGAGACGTCGAGCGCCGGCCGGTCGGCGAGCTGGCAAAGGATGCGGACCTGATCGTGGCCATCGGCGGTGACGGAACCATGCTCTACGCGGCGCAGCTCGCCATCGGGCGCGACATCCCGCTGCTCGGCATCAATCGCGGCCGCCTCGGATTCCTGACCGATGTGTCGCCCGACGACATGCTGGAGAGCTTCGACACGGTGCTGCAGGGACGGTATGAAACCGATGTCCGGAAACTGCTCGAGGCGCGCCTCACTCGCAGCGGCGAACCGGTCGCCGTGCGTCGCGCCCTGAATGACGTCGTCGTGCAGCGGCACGAGTCCGGCCGCATGGTCGAGCTCGAGACCTGGATCGGCGGCCAGTTCGTCAACACGCATGGCGGCGACGGCATCGTGATCGCCAGTTCGACCGGCTCGACGGCCTATGCGCTGTCCTGCGGCGGCCCGATCATCCACCCGTCGCTCGAGGTGCTGGTCATCGCGCCGATCTCGCCGCACACGCTTTCCGACCGCCCGATCGTCATCGGCTGCAACAACCGCATCGAGGTGCGCCTCGTCGAGCGCTCCGCGACCCGCGCGCAGGTCACCTGCGACGGCATGCTGCTGGGCGACCTGGACGCCGATTCGAGCCTGGTGATCGAGCCGGCCGGCATCGGCATCACGCTGCTGCACCCGCCGGGCCACGACTACTTCCGGCTGCTGCGCTCGAAGCTGCACTGGGGCCGCAGCGCGCGCAGCGGCAGCATGGAACCCTGAATGCTGGTGCACCTGCAGATCCGCGACTTCGCGATCATCGATTCCGTCGAGCTCGAACTCGCCTCCGGCCTGACGGCGCTCACCGGCGAAACCGGCGCAGGCAAGTCGATCATCGTCGATGCCGTCATGCTGGCGATCGGCGGCCGCGCGAGCGCCGACATGCTGCGCCACGGCGCCGAGCGCGCCGAAATCACCGCGAGCTTCGACGTCAAGGGCGACCTGCGGGTGCGCCGCTGGCTGGAGGAGCAGTCGCTGGCCGATGAAGGCGGCGAGATCGTGCTGCGCCGGGTGATCGGCAAGGACGGGCGCTCGCGGCAATACGTCAACGGCCAGACGCTGCCCGCGCAGGCGGTGCGCGAGCTCGGCGACTGCCTGATCGACATCCACGGCCAGCAGGAATTCCAGTCGCTGGTGCGCCGCGACATGCAGCGCGAGCTCGTGGACGAGCACGGCGGCCACGGCGCACAACTCGAACCGGTGCGTGCCCTCGCCGCCGAATGGCGGCGCCTGACCGGGGAACGCGATGCGCTGGCGGAGCTCGCCCGCGACCGCGGCTCGCGCCTCGAGCTGCTGCGCTACCAGGCCGGCGAACTCGAGGCGCTGAACCTCGCCGAAGGCGAAGTCGCGGGACTCCTCGATGAGCGTTCGCGTCTCGCCAATCGCGGCCGCCTCGCCGAGGCCGCGCGCAATGCGGTCGCGCTCGCCTTCGAGGGCGATGGTGCGGACGCGCATGCGCTGGCCGCGCGTGCGGTGAGCCAGCTGCGCGGTGCCGCGGCGCTCGACGCGCGCCTCGCCGATCCTTTGCGGATGCTGGAGGAAGCGGTCATCGTGCTTGGAGAAGCAGGCAGTGCCCTCGGCACCTATCTCGAGGCGCTTGATGCCGATCCGGCGCGCCAGGAATTCGTCGAACGACGGGTCGCCGCGGTCGAGGACCTCGCGCGCAAGCATCGCGTGGAACCCGCGCAGTTGCCGCAGCAACTGGCCGAGCTGCAGCGCCAGCTGGCGGCACTCGAACATTCCGAACTCGCCCTCGGCGACCTGGAGCAGCGCATCGCCAGGATCGCGGCCGAGTACCGCACCGCGGCCGGCGCACTCTCCGCCAGCCGGCGCGCGGCCGCCAGGCGCCTCGCCACGGCCGTCACGAGCCTGATGCGCCAGCTCGGCATGCCCGGGGGTCGCTTCGAGATCCCGGTCGAGTCCGATCCGGAGGCCGGACCTGCGGCGGACGGCGCCGATCGCATCGAGTTCCTGGTCAGCGCAAATCCCGGGCAACCCGTGAAACCGGTCGCCAAGGTCGCATCCGGCGGCGAGCTGTCGCGCATCAGCCTCGCCGTGCAGGTCGCCGCGGCCCATCGCCAGGGCGGCAGCTGCATGATCTTCGACGAGGTCGATGCCGGCATCGGCGGCGGTGTCGCGGAAATCGTCGGGCGCAAGCTTCGCGACCTCGCGGCCCGGGGCCAGGTCCTGTGCGTGACGCACCTGGCGCAGGTCGCGAGCCAGGCCCATCACCAGTTGCGCGTCAGCAAGCTGACGGACGGGCGCTCGAGCCGGACGACCGTCACGAACCTCGGGCCGGACGAGCGGATCGAGGAACTCGCGCGCATGCTGGGCGGCGTCGAGATCACGCGCAAGGCGCGCGATCACGCGCGCGAGATGCTGCGAACGGCTGGTTGATCGATCAGATCCGCTTGCGGCGGTGCGGGCAGGCTTCGCGGCGGCAACGCCCGTAGAGGATCAGGTTGTGTTCCTCAATGGTGAAGCCGAGCTTGTCGGCCACGTCCAGCTGCCGCCGCTCGATGCCGCAGTCCAGGAACTCCTCGACCCGGCCACAGTCCATGCACACGATGTGGTCGTGGTGCTCGCCCTCGTTCAGCTCGAATACCGCCGTGCCGCCCTCAAAGTGATGACGCTTGACGAGCGCCGCCGCTTCGAACTGGGTCAGCACCCGGTACACGGTCGCGAGCCCGATGTCGTCGCTCTGTTCGAGAAGTGCGCGGTAGATATCCTCGGCCGACAGGTGCCGGCCGTGGTGGCCGGCCAGGATCTCGAGGATCTTGACGCGTGGCAACGTGACCTTGAGTCCCGCCTTGCGGAGATCATTCGATTCCACTGCCGCACTCCGGCGCCGCGTCCAGCGGCGAATCCGATTATGATATGCCCCTTGTGAATTATCGCCCAGGTTTCCAGGCCATGCGACCATTGCGCAGGATTTCAGGCATCGCCACGGCCCTTGCACTGGCCCTGCTCGCGAGCGCCTGCATCTACCGCATGGACGTCCAGCAGGGCAACCTGCTCGATCCCGAGCAGATCGACCAGGTGCAGGTCGGAATGACGCGTAGCCAGGTGCGGTTCCTGCTCGGCACGCCGATGGTCATCGACAGCTTCAACCCGGATCGCTGGGACTACGTCTACCGGCTCCAGCGCGGCCACAAACGCAAGGTCGACAAGCACCACCTCGTGGTCTGGTTCGAGGAAGACAAGGTCACGCACATCGAGGAACTGATCCCGGTGCCGCGCAAGCCGCCTGCCCCGTCAGCCGCCGCGGGCTGATTTCTTCCCGGTCGCAGCCTGCTTCGCGAGCCGCCTGCGGCGCTCGCGGGGATCCTCCTGCAGCGGGCGCAACACCTCGAGCCGGTCGCCATCCTTCAGCCTGTAATCGCGCGGCACCTCGCGGCCGAATATCCCGATGCCGCAGGCGTCGGCATCCAACCCCGCGTGGATCGCGAGAATGCCGGAGCGCTGCAGCGCCTCGCCCGCCGTGCAACCGGCCTCGACATCGAGGCTCAGCACGGTCTGGCGCCCGGCCTCGGCGCAGACGACCCGGATCCGGATCCGGTCAGCCGCCACGGAACACCTGGTGCGCGCGCTTCCCGAACGCGTCGACCATCTGGTTGCAGGCCTGCTGGAATGCGGGCCCGAGCGCGATTGCATCGATCAGGCCATGCGTCTGGAATCGGACCTGCAACTCGACCCGCGTACCCGCGGTCTCGATCGGGCGGAAATCCCAGCGACCCTCGAGCAGGCTGAACGGGCCCTCGACCAGGCTCATCTCGACCGAGCGGTCAGGCACATGGCGGTTGCGCGTCGTGAAATTTCCGTGCACGAATCCGCGGGAGAGCCCGAGCTTGACCGTGACGAATTCGCCGTCCGCAGTCAGGATCCGCGCGCCGCTGCACCAGGGCAGGAATTCCGGGTAGCGCTCGACATCGATCACGAGGCCGTACATCTGGCCCGCCGTGTACGGCAAGAGCGCGCTGCGCCGCACCTCACGCATGCTTGACTGGCCTCACGGCACGATTGTCACCGGTGGCGCCGGCGCGGACAACCGCCCCATGCCGCTAGAATGCACGATGGCCAGCAAGAAGGAAGACGGCGCGGGGCGCATCGCCGACAACCGCAGGGCACGGCACGACTACTTCATCGACGAGCGATATGAAGCCGGCGTTTCCCTCCAGGGATGGGAGGTCAAGGCCCTGCGTGCCGGCCGGCTGCAACTGAAGGAGGCGTACGTGCTGCTGAAGGATGGCGAGGCCTGGCTGTTCGGCGCGCATGTGTCGCCGCTCCTGACCACGTCGACCCATCGGCCGGCCGACCCGACGCGCAGCCGCAAGCTCCTGCTGCATCGCCGCCAGATCGACGCCTTGATCGGCGCGGTCGAGCGCAAGGGCTACACGATCGTGCCGCTGGCCGCCTACTGGAAGGCCGGCAAGGCGAAACTGGAGATCGGGCTCGCGCGCGGCAAGAAGCAGCACGACAAGCGCGCCGACGAGCGCGAACGGGACTGGCACCGCGAGAAGGCCCGCGTGATGAAGGGCCGCCGCTGAGGGCAAGTCATGACGCTCTTCGAACTGCTGCTGACCAATTTCGCCGTGATCACAGGGGCCATGCTGCTCCTGTGGCTCGTCAGCGTTCCGATCAGGAACGCCAGCATCGTCGACATATTCTGGGGTCCGGCATTCGCGGTCGTGGCGCTGGTCGGCTGGTACATCGGCGGTGGCGACGATGACCGGCGCACGCTGCTCGCCGCGCTGACCGGCGCCTGGGGCCTGCGCCTCGGCGCCTATCTCGCGATGAGAAATCTCGGCCACGGCGAGGACCCGCGCTATGCGCGCTGGCGCAAGCGCATCGAGGATGCCGGCGGCAATTTCACGCTGCGAAGCCTGCCGATGGTTTTCCTGCTGCAGGGATTGCTGGTGATCGTCGTCTCCCTTCCGGTGCAGGCAGGACAGCTTGCGATCACCGGCAGGCCGCCCGGCGTCGCGGCCTTGATCGGAACGCTCCTTTGGCTCACTGGATTTCTTTTCGAGGCCGTCGGCGACTGGCAGCTGCGGCGCTTCAAAGGCGATCCCGCCAATCGCGGCAAGCTGCTCGACAGCGGCCTCTGGCGCTATACGCGGCACCCGAATTACTTCGGCAACGCCTGCCTCTGGTGGGGGTTGTGGCTCGTCGCCTGCGATGCGCCCGGCCTCTGGTGGACGGCGATCGGCCCGGTGCTGATGACTTTCCTGCTGCTGAAAGTATCCGGCGTTGCGCTGCTGGAAAAAACGCTCGTCTCGGACAAGCCCGGGTACGCCGATTATCAGCGTCGCACCAGTTCCTTCGTTCCCTGGCCGCCGAGCGCCGATACGGAAAACCGGGCGCCACGTTGAACCGCTGGATCGGCAGGCAGGCGTGCCGGCCGGAAGCCGTCTTCAGGCAACGCTGGAAATGCCCTGGCGGTACTGCACATCGGACAGCAGGCGGCCCAATTCCTTCCTGACGACGGCATAGCACTCGCACACGCGGGTCTCGAGGCCGTCCCGCTCGAGGACCGCAATGTGGCCACGGCGGTAGCGGATGACACCGGCGTGCTGCAGCTTCCCGGCCGCCTCCGTGATTCCCTCCCGGCGCACGCCGAGCAGGCTGGCGATCAATTCCTGCGTCATGACCAGCTCACCCGAGGGAATGCGGTCAAGGGTCGACAGCAACCAGCGGCACAGCTGCTGCTCCACCGAATGGTGACGATTGCAGACCGCCGTCTGGGTCATCTGTGTGATCAGCGCCTGGGTGTAGCGCAGCAACAGGTTTTGCAACAGGCCGGCGCGATTGAATTCGCGCAGCAGCAAGCTGCTTTCCAGCCGGTAAGCATGACCCGCGGTCTGCACCACGGCCGAGCTTGGCGTGGTATCCCCTCCCATGAACAGCGAAATACCGACCACGCCTTCATTGCCCACCCCCGCGGATTCCGCCGATGCGCCGGACTCCATCACATAGTGCAGGGACACGATGGCGGTGGTGGGGAAGTAGGCATGCCGCAGCTGTCCGCCGGGCTCGTAGAGCATCTCGCCGAGAAGCATCGGCACCAGCTCCAGATACGCAGCCAGGCGCTCGAATTCCGCCGTCGGCAATGCGGCGAGAAGATGGTTCTGATTCGGACTAGCGGGTAATGACATCGTGAATCGTCGGGATGCCGGGCTCTAGTTCCTCGAGGAGAGTTCCACGCCGATGCCGCGGTAACCGACGAAGCGGCTGGACTTGTTGAACATCGGCTCCCCGCTCACCTGGAATCTTTGCGTCGAGCCATCGGCAGCAACGCGGCTGAAGACGAAATCCAGGAAGGGCTGCCGGGCGGCAATGGTCGCCTGCAGCATTTCGCGTTCCGCCGCATTCCACCCTGCCACCTCAACGCCGCCCGCGTCTCCCGCCAGGGCGTCGACCCGGATCCCGAGCATCTCCAGGACCGGGCCGGAGACCTTGCTGAAGTTCCCGTACTCGTCCTGCTCCCAGTACCAGTCGGAGGCCAGTTCGGTCAGGCTGCGGTAACGTGCCTCGCTTTCGCGCAATTCGGCAGTCCGTTCCTGCACCGCCTGTTCGAGCAGCCTGTTGTAATTCTCCAGTTTCCTGTACAGCAGCCGCACTTCCAGCATGTTGTGGATGCGCGTCTTCACTTCGACCAGATCGAAGGGCTTGCTGACGAAATCCTTCGCGCCGGCCTGCAGCGCACGCAGCTTGTGACCGGGCTGTGCCGTGATCACCACGACCGGAAGGTAGCCGTCCGCATCGTTTGCATTGAGACCAGCCATCACTTCGAATCCATCCATGCCGGGCATCTGGAGGTCGAGCAGGATCAGGTCGTAGCTGTTCTTGCGATGCAGCGCGCAAACCTCGCGTGGATTCCTCGTCGAGGTGACGCTGGTGTACCCGGCATTGCCCAACAATTGCTCAAGCAGGCTGATATTGGCCTCCTGATCGTCAACGATCAGGATGCTGGCGCCGAGAATGTCGGATTCACTGAGCGTCATGCTTGTCCCCGGTCCTTGCGCGGACCGATCCCGCGCTCGCGGATTTCAGCGCCATGTCCAGCGCATCCATGAATTCGTTGACCTTGATGGGCTTGGTCAGGTAACGGAAGAACCCGGCCTCCAGGCCCTTGGCGATATCACGTGGTATCGCGTTGGCACTGAGCGCGACCACCGGGATGTGCGCCGTCGCCGCGTCTGAGCGCAGGATTTCGAGTGCCTGGACACCGCTGATGCCGGGCAGATTGATGTCCATCAGGATCACATCCGGCAGGGACGCGCGCGCAATCTCGACACCCCTGTTGCCATCAATCGCACTCAGCAGGCGGACGTCCGGCCGGCGCGCGATCAGATCCTCGACCAGCATGAGATTGGCCGGGTTGTCTTCGACATAGAGCAGGGTGCGCAACGGTGAGTCGCCATCAACCTGCGCC
>Ga0326726_10006047_pt1 | contig 10908 bp, 7 predicted proteins | sample MHFenrmetagenome_2_FD_207603 | JGI IMG/M metagenome (GOLD analysis project Ga0326726, IMG submission 207603) | Lab enriched peat soil microbial communities from Michigan Hollow, Ithaca, NY, United States - MHF15MN | ecosystem: Environmental > Terrestrial > Soil > Wetlands > Peat | place: USA...
GGTGCGCGCGTTGCACAGGCGCGGGGGGTTCGTTTTCCAGCAGGTTCACAATATCCTGGCCGACGTGCCGCCGCAGAACATCGTGGCGATGTTTGATGCAGTCGGGGAGTAAGCACCGCGAAAGAAGAATCATGCGCTGGCAAGAAAGCAGACGGAGTGACAATGTTGAGGATCAACGGGGTTCGTCGTCCGGGAGGAGGCCCGTAGCTCTCGGCGGGGGAGGTCTTCTGATTGTGCTGGTCATTGCCCTTCTGTTCGGGGTGAACCCGTTGTCGCTGCTCCAGGGCGTTGATACAAACGTCGATTCGCCCATGGCGAATACGTCCGCTTTGCCGGGGTCGGCAGGCGATTCGACAATGAAAGACTTTGTGTCGGCGGTTCTTGGAGAGACGGAAGATGTGTGGCACGATGTTTTTGCCCGAAACGGGCAGGCGTACCGGGAGCCGAAGCTTGTCCTCTTTTCCGGCATGACGCAGTCAGCGTGCGGTGCGGCCGAGTCGGCTGTCGGCCCATTCTATTGCCCGGGGGATGAAAAGGTATATCTGGACATGAGCTTCTTTCAGGATCTGAGCCAGCGATTGGGCGCACCGGGAGACTTCGCCCAGGCGTACGTCATCGCGCATGAGATAGGGCATCATGTGCAGGGCCTTCTCGGTATCAGCGGGCGGGTTGAACGAATGCGTGCGCGGCTGAGCGACACTGAGTACAAGAAGCTCTCCGTCCGTCTCGAGCTGCAGGCGGACTTCCTGGCAGGGGTCTGGGCGCATTATGCGCAGGAGCGTATGGCGGTCCTCGAGGCTGGTGATCTGGAGGAGGCGCTGAATGCTGCGAGCAGCATCGGCGATGACCGGTTGCAGCGGAGGTCGCAAGGGTATGTCGTCCCTGACGCCTTCACCCACGGGACCTCAGAGCAGAGAGTGCGTTGGTTCCGGCGAGGGTATGAAACCGGCGATGTGTCGCAGGGCGATACGTTCGGTGCGGAGACGCTGTAGCCCTGTACTTGAACGGCTGAGGGAGAATAGGCTCGACGCGGGACTCCTCGTGACACCGCTTCAGGAGCCCGGGATTACCGAGAGGCACCTCTTCTACGAGGACTATGTCGTCTATGTCTCGCCAAGCGAGTCAGTCTACCGGAAACGGTACGTGCTTGCCGATGACATCGACACACGGCGTCTCTGGCTGCTGGAAGAGGGGCACTGTATGCGATCGCAGATCATGCGCCTGTGCGAACTCAAGAAAGCCGGCGCGCCGATGAGCAATTTTCAGTACGAAGCAGGAAGTGTGGAAACGCTGAAGCGAATGGTCGAAACACGGCATGGGATCACCATCATCCCTGAGCTTGCCCTGGAGGAATTGACGCCGCGCCAGGCGAAAGTAGTGAAGCAGCGGCTCCTCGACGCGCTCCACGCTGAAATCCTGCGTTCCCTCCCCCGGACGATGCTCACCCCTCAGGGAAAGGACGTCCTGAAACTCGCGCCAGCGGATCGATAGACGACGGGAGATTCCCTGTTCACCCGCTCGGTGTAGAGAATGTATTGACTCGCATAGTCCTCGCGTCTGCAGACGAACACATACGAGGGCAGGAGCAGGCCTTCGAACTCGACGTGCAAAACGTAGCGGCAATTGCACCGGCATGACTGCGCTGCCGTGTCTGCGATGGTGACGAGAATGGTGTCGTGCCGGATTTCATCGTTGATCATAAAGCGGCTGGAGTCGGGGCAGCAATTCCCGGACGCGCAAAAATCGACGAGCAGAGCGTAATGAAAACGGTAGGAAAAACAGGAATCCGACGATGACAGCCTTCCCAGAGTCTGATTGCATCCGGGGACCTGATATGCCACGAAGTTGACGGGTGTCTGTTCTGTGGAATTCACGCATGAGAATGCGAGCAAGGCGACGCATGCGAAAACGAACAGGGGAGGTTTGGCGTGCAATGTGAAAACTCCTGATCCGTAGGGATCTCCAGATGGTTGACGGGCCTCTCTAACCTCTAAACGATTCACCTCCCTATTTCCCCCATTGCAGCATCCTCTCACCGTTCGCCACATGTGGCAGGCACCGGTTCGATTGTCAATGGTTCGCCGGAAACACCCCCGTCGTGTCCGGCGAGCGTCTGAGGATGTCGGATCCCGGGCGGTCGTCAAGATACGGCTGGCAGTGAGAATGCGCAAACCGGGTGTAAAGGGGGGATGAAACGTTACATTACTAAACAACCAGAGGAGCTTGCCATGAGGATCCTCTTTGCAGCGGTGATTGTCAGTGTCCTTCGCTGTCCATCGGGGGCGCTGGCACAGGAAGTAGCCTGGGAACGATGGACCATCCAGCCTCACATCTCGCTCGGCAAACTCCTTCCGGGGTCAATGATCGAGCGACAATCGGCTGACATCTTCTGGGATTCTCAGTCCGCGATGGTCGGAATCACCCGTTACCAGTATGCCGGGACGACTCTCGGATTCGGCCTCCGTGCGTTCCCGGAAGCGACCCCGTGGCTCGCCGTGATTCTTGGCGGGGGCATCACGTGGTTCTACCGGCCGGGGACCTCACCCATTTACCTTGAGCCATTCGCTGCAAACGGAGTGGGCGCACAACTCGCCCCGAACGACTTCACGGTCTACCCGATCACCCTCGGGGCGCAAATCGTATACCCCTCGCGAGGGAAGAGAGACTTCATGTTTTTTGCCGGCACGGAAGCGACGGCGAATTTCGTCTCCGGGGATCTGCCGATGGATCAGGCTGTTAAACCCGGCTTCGGATTTCAAACCGGTTTTGCCGTGAAGGTGTTCGAGTTGGGCATCCGTTATCAGACATTCTCCGACATCCGAAACCTGGGAGTCTACCTGGCGTTCAGACTCAATCCCTTTGAAGTTGATTTTTCCTCAGAAGATCGAAGGGAGTGATTTCCGCCGGTCCCGAATATGCGGGTGCACCAAAGCGCCGTCGGGGCCCCTCCTGTGGTTGACAATCGCCAATGATTCCAAAGCATTCGCTTTGTATGGCACCCTGTCACGGGTATAGGGACACTGCCATTTTCTCCGGAGGCCAAACATGCTTCAGGAAAAATATCAGCCAGCGATCGACTGTGGATATAAACTCGGTTTCTCCAATCTCGAAATCAACGAAGAAGCCGACCCTGTCAAGGTGGGGCAGAAGATTCAGTTCCCCGCAAAGTAGATTCCCCCGTCTCCAACGAGTAGTGATAAACGCACGAACGCCCTCGCGTTGCCCTGAGGGCGTTCGTTAAGGAGATCGGGCGGGCGGCCGAAAAGCGGTTGCCAGCCCGGGTCGTGGGACCTACCGCACGAGCAACATCCTTTTCGATTGGACAAAGCCCCCGGCTGTCAACCTGCAGAGGTACACTCCGCTCGCCACGCTAGCTCCGTCGAATCTGACCTCGTACTTCCCTCGCGGCTGTCTCTCCTGTACAAGCAGAGAGACTTCACGCCCAAGAATATCGAATACCACGAGTTTTACGTCGCTTGGTTCCGGCAACTGATACCCTACAACTGTTGCTGGATTGAACGGATTGGGGTAATTCTGCAGCAGTGCAAAAGTCTCCGGTTCCTCCCGGTCACTCCCGACAGACGTCGGGGTCTCCTGGACCCACTGAAATCGAATGGCGTCAGCACGGAGTACTTTTCCGGAAGCGGGAGTACTCTGGGCATCGGTGATGACAACTTTCGTTTCTGCGGCAGCGGGAATGGCGTGCTGCAGCAGTGAAGCCCATGCCCCGCTCCCAGTATTCTGGTCTATGAATACCGAATCGACGCTGATGCCGTTGACGAGAAGAAGGTACCGGGCGCGGGGGGATGCGTTGACGGTGGTTGGGACAATGCTCAATACATCATAGAGACCTTTTTTCTTTGGCCTGGCGGCGAACGTGGCCGACACGTTGGCCGCGGGAAACGCATACCGGCTCGTGGTACCATAGGCTTGCGCGACACTGAAGCTCCAGGCCCCCGTTTCAGCATAGGCCAGAGAATCCCTGTCGTCCACGATCGTGAAATACTCACGTGCAATAGCGCTCACGGTGATCTGTGTCAGCAAATGGTGCGGGTCATCGCTCGCAATGGAGAGAGTATCCACCACGGGGCCTGCTCCCGTCGGCTGCAGCTGAAGGGTGAGTGTTCGACTCCGCATGGGCGGAATGACAACAGGGAGAGGATCTTCCAGGGAGCTGATTCCCTGCAACGATGAGATGCCGGAGATCGTCACCGCGTCGATTCCCTGGTTCTGAAGGACGATTGATCGGCGGTTCGGTTCGAGCATGACGATCTCGCCGGCGTCAAGATGTCTGGCGGCAACGAGCCATCGATTTCGGATGAGCGGGGAATATTTGATGACATCGGCCGCCACCTGCAGGCCCTCCTGTCCGGCCCCGGAAGCAACCATCTCGAGAGTATGCTGGTCGCCCGGGCCGAGCAAGTGCGTGCCGATATAGACCCAGTTCCCGGAGCTGAGAGGTTGGGCAAGAATGACCGAATCGACGACGACTGCCCCCTGCCGGAATCGGAAAACAAGCGTTTGCGCAGGGTTCGTTACTGCCGGGACCTGGACAAAGACATTGTAGAGAGCGCTCCGCGCGAACACCGGCGTCCATTCAAAGGAGACCTCTTCGCCGGCGTGGAGGGTGGCAATCCGGCTCGTCCGCCCCCAGGCCGCCGTTTGCGAAACAGCCCACGCTCCCGTGGCGCTTACCCTGGAGGTGTCTTCATCATCGACGAAAATCTCCTCGGGGAGCGGGCGAAGAAACGTAAGCGTGCAGTTTCCGGCCGTATCCGTCGCTGCAACGCCGACTTTTGCGACATCCTCCAGCGGAATTGCCTCAGCCGTCTGCCACTGCAGATCATGCACATGTACGCAGGGGATCAATCGATACTGCTCATACCGGTCTTTCACCGCCACGACAGGTTCCGGCTGAAACAGCGGTTCGTTCGATCGAACGGTCCACCGGACAGCCGTCCCCTCGATGGACTCTTCCACCGTGATTGTGGGACGCGTTGTGTCGGCCGTACGCCGCCACGCCTGCATCGCCTCCACTGCGGTACAGTAGCGAAAGTGCACCGTCGGGTAGAGAGGCGCGACCCGGTGTGCGGAGGAGTCCACCTTCCGGATATTATCGGGGAAATCGGTCTCCGGAAGATGAGCCCAGAGACATACCACCTGGTCTATCCCTTTGGCCGCCTCGGCAAATATCTTCCCCATAAATGCCGAATCGGCGACGGACATATACCGCGACCGCACGTTCCATCCATGCCCCGGGCCGGGCACCTGGTAGTCAGAGGGGGAAGGATGAAAGGGAATCCATGTCGACGGCGCGCGCGACCAGTCGTACACGTTGTCAATCGGTTCAGTTGTTTGCGTCCGTTTCGCCGGGTAGTCGTTGTGCAGACTGTACGGGAGGACCTGATCGAGACGTTGCTGCCAGGCATTGTCCATCGCGTGCCAGCCGCTCCGGAACGAAACAGGAAAAACCTCCTCGTTCAACAGTATTTCGGCCAGGGTCTCGTCGAAATCTTCAGCTGTTTCGGGAAAAGCCTTCGCCTGGTTCCAGTACCAGGTACCGTCTCCGTCATAGTCTGTCCAGACCCATGAGTGGTAGTGGAGCGTGAGTTCGTCACCCAGCTGACGAAGCACCTCGCCGTGATACTTGTTCATCAGGTAGAAGGGCATCGTGTTCGGGTGGGGAACGTTGGTGTTTGTGGCATAACGGAAGATATTCCCCGCCATCATCCACCAGGTGAGCCTGACCGGTGTGCCGTATGAATCCACGAGTCCGGATCGGAAGGCGGGATCTATTACACGGGCGGCGTTTCGCATTGGGTCGGCAAAGAGACCCAATGCATAGGTGCACTGATACCGGCTGCAGTCCATCCCCTCCCAGATTCCTGTGTCCGACCCGAGCACAAGGTAGACGGTGCCCTGAGTCAATGCTGGTACCGGGAGAAGAATGCTGATTGCGATAACAAGCAGAAGGAGAGATCGTTTCATTCTGAAAACGGTGATGTGAATGTCTGCTAACAGTATAGCCAAAAAACCGTCATCTGCCAATGAAGGAGGAACTGCTCCTCCCTTCCTCATCGGTTGATTCCTCGCGGCCGATCTCTTACCTTCGAATGGCGATTTCCTGCTCGTCCAATATTCGTACGGTGCCCGATGCCATTCAGACCCGCTCTCTCCAGATGCTTCCTCGTGTTGCTCTGTTGTTCTCACGGAGCGCCGGCCCAGGAGCGACGTGACACCGTCTATGCGCTTCCGGTGATTACCGTCACCGCGACAAGAAATCCCGAGAATATCCTGGAAGTTCCGCTGGCGGTATCGAAAATCTCCTCTGCGTCGTACGCGCACTCCCGGCTGATCGGGCTGGATCAGGCGTTACAGCTTGTGCCCGGTGTTCTTGCCCAGAGCCGGTCCGGAGCGCAGGATGTCAGGTTAACGATACGCGGTTTCGGTGCACGAGGGAGCGGAGACCGGTCGAATGCTGGGACGATCCGCGGAATCCGGGTCCAGATCGATGGCTTCCCGATCACGGAACCCGATGGACGGACGTCGCTCGACCTGGTGGATCTCTGGTCTGCCGGGAGCATCGAGGTGGTACGGAGCAATGCGTCTGCGCTCTACGGAGGCACTTCCGGGGGGCTGGTCGACATATCGACGTTGGATGCGATCACGGAGACGGCGGCGAACGCCGGTACCTTGTTTGGCACCTTCGGGCTCCGGACCGCCATGGCGCAGGTGGGAGTCCCGATAGGGAGTGGGGCTCTCGTTGCCGGCGTGACGAGCACCTCGTTTGATGGATGGCGGGACCACAGCGGGCAGTCCAAGGGTCAGCTCAATCTCTCATTGAAGACCCCCGTCGGTGCGAAAGGGACACTCGGACTCTTCCTGGCAGGGACCTCCAACCTGATGAAGTTGCCGGGACCGCTGACCCGCGAGCAAATGGACAACGACCCTTCCCGGGCGGACTCGACCTACCTCGCGCGGGACGAGCGGCGGTTCAACCGCATTGCCAGATTCGCAGCGCGCTGGGAACAGGAATTGGCGGAAGGACACGCGGTAACCGTGCAGGGGTTCATCGAACCGAAGGTCCTCCAGAGGTCCGAGCGGAACCGGTTCAGGGATTTCAACCGCTATCATCTTGGTGGCGGAGGGACGTACCGGATGTCGGCGAACATCGCGGAGGAAGTGCGCTCGGTAACGCTGGTGGGAGTGGACGAAGCCCACCAGGACGGATCGATATTATTCTATTCGCTCGCAGGGGGGAATCGCGGAACGACCCTGGTGGCCGACAAAGAGGAGGGAGGGAACACGGTCGGCTTCTTCGCCCAGGAGGAGATCCAGATCGCGGAGCGGATCAGTCTCATGGTAGGGGGACGATACGACATCCTCTCGTATGCGAGTGACGATTTCATTACGCCTTCCCTCGCAGCGACAAAAACATTTACCGCCCTCACTCCCGCGCTGGGTGTGTCGTATCGCTGGCGACCTTCGAACAGCTTCTATGCCTCGTTCGGCGGGGGATTTGAAGCTCCCGCCTTCAATGAGATCGATCCCCCCCCGCCATTCGATACTCAGACATCGCTCAATCCGTTCCTTGAACCGATGACTTCGCGAACCATGGAGGTGGGAGCCAAGGGTGCGGCGAAGGTGGGATTGATCGGTTCCTCACTCCTGCGCTACGACATTGCCGCGTATGTGATTACGGTGCGGAACGAAATTGTCCCGTACGACGGGGGGGCGTATTTCCTTTCGGCGGGGAAGTCTCGCAGGATCGGCGTCGAGATCTCGGTGTTTCTGGAATCCCCCACGGGCCTCTCAGGAGGTTTCACCGGGACAATAAGCAGGAATCGATACCTTGACTACCAGAATGAACTCGGGAATTTTGCAGACAAATCCGTCGCGGGTATTCCGAGCGCATTCGGGTCGGCTGTCGTTCGGTACCGGACACCTTTCGGGATGTACGCTGATGCAAGCGTCCGGTATGTGGGGTCCTACTATGCGGATGATGCCAATAGCGCCGGTGCCAGCAGTGGTAGCTCAACGGTTCTTGATGCCACCGTCGGAGGGTCGTTCACTCTCTGGTCCGCCGTATGCGACGCATACCTCTCGGTTGCCAATCTGGTCGACACCCGTTACGTTGCCTCGGCGTTTATCAACGGGGTCATAGCCCCCAACACGACGACGCCGCGATTCTTCGAACCCGGATTGCCGAGAAACATTGTTGCGGGGCTGAGGATCCACTTTCCACTCTCCGACTGATTGTTTTGTGGCAAGGGTTTGTCGTTGCCCGGTCAGCCGGGAAAAGGAGAACCATGACGGTCCCGAAATTCCTTGAAGGGGGAGGCACTGCCTCCGGCCCCACAATCCTTGCCGGGTTCAGCGTTGCTCTCCACGGTACACGCTTTGCCTTCAAGTCGTTCCACCCGCTCGCGGAAAAGGGGCTGATCCTCCGTGTGGAAACCGGCGGGAACGTCGTCAGCTGGCAAACCGATGATCTCCGGTTCAACAGTGATTCCCCCGTTGCACGCTTCGTCTGGATCGCCGGGTATGCCAACGGCACGAGCGAGGCTGATCGAGAGTTCACCCTCCTGGTCAACGATGCTCCCTGGTTTCATTTCGAGATTCAGTCGCGGGTTGAAGCGGCCACATGGTCCAGCCCCGGACCGGACGGAGCCACGCTCCGTTTCGAATCGCGATGGAAAGATTGGGCGGGTGACGAGTACGGCTACATGTCTCTGGATGTTCCCCGCGGCGTGTTGCCTGAAAATCGGCCGCTGACACTTCGCCTGGAGGGGGAAGAGGGGGAGTCACGCGATTGGTTTAACGTGTTTACGTACCCTCTTGCGGAACAGGTGGAGGTGGTGGGTCACCCCGCTCTCGTGCGGGGGGCGGCAGGGACCCGGCAGCTGATCGGCGTCTTCATCGATCATGTTTCAGCACCCTCTTCCGTTCATATGCGAACGGGATCCGGGGAAGATCTGCACGGGGTCGCGGAATTCGGGTACAATGTGTTTACCCTCGAGGTCGAGCCGGTCGGGCGAGAAACGAAGATGCCGGTCACGGTGACTGTTGGCAACACAACGCTCTTCGAAGGCACAGCCACGCTCCGGCCCGTGCCGGAACGCGTGTTCTACCTTCTTCCTCACTCTCACAACGATATCGGGTATTCAGATCATCAGGAGACGATGCTCCTGAAGCAGTTCCAGAATATCGAAAACGCTCTTGCACTCATAACGAAGACAGCCGGCTACCCGCCGGAGGCCCGGTTCAAATGGAACGTCGAAATCCTCTGGACGGTCGAACAATGGCTCGCCCGTGCCTCCTCAGAGCAGCGTGAGGCGTTCGTGAGAGCTGTCCGCGGGCGACAGATGGGTCTCGATGCATTGTTCGGGAACATGCTCACGGGTATATGTCGTCCCGAGGAGCATCTGCGGATGACGCACTATGCCCGTCGTCTGGGCCGCGAACTCGGCGTTCCGCTGACGTCGGCGATGAGCGGCGATATCCCGGGCTTTATCTGGGGCATCGTGCCCGCCCTCGCCCAGTCCGGCGTGCGGTATTTTTCAAGCGGACCGAACTTCCAGCCGTTCCTCCCGGATACCGGCGACCGGGTCGGGCACTCCAATCGCGCCTGGTGTGATCGACCGTTCTACTGGCGCTCTCCCTCCGGGAAGGAAAAGGTGCTTTTCTGGATGGCGGGGAAGGGATACTCGTGGTTTCACGATTGGATACTTGGACGGGCGCGCCACGGCCTCGCGCATCATTTTTACCGCTATATGCGCGAACTGGAGGAATCCGACTATCCCTATGAGATCGTGCAACTTCGCTACACCATCGGGACCGACAACGGCCCCACCGATCCGGGGCTCTCTGATTTTGTGCGGGAATGGAATGCACGGCATATTACGCCCCGGTTCGTTATTGCGACCACTGCGGAAATGTTCGAAGAGTTTGAACGGCGGTACGGCGATTCCATCCCCGAGCATGCGGGGGAGTTGACCCCGTACTGGGAGGATGGTGTACTCTCCACACTTCGCGAACTCGGCACGGTGCGGAACGCCTCACAGCGGCTGGTCCAGGCGGAGACGCTTGCTGCGATGACCGGCCCTGCAGCGGCAGATCAGCAAGCCGCGGATGCGGCGTGGCGACAGATTACGCTCTTCTATGAACATACATGGGGGGCGTACAACAGCATCACGGATCCCGACGGCGACTTTGCCCGTTCCCAGTGGAACGTCAAAGAGTCGTTTGCCATTGAAGCAGACCGACGATCGCGGACCCTGCTCCAGCAGGTGACGGCCCGCCGTCCGGGAGAGGTTCTCCCCGATGCATTGGACGTGATAAACACCTGTTCCTGGCTCCGGACGGACCTCCTCGTGGTGCAGCCGGAACATGGTGCCGGCGTCCGGGGATTGAGGGATGAAAAAGGGGGTGCTGTGAGGGTGCAACGTCTCTCCACGGGAGAGGTGGCATTCCTGGCGGAAGATATCCCCCCCCTTGGCATGAAGCGATTCTTCTTCGATGATTCGGTCCCTGTCAGTGTAGGGGAAACCTGGGCTGACGGACGTCGAATGGGAAACCGGGAGGTGACCGTTGAAGTGGACCCGGCCAGCGGAGCGCTGCGAAGCGTCAGGGATCTCGTCCGTGGAGTGGAACTGGTCGACCATCAGTCCGGCCGGGGGATGAACGATTTCCTGTATGTCCAGGGCCTTGACCCTGCCAAGAGCGTTGGGTGCACGAGAACCTCGATCACCGTGAAAGAATCCGGGCCCCTCGTGGTCATTCTCGAGGTCACATCCGAGGCTCCCGGATGCTCGGGGCTCGTCCGACGTATACGGCTGGTGCACGGCAATCCCAGAATCGAAATTGAGAATACGCTCGTCCGAAAGCGCGTGAGGACGAAAGAGGCGA
>Ga0326726_10006048_pt1 | contig 10906 bp, 11 predicted proteins | sample MHFenrmetagenome_2_FD_207603 | JGI IMG/M metagenome (GOLD analysis project Ga0326726, IMG submission 207603) | Lab enriched peat soil microbial communities from Michigan Hollow, Ithaca, NY, United States - MHF15MN | ecosystem: Environmental > Terrestrial > Soil > Wetlands > Peat | place: USA...
TCCACGTACGCCCCAGCGACTGCTTGAGCCGCCAGCGCTCGATCTGCGCGTGGTGCCCTGACATCAGGACCGGGGGCACCGCCTGTCCTTCGTACACTTCCGGCCGCGTGTACTGCGCGGCCTCCAGCAGGCCATTCACAAACGACTCCTGCGCAGCCGAACTCCCGTCCCCGAGCGCACCCGGCAGCTGCCGCACCACCGCGTCCATCAGCACCATCGCGGCCAGCTCGCCGCCCGAGAGCACGTAGTCGCCGATCGACAGCTCCTCGTCGACCGCGCCGCGCAGCAGGCGCTCGTCCACGCCCTCGTAGCGCCCGCAGAGCAGAATCAGGCGCTGCTCCGCGCAAAGCTCCATCACCTTACCATGGTCCATCACCGCCCCTTGGGGCGAGAGATGGATCACCCTTGCTTCGCCCTGCCCGGCCGCTTTCGCCGCGGCGATCGCCTTCGCGAGCGGCTCGGCCAGCATCACCATGCCGGGCCCGCCGCCGTACGGCCGGTCATCGACCGTGCGGTAGTTGTCGGTCGTGAAATCCCGCGGATTCCACAGCGCGAGGCTCCACAACCCGTCTTCCCTCGCCCGCCGCGTGATGCCGAAGTCGGCGACCGCGGCGAACGCCTCCGGGAAGAGCGTCACGCAATCGAAGCGGATCACCAGTCCGCTCCCCACTCCACCTCGACCCTGCCGGCCCTCAAATCGACCTTGCGGATCACGTCTCCTGCCACCGGCAGGAGCCGCTCGCCGCCTTTGTGCTCGACGCGCATCACATCGTGCGCACCGGCACTGAAGAATTCCTTCACCCGCCCGAGGTGCTCGCCCCGGGAATTCACCACCTCGAAGCCGATCACGTCGGCCTGATAGAACTCATGCGCGGCGGTCTGGGGCAGATCCTTTCGCTCAAGAGCCACCTCGGCCCCGTTGTACGCCCTTGCCGCTTCCGGGTTCGTGCAACCCTCGAAGCGTGCGACCAAGTAGCCGCCCTGCTCGCGGCATTCCGCCACCGCGACCTTGCTGTGCTTCCCCGGCTCGCCGACCCACCACTCGGGAAACTTCCAGAGGTTGGTGCCGAAACGCTGGATCTTTACGGCGCCCTTCACGCCCCAGGGCGACAGCACGCGCCCCATCACCACCAGTTTGGTTGGCGCCGCCAACCAGCCCGCCGCTTACTTGCCTGCAGCCTCGGCCGGCGCCTTGTAGCCCTTGAACAGGCGCGCCACCGTCGGGGACAGCTTCGCGCCCTTGCCGCGCCAGAACGCGAGCCGGTCGGTCGCAAAACGCAATGACTCGCGACCCTCGGGCGCCTTCGGGTCGTAGAAGCCCACGCGCTCGATGAAGCGCTTGTTCGCGGCCTTGTGCGAATCGGCGACTACGACATTGAAAAAGGGCCGCTTTTTGGCGCCGCCCCGCGCCAGTCGAATCACAACCATGATGAAATGACCGAAAGCCGAAAAGGGCGTGATTTTACGCGAGCTTAGAGAGGGAGGCAAGGGAAAGCGCGGCGTCGCAGCCGCACCGGGAGGGCGAGACCTCGGGCTAGCTCAACGGGCCGTTCAGGGGGCAAGGAGGCGCGACACACGGGCAAGGCCGCGTGCGACCTGTGCGGCAACCGAGATTCGCGGCACGGGTTGCCAGATGATCAGTTCTGCGGGTTCGAGGGCGTAGACCAGCACGACACCGGGGCGGTCGAGCGTCATCGTCCGGGCCGCGGGGAGGTAGTAGTCATTGAGGTCGCCATCCTGCGTGATCCAGACCGAGCCGTGCAGGACCTGCAGTCTGGTGCCGGCCGCGTCTTCGAGCCGTGTCACCTCGCCTGAGCGTACAACCACATCGGCGCGTTTAAGTTTTGAGCTCATGGAGGATTGCAGAATCGGGAATCGCCGCGCAAGCCTAGTGGACAAGTGCCTCAGGGAAATTTCACCGGGCGGCCATTCTTGTTTCGTTCGTTTCACCGGAACGGCTGAAGTCAGCCTAGACGCGTTGTGCAACCAGGCGGACCATGCCTCTCCTGCCGTCCTCGCGACGGACGTTGAAGCCGTTCGACTCAAGGCGATCGATCAGGTGTGCGGGTGATAGCCGCAACTTGCGATAGTGACTGACTCGAGTCTGCCAGCCTTCCCCTGTGCGCTCGTGGAGGATGTCGTGTACGAGCACGGCCTCCGCCTCATACTCCAGGAAGCAGGTCAGGATGCGAGCCTCGTCGCTCCTGACCGGGATGAAGCGCTGTTCCCCCTTCAGAGGTATCGAGCAGTCTCGGAACGACATTACGAACATGCCGCTGGATGGTAACTCGACCGAAGCCTGTCCGATGAGTCTCTCCACGGCACCGAAATCCGGCAAGTGAGCGATCGTGTCTCCCATGCAAAGGATTGCGGAAGGCGCTTCCGCGATGTGGCTTTGAAAATCCAGTAGGTCGTCGTTGACGGCCCGGACGGGCAGATCTCCGCCGAGTTGTGTGAGCGTACGCAGCAGCTCGACCGAGGAGTCGATCGCCGTTACGCGTGCACCCTTACGAGCAAGCGGAATGGCATGCATTCCGAAGCCAGCGCCAAGATCGAGCACGACCGCTCCGCGAGCGGCCGGTAATTTCAAAGCTTCGATCTCGGCGCTGCCCGCCTGCAGCGCGGCCTCCACGCCTCCGGCCATCCAGACGTAGACCGGAGCGAGATGCCGTTCGTAATGCTCCGTTGCCGTGCTCATGCGCTAGCGCCTCTCAGGCGGGCAACGCCAGAGCTCAGCCGACGGCTTCGAGAACGTCTGCTTCCGGCACGCTGACGCCCGAACCGCCCATCTCCTTGGGGAGGTCCTTCATCTTCGGCAGCCCGTCCCTGAAGTGCAGCTTCGTCTCTTGATAGTTGACATGGACGCCGGCGTGGTACGGGAAATCCGGAATGGCCGCCGCATACACGTCGATGAGTCCCCACACGGGATGCTCGGTGTAGAGATGGCCTCCACACGTTTTGCACCATTTGCGATAACTCTTCGGCGTCTTGTTGTACGTGCCGATCTTGTCCGCTCCGCGAGTGATCTGCACCGCCTCGGGTTTCCACAGAGTGAAAGCGTTGACGGGCGCCGCCGACCAGCTCCGGCACGACTCGCAGTGGCAATAGCCCATTGCGGCCGGCTCGCCGCTAACCGTGAACTGAACTCCGCCGCAGAAGCAGCTGCCCTTGTAGGCTTTTTCCTTGCTCATGATATCTCCTGTGTGGTTTGTCACTTCCGCTCGATGACGACTTCGAGGTACTCGCTCGGCAGTACCAGCGTGCCGTCGCCCGAGCGGTTGCCGCGCTCCATGAGAGCGAGCAGGTCCCGGGTGAAATCGGCCTGCCTCGTAGCGTCGAGCGCGCCGAAGGTCTTGTGCATCGGGCCGTAGTAGATGCGGAACACTTCGATCCAGTGCTCAGGCGAGCGGTAGCGGAAGGTGAACTGGCGGCTCGTCGTGCGGATTTCCGCCGCGGTCCTGCCGAAGAGCTCCTCGATCCTGGCCCTCGTGCCCCACAGCGCCGGCGACTTGACGCCTGGCGCGGGTGGAATGTACTTGCCGATCGTCTTGAACAGCTGCCCGATGAAGCTCTCGGGCGTCCAGTTCGCCAGGCCGATCTTCCCGCCGGGCTTGCACGCGCGCGCAAGCTCGCTCGCCGCCTTGTCCTGGTCGGGGGTGAACATCACGCCGAACGTGGACATGACCGCATCGAACGACGCGTCGGGGAAGGGCAGGTTCTCGGCATCGGCTTCCTGGAACCGGATCGCGTGGCCTTCGGCCTGCGCGCGCGCCCGCCCGGATTCGAGCAGGGAGGGCACGTAGTCGGTGGAGGTCACCTCGCACCAGCGTCGCGCGGCGGCAAGCGTGGCGTTGCCGTTGCCTGCGGCGACATCGAGCACGCGGCTACCCGCGCGCAAGTCGAGCGCTTCGCACAGGCTCTCGCCGACGATCTGGATGGTGGTACCCACGACAGCGTAGTCGCCTGTCGACCAGGCGGCTTGCTGGCGGGTCTTGACCGCGGTGAGATCGACCGCGGGGGAGGAAGTGGAAAGGACTGCGGACATGGCTGTGCTCCTTGTGTGATGTAGATTCCCTAAGGGGTGCTAGTATCTTCACCGCCCCGCATCGAGTCTTGGCCGAGACCCGCGGTTATTGCCCGAAACCCCATGAAGGTGTGGTGCAGTCTATTGGGCAAGTGCTGTAGCGGAATTTCACCGCAAGGCCAATTCTGTTTCCTGTGTTTCAGGAGTCGTACCAAGAGGTGCTAGTATCTTCACCGCCTCACGTCGAGTCTTGGCCGAAACCCCACGGTTATTGCCCGAAACCCCATGGATGCCTTGTCCGACCTGCTGCACACGGTGAAGCTGAACGGGGCGCTGTTCCTCGAAGGCCGCTTCACCGCCCCGTGGTGCATCGAGTCGCATTCCGGCCACGAGTCCTCCGGCATGTTCGGCGGGTTCGACCACATCGTGTTCTTCCACATCATCACGGAGGGAGGCTGCAAAGTGCGGCTCGCCGTGGGCGGCGAGGCTCTTGAAGCCGCCACGGGTGACCTCATCCTGATGCCGCAGGACGACACGCATGTGCTCGGCAGCGACCTGCAGCTTGCGCCCCTGGACGCCGGCTCGCTGGTGCGGCCGGCGCCGCTTGGCGGAATGCTCACCATGGCTTACGAAGGCGGCGGGAAAGAGACGCGGCTGATGTGCGGCTTCCTGTCCTGCGACAAGCAGCTCAGCCGCCCGTTTCTGGATGCCTTGCCGCGCCTGGTGCGCGTGCCGCTCGGAGACGACCCCGGCGCCGCGTGGCTGATGAGCCTCCTGCGGCGCGGCGCGCAGGAGAACAGCGCGCCGGGTCCGGGCTCGGGGACGCTGCTCGCCAAGCTCGCCGAGCTCCTCTTCGTCGAGGCGATGCGCCGCTATATCGAGGCGCTCCCCGAGCGGCAGACCGGCTGGCTCGCGGGGCTGCGCGATCGGCACGTCGGCCGCGCGCTCACCCTGATGCACGGCCAGCCGGCGCGTGATTGGACGGTCGACGATCTCGCCGAGCAAGTCGGCCTTTCGCGCTCGGCGCTGGCCGAGCGCTTCGCCTCGCTGGTCGGCGAGCCGCCCATTCAGTACCTGATGCGCTGGCGCCTGGCGCTCGCCGCCGCCGCGCTGCGCGCGGGCAACCGGGCCATTGCCCGGGTCGCCGAAGAGTCCGGATACGAGTCGGAGTCGGCGTTCAACCGCGCTTTCAAGCGCGAGTTCGGAATGCCGCCCGCGGCCTGGCGCCGCCACGGGCCGCGGAATCCGGGCGCGGCGTCCTCCCCCTAGAATCGGACGGTCGCACAAGAAACACGGCGCTGCGGTCAAGTCAGGCGGCACAGCCGGCGGCATCATTCGCCGCATGAACCTCTTCGATGCCTGCGGAGTGCCCCTGTCGAGCGGAAATCGCGCCTCGATCGACCACTACGAGACGGCGATCGGCATGCTGCTCGGCCGGCCCGGCGATCCGCAAGGCGTAGTCGCGGCAGCGCTCGCCGAGGATCCGCATTTCGTCATGGGCCACTGCCTGCGCGCCGCCCTGCTGATCCTGTCCGCCGACGAAGCGATGGAACCGGCGCTGCGCGAATGCGTCGCCGCCGCCGAGGAGCTCGCGCATCGCGCCAACGACCGCGAGCGCCGTCACATCGCCGCCGCGCGCGCGTGGCTAGAGCGCGACTTCGCGCGGGCGACCCGTCTGTACGGCGAGGTGCTGGTCGACTACCCGCGCGACCGCCTCGCCCTGCGCCTCGCTCACTTCGGCGACTTCTTTCTTGGCCAGCACAGGATGCTGCGCGACCGCGTCGCGCAGGTACTGCCCTACTGGGACGAAAGCGTGCCCGGCTACGGCTACGTGCTGGGCATGTACGCATTCGGCCTGGAAGAGACGGCTCTCTACTCACAGGCGGAGGCCACGGCACGACGCGCGATCGAGCTCGACCGTCCCAACCCGGGCGCCATCCACGCGATCGCGCATGTCATGGAGATGCAGGGGCGGCAGTGCGAAGGGATCGCCTGGCTCAAGGAAACCGCCGCACAGTGGGACCAGGGTAACGGGACGGCCACCCATTTCTGGTGGCATCTAGCGCTCTTTCATCTCGATCTCAACGAAGTGTCGATCGCGCTCGACATCTATGATGCGCACATCGGCGCTCGTCCAGGGATGTCTTTGTCCTCGCTCGCGGACGCCTCGGCTCTGCTGTGGCGGCTCCACCTCCGAGGGCTGTCCCTCGGCGAGCGCTGGCGCGAGCTAGCCGATCAATGGGCAGGCAGGCGCCTGAGTGCCTATTGTCCCTTCTATGATCTGCACTCGATGGTCGCGTTCATCGGAGCGGGCGACTCGGCACACGTAGAGGAGTCGCTCAGGGTGCTGCGCAATCGGGCCGCCGGCGACGATCCGGGCGCGCAAACGGTCCGCGACATCTCGCTGCCGATCGCCAAGGCGTTCGCCGCGTTCGGAAAGGGAGATTACGGTGCCGCGATCGAGGGCTTGGGCAAGATCCGCGTCATGGGCCAGCTGAGCGGTAGCCACGCGCAGCAGGACGCCATCCACCTCACCCTCGTCGAGGCCGCGCTGCGCGGCCACCAAGTCCGTCTCGCGCGCGCCCTCGCCGCCGAGCGCACGGCGCTCAAGCCGAGCAGCGCCTTCAACCGCGCCCTATCGCGGCGGGCCGAGACCGGCCTCGGCCTCGCGGCCTGAAACCTACCTCATCCCTGGCATGAATCCCTTCATCCCGCGCATCATGCGCTGAAGGTTTCCGCCCTTCATCATCTTCATCATCTTCTGCATCTGCTCGAACTGAGCGAGCAGGCGGTTGACCTCCTGCACCGGAACACCGGCGCCCGCGGCGATGCGTCTCTTGCGTGAGGCCTTGATGATCTCGGGACGGGCGCGCTCGCCGGGCGTCATCGAGCAGATGATGCCCTCGACGCGGCGCAGGTGCTTCTCGTCCATCTGCGGCGACTGCGCGGCTTGGGCAAACTGCGCGGGCAGCTTGTCCAGCATGGACGCGATCCCGCCCATCTTGCGCATCTGGCCGATCTGCTGCCTGAAGTCATCGAGGTCGAAGCCCTTGCCCTTCTTCACCTTCTCGGCGAGTTTCTTCGCTTCCTCCAGGTCGACGCTCTTCTTCGCCTCTTCTACCAACGACAGCACGTCGCCCATCCCCAGGATGCGCGAGGCCATGCGCTCGGGGTGGAAGGGCTCCAGGCCGTCGAGCCTCTCGCTCACACCGGCGAACTTGATCGGCTTTCCGGTCACCTGGCGCACCGACAGCGCCGCGCCGCCGCGCGCATCGCCGTCGAGCTTGGTGAGCACGACGCCGGTGAGCGCCAGCGTCTCGCTGAACGCGCGGGCGACGTTCACTGCGTCCTGGCCCTGCATCGAATCGACGATGAACAGCGTCTCGACCGGCGAGAGCGCCGCGTGCAGCTCAGCGATCTCCTTCATCATCGGCTCGTCGATCGCGAGGCGCCCGGCGGTGTCGACGATGAGCACGTCGTGGTAGTGCTTTTTCGCGTGGTCGCGCGCAGCGAGCGCGATGGCGAGCGGCTTCTCCCCGGCGTGCGACGGAAAGACATCGACGCCGATCTGGCGCGCCAGCACCTCGAGCTGCTCGATCGCCGCCGGACGGTACACGTCGCAGGAGACGAGAAGCGGCTTCTTGCCGCGGCCTTCCCTCAGGAGCTTAGCGAGCTTCGCCGCCGTGGTGGTCTTCCCGGAGCCCTGCAGACCGGCAAGGAGCACTACCGCGGGCGGTGCCGCCGCGAGATCGAGCTCCGCGTTTTCGCCGCCCATGAGAGCGGTGAGCTCGCGGTGCACCACGCCCACCAGCGCCTGACCCGGGGTGAGGCTCCCCGCGACATTCTCCCCCAGAGCCGCGTCGCGCACGCGGGCGACGAAATCGCGCACGACCGGAAGCGCCACATCCGCCTCGAGCAGCGCAACGCGCAGCTCGCGCAGCGCCTCCTGAATGTTTGTCTCGGTGAGGCGCGCCTCGCCGCGAATCGTTTTCACGACTCGTGCGAGCCGCTGGGTCAGGTTGTCGAGCACGGATTGTGGAGAACGAGGGAGCGCTGCGCCGGTGTACACTTCGCGAATGCCGGCGATTCTACTCTACGGCGCGGCGTTTCTGCTCTATGCCGCGCTGGCATTTCACTTCTGGCGCACGCGCTGGCGCGGCTCGAGCGCGCCGCGAATCGCGCGCTGGGAGCGGACAGCCGTCCTGGTGCCGCTCGCGCTGCACACCTGGCTGGTTTACGACATGCTGCTGGCGCCCCAGGAGCTGCGCTTCGGCTTCGGGCACGCCCTTTCGATGATGCTGTGGCTCGCGGTGATCATCTACTGGGTCGAGAGCCGCTTCCTCGAGCTCGAGGGCATGCAGGCGCCGGTTCTCGCGCTCGCCGCGGTGTGCGTGCCGCTGCCCGCGCTCTTCCCCGGCCTCGCCTCGCCTTCCTCCGCGTCCGCGCATTCCACCGAGCTCCGCTTGCACCTCGTGCTCGCGATGATCGCCTACGGCATGTTTACGATAGCGGCGCTGCACGCGCTCCTCATGACCCTGATGGAGAAGCGCCTGCACGGGGGCGCGCTCGCCGGGCCGCTCGCTGCGCTTCCGCCCCTGCTCACCATGGAGCGCCTCCTGTTCCGGGTGATACTCGTGGGATTCGCGTTCCTCACGCTCACGCTCGTCACCGGGATCGCGTTTTCGGAAGCGCTCTTCGGCCGCGCGATGAAGTTCGACCACAAGAGCGTATTCGCGATCTCCTCCTGGTTCATTTTCGGCGCGCTGCTCGCCGGCCGCTATTTCTACGGCTGGCGCGGGCGCATGGCATTGCGCTGGACCCTGGCCGGATTCCTCGCGCTGCTGCTCGCCTACGTCGGCAGCCGCTTCGTGCTCGAGGTGGTGCTGCGCCGGGGAATCGTCTAGAGCAGGAAAGCCCGCCGGAGCGCACCACGTGGCCGACGTCCCCTTAATCGCGCTGATAGGCGCTCTCGTCCTCCTTCTCGTCCTCTCCGCCTTCTTCTCCATGTCCGAGACGGGGATGATGGCGATCAATCGGTACCGCCTGCGCGCTCTGGAGCGCACCGGGCACCGCGGCGCGCGGCTCGCCTCCGATCTGCTGCGCCAGACCGACAAGCTGCTGTCAGTAATCCTCGCGGGCAATACTCTTGTCAATGCGGCGATCACAATGATCGTGAGCGTGATCACCATCGACCTGTTCGGGCACGACAGGATGGTGCTCGGGATCGCGACCGTGGTGGTGGCCTTCCTGATCCTGGTGTTCGCCGAGATCACCCCGAAAGTCATCGGCGCGCGCTACCCGGAGCAGGTCGCGCTCGCCGCGAGCTATGTGCTCAAGCCCCTCGTCAAGAGCTTCCTGTGGACGCTGTGGATTGCCAACCTGTTCGTCCGCTGCCTGCTGTGGCTGCTGCGCGTCCCGGCCGATACGGCCGCGCCGCAGCGCCTGTCGGTCGAGGAGCTGCGCATCCTCGTGCTCGAATCGGGGCAGTTCATGCCGAAGAAGCACCTGAGCATCCTCCTCAACCTGTTCGATCTCGAGGAAATCACCGTCGACGACGTGATGACGCCCCGAGCGCAGATTGAGGCCGTCGATCTTGAGGCGCCCACCGAGACCCTGCTCGCCCAGCTCACTACCGCCTACCACACGCGCTTGGTCGCCTACCGGGGCGAGCTCGGCAACCTCGCGGGCATCCTTCACCTGCGCAAGGTCATGCACCTGCTCCGGGCGGAGGAGCTCGACCGCAAGGCGCTCGACGAGCTCCTGGCGGAGCCCTACTTCGTTCCGACCGGAACGCCCGTCTTCGCCCAGCTGCAGTATTTCCAGGAAAACCGCCAGCGCATCGCCCTCGTGGTCGACGAGTACGGCGAGCTGCAGGGGCTGGTGACCCTGGAGGACATCATCGAGGAGATCATCGGAGAATTCACCACCACCGCGCCGGCGAAGTCGCAGATCTATTCCTGGGACAAGGACGGCAGCGCCCTCGTGGAAGGATCGAGCGTGTTGCGCGAGCTGAACCGCAAGCTGGGGCTCGCGCTCCCCCTCGACGGACCGAAGACCCTGAACGGGCTCATCCTCGAGCATCTCCAGGACATCCCCGACGCGGGCGTCGCACTCAAGATCGCCGAAGTGCCGATGGAAATCGTCCAGACCCAGGACCGCGTGGTCAAGACCGTGCGGCTCTTCCGCCCGCGCGCCTCGGACCTCGCCCAGGCCGCGTAGAGGATGCTGCGCAAGAAACAGCCTTCGCGAGGAAAAAAGTCACGCTCGAGCCCCCGATTACACCTTATCTTCAACAGATTGCGAGGGAGTCTTAAGACTTTACAAACGCCCTGTGCCCATGCATCATCGCAGGACCCCCGCGGGGACAGGCATCATCGGAGCCTCCGCGCGGAATAAGGCAGGAGACGCTATGGCAACCGCAGCAGCGCCCATCGCAAAGGTCAAGGAAGTCACCTACCTTTGGGAAGGCAAGGACAAGTCCGGCAAGATCATCAAGGGTCAGATGCGCGCCGGTGGCACGGCCCTGGTCAACGTCACGCTGCGCCGCCAGGGCATCGTCGTCACCAAGGTCGCCAGGCAGCGCATCGGCAGGGGTGGCAGGGTGTCCGAGAAGGACGTGACGCTGTTCACCCGGCAGATGGCGACCATGATGAAGGCGGGTGTGCCGCTGCTGCAGTCTTTCGACATCGTCGGCAAAGGACACGCCAACCCCGCGGTCGCGCGGCTGCTGATGAGCATCAAGACCGACGTCGAGACGGGTTCTTCGCTCGCCGCCGCGTTCCGGAAGTTTCCGCTGCACTTCGACGCGCTGTTCTGCAACCTCGTCGCCGCCGGCGAGCAGGCCGGGATTCTCGAGACGCTGCTCGACCGCCTGGCGACGTA
>Ga0326726_10006049_pt1 | contig 10906 bp, 15 predicted proteins | sample MHFenrmetagenome_2_FD_207603 | JGI IMG/M metagenome (GOLD analysis project Ga0326726, IMG submission 207603) | Lab enriched peat soil microbial communities from Michigan Hollow, Ithaca, NY, United States - MHF15MN | ecosystem: Environmental > Terrestrial > Soil > Wetlands > Peat | place: USA...
TGAGGTCAATTTGGTGAAATATCGCGACCTTGTTACGCCTCTCCGAGTCAGGGCAAAAATCCGATACAAAGATGAAGGCGGCATGGCGATTGCCGGGACACGGGACGACGGCTGTCTCGAAGTGCGCTTTGAGGAACGGCGGCGCGCCATCACTCCCGGGCAGTCGGTCGTACTTTATGAAGGAGACGATATCGTGGGAGGGGGAGTGATCGCCGAAGTTCTGAACTAGTCCCACCTAGGATGAACCATCGAAGGTTCGAGCCTCATGATCAGTCAGAAGGCAGTCAACATTTTCGGCTTTGTAGCAATAGGCCTCATGGCCATTATGCTCTTGCTCATGCTCACGAAGACGGTGCCGCGGGAAATGAACATGGTGCTGGTTCTCATCGCCGCGGCTCTGGTCATCACGCGCATCGCACTTCGATTGATCGTGGCCCGGCGCACACGGGCAGAACTTCATCAGAAAGGGAGTGAAGAGGACGGCGACTGAGTGGCTTCGTGCCGTCCTCCCGAAACAGACGAACGCGTGAGTATGCTATGCGTCGGAGCGCCGCTTTGCCACGAAATAGAATATCACGAGCGCGGCTCCGCCAAAGACCAGCATGAACGCGAACATGACTGAATCGTCGATGCCATACATGTGATTAAGCCACGTGCCGATGAAGACGGCCAGTCCGACTCCGACGAGGATCATTCCCCACTTGAGCGAGCTGAGGGGATGAAACTCGCGAAACTTCGAAGTACGCAAAGCCGCAATCGCCTCGGCGTCAAGTCCCTTTTCGACTATCATGACGCGCTCCCTGTGCCGTGTAACGAGATATATCACGAGCACGACGGCGGCAGCGACGATGAAGAGAAGCGGTATAGCAACCATGAGGACCTCCTGAAGGAATACATTCGTTCTGCTCTTACGCTGGTTTAGACTGCGCGTCGTGGCCGGGTGTTTCAGGAGCTTATCGATGAAACAAAAACATTGCTACCGGGGTCTCAATTCCTGACAATGGCACCCTCTATCGAAGCTGACCAGAGAATCGTTGACGAAATCCGTGCCGGAAACACGCGGGCTTTTGCCGTATTTGTTGATCGATACAAGGACCGGGCGTTTTCGCTGGCACTCGGGCTGATTGGCGAGCGCCAGGAGGCCGAAGAACTCGTTCAGGACGCATTTGTCAGGGCGTACAAGGGTCTTGCGGGTTTCCGGGGCGACGCTGCCTTCGGTACCTGGTTTTACCGGATTTTGCACAATCTGTGCCTCACCAAGATCTCGAGGAGGGGAAAAAGGGAAAAAATGTTTGTTGGCCTGGATGAGACGGGACAGGAAAACTTCACAGGCGACCAGGACGAGGAAGGGACTCTTGAACAGCTCGAAAACGAAGAGCTCAATGCACAGGTTACCCGGGAGGTCGCAGGCCTTCCGGAGAAATTCAAGACACCGATACTCCTGTTTTACATCCAGGAGATGACGTATGACGAGATCGCAGCGACCCTCGACATACCGGTGGGCACGGTCAAGACGAATCTCTTTAGAGGAAGAAATATGTTACGGATGCGTTTGGAGCAACGGATGGGCAAGGAGGCAAAAGTCGCATGATACCCGCAGATGTTCACCCCGAACAGGAAGAGCTCATGGGCTTGATTGACGGGACGCTCTCCGTGGATCAGCGGGACAGGATTTCCCGGCATACAAAGGAATGCGTCCGATGCCGTCGCATGATCTCTGACCTCACGCTTATTGATGCCGGTCTCAAGCATTTCCCGCGGGAAGCGACGAGCGAAGGATTTACCTTGAGGGTGATTCGGCGCCTTGAGGGCGGCACGTTCACTGACGCTGCCTACAGACTTCTTGTACGTGTGTCTGCCGGAGCCGGGATGGCATTTGTTGCCGGGGCAGTGTTTGCGGTGCTCGTCGCGACCGGGACAATCTCCCTGCCCGCACCGGAAGGGGATGGAGGAATGCTCGGCACCCTGGAAGGTTTCGCGCAGAACGCCCTGGCAAAGCTCGCCCCGCTAGTGCAGGAGTCCAGAAATGTTGGCGCGTCGACTGAGACGGGGAGAATCGGGGTGCTGTCTCTCGGAATGGTGCTGGTGATCCTGGCGCTTGGTGCCGCCGATCAGCTCTACAGGAGAAGCCTCAGCGGGCGGCAGAGAGGTAGCTGACCTCCTCCTTGCTGATCATCTCCGCCCGGTGTGCCGTATGTGCCGGAATGTCGAGGCGATCTCCCGGACGAAGGATCCATTCATACTGGTCGGTTGCAAGCCGCATCTTCCCGGTGACAATGACGATAAAGTCGTCAAAGTCGTGTTTGTGCCTGCCGTATTTCGTTCCTGGCGGATCAGAATAGAGCTCCGATTCCAGCCCTTCACTCTTCAACAGCTGCTTCAGTTCCTCGAGCTTGGGTTTCTTGGTCTGTGCCCACCGTACAACGTCGATCATACCGCACACCTCATCAACTGTGAACCATCGCAGCGATGTCGCGCTGCCTGTGTGAGTCAGCTCCGGGCTGCGCGTCCGCCCGCTGTGACCCCCTCCAGACACTCTGCGTAATAATCTTCATACATCTTGACAATGCGTTTGCACTCAAAGCATTCAATGGCGCGCGCACGGCCGGCCTTCCCGAACATTTCACGCTTGGGTTCGTTGGTCAACAGGTCAATGGCGTATTTTGCCATCCTCTCCACATCCCCGATTTCTGCGATGAATCCTGTCTCCCCGTGAACCTGCAATTCCGGAAGGCCGCCGACGCTCGACGAAATCACCGGTACCTCGCATGCCATGGCCTCCAGGGCCGACAGACCGAAGCTCTCAGATTGGCTTGGCATCAGCATGAGATCCGAAGCCGAAAGAATGGGGACGATCTCCTGCTGCTTACCCAGGAACATGACCGCATCCTGAAGTCCGAATTCCCTCACGAGCATCTCACAATTCGACCGGTCGGGACCGTCACCGACCAGCACGAGTCTTGACGGGAGTTTCTTACGAACTTCCTTGAATATCCTTATGACGTCGGGGACCCGCTTGACGGCACGGAAATTGGAAACGTGGATCAATACGCGCTCGCCCGACGGGGCGAATTTCGCTCGCACATCGTCGGCAGGCAACTTCCGGTATTTTTGCGTGTCGACGAAATTGGGGATCACACGAATATCCTTGTTGATCCCGTAGTTGGTCGTCGTCTTTTCGCGGAGAAACCGGGAAACAGCAGTAACGCCGTCGCTCTGTTCAATGCTGAATTTCATCACCGGGAGAAAGCTGGGTTCAAGGCCCACAAGAGTAATATCGGTCCCATGAAGAGTAGTGATAACCTTCATGTCATTGTGGAGGATTTGCCGCGCGAGCGTGGCGCTAATCGCGTGCGGAATTGCATAATGAGCATGGACGAGGTCCAGCTTCTCAAACCGGGAAACTTCGACAATCTTGCTTGCCAAAGCGGGGGTGTAGAGTGGAAATTCGAAAACCGGGTAACTAGACATCTCGACTTCATGGTAGAACACGTTGCCGAGGAACCCGTCAAGGCGCATGGGCATTGCATAACTCACAAAATGGATCTGATGGCCGCGTGCAGCCAGCGCCTTTCCCAGCTCCGTGGCAACAACGCCGCTGCCGCCGTAGGTGGGATAACACACTATGCCTATCTTCATGGAAGTAGTATTTTCGTCGTGATGAAGATACAGAAGGAGCAAAAGACTCGCAAGCACCTTGAAAAACTGCCCTGAAATGCTTACGCTCAACCCATGTCCGGACAAAATGATTCATCCCTCTCCATTCAGGGTCAGGTGAGGAGGGAATTTGACGTCAAGGGGTCGCGGTTTATTGCGGTCGCTGCGGGTGTGCAGGGGCGTGAAGACATCGAACACCTGCTTGTTGCAGTCCGCAAAGAATTCTTTGATGCGACGCATCACTGCTTTGCCTGGCGTCTTGGACCGGACGGCTCACAGCTCCGAACCAGCGACGACGGCGAACCAGGCGGGACCGCAGGCCGCCCAATCCTTTCTGCGATCGACCGCAGGCAGTTGACGGATGTCATCGTTATTGTGACCCGTTACTTCGGTGGAACAAAGCTTGGCGTTGGGGGGCTATCGAGGGCGTATGCAGAGGCGGCCGGGCTCGCCGTTGCGGCAGCTCCGGTGGTGACGCGGTGGGTCACGCAGGAATTGCGATTTGCATTTCCTCATGACCAGACCGGTCACGTCATGCGCGTTGTGGAAAGATTTTCTGGTAAGATCGCGGATGTCCGCTATGAAGAGGAGGTTTTTATGCACCTCCTCGTCCGACGGTCGTGGGTTGAAGATGTACTAAACGAGTTGAAGAATCGGACGGCGGGAAACCTCAGGTTGCTGTAGGTACTCGGCGCAGGGCAGGATTTTTTTCGAGGACTAACTGCATCGTATCAATGGCGATGACGAGCTCTTCATTCGTAGGGATGATCAGGACCTTGACGCGTGAGGCCGAGAGGGAGATCGCCCGCTCTTTATCGCCCGACTCGTTCAGAGCCGCATCTATGGTGATGCCGAGGAATCCCAGCCCTTCGCACGATGCTGATCGCACTTCGGGGCTATTCTCGCCGATCCCTCCCGTGAACACAACTGCATCAATCCCGCCCATCGCTGCAGCGTAAGCTCCGATGTATTTCCTCACCCGGTAAGCAAACACGTCAAACGCGTAGGTAGCCTTCTTGTCGCCGTTTTTCATCTCCCCGACAATCTCCCGCATGTCGCTGCTGATTCCGGAGATGCCCTGCAGACCGCTGTGTTTGTTCAGAAGCGTGTTGGCTTCTCCGAGCGTCAGGCCTTCTTTGCCCATGATGAAGAGGATCACCGAAGGATCGATATCACCGGACCTCGTGCCCATCAGAAGCCCTTCGAGGGGTGTGAAACCCATTGTCGTGTCAACCGAGGTGCCGCCGTCGACAGCGGCCATACTGCAGCCGTTGCCCAGGTGACAGGTCACGAGTTTTACCGCGCTCAGGGGTTTTCCCAGGAGAGTGGAAGCACGTTCGGCGACATAGCGGTGAGAAGTGCCGTGAAACCCGTAACGTCGTATCTTGTATTGTGAATAGAGGGAATACGGTATCCCGTACAGGTATGCCTTTTTCGGCATCTTCTGATGAAACGACGTGTCGAACACGCTCACCTGCGGAATCCCCGGAAGGTTGACGATACACGCATCGATTCCGCGAATGTTGTGGGGATTGTGGAGAGGTGCAAGTTCAATGTTCTCCCGAAGGGTCCTGATCACCTCCGGGGTGATCAGCACAGAATCCGCAAAGGTTTCTCCGCCGTGCACAACGCGATGCCCAATCGCATGGATGTCCGATTTGTCTGTGATCACGCCATGGTTCTTGCTCAGGAGCACAGCAAGGATGTACTCGATGGCGCTGGTGTGATCCACAATCTCACCGGCCATGCGGATCTGGTCGCCGTCAAACCGGGTATTGGTCAGTGTTGCCCCGCTCATCCCGATTCGCTCCACCATACCCCGCGTGAGGGTTTTGCGTTCCTCTGCCTCGATGAGCTGATACTTGACGGATGAACTGCCGCAATTCAACACCAGGATATTCATATCCGCTTACCGTCTTCGTTATACTTAAAGAATCCCTCTCCCACCTTCTTTCCGATCTTTCCCTCCCGGACCATCCTTCGGAGCAGAGGACACGGTCGGTATCGCGGCTCACCCAGTTCGTGATACAGAGTTTCCATCCACATGAGAACTTCGTCCAGCCCCATGTTGTCTGCCATCTCCAGGGGGCCCGCCTGCATGTTGTACCCGAGCCGCATGGCCGTGTCGATATCCTCCGCGCGCGCAATCCCTTCCATCAGGGCATGCATTGCTTCGTTCAGCATGGGGAGGACTATGCGGGTTGTTATGAAGCCGGGATACTCGAAAACCTCGACGGGGGTCTTTCCGATCCGTTGAGCGAAGTCCTTCACTAGTTGAAATGTTTCGTCGGAGGTTTTCATGCCCCGTACGATTTCAACCAGGGGAACCTGCGGTACGGGGTTCAGGAAATGCATACCAATGATCCGGTCGGGACGCTTGCTGGACTGAGCGAGTTTGCTCAGGCTGAGCGTGGCGGTATTGGAGATAAATACGGCATCCTCCTTGCCTATGGAGTAAAAGGCCTCGATGAGCTGTCGTTTCAGCTCGAAATTCTCGTCGACCGCCTCAATGATAATATCGCATTCCTTTAATTCAGCGAGGTTGGTAGTCCCCTTCACGCGGCTCTGCACCGCCCGCTTTTCCGAGGAGGTTTTTGCCCACCGGCGGATTTCCATGTCCATCGATTTCGAGAGTCCATCAATACCCACTTTGAGCATCGATTCGTTTTTTTCCACGCCAATGACCTCAATTCCGGCACTGGCAACGGTTTCGGCGATTCCCTGACCCATGACCCCGAGTCCGATGACACCCACCGATTGGAACTTCTCCTCGCTTCTCCGCCGGTTGGGCAGAGTAGACTGTAAATCTTCAAAATTCAGTTTTTCAACCATAATCGTTCCTTGTTCTTCCGTGGCAGTAATCAGAGCTCTGTCAACCGCAACTCGCTCAAACCTGCAAGTGGACTGCTGAGATGAGAAGGCTGAGGATGCCGAAGTCGAAGAGGACAGAGAGGGCGAACGCGCTGGCCGCCACGAGTACGGATTTGAAGATCGATAAACCGCAGAGAACACGTATTCCTGCAGCAAGAATTGCTGCGTACCACAAGGTAAATATATTTATTGAGCGAAGCAATGAGTGAATCATGGGAAGCGTTGCCGGGGAAGCGAAATAGTCCGCACTCCAGAGAGGATAGACGGAAGGAAGCCCCGGACCCTGGAGAACGATGTGCAGGCATAGGCCGATATCGGAAAGGAGAAGGATCGTCTCAGCATGGACTTCGAGCGCGAAGATGAGTGGGAATGAAACGGGAAGGGGAGGCCGAAAGGCTTTGGAAAGGAGAAACAGTACACCCGCAAACCCCGACCATCCGATGATGAGGCGTATCGGTTGAAAGAGGGACCTGGAGGGTAGTTCACCCCATAGCATTGTCTCAACCATGGCCCTGTCCCCTGTCGTTGCGGAAGTTGGAAGGTGCTCGAGGGTCGCCCTCACCGTGTGACTGTGGACGATGATGAGGACCGCTACACTGAGGGTTGTTAGGAAAAGGAATGTGCCCAACCAGCGGGGATGTTCCCTGAGCCTCATGAAGCTCCTGGACGGGTTGATCAGAATTGAGAGGACGATGGGCATGCTACAGGAATGAGAGGTGTTTTTGTCGCGTCCGGTCCGAGACAAGTTCAAGGAAAAGGTCCTCCAGGGAACCGGCACCATGTCCGGCGATTTTCCCCCTGGCGAGTGAGCGAATCTCCTCGGTACGGCATTGCAGAACCGTCTTTCCTGCATGGACAATCGCGACGTCCGAGCAGAAACGCTCAACGGTGTCCAGGACATGAGATGTTATGAGAATTGTCGTCCCCCGTGACGCCGCCATGGTCAGAGTCTCCTTTATGGAACTGGCTGCCAGGGCATCAATGCCTTCAAGAGGCTCGTCAAGAACTATGAAGCCCGGCGTATGAATCATCGCGGCCGCGAGAGAAATCTTCTTCTTCGTCCCCGTCGAGTACGTTCCAATGGTTTCGTTGCGCTTGTCGGCCATGTCTAAGAAATCCAGCAATTCGGAGGCCCTTGATGCTGCGGAGTCGGGGTGAAGACCATACATTTCGCCCACGAATCGAAGGTAGCGTTCACCTTCCATCCATTCAAAATACAGCGGCTGGTCGAGTACAAATCCCATGGCTGCCTTTGTTGAAGGATCCGCAGGATTGAAGGTTTTCCCGAACACTTCAATTGTCCCCCGGTCTTTGCCGAGCAAACCGGCGAGAATCCGGATGGTGGTGGTCTTCCCGGCGCCGTTGAGGCCTATGAAACCGAAAATGCTTCCCTTGCGAACGCGCAGCGAAAGCCCGTCAACGGCCCGAAGACCGTTTTCGAAAACCTTCACAAGACTATCGATGCGGAGGATGTCGTCGTCCCTGGTCATGGCTGAACGAGGAGAATCTGAGAATGAGAGGCGGCGTGCGGTATCGAATATCGCAACCAGGCGAATGCGCCGATGGCACCATAGGCCAGCGATGCAAGTGTACTCTGGAAGAGGTTATGAAAGACGATATATGGCAGCGTCAGTATAATTGTCAGCACAATCATGCCGAAACCCTGCACTATGTAATCGCGGGTGGTCCCCATCAACGAGCGCGGTTCCTGTACCGATCGAAGATTGCCGATGATCAGGAGCGGGAAGAGAACGGTAGGAAAATACAAGGCCATCTCGAGCACCTCCGGGAGACCTGCACGTTGAGGGGAAAAATACAGCACCGCCATCGACATGACCACAATCGTAACGACTGCGGCTCCCGCCGTTGCAAGGTTTCGGGCCAGAAAAAGGCCTCTCCAGTCCAGTGGAAACAGTGTCAGCGCCTCAAGCTCTCCGGGTGATCGATACAGCACATTGTTGAACTGGGAGTCGAGGGTGCTCAACGAGACAATCACGACGACGATCAGCGACGGGAGATCCCCCCGCTGGACGACAACCGCAATGCCGGTCGCAGCGAAGACAACGAGAAGGGGGATTCGTGCAGATGAAACTGAATGGCGAAAATCGCTAAAGAAGAGAAGGTGTTCGCGCCGGCCGAATGTCATGAGAATTAGCCTCAGGAGTAGCGTAAGCCGATTGCAGCGGCTCCTGTCCCCCAGAGCGCGGCCAACACGAGATTGCTGAGGACAGGCACCCCTGCTCCCACACCTGCTTCGCGGACCGCCGATGCCGCCCAGCACACCGGCGGAATCGCACCCAGCAAATTCCCGTCGGGCAAAAGGAGAGACGCGCAAAGGACTCCGACGACATACAGCGTTGCTGCGCCGAGACCGGCCGCACCTGGAAACGAGGTCCGGGAAAGGGTCAGACAGAGTGTTGCGACTGTCATTTCGAGAGAGAAGAAGATCAGCATAAGTCCGAACAGTGAAACCATGAGGAGGGCTGCGTCATGACGGTGGACTACAATCAGAAAGAAGGCCGACGATGCAACGAGAGCCAGAATTATTGGTCTCCTGACATTCGCCACAACAGCGAACCAGAAACGGGATGGGGCAGTCAAAGGAAAAACGCGGCATCTATCCAGAAGGCCAAAAGAAGAGCGTGAGAAATATCCGATGGATAGGGCAATGTACAGCAGTCCCTCGCAGAGGTAGAGCAGTGCATGAGCGTGACCGGTTGGGTCACCCCTGATCTGGCCCTCAATGGCGGCGCACGCGAAAAGGTTGAGAACTGCAACGCCAGGTGGGACGAGCCGGGAAAACTCACCACGGGTGGCAAACCGTGCCCGGCTGGCGTCAAGAAGAAGACGTGTCTGTGATGCAATCATACGGTCAGTACCACAATAACGAGTGAGCTGGCCTCCTCAGGAGACCTAGGGGAGGTTTACTGCGAAGAATGATCCCATGGATTTTCCGGAAATGTCCAATCCTCCTGCAGAGGAATGGCAACCATTTTATTGCCGAACGTCATGAAGTCCGGCGCGGTGGGCGGGCCCTTCCGTTCCGGAGCCGTCGTCCTCACGTATACGTACAGCTGATCATGCGGCAGGAAAAATGCGAGGAGCATTTCCATTTTGACGTAAGGCAGTAGAGCATCCAGACCGCGGCCGAGAAAGAGCGCTTCGCGAGTTCCGGCGTACCCCAACTGCTGCACCCGGCGACGGGCGATGTTCCGTCTCTCAAGCTCGGGAGAACGAAGACTTCGGAGTCCAGCACGATACGCGGCTTGAAGGCTGTCAAGCTTCAGGAATTGATCCTGATCCCCGCCTTTCGGTGACCGGGGTGCGAAGAACAACGCGACAACAAGAATTAGGATGACCGCCTTCATCTTTGCGTGAGCCTAAAAATCCTTCGACCTGAGGAGTACAACCGAAAGACCGAGAATCGCCACGGCTGAGAGAAATGATTGTAGAAACGGCTGCCAGACGACATCCTGGCCTATGATGAAGTTTGCCATGTTGCGCTGCATACCGGGGATCTGAGGGAGGGCATAGTACAACGCGTCTATGGCGCTGCGATAGACGGTATTTTCAGAGAGTCTGAACAGGCCGTTCTCGCGATTTTGCAGCAACTCGGCAATGATGAACAGATACGTGAATCCCGAGATAATGGCGATAGCCATATTCCGGGACAACACCCCGAAGAAGACTACGATGGCGAAAAGACACGCGAAGACGAACGACATCGATACGGAGGAAATAAGGAACGGCAGATTCCATACGCCGAGTTTCACGCCGACAATGGCCCAGAGGCAACCGATGAAAAATGCGATGTTCAAGAAGATGACGACCGCTCCGCCCAGGAATTTTCCCAGCAACAATTCCAGTCTAGAAATGGGTTTGGAGAGGTAAAGATCAACCGTGCCTTTCTCGAGGGCATCCGGGACAATTCCAGCCGTGGCGAAGACACCGAACAGGACAATTCCGAGGAAGAGACCGCTTGCGAGTCCCGCCTCTATCTTCGAAGCAAAGTCGGCGAGCTGTTCGGCCGTACCCGGGGGAGAGATCGGATTGCCAAAGAACATAATCGAGGTTCCACCGGAATCTATGCTTGAAGAGGAAACGCCCAGCAAAACGACCAGCAGAATCAGAGTTGAGATCCCTGCGAGCACATACAGCGTTGCCTTTGCGGCAAGCTCGCGAATAGTTCCTCCGATCAGAACGAGGATGATCATGGTGCGGTCTCCCGTTTGATGAGCGAAAGAAATGAATCCTCCAGCGTGCTTCGCTGCCGGGAGATCGATACGATTGATACCTGGTGTTTTCGCAGAAGGTCAATGGTGCGATTGACGTCGGTGATGGTCTTACACTCGGTGGACAATGATGCACCGTCCCGCAT
>Ga0326726_10006050_pt1 | contig 10906 bp, 8 predicted proteins | sample MHFenrmetagenome_2_FD_207603 | JGI IMG/M metagenome (GOLD analysis project Ga0326726, IMG submission 207603) | Lab enriched peat soil microbial communities from Michigan Hollow, Ithaca, NY, United States - MHF15MN | ecosystem: Environmental > Terrestrial > Soil > Wetlands > Peat | place: USA...
GCGCCGCGGGCGCAGCTCGAGCGTGTGCTCGGCGACGAGCACGTCCCACGTCGTCGCGGTCGGATCGTTGATCAGCTCGGGTGCCGCGGCGGCGACATCGCGGGCGACGCGCCACACGACCGCGCGCTGTTTTCCCTCGGGCAGCTCGAGGCGCCACCGGATCGGACCGCGCGTCCACGCCGCGAGGAGGCCGCGCTGGGCCACGATGCCTTCCACGATCGACGGCGCGAGCTCGCCGGCCGGTCGCGGCACGCGGATCCCCGCGGTCATCCACAGCCGCGACGCGAACAGCGTCGACCACGGCGTCGACAGTGCGATCTCGACCGCGTCGTCGCGATCGGCGCGAGCCTCGATCGCGAGCGCGCGCAGCTCGTCGACCAGCATCTGCTGGAGCCCGGCCTTGCAGTGCAGGCGCACGGCCACCGGTTTCGGCGGCGCGACATCGGTACGCACCTCGGAGTCCTCGCCGCGCTTCGCCGTGCGGTCGGCGACGAGCAGCGCGCGATCGCGCCGCCGTGCCAGCTCGGCGTCGGCCCCGGGATCGAGCGCGCGCAACCGGGACAACGCCAGGTCACCGCCGAGCTTGCCGAGCGCCTCGGCGAGCGTGCGCCGCTCGTCGGGGGTCACGTCGCCGGCATCCCAGCGCCGGACCAGCGCTTCACGCGCGTCGTCGCCGTCGAGGTGACCGAGCGCGCTCGCCGCGGCCCGCCGCACGCGCGGCGACGCATCGCCGAGCTGCGCGATCACCTGCGTCCGCGCCGCGGCATCGCCACGCCGCGCGAGCTGGCCGAGCGCGCCGACGAGCCGTGCCCGCGCGCCGTCTTCGGGCGCGGTCACGCGCGCCGCGATCGCGACGCGCCCGGCGTCACCGAGTTGTGCGAGCGCCGACGCGGCGCGTGCGGCGTCCGGCTCGACGCCGGCGACCACGAGCTCGACGAGCGCGGGGGCATCGCGTTGCGCGGCGGTGAAGTTCGGCTTCGCCAGCGCGGCCACGAGATCGAAGTCGGCCGCGCGCGCCATCACAGCACCATCAACAGGACCCAGCGCGCGAACAAGACGATCGCGACGACGAGCACGAGCACGGTGATCGCGAGGGAGACCCTGAACCCGGTGGTCGGCTGCTTCGCGGAGTCGTGGTCGGGCATCGGGCGTCCCGATGCTAGCGGCGGTTCTTCTTGCGCGCGGCCTTCTCGGCCTTGCGCTTGTCGCGCGCCTTCTGGCGATCGTTGGCGCGCATCTGCGGAGCGGCGCGGCCGGGCGTGCCGGGCGGCGTGTAGCCCTTCGGCAGCCCGGGGATGTTTCCGGTCGGGACGCCGGGCATCGCGGGCATGCCAGGCATGCCGCCACCGCCGCCCTCGAGCAGACCGGGCGGCATGCCACCGCCCGCGCCCATGAGCGCGCCGATGTCCATGTTCGCCAGCTTCTTCATCTGCTGGAACTGCTTGAACCCGGGGATCTTGCCCATCAGGCCCGTCGACGCGCCGAGCTGCACCATCATCTGGCGCATCTGCGCGAACTTCTGCAGCAGCTCCTTCACCTCGTTCTCGGTCCGGCCCGAGCCGGTGGCGATCCGCTTCACGCGGCTGGGATGAAAGTCCGCGCGCCGGCGCTTCGCCGACTTGCCCGCGGTGGTCGCGAAGTCCTCCCACGACGTCGCCACGAACACCTGCGGATCGACGCGCTCCTTGATCGTCATCGACGAGATCATCGCCTCGATCTTCGTGAGCTCGCGATCGTCGAGGTTCACGCCCTCGGGCAAGCCGCCGTTGAAGAACGGCAGCTTCTCGAACAGATCCTTCAGCGATCCCATCTTCTGGATCAGCCGGATCTGCTCGAGGAAGTCCTGCATGTCGAACTTGCCCTTGAGCATGCGGAGGGCGTCTTCCTCCGCCTTCTCCGCGTCGACGACCTGCTCGAAATCTTTGACGAGGCCGACGATGTCGCCCATCCCGAGGATGCGCGACGCGAGGCCTTCGGGCCGGAACTCCTCGAGCTTGTCGAGGGTCTCGCCCATGCCGAGGAACTTGATCGGCTTGCCCGTGATCTCCTTGACCGACAACGCCGCGCCACCGCGCGCATCGCCGTCGAGCTTGGTCATGATCACGCCGTCGAGGTTGAGGCGCTTGTTGAACGTCTCGGCGACGTTGACGGCGTCCTGGCCGGTCATCGCGTCGAGCACGAGGAAGATGTTCGCGGGCGTGACCGCCTTGTCGATGTCCTCGAGCTCCTGCATCAGGGGCTCGTCGATCGCGAGCCGGCCGGCGGTATCGAAGATGACGACGTCGCAGCCCTCGCGCGCGGCGGCCTGGTTGGCCTCGCGGCAGATCGTCACCGGATCTTTGTTGCCGTCGATCGAGAACACCGGCATCTCGAGCTGGCGCCCGAGCGTCTTCAGCTGCTCGATCGCGGCCGGGCGGTAGACGTCCGCGGCGACGAGCATCGGCTTCTTCTTGTGCGTCTTCTCGAGATAGCGCGCGAGCTTGCCGACCGTGGTCGTCTTACCCGAGCCCTGGAGCCCGCACATCATGATCCCGGTCGGGCCCTTCTTGGCCCACTTCAGATCGGTCTCGACCGGGCCCATCATCTTGATGAGCTCGTCCTGACAGATCGCGACGAACGCCTGCTCGGGCGTGATCGTCTTGGTGCCGTACTCGGCGCTCTTCGCGCGGAGCTCGACCTGCTTGCCGCGCGCGGCCTCTTTCACGCGGTCGAGGAACCGCTTGACGACGCGGAACTCGACGTCGCCTTCGAGCAGCGACAGCCGAACGTCCCTCAGCGCCTCGTCGATGACGTCGTCGTTGAGCTCGGCAACGCCGGTGAAGCGTTGACGAGCGGCCCTGAATCCCTTGGCGAGCGTCTCCAGCACGGTCCTACGCCTATACCATTGAGAGGCTAGCCCCGGCGAGCGCGTAGAGCGATCGACCGAACCTCGGGGTCTTCGTCGGTGGCGAGCCGATCGAGGACGCCGGCGTCCCCACCGGCGCCACGCCGGACCCAGGCTGCCTGGGCCGAGGCCGCGCGGATCGCCGGATCGGGGTCGCGCGACAGGTGGTCGATGATGATCGAGTCGCCGAGGAGCGGGAACGTCCACTCGAGGGCGCGCGCGACCGCGGCACGACGCAACGGATGGTCCGACACCGCCCAGGTCGTGGCGAGCTGGGTCGCGTGGAGCGGGGCCACCTCGGTCAGTGCCTGCGCGAGGCTGCGCCCGAGCATCGCCGCGGCATCGTGCAGATCGAGGTGTTCCCGGTCGATCGGCAGGTCGGCGTCGAGCACGCAGTCATCGTCGGTGATCACCGTCGGGGCACGGGCGGCCGAGGAGATCGCCGGAGCGGCGGTGAGCGCCAGCACGGTCAGCTTGGACAGGAGCCGCCGCAGCGGGACGATTCGCATCTCTTCCAACGTGGACACGACACCTCCTCCCGGCAAGACAGCCCGAACGGGCAGGGTATTCCGCAAATCCCTTATAGTCGCTCGCCATGACCGACAAGCGCGTGTTCGAGCTCGACGACAAGTTCTGGGAGGTGTGGACCGATGGTGCGCAGGTGTTCACCCGCCACGGCAAGCAGGGCGCGTCGGGACAGACCAAGATCAAGCCGACCGCCGACGAGGCTGCCGCAGCCACGCAGCTCGAGGACATGGTCGCGAAGAAGCGCAAGGAAGGCTACAAGCAGACCGGTGGCCCGAAGCCACCCGCGGGGCCGGCGCTCGACGCCAAGGAGCTCAAGCGCGTGCTGTCGACGCTGACCGACGTGGCCTCGTACCTCGTGCTCGCCGACTGGTTGCAAGCGCAGAATCACCCGTGGGGCGAGCTGATCGCGCTCCAGGTGGGCGCGGCCACCACGCCGAAGAAAGCCACGTCGCTGCAACAGGCCGCCGACAAGTTGCTCGAGGAGAAGGCCGACGCGATCCTGGGCCCGCTCGCCGAGGCCAAGCACACGCAGCTGACCTGGCAATCCGGCTTCGTGCAACGCGCCGTCATCGGATCGGCCCCCGACCAGAAGGCGATCCTCGCCGCGCTGAAGGCGTTCCTCGCCCAGCCGATCGCGCACGTCGTCGAGACGATCGTGTTCGGTCCGATCCAGGACGAGTTCCCGGTGTGGCGCGACTGGGACAGCTCGGACGAGCACATCGTCGATCCGTGGTCGGATCTCGACAAGCTCGCCGCCGCGATCCCCGCGCGCGTGACGCGGCTCGGGTTCGGGAGCTGGCCCGCCGCCGCGGCCAACGCCTACATCCGGATGCCGAGCTTCGCGAAGCTGTCGAAGGCGTTCCCGAAGCTGACCGCGCTCGAGCTCACCGGCTCCGCGATCGACAAGCCCGGCACGCTGAACCTGCCGGCGTTGACCGAGCTCGCGATCCGTTTCGCGAACGCGGGCAGCAGGGAGCTCGAGGCGCTCGCCGGCTCGAAGCTGCCGAAGCTCGAGCGGCTGACGCTCGGCCTCGGAGGTCAGGCGTACGTCCTCATCGACGAGGTATATCCGCCCAACGAGTGGGACGAGGACGACGAGGACGCCCCCCGCTATCCGGCGACGTTCTCCGCGGCCGACATGGACCACATGAACTCCGATCACGCGAGCAACGACACGTCGGTCGACGCGTTCGATGCCGTCCTCGCGGGCCCGGGCGTGCGGGCGCTGAAGCATCTCGCGATCGTCAGCTCGTGCCTGAACGCGGAGCTGATCGGCGCGCTCGTGAAGAGCCCACTGGTCAAGCGGTTGAAGACACTCGACCTGTCGCACGGACAGCTCGGGGACGACGAGGCGAAGGTGCTGATCGGCGCGAAGAAGCAGCTCGGCGAGCTCGTGAAGATCGACCTCAGGCACAACCGGCTGACCGCCGCGGGCGCGAAGAAGGTGAGCGCGGCGCTGCCGAACGCGACGGTCACCTCGCAGGACAAGCAGAGCCCCGGGCCGGAGTTCTTCTTCCGCTACATCGCCGCGATGGAGTAGTAGGCTTCCCCGGATGCGACTGGTCGTCCTCGCATGCGTCACGATGGTGGCCATTCCTGCCCACGCCGGATCGATCCGCTGCGACGACGTGTCCACAGCGGATCTCGCGGTCGATGGTCTACTCGACGACTGGAAGCAGGATCAGGTCCTGGCCAGGATCGGTGGGGTGCCCGACGCGGCGATCGAGCTGCGGTGCTCGTGGGACGGCACGGCGCTCGCGATGGCGCTCGACATCAAGGACGATCGCGTGGTGCGCGTGCGCGGCAAGGGCCACGAGGATCACGTCGACATCTCGATCGCGGCCGGTGGCAAGCCCGTGATCGTCACCGCGTTTCCAGGCAACGCGATCGCGAAGTCGAAGCTCGCGGCACCGCCGAAGGTCGAGGTCGCGGACTCGCTGCAGCCGAAGGGGTTCTCGATCGAGCTCCGCGTGCCGGCCGCGCGGATCGCGGGCTTCTCGGCGAGCACGCCGTCGTTCGACGTCAGCATCGTGTTCCACGACAGCGATCAGGCGACCGGTGGCGCCGATCACGACGTCGCGCTCGCGACCACGATCGAGCTCGGCGATCGCAAGGACCTGCTCGACGACTTCCTCCGGCAGGTGCGCCTCAAGCGCACCGACATCAAGCTCGACGTGATGGCCGAGCTCGATCCGGATCGCCGCGGCAAGGAACGCCTGGTCGCCGGCGGCACGGTGATCGGCGTGATCACCGATCAGTTCGCGTTCGTGCAGCTGCCGGCGTCGAAGCCCGCCGACGTCCGCCAGCTCGGGCTCGTGCCGTTCGGCAAGAACGGGCTCCAGATCGTGCAGGCGGTCGTGCGCCAGAGTGGGAACGGCGGGTCGCGCGATCTGCTGATGCTGTGGACGGTGTGGAGCGGCCAGCTCCAGCCGCTCGCCCAGATCGAGGTGCGCAAGGAGCTGGGCGCGAACGTGCTCGAGTCGACGTGGACGCTCGGCACCGGCAAGAAAGGCCCCGAGCTCGTGGTCGAGCCCAAGCCCGCGATCGGCTGGACGGCCGCGACGTGGAACGAGCAGACCGCCGACGACGCCGACTCGATCCTCTTGCCATGGGATCCCGTGAAGGGCGGCACCGCGTACACGCTGCACGGTCACGAGCTCGAGCGGCGCGACCTGCCGGCCAAGAAGACCAAGAAGCGCTGACTAGTCCGACGACGACACGGCGCGCGGCAGGTCGACCGGCAGGCCGTCGTAGTCGTCGCGATACAGCGCGCCGAGGCCGCGATCGCAGAACACCTTGATGAGATCCGGGTCGTACATCTTGCCGGCGGTCTTGCGGAGCACGGCCTCGCACTCCTCGAGCGGCAGCGCCTTCTTGTACGGGCGATCGGTGGCCATCGCGTCGAACGCGTCGGCGATCGCGACGATGCGCGCGACCAGCGGGATGGCGTCCGAGACCATGCCGTCGGGATAGCCGGAGCCGTCCCAGCGCTCGTGGTGGTTGCGCACCGCCGGCATGATCGGGTGGAGCATCTCGATCTTCATCGCGATGTCGTAGCCCTTCACGGGGTGCTCCCGCATGTGGACCCACTCGGGCTCGTCGAGCGGACCCGGCTTGAGCAGCACCGAGTCGCGGATGCCGATCTTGCCGATGTCGTGGAGGAACGCGCCGAACTCGAGGGTCTCGAGGCCGTCGACCGGATAGCCGGCTTCCTTCGCGAGCACGAGCGAGTACGCGGCGACCCGACCGCAGTGACCCTTGGTGTACGGGTCCTTGGCCTCGATCGCCTCGGCGAGGCCGAACAGCGCCTGGCGGTTCGCGGCCTTGAGCTTCTCGTAGCTCTCCTCGAGCTCCTTCGTGCGCTCCTTGACGACGGTGTCGAGGAGCGTCTCGCGGCGCTGGAGCTTGCCCTGATCGAGCGACAGCTTGCGGACGAGCTCGCGCTGCTCCTCGACGAGGTTCAGGAGCTTGACGCCTTCGCCGACGAGCGCGACGAGGCGGCTGCGCTCGCTCGGCCGGGCGACGAGGCGGATGATCGTGCCGAGGTGCGCCGGGCGATAGTCGAGCTCGACCGCTTCGTCGGGTGTGGCCACGAGCGCGATGCGGAGCGCCTCGGGCGCGTGGAGGATACTGGCCTCGAGAAAGCTGACGCCATCGAACGTGCCCGTGGCCTGCTGGGCGACGATCACGTGCGTCGGTTGCGCGCGCAGCTTGTTGAGCGCCTCGACCGTCGAGCGCGCGGTCTCGACGGCAAGGCCGGTCGATCCCACGAGCTCGGCGAGCTCGCCGAGCGCTTCCACCTGCGGGTGGGCGACCAGCGCCCGGAACCGACCCTTCACGAGGGGCACTATATCTATGTCGCCTGGTCACGCAACGGCCCAAATGGAAGGGCCGGGCTTTACGCCCGGCCCTGAGGTAGATTTGGTCGCTCGTGCAGGAAGAGGTAACGGGGAATACGCAGGGCCTCAAGGCGAGCGAGATCAAGGCGCTGGAGCGTCTGTATCGCCGCCGCGTCGCACCCACCGAGGTGGTGTCGAGCGAGCTCGCCACGCAGCTCGCACAGCAGGCGGCGGAGCTGCATCGTCAGGTCGGCGTGTTGATCGATCGCCGCGGCGCGATCCAGCACGTGATGGTGGGCGACGCGTCGAAGCTCGTGCTGCCCGACTTCGGTCGTATCCGCGGTGGCGCGGGTCGCTTTCGCGGCCTGCGGCTCGTGCACACGCACCTGCGCAACGAGGCGCTGACCCGCGACGACATGACCGATCTCGCGCTGCTCAGGCTCGATGCCGTGGCGGCGATCGCCGTCGATGCCGCGGGGCGGCCCGGCGTGGTCTACATCGGCCACATGGTTCCAGACGGCCCGGCGAAGCAGCTGCCGGCCGAGCTCGCGACGGCACCGAAGACCAACTTCCTGGAGCTCATCACCGCGCTCGAGCAGCAATTCGGGCGCGCGCACCGCGTGGTCGCGACCGACAAGGGCAAGGACCGCGCGCTACTGGTGCACGTGGAGATCGGCCGGCCGGCGAAGCAGCGCGACTCCGACGCGCGGATCGCCGAGCTCCGCGAGCTGTGCCGCACCGCCGGCGTCAAGGTGCTCGACGTGCTCGTCCAGCGAAGGCCCGAGCCCGATCCGAAGTTTCTCGTCGGGCGCGGCAAGCTCGACGAGATCCTGCTCCGCGCGATGCAGCTCGGCGCCGAGGCCGTGATCTTCGATCCCGATCTCACGCCCGGCCAGGCACGCGCGATCAGCGAAGCGACCGAGCTCAAGGTGCTCGATCGCACGATGCTGATCCTCGACATCTTCGCGCAGCACGCGACCAGCCGGGACGGCAAGCTCCAGGTCGAGCTCGCGCAGCTGCGCTACGCGCTGCCGCGGCTCGTCGAGAAGAACACGATGATGTCGCGGCTCACCGGCGGGATCGGCGGTCGCGGGCCCGGCGAGACGAAGCTCGAGATCAACCGCCGCCGCGCGCGCGACCGGATCAACCTCTTGGAGAAGCGGCTCGAGGATCTCGCCGGTGACCGCCGGCTGCGCCGCAAGCAACGCGAACGCCGCGAGCTCCCGATCATCGCGATCTGCGGCTACACGAACGCCGGCAAGTCGACGCTCCTGAACGCGCTCACCTCCGGCCCCGACACGGTCGGGCCCGGAGGTTCCGTGACACGGGGAGGTGACGCGCTCGCCGCCGACAAGCTGTTTGCCACGCTCGATCCGATCAGCCGCCGGCTGCGGTTCCCGCGCGAGCGCGAGGTGATCATCACCGACACCGTGGGCTTCATCCGCGATCTGCCGGAGGAGCTCGTCGCCGCGTTTCGGGCGACGCTCGAGGAGATGGCGGATGCCGATCTGCTCGTGCACGTCGTCGATGCGGCGGACCCAGATCGCGACCAGCAGATCCGCGCGGTCGACGGGATCCTATCGGACCTCGGGCTCGGCGAGAAGCCGCGCATGATCGTGTGGAACAAGGCCGATCGCCTCGAGACCGGCGATGCCGATCACCTGGCGAACCACGGCGGCTTCGTCACGTCCGCGCTCGACCGCGCCACGCTCGGCCCGCTGTTGCTCGGTATCGAGCGCACGCTGTGGCAGCACGGCGTCGAGACCGCGATCACGACCCGCATCGAGGCGTAGTGCGCGATCCGGATCTCTTCGTGGGGCGGTACGAGCTCGTGCGGCTCGTCGGCACGGGTGGGATGGGCGAGGTCCACGAGGCGATCGATCGCGAGACCGGGCGCCGGGTCGCGGTGAAGCGCCTGAAGCTCGGCGCGAAGCCCGAGCTCGTGGCGCGGTTCGGGCGCGAGATCCTGGCGACCGCGAAGATCACGTCGCGTCACGTCGTCGCCGTGCACGACGCCGGCACCGACGACGCGACCGGCGAGCCCTTCATGGTCATGGACTACCTCGAGGGTGAGGATCTCGAGCGCCTCACGATCCGGCTCGGCACGCTCTCGGTCGACCTCGCGGTTCGCCTCGCGGCGCAGACGTGCGAGGGCCTCGTCGCCTCGCATGCTGCACAGATCGTCCATCGCGATATCAAGCCGGCGAACTTGTTCCTGGTCGCGCCGACGGCCAACGCGAGCCGGATCGTCCGCATCCTCGACTTCGGGGTCGCCCGCGTGCACGACCGCGACCGCGATCTGACCGATCTGACGCAGACCGGCGCGCTCGTCGGGTCGCCGCGTTACATGGCGCCGGAGCAGCTGTACGGAACGCGGACGCTCGATCATCGCGCCGACGTGTGGTCGCTCGGCGTGGTGCTGTACCGGATGTTGTGCGGGACCACGCCGCACGGCAATCCGGAGTCGCTGGCCGAGCTCGTCGTGGCGATCTGCAGCTCGCCGGCGCCGCCGTTGCGCGCGCGAGCGCCGTGGGTGCCGCGCGAGCTCGCGGACCTCGTGCATCGCGCGCTGCAGATCGAGGTCGACGCCCGGCTGCCATCGGCGCGCGCGTTCGCCGACGAGCTCCGGCGCTGGTTGCCGGCCGGATCGGAGATCACGGACGCGATGGTGGTCGCGTATGACCCCGACGCCGCGTACCAGCCGGTCGACGACGAGCGAGATCCCAGCGCGTTGTCGGCGAGCGTGGTGCCGGGCGCACGTGGGGCAGCTCGCCCGAGCATCCAGCCCGCGACCACGCCGGCGCCGGTCGCGATCGCCGCCCCGACACCGGCACGTGCGCCGGTCCGTGCCGGCTACGTGCTCGCGCTGTTCGCGGTCGTCGGGATCGCCGCCGGTGCGGTCGTGATCCGGCGCTCGCTCGCGCAGCACGAGGCCGAGCTGCCACCGCGCGCCGTGCCAGACGCCGCGGTCGCGGTCGCAGATGGGCTGTCACCGGAGCTCGCGGCCACCGACGGTGGGCGGTGGTTCCGTGCCAACCGCGTTCACTGCAACTCGGTGGAGGCCGGCGCGATCCTGCGCGACACGCCGCCTCCCGCGGGCACGCACGGCGCGGCATTCGCGATCGCCTGCCTCGCACTCGCCGGCGACCTCACACGCGCACGCGCGATGGTCGAGGCGCTGCCCGCCCAGCAGCGCGGCGACGGCGTGCGACCGACATTCGAGCTCGTGCACGCACTCGCCGACAAGCGCGACGACGACCACGGCATCACGGAGGCGATGCGGTTCGTCGTCGAGTACGCACCCGACAACGACCTGGCGCTCTACCACGTCGGCCTGAGCGAGTTCCTCACCGCCGATCTACGCGCCCACGATCGCCTGACGCGCTTTCTCGAGCTGCACCGGACCGACGATGGCTTCGCGGGCGCGGCTCGCGCGATGCTTGTCGATCTCGCGAAGCCGTCCCACGGCTGCACCGTGCTCGCCGTGGATCCGGAAGGCACCACGATCCACGGCCTCGATTGCCACTAGGCCGTGTAGCAGCGGAAGAACATCAGCGCGAGCACGCCCGTGATCACGATCGCGATGTAGATGAAGTAGCTGCTCTTCTGATTCCGCGCCTTGATCTCGTCCAGGTTCCCCATGCGCGGATCATTC
>Ga0326726_10006051_pt1 | contig 10904 bp, 8 predicted proteins | sample MHFenrmetagenome_2_FD_207603 | JGI IMG/M metagenome (GOLD analysis project Ga0326726, IMG submission 207603) | Lab enriched peat soil microbial communities from Michigan Hollow, Ithaca, NY, United States - MHF15MN | ecosystem: Environmental > Terrestrial > Soil > Wetlands > Peat | place: USA...
CTGGTCGAGTCGCCGCAGACGTTTCCACGGCGCCTCCCGACATCGTGGCACTGACCCGTCGGACAGCGTCTCATCCCGTCACGAAGCGTGCTCTCAGCGGTCTCTGGCTGTCCAAAGTGCGAAATGTCATGTGATTGAAAAACAACGGCGATTTTTTAGTGCATGGGGTTGTTTTGCAGAATCGCATGTTTGGCCCCACGCGGCCGAAGTTTCACGTGAAACATTTCTGCGTAAATCTCCGACTCCAATCCAAGGCCTGCCGAAAGCGCCCGTCCGATGTTTCACGTGAAACATTTTTGCGTAAATTCTCGATTTTAGTCGAGCGTCTGCCGATAGCGCCGGAGCGCGATCGTCGCGACCACCAGCAGGAACAGCGCGATCGGCCAGAGCTGGGGCAGCACCTCGGCCATGCCGTTACCCTTCAGCAGAATGCCCCGGACGATGCGCAGGAAGTGGGTGAGCGGCAGCAGTTCGCCCAAATACTGGGCCCAGATCGGCATCCCTCTGAAAGGAAATAGGAATCCGGACAGCAGCATCGACGGCAGGAAGAAGAACATGCTCATCTGCATGGCCTGCATCTGGTTGCGCGCCAACGTCGAGAAGGTGAAGCCGACGGCGAGGTTGGCGGCAATGAACAGGAAGACGCAGGCCACCAGCAGCACCAGGCTGCCGACCATCGGGACGTGAAACAGCACGGCGGCGGTGACGAGGATCACGGCGACCTGCCCGAAGCCGACGAAGACATAGGGGATGATCTTGGCCAGCATCACCTCGAGCGGCCGCACCGGTGTCGCCAGCAGGTTCTCCATTGTGCCGCGCTCGAACTCGCGGGTGACGGCGGCGGCCGTGATCATCGCCAGGGTCATCGTCAGGATGGTGCCCATCAGGCCGGGCACGATGTTGTATTCGGTGATCCCCTCCGGATTGTAGCGGCGGTGGATGTCCACCTGGAACGGCGGGTCGCCCGGCTGCAGATGGCGCAGCGGCCCCGTGAGGTCGTGGATCAGCGCCGTCTGGTTGAGCTCGGCCAAGGCGGCCAGCGCGTTGCCGGTTGCGACCGGATCCGTGGCATCGGCCTCGACAAGCATGGCCGGCTTCTCGCCGCGCAGAACCCGACGGCTGAAGTCGGTGGGAATATCGACGACGAACTGCACATCGCCGCGCGCGATCATCTCGCCGGCCTGCGCGAGGGTGTCCGGCCAGGCCACGACGCGGAAATAGGTGGTGTTCTCGAGCGAGCGCACGATCGAGCGCGCGAAGGTGCCGCTGTCGCCGAGCACGACCGCCGTCGGCAGGGCGCGCGGATCGGCATTGATCGCGTAACCGAACAGGGTCAGCTGAATGATGGGAATGCCGACCATCATGGCAAAGGTCAGACGGTCGCGCAGCATCTGAATGAATTCCTTCACCAGCACCGCGCGGAAGCGGGTCGGAGAGAAACGTCGCTCGCTCATGGCCGGTCCCCGTTCCTGCCCGCGCGCGCCAGCGTGTGGATGAACACGTCCTCGAGCGAGGCCGGCGCCGGCGCCCAGGTATAACGCGGGTCGGCTCGGAAGGGAGCGATACCGGCTTCGATCTCGGCCGGATCGGTGCCGGTGACGTGCAGCGCCGTGCCGAAGGCCGCCACCATGTCGATGCCCGGGCGTCCCTTCAGCTTGTGTTGCAGGTCCGCCAGGTCGGCGCCTGTGACCTCCCAGGTCGTGAGCCCGGAGCGTGCGACGACATCGTCGACCGAACCCACCAGCAGCAGCTTGCCCCAGGCCAGGTAGGCGATGCGGTGGCAGCGCTCGGCCTCGTCCATGTAGTGCGTGCTGACGAGGATGGTCACGCCGGCGGCGGCCAGTTCGTGGATCATCTCCCAGAACTCGCGGCGCGCATTGGGATCGACACCGGCCGTGGGCTCGTCGAGCAGAAGCAGCTCCGGCCGATGCAGGACACAGGCCGCCAGCGCCAGCCGCTGCTTCCAGCCGCCGGAGAGCGCGCCGGCCAGTTGATCGCGCCGCTCCGTCAGCCCGAACTGCTCCAGGATCTCGTCCACCCGCGCCTTGAGCGGCCGCACGTCATACATGCGCCCGATGAAGTCGAGGTTCTGGCGGATCGAGAGATCCTCGTAGAGGCCGAAGCGCTGGGTCATGTAACCAACGCGCTTCTTGATCTCGCCGGCCTGGGTGCGGATATCGAACCCGAGGCAGGCACCCTCTCCGGCATCCGGCGTCAACAGGCCGCAGAGCATGCGGATGGTCGTGGTCTTGCCGCTGCCGTTGGGGCCGAGGAATCCCATGATGATGCCGCGCGGCACCTCGATGGCGAAATCGTCGACGACCGTCTTGGCGCCGAAGCGCTTGGCCAGGCCCTTCACGCGGATGGCGGGCTCGGCGGCGTTCACGGCGGCACCGGCGTAACGTCGACGGGCTGGCCGACATGCAGCGTCTCGGCCCGCTCGTTCGGCCGCGCCTCCACCATGAAGACCAGGCGCGAACGCTGCTCGCGGCTGTAGATCACCGGCGGCGTGAACTCGGCCTGCGGCGAGACGAAGCGCACGGTGGCAGCGACCGGCGCGCCGCAGCCGTCGCAAGCGACGCGCACGGTCTGGCCGATCGCGATCCGCCCCACCACCTGCTCCGGCACGAAGAAACGGATCTTCACGTTCGCCGGCGGCAGCAGCTGCACGATCGACTGACCCGCCGCCACCATTTCGCCAGGCCGATAGAGCGTGTCGAAGACCAGGCCGGCCTGGGGCGCGACACCCGTTTTCTGCCCGAGCCGCCACTCGGCCTGGGCCAAGGCGGCCTGCGCCGCCGTAACGGCGGCTTCGCCGGCGCGGATCTCGTCTTCGCGCGCGGGCATGCGCGCGACTTCCAGCTGAGCATCCAGCTCGGCCAGATGGCTCTGGTCGCGATCGCGCTGGGCACGGGCATCGTCGAGCTGCTTCTGGCTGGAGACGCGCGTGCTGCGCAGCTGCATCTGACGCTCGAAATCGGCCTGCGACTGCCGCAGCGCCGCCTCGGCCTGGGCATGCTGCGCGGCGATGGCGTCGATCTCGGGCTGGCGCCTGCCGAGGCGGAGGTTTGCGAGCTGCGACTCCGCCTGGGCCAGCTTGGCCGCCGCCTCGTCGCGGGCGGCGCGCTCGGCGGTGTCATCGAGCGCAAACAGGGGGGCGCCGGCGGCGACCTGATCGCCGCGGGCCACATCGAGCGTCATCAGCGTTCCGCCGATCGAGCTGGTGACCATCACATAGTCGGCCTCGACATAGCCGCTGAAGGCCGCTGTTGCGCCGCTGCCGCCGAGGCCGATGGAGACGGCCAGGCGGTCGAGCCAGGAGCGCTGCGCCTCCGGCGCGGGATCGGCGGCGGAATGCAGCCTTTCCCAGGCGAACGCGCCGGCGATCACGAGCATCGCCACTGCCGCGGCCGCGATCAGGCGCCGCCTCATGGCGCGCCCTTCGGCTTCAGCATGCCGTGGAGCAGCAGGTCGAGATGGGCCCGGCACAACGCCTGCGCATCCAGGTGCTTGCCGTCGAAGGGTTCGAAGGAATGCTTCCACAGCATCGTCAGCAAGACCGGCCCCACCACGCAGTAGAAGACGTGCTCCATATCCATCGGCCGGAATTCGCCGCGCTCAACGCCGCGCGCGATGATCGCCGTCAGCAGCCGCCGCCCGCGGCGGATGACCTCCTTCAGATAGAACTGCGCCAAGTCCGGGAAGTTGCGCGCCTCGGAGATCACCAGCTTGGGGATCGCCGATACCGGGGAGCCTGCCACCGCGGTCGGCATCATCAGCAGGACCTTGGCGAGCAGCGCAGCCGACGGCTCCTGCGATTGCGCCACCATCTCCTCGCCGCGCGCGATGATCGGCACGATCGACTGCCGCACCACCGCCTTGAACAGGTCTTCCTTGCTGGAAAAATAGAGGTAGAGCGTGCCGCGCGTGACGCCGGCGCGCGCCGCGATGTCGTCGAGCCGCGTGGCCGCGAAGCCGCGCTCGGCGAAACTTTCGAGCGCGGCGGCGACGATCTCCGCCGGCCGCTCTTCCTTGCGGCGGCGCCAGCGCGGGCCCTTCGAGCGTGCGGCGCGGTTCATCTCGATCTCTAATTACTAACGCGTTAGTTATTTATATCGCAAGTCAGGCCGAGTTTTCAATAGCCATGAGCGCCTATTGCGGGCACTATGCCCGATGATTTGCGGCGCTATATCGTCATGCTAATCAGATACTTACGGGAACATATTCGAGTCGATTGTATTTCGACTCATGCGGTCGGCCCCCACCCGCTGCGCCACTTCGGGGCCTATGACCGGATGACACGGTCGAGAACGATCCTCTACCCGCCCCGCTTGCCGTAGAGCATCGTCACGTTGATACGGCGGTTCTCGTAGCCCTCGCGGAAATCGAGCGGGGCGGTTTCGTGATAGAGGTCGGAGTTGAACATCACGCAGCGGTTCTGGCGGTAGGGCACGGCGACCGTCCGGGCGCCGTTCTCCTGCAGCGCGCTGCGGATGGCGGACTCGTCCTTCACGAAGCGGCCGAAGTCGCAGTCGGCGGGGGCGCGCTTGTCCCACACGATGAGGCCGCCGCCCTCGGGATCGCGGTTGGCCGCGTCGGGTGTCAGCCAGAAATTCACGTTCACTGCGGCAGCATCGGCATGGAGCGGAATGCCGCCGGGGCGGCTGTCATACTTGAAGGCCCACAGGCGCTGCAACGGATGGCGGCCGAAGATGCGAGGCATGGCCTGCCGCAGTTCCTCGGCGATCTGCACGAGCAAGGGGCAGCAGAACCCGTCGTCGAAGAAGGCGCCGAGATAGCCGTTGCCGTAGCGGCAGTGGAACCACACGGTCGCCTCGCGGCTGAAGGCGAGCAGGCGCGCCAGGGCCTCGGCGCTCAACAGCCCGTCGAACGAGGCGATGCCGCGGCCGTTGTTGAGATAGTCGGCTTCGATCCGTCCGACGTCGAGCCGCGCGTTGAGCGCGCCCTCCGGCAGCGCCTCGGCCGTCGGGCGATAGAGCAGGCGATCGTAAGTCGGCGCGATCATGGCTGAGAGCTCGCGCGGCACGATCGCTGTCGGCGTGCCCAGGCTGGGCTCCCACAGGAACTCCGCGACCCGCTCATAGCGCGCCGCCACGTCGGCGAATTCGGCCGGCAGTTTCCCCTGCGCCACCAGATAGCGAAATTGCTCGGCGTCGTGACGCAACCGGCTGCGATTGCTGTGCAGCGGCGCGTCCGGCTTCGGCGGGCGGCCGGGGTCTCGTCTCAGGACGACCGCACGCTCGTAGGCCGTGGCCGCATCCGACAATCGATCGAGATCGAGCAGCGCATCGCCCAGCCCGCGATGGGCCTCCGCGAAGTCCGGCTTCAGTGCGACGCCGCGCTCGAAATGCTCGACGGCCGCCGCCAGCTGTCCGGCGCCGCGCAGGCCGACCGCGAGGTTGCAATGGGCATAGGCCGAATTGGGCGATTGCGCGAGCACGCGGCGCAGGATCGCGAGCGCCTCGTCATGCGCGCCCTGGCGCGACAGCAGGCCGCCGAGGTTGCTGAGCACGCCGAGGTGATGGGGTATGGCTTCGTGCGCCGCCCGCAAGGTCGCGATCGCGTCATCAATGGCGCCCTGCTTCACGCAGGCCGCGCTGAGCGCCAGATAGTCCTCGACGCCGGCCTTATCGGCCGGCGCTGCCTGTTCCCTGGTCTTGGCCGAATTCGAACCTGCCATGCCGATCCGGTAGCACGGCAATGGCAAATTTATGGTTAACGAATTCCGTTTGAGCCCCTTACCCTCTGATCGGCCACAGTACTCAGGCGCCGCGATTCACGCGTGGAAGCGGGGACCGAAGGCGCGGCCTTCGTCACTGCCGTTGGCCGCACGCGCTCGCCGCGCATGGCACGGCGGAGATCGACACGGTCGATCCCCATGTCCGTCAACATGTAGCCTGGTACGTTCCGCAGAATCCGCTCGTCGCGGCGGGCGAGTCGCCAGGCGCTCCAACGCTCGACGCCGTCCGCGAGGAGCCGCCGGACCCAGTGCCCGGTTCGGACAAGGAAAGCTCGAAATGGACTTTCCGATCGGCTCGCCTTGGACCTGGCCGATGCAGTCGCTGACATGCTCTCCTCCAATTCAAGGCCGCGGGAGGATCGCAATCCCCCTGCCGCACGCGGCAGATTTGCCATGCTCGGTGTCGTTGAGACGGCTTCGATTGCGCCAGCCGCCGTACGGGCGAAGAACTGGTCCCCGTCGTCGTCCTGTCGCCGGCGGCCTGCCGGCGCCGCGATTCACACGTAGAAGTAAGGATCGAGGACGCGCACTTCGGTGATGCCGTCGATGGGCAGGCCGTTGCGCTGGGCCACGCGCCGGATCGCCTCAGGCGTCGGCGCGTCGTAGACGCAGAACGTCTTCTTCTTGTTGGGCGTGACGTAGGAATGGATCCAGGTCACGCCGTCCTCGGCATTGCGGCGGACGACCCCGAGGCAAGCCTGCGTGCCCTGCAGGGTCATGGGGATTGCCAGTCCGTCCGGAAATGTACGCTCGACGAGATAACGCGGCATGACGTGCTCCTGTAGCTTGTGCGTTGAGGCAAGATTCGGGGCGCGGACCAAGCGATGCGGATAAGGACACCCTAGCCGCCGCCGCCATCGCCGACATCGGGAGCCATTCCCTATCTTGGCGCCGCGAGATCCCTATCCTGGCCAACGAAACCGCGAGTCACGGCCTGCGCCGCCGCCTGCTCTCGCGACGAGACATCGAGCTTGGCGAGCACGGCTGAGACGTGATGGTCGACGGTCTTTGCGGAGATGGAGAGCCGATCGGCAATCCGGCGGTTGCTGAGGCCATCAACGAGCAGCCTCAGGATGTCCATCTCACGCGCCGTCAGTCCTGCCGGATTGCGCCTCGTCGCCGGCCGCGCGCCGCGCGGGATCTGCCGGATGCCCTCGGCCCGCAGGCCCCGTCGCAGCAGGGCGGCAACCCGCGTCGCGCCCAACTGATCGAGAATGGCCAGCGACCGCAAGCGCGCGAAGCTGTCGCCATCCGCCAGCGCCAGCGCCTCCTCGTAGGGGCAGCCCAGCCGCTGCCATTCGGCCGCCGCAGCCGCCCAGTCGCCTCTTATCTGATGGTCGAACGGCGTCGCTGTCTCTTGTTCGGCCGCTGGGCTGCCGCCGGCTCGCCATAGCCAGAATGCGAGTTGTCCCGCCATGCTGGCATTGCCCTCCCGCAGCGCCCACTCGTAGCCGAGGCGTGCCTCTTCGCAGCAGAGATCGTTCGCGCCGCGCAGCCAGGCCGCCTCGGCGCGCGCAGCCGCCGTCGGACTGATGCGCCTCGCCGCGCCTGTGGGCAGCGCCAGCTCCCGGGCCTCGTCGAGCAGTTCCTCGCCGCCGGGGTCGCCCCGCCGCACGCGCACCAGCCCCAGCACGAACAGCGGCGTGATGCGCTGAATCGGCACGCGGCTCATCTGGAGGACGGTGTCCGCCGCCGCCGCCGCTTGTTGCCAACGACCCTGCTCCAGGTGCGCACGCGCACGCGCGCCGAGCATGAATTCAATCGAGGCGTCGAGCTCCCGCTCCGCCGCGTAGGCCAGACCGGCATCGAGATTGCGGTCGGCGCGCGCATAGTCGCGGAGCACGATCGCCTCGCAGGCCAGATTGGTGTAGGCGCGGCAGACATGCTCATGCATGTCGTTCTCCAGGGCGAGCCGCAGGCTTCGCTCCAGATTCGCCCAACCCTTCTGGTCGCCGCTGTATACTTGCGCGGTGCCGACATTGTTCAGCGCATGGATGCGCACCTCGGTCAAGGACAGGCGTTCGGCCAGGGCGAGGGCGCGATTGCCCCACTCGATCGCCTCGCGACTGTCGCCCTCGAGCATGAGCGACTGCGATCGATTGCTGAAGGCCATGGCGAGTTCCGGGCCCGGCGGCAGTACTTCCAGCACTTGTATGGATTCCTTGGCCTTTTGCGTGGCCTCCGCATTGCGGCCAAGGAACCAGTTGAGACGCGACAGCCAGCGCAGGTTGTCGCCCTCCTTGGCGCGATTCTCCTGCAGTCGGCGAAGCTCGAGCGCCGCCTGTTGCGCCTCGACGCCCGCTTCGATCTGGCTGGTGACGTAGGACTCGTAGGCGTAACTCTCGAGCAGCGAGGCGCGCTCTTCGATGTCCGTGTGCTCGGCGTGTTGCAGGGCCGTCTTGTAGTGGGTCCAGGCCTGGCAATGGGCACCGAGCGCGGCGGCCTGGCGTGCCGCCTCCGGGGCGTAGCGGCGCACGGATACGCGGTCCTGTGCCTTGGCGGCGTGATGGACGATGCGCGCCAGCGGCACGCGATTGCTCCCGTGCGCCAGCAGCGCCGCCAGGATGCGCCCATGCAGCGCCTGCGCCGACGCCAGCGGTAACGCACTCTCGATGGCTTGGCGCGCCAGCTCATTCCGAAATCTCACGACGTCAGATTCGACGATCAGCAGCCCGGTCGCCGCACATTCGTCGAGAACGGCGGACGGCGGATCGATCGTGGCCCGCAGGAGCCAGACATCCGTGTAGGTTGGGATAATCGAACAGAGATCGAGCACGCCCCGCGCGCCGGAAGACAGCCGCACCGCGCGGGCCAGGGTGGCTTCGCGGATCGTCGCCGGCACGCTGTCACCCGGGTTGCCCAGCAGCTCGGTCACGAAGAACGGATTGCCGCCGGTCAGCACATGGACATCGTGCACATTTGAACCCGCGCGTCCCGCGAGGGTTGCGACCGCACTTTCGGAGAGCGGTGCCAGCAGCAGGCGGCGGACCACGCGGGGCGGCAGGCTTCCCAATACCGACCAGAGCGGATGCTGGCGATCGATCTCGTCGTCGCGATAGGTGAGGATGACGAGCGCGCGCACGCCCTGCAGCCGCCGACCGACATATTTCATCAAATCGAGCGTCGCGGCGTCGGCCCAATGCACATCTTCGATGACGACGACAGTGGGTTCCCGGCTGTGCTGGAACTCACGCAGGAAGGCAGCGAAGATCGTCAACCGGTCGGCGGACGATTGCAGGAGCTGCTGCACATCCGGGAGCAGATGGGTGGCCATGTCGTGCAGCGGGCCGAGCGGCTGCGGCGTGAACAGCGAGTCGCAGCGGCCCCAGAGAACGCGCGCCGACCGCCGTCGCAGCTCGACGAACCGCTCGACCGCCGAGGTTTTTCCGATGCCGGCCTCGCCGAAGACGAGCGCGATACGTCCGTCGCCGGCTGCTGCCTCCCGCAGAGCCGCGTCGAGTTCCTCGAGACAATCCTCGCGTTCCAGCAGCACTGTTGCGCGGCCCCACCCGTTGTTCGTCTTTAGTTCGATCGTAGCGCGATAGCATCAAGCGTGACAAAGAGGGCAGTGACATGAGGCCGAGCCTGCCGCATGGCGACCACTCACTCCGGGAAACCGCCGCGCGATGCCCACCGCGGCGCCATCCTGCGTCCCCTGAACAAGCGCGCAATGGAGAAAAATCCTCGCGGGACAAAAAAAATCCTGCCCTTGTCGAAGGGCGCACGCCCCCGGGGATGCGACTGGCGACGACACTTGACCGCAGTCCCGCGAACATGTCTGCTCGGAGACCGCTGCAAGGAGAAGAACCCATGGTCGATGGCGTTGCGTTCGTGGAGGGCAAGTACATCCCGGCCGGCGAGGCGCGGATGGCCGTGTTCGATCTCGGCTTCCTGCGCGGTGATGCCGTGTACGACACGACCTCCGTCTGGAAGGGGAATTTCTTCCGGCTCGACGATCACGTCGCACGCTTCCTGCGCTCGGCGGCCGGCATGCGGCTCAAATGCCCGTACGAACCGGCCCAGCTGAAACGCATCCTCGCCACCTGCGTGCAGCGCGCCGGCCTCGAGAACTCCTACGTTCAGATGATCATGACGCGCGGCACCTATCAATCCCTCGCCAACCGCGACCCGCGGCTGTGCGAGAACCGCTTCATGGCCTATGCCCTGCCCTATATCTGGATCATCAGCCCGGAGAAGCAGGAGACCGGCATCAATCTCGCCATCGTCGACAACCGGCGCACGCCAACCGAGGCTATCGATCCCAATATCAAAAACTTCAACTGGATGGACCTGCAGCGCGGGCTGTTCGAGGCGCTCGACCGCGGCGCCGATCACGCCGTACTCTGCACGCCCGCGGGCCTGCTGGCCGAGGGGCCGGGCTTCAACTTCTTCCTGGTCAAGGACAAGAAGCTGCTGACGCCCAAGAGCAACATGCTCGAGGGCATCACGCGCCAGTCCGTGTTCGATCTCGCCGGCGAGTTGGGCGTGCCCTGCGCCGCCGCCGACCTGCCGCCCGACGCCTTGCGCGAGGCCGACGAGGCATTCCTGTCGTCGACGGCCGGCGGCATCATGCCGGTCACCCAGGTCGACGGGAAGCCGCTCGGGAATGGCGCGCCTGGCCTGCTGACCACCGAATTGCGCACACGCTATTGGCAGAAGCGCGAGGCCGGCTGGCTGGGCACGCCCGTGCGCGAGTTGGCGGAGATGGAAACGGTCGCCGGCACCGCCTGATTAATCTCCGTTGCGGCCGATGCCGGCCGAGCGGAAGAGCGAAGGCGCCGTCCGCTCTGACGCATCGTCGAGCGCGGCAAAAATTGAACAACAATTTCAAAAGATTGTATCGATCCGCTCGTGCGGCAAATTCGCTAAGCATATTAGTTCATAGTTAACTTCGATTGATTATCGTAAAGCGTTCGTGCGTCATCGTTAATTTCCGGCGCTTCGGACGCGTGCGACGGCCGGCCGCAGGCCTGTTCGGACGGCGAAAAAACCGCCTCAAGCGCTTGAATTTCCGCCGACTTTTACCCCGGTTTTACCAACCTTTGTCAATGTTAAGGCGACCAAGCAGCAGCCGGGCTTTCAGCAGGACCGCCGCCACCCCTAATCATGAGTAAAGCGCAAGCCCTCGCTCAGCATAAGGCGA
>Ga0326726_10006052_pt1 | contig 10902 bp, 7 predicted proteins | sample MHFenrmetagenome_2_FD_207603 | JGI IMG/M metagenome (GOLD analysis project Ga0326726, IMG submission 207603) | Lab enriched peat soil microbial communities from Michigan Hollow, Ithaca, NY, United States - MHF15MN | ecosystem: Environmental > Terrestrial > Soil > Wetlands > Peat | place: USA...
TTCTTAACCCATCCGCGGCATACAAACCGATCGGATGGCATCTCGCGCAACTGACTGTTCCGTCTACAGAAATCCGAGTTTCGTAAAATAGTATTTTCCCTAATTTGACCTTCTCCGCAGTGACAGGATTTTTCTCAGATAACATGACCTGTGGCAAAGGGCCAAAAATCTGTTTTGCCTGTTTTAGCAACTCCTCATCACCATTACTGGCCAATGACATGCCGGCAAAAGATAGGATAGAAATGACGACAATCACCTTCATCCCATATCTATTTTTCATTTTTATCTTAACCATGGTAACCTCCTTTCTTGGAACTACATCCTCGTCACATAAACCAAAAAACCGATAAGCGCACCTCCGAGCACGAGCCACAAGGAGTTCAGGCGAAAACGAACGAGCAGAACGACACTTCCTAAAACCAACAGAGTGGTGGGAAGATCAATGACTGCGTCACGTCCGAGGCTCCAGGTAACCGAAGCCATGAGTGCCAGCGAAGCCATAATGACGCCGTCCAGGAAGGCTCCGGCCACGGCTGATTTACGTAAACGAGGGATAAGAGGACTGCTCGCGGCGACAAAGATAAATGAGGGAAGAAAAATCCCGGCGGTGGCGATCAGTGCGCCTGGCAACCCGGCGAGCAAATAGCCGATGAAAGTGGCGGTGGTAAAGACAGGACCGGGGGTCACCTGTCCCACGGCAATGGCGTCCAAAAGCTGAGTTGTCGTAAGCCAATGCCAATGCTCGACGAGATCGGCCTGCAAAAAAGCCAGGAGCACATAGCCGCTTCCAAAGACGATGGAGCCGACTTTCACGAAGAAAAAGAAGAGCGGGAGCAAACCGAACGCCACTTCCCCTGTGGAGTATAATCCCGCAGCAAAATAAGCGACCGCCAGAAAGCAGCAGACCGATAAAAGCATGATCACCAGGGGCTTCGGGTTTCTGGCGCGATCTTGGATAAGTCCCTGCCACATTCCCGAAATCACCCCGGTTCCAAAAAGCAATACCAGTATATTGACTCCCAAAAAATTCAATATAAGGCCGATAATGGCCAGTGCGCCCAAGAATTTACTTTTTATTGCTTTCCGCCCTAACTGCCAAAGTGCCTGCAAGATGATGGCGACGACTACCGGTTTGACCCCGTAAAGTAGCCAAGTCACCTGCGGAAAATTCCCGAATCGCACATAAGCCCAGGCAAATCCCATGACGATCATCATTGCCGGAGCGATAAAGCAGACGCCGCCTAACAACAGCCCTGCCCAACCTTTACACAGGTAGCCGATGAAGATCGCCATCTCCGTAGAGCTCGGGCCGGGAATAAGGTTGGCAGCACCCAGGAGATCGAGGAATTTCTCCCGGGTGACCCACTGCCGGCGCCGGACCACCTCGTTCTCCATCATGGCGATGTGAGCCGCGGGCCCGCCAAACGCCGTACTACCCAAACGCAAGAAAAAAAGAGTTAACTCGCTCAATCCTGTTTTTTCAGCGATGGGGAATTCTCCTTCTTTTCTTCATGAGGCCCAAGCGTCAATTGATAGGCAATGTACGCCGAAAAGAGATTCTGACCACGAATGTCCCTCCCTGCCGAGAACAGAAGATGGTGGTCATCAGTAAAATTGACAATCGTTCCTACGTTGAACCCTGTTCGGTCACCTTCTCCCTTTGCGGTGGGTGTGTTGTAGAACATTTCTGCCCCAATCGTTATGGCCTTGGAAAGCTCCCGCTGCACCTGCCATCCGACAAACCAATAGTTTTTGTTTTCGGAGCCTGGATTAATCCAGTAGCCACCCCCGCCATAGCTTTGCCACGGACCCAAACTCTTTTGGAACCAGATCGGAAGGAATGTCCTCACTTGCCCGCTTCCCAACCCATTCGATCTTCTGCCAGTGGGGACGTCTGCAATCGGAAAGGTTCCCACTTGTGGCCGCCAGTCGGTCTCCTGGATGAAGCGATATTTCGCTCCAAGTTCCATGTCCCCGAATCCGTAATGTGACGAACCATCATTCGGCTTTACGTAGGCAAGTGGAGCAATCAGATGAAGTTGTAAATTTGGCAAAGCGCCATAGTTGACCTCGAAGTGCGGAGCTGTCCCCGACCATCCGTCCTTATCCTTCGCGTGTTGTGAGGCAACATAGACCTCCCAATGCCGGTACTCCACAGGCTCGGGGTCGTCGGTCAGAAAAGGAGGTCCGGCGAATGCAGTTCGCGCTAAGGCCGGAATCAGCCATAGGAAGAACATGAGGAGAAGGTAGGCCCGGAAGCTGCGCATATTTCCCATTTCAAGCAATTATAACAAATTGCGAGATAAAGCTACCCCAATGACTCTTGAAAATAAATAAGGTGATTTTTGTATATTCTAATAAATTGTTGTGTATTTTGAGCGCGAAGTCTACGAAGGAGGCATCCTTGATTTAACCCTCCCATTTCTTTTAAGATAACAATAATGAAAGGATTTTTTAACCAGCTTCTCCGAATCAATCTTTCTGATCAAAAGTCCACGATCGAGCCCATTCCCGAATCCATTCTTCGATCCTATCTGGGGGGAAAGGGGTTAGGTTCCTACCTTCTTCTTAAAGAGAATCCACCGCACGTCGACCCTTTCTCACCCGAAAATCGCCTCATCATCACATCAGGCCCCTTGGCGGATACCCCTTTTTATGGCTCCAGCCGCTACGCCGTCTTCACCAAATCTCCTCAGACTGGGATCTATTCTGAATCGTATTCTGGGGGAAAGATTACCCTCTCCCTCAGCCGAACGGGTTATGATGCCATCATCATTCAAGGGAGATCGAATCGTCCCCTCTTTCTCGAAATCAGCGATCAAGAGGTCATTTTCCACCCTGCATCGAGCCTCTGGGGAAAAGTGACCTACGAGGCGGAAGACGCGATTCTCAAAAAGGTGGGCAAAGATGCCTGCGCTCTGGTCATCGGCCCGTCGGGTGAGAATTTGGTCAAATTTGCAATCATCGGGAGTGAACGCTGGCGTTCTCTCGGAAGGGCGGGAATCGGAGCGGTGATGGGATCAAAGAAGTTGAAAGGGATTGCCTTCCACGGAAAGAAACGGCGGGAGATCGCCGACCCATCCTCTTTGAAGAGATTGTCTCAAGAGTTTAAAGAGCGAGTCAAAGACAATCAGATCGTCTACATGTATAAGAAATACGGAACGCCTATGCTGGTTTCGATCATGAACACCATTGGCGCCTTCCCCACCCAATATTGGTCCAAAGGGGCATTGGAAGGTTGGGAAGGGATCAGCGCGGAGAGCCTCATTGAAAACTGTCAGGTGAGTTCGATCGCCTGCCCCACCTGCTTCATGGCCTGCGGGAAAATCTCCATGGTCAAACGCGGCAGGCATCGAGGCCTTCGCATCATGGGCCCGCAATACGAAACGATTTATGCCTTCGGCGGGCTCTGCATGGTGAAATCCATCGAAGAAATCATCTATCTCAACGACCTCTGTGACCGCCTGGGAATGGATACCATTACCGCAGGAAATTTGGCTGCTTTTGCCATTGAGGCCTCAAAAAGAAAGAAGATTAAAGAAACCCTTCACTATGGAGATGTGGACGGGATTGCCGAGATCTTAACGAAGATTGCCTACAGAAAAGGAGTGGGCCGGATCCTGTCGGAAGGGGTCCGCTACGCAGCAAAAGTATGGGGGATGGAGGAGACGGCAATCCACGTCAAGGGCCTGGAGCCTGCGGGGTTTGATCCCAGGGTCATGAAGGGGATGGGGCTTGCTTATGCCACGTCGGATCGGGGGGCCTGCCACCTCAGGGCCACCTTCTATAAGTCTGAACTCTCCGGTCAGATTGACCCCAATCAGATTAAGGGGAAGGCCAAGCTTTTTGTCGACTATGAGGACAAGATGACCCTTTTCGACGCCCTCATTCTCTGCCGGTTTTATCGAGATTTAATCACCTGGAAGGACCTTCAAAAGGTGATCAAAGCCAGTTGTGGTCTCTCGTTGAATCGAAAGAGCCTCAAAGCGACAGCCTCCGGAATTATCAATCTCACCAAGGCTTTCAATCAGCAAGAGGGAATGACAAAAAAAGAGGACAAACTGCCCCGTCGATTCTTTCGGGAGGTTCTCCAGGACACAGGGAAAACGATCCAGCCCCAAGATCTGAAGGTGATGCTAAAGGAGTATTACCAATTAAGGGGTTGGGGGTAGGCCCTTTACCTCAGGTTTAAAAATGGTAAAACCTATTTTCGGTCAGGAAGAGACATGCGGTTAAGAAGTCTAAAAACGAATATCATTCTCAGCGTCATCATCGTTGTCCTGGTGATCGAGGGACTTTTCCTTTACCTCAATATCCACTCTCTCTCCCGGCAAATCTTCGACAAAACAGAAGAGGAAGCTTTTAACCTGAGCGAGACCATCCGTCTGAGCATTCGCAATGCCATGATCAAGGATCGAAGAGACGAGTATCAGAGGATCATCGATGATGTTGCCCAAAGAAAAGGAATTGCCGAGGTCAGAATTTTTAATAAGCAAGGTGAGATCACGGTTTCCTCTGATAAGACCAAGGTTGGGACCGTGGTCGATAAACAAGCCGAGGCCTGTTATGTTTGCCATCGACAAGGAGAAGCAAGGGTCCTCCTCCCCTCCGACAGCAAAACCCGCGTCTATCATACGGAAAAAGGAAGCCTTCTTGGATTGATCAACCCAATTTACAATGAATCGTCCTGTTATCCCTGCCATCCTAAAACGACAAATGTCCTAGGGGTTTTAGACACCACCATCAGCCTCGAAGACTTTGAAAAGGAAAAAGCCCAAATCTATGACCGGATGATGATCTCAGGGGTTGTCAGTGTTGTTGTCTTGGGTTTACTGCTCATCCTTTTGCTGACGCGGGTTGTCACCCGTCCCATCGATAAGCTCATTGCGGCCACGAAGGAAGCCGCTCACGGGAATCTCGACCAGATAGTGGGCATTCAATCTCATGATGAGCTGGGGGAGCTTTTTAACTCCTTCAACAACATGATTTCAGAATTGAAAAGGTCTCGAGATGCCATTGAGGGATGGACCCAAACCCTGGAGCATCGGGTTCAGGAAAGAACGCAGGAGCTTCGGGAAGTCCAGGATCAACTCATTCGTGCGGGCAAAATGGCTGCCCTGGGACAACTGGCGGCAGGTGTGGCGCATGAGATCAATAACCCCCTGACCGGAGTCCTTACCTTCAGTTCTCTGATGCTCAAGAAGGCAGATGAGAATCATCCCTGGAGAAAAGATTTAGAGAACATTGTCCAACAGACCACTCGATGCCGGAATATTGTGAAAGGGCTTTTAGACTTCGCTCGGCAGAGGAAGCCGGATAAGAAAGAGTGGGATATCCATCTATTAATCGACAATACCCTTACCCTGGTTGAGAAACAGGCTCCCTTCCAGAATATCAAAATTGATAAACAGTTTAAAACGGGGATCCCCATGCTCTTTGTCGATGGAGACCAGATCCAACAGATTTTCATGAACATCCTGCTCAATGCAGCAGATGCCATGGCTGGAGAGGGCGGTCATCTGACCATCAAGACAGACCTCAGAGACGGATTCGCAGAGGTTTCCTTTACCGATACAGGGTGCGGGATTTCCAAAGAACATCTCTCTAAACTCTTCGACCCGTTCTTTACGACTAAAGAAACCGGCAAAGGAACGGGGTTGGGTTTGGCCATCAGTTACGGAATTGTTCAAAGCCACGGGGGCGAAATTGAGGTGGAAAGTGAGGTGGGTAAAGGATCGACCTTCAGGATTAAACTTCCCATCGAAAAGCCGAATGGGGAGGTGTAGAGAGACGTGATGCGCCAAAAACAATTCTCAACTCGATCCTAACGCCTTCTGCAACGCCATCGGCGGCAGGTCAGCGCTTCGCTCGACCGCGCCGCCGCTCTTGGCGTAGCGGTGCACCGGAACACCGAGTGCCTCCACCGTGCCATCGGGGTAAACGCACAGGCCGCCCCCTGTCGGAATGCCGTAACCGATTGTGTCTTCTTGGGTCAGCCGCAACAGCGCGCGTAGCTCCTCCCACCCCTCTGCTTCGCCGTGCGTATCGCAGACGATCGGGACGAGCCCCATGCAGGAGAAGAGGCTCGCCGTCGCGTCGTCATCAGGGTCCTTCCACCGCACCCACTGCCACCCGAGCATAATGCTCCCCGCCGAGCTGCCGAAGAAAGGCTTACCCCGCTCCAAGAGTTGGCGGAGGAAGGGCAGGATCTGCCGCTCCTCCAGCATCTCCATCCCCACCTCGACGTCGCCTCCGCTGATAAAGACCATGTCGGCCGACTCCAGGATGGCTCGGGCCTTATCGAGCTTGCCCCGCTTGCCGGCCAGCGGGGCGAGGGTGACGTGCCCTGCACCGCACCCGCGCATATAGCGCGAGAGCATCGAGAAGAAGGGCTGGCTGTCCCCGCTGGCAGCACCGACATAGGCAATCGACGGATGAGGCACGCCGGAGCTCGCCAGAACCCGCGTCAGCAGCGGATCTCTCTTCGTGCGGAGCGAGCCTTGTCCGCCTGCCAGGAGATAAATGGATGCTGGCCCCGGATTTATGTCCATCCGTCGTCCTCCTTAGCATTCCCTTGGAGCAAACTTGCCGTCGAGCAATACGTCGGGATCGATGGGCTCCAGCTTTTTGGATAGGCAGTATTTACCCGGCGGGTCAGGAGCGATGGCTTCGACGGGACCCGCCGTAATCACCGCCGCGGACCCATACACTGCCTGCAGTGCATCGCAGGCCTCGTTCCCCACGGCGCGCGACGGGGGTCCCTCGGCCACAAAGCGGAGACGGTAGGCCGAGGGGCCTGTCTGGAGGATCTGGTATTCCACCAACCCTGTCACAGAGCCCAGGGCGTGATCCACAGCGCCTTGTGTCACCGCCCGACTCTCCGGCGTCAGCGTGAGGTTCACCGTGCGTCCCTCCACCGACATCAAGGTCAATCCCTCACGGTGGCCACAGGGGCAGGGAGCATGCCCGTCCAGCCGCACCACATCCCCGATGTCGAAGCGCACCAGGGAGCGCCAGGGGTTGCCGAAGAGGGTAACCAAAATGCGTCCTACCTCCGGCCCGCCATGCTCGGGCGCAAAGGGGAGGAAGTCCACATGGCAGGTGTTGGTCACCTGGTGCAGCCGCCCGGCTTCACACTCCATAAACACATAGCCTGCTTCGGTCGCGCCGTAAGAGCTGGCCATGGGCGCATCGAACACCCGACGGATCTGGCGGCGGTGCAGAACCGAGGGATTCTCGTACGTCAGGACAATGAGGGCCGGCGAGCGCACGTGGAGCCGGCGCCTGACGATATGGCGTGAGAGCCCGGCCAGAAATGACGGGTTTGCCTCGAGGACGACCGGTTTGAAGGTATTGAGCTCTTCCACCATGCGGTCCATCAGGTCGCTGCTCCAGGAGCTCGGGTCCGAGCGCTCGCTCAAATAGAGAAAGCGGCCTAAGGTGCGCTGCTCCATCGTCAGATAACCGTCTTCATACGGAAACCCGGCACACCAGGGGCTCGTGAGGATTGCCTCGCGATGGGCACCGGTGGCCACGGCGCGAGCGTGTGCATTCAGCTGCCAGGACGCCGCCTCGGAAGCGTTCCACCAGGGCTGATACCAGACGTTCGTGACCTGATCACCCGTGGCGCCGCTCGTTGCGACCAACTCAATCTCATGCGCGGCCAATCCCTCGGCGATATCACGGCCATGGGGCACGAATCCTTGCGGGCCGCGTGCGCGTAGTTCCCGCTTAGTCAACGCCGGTAACGCCGCAAGGCGAGAGAACACGGGCGAACCACACCCCAGATCCAACGGACGCCAACCGTCATACCCCTGCGTGGAGTACAACGCCTCGTTAAGCGCATCGCCGCAGCGCTGCGGATAGTGCGGTTTGTACCGTGAAGTTGAAGCAAAAGAGTGTCTGATAGATATGTGGACGCTCATGAAGGGTGTCTCTTTCTTTACTTAATTTCTGTCCTCTCTGGCCTTCCCCCTGCCCCCTTTGATGTCAGTTTTCCCCTTTCTCCTGCAGGCACGGCGGATGCGCATTGATGCGACTGAAGATCAGCCTTTTTCACCCAAGATCTCCTTCAGGTTGACGTGCTTCCGGACCAACTGTTCAAGAAGAGCGATCTTCTGGCTGTCCTCCTTGGCGATAAGCGATTCGATCGCATCGATCTGTGTGGCCACCCGGTAGGTGTCCTGAGACACGAGAAGCAAGGGAATGTTCCGCTCTTCAGCTTTCGAGATGATGCTCGACGAGGGCAAAATATTGTTCGTGATTACCAGACAGGCGGCGTCGCTTTCGATCGCAGCCAGGATCATATCCGCCCGGTCCCCGGGCGTGATCACCAGCTTTCCTTCCCGTTTAAACAAAGGCGTCTGATACAGGGCATTGATCGACATGGCCCCGACCAGGATATTCTTCACCACCCGGCTCAATCCTTCCTCCCCGGTCACCACCTTCGCAAACAGCCGCTTTGCCAAGAAATCAACCGTCACATAGGTCAGCTCCTTCTCGTACGGGAGTATCCCCAAAACGGGTATTCCCTGTTTCGTCATCTCTCGCAGATAAACCGTTTCAAAATCCTCCGGGTTCTGCACACGGTTGAAGATGACACCCTTGAAGGCCACATGGGTCATATCCAAGTAGTTCTTCACGAAGATCGCATCATCCAGCAGGACATCTCCCTGGCCATCGATCAAGACTAAAAGCTTCCCTCCAATGTCGCGGGTAATCGAAAGAGGATCCAGGCCTAACGAGATCCCGTAACGCAGATTTTCGGCCCCCTCCACAAAAAACAACTCCTTGCCCGCGTGAGGCACCATCTCCAGGAGCTTTCGCCTTCTTCCCTCCTCGTTATACATGTACCGCAGTTTCGAATGTTCGAACCCAATCGTCATGTCTTCCGGATTTTCTTTCATCCCAAAAACGGACGCGATCAGCTCCGCATCATAATCCCATACTTTCTTTTCCCGGTACACCATCCGGTCTCCCAAAGGCTTCATATAACCGAATGACTTCCCCAAGGCCTTTGCCATCCCAATAATGAGACTGGTCTTGCCCGCTCCCTTCCCTGTTGATGCAATGACTAATTTTTCCATCGATCTCTCCTCGTCAATAAGCTGAAAGCAGGATCCGAACATCCACGGCCTTCGCGCCCCGATCATCCACCACAAGGGGATTGATTTCGATATCGGAAATACTCGGGTCCCGCCCAAGGCGCGACTGAAGGATGGCGCCCACTTTCAGAATCGCATTCACTAGGCTTTCAATGTCCTTCTTTTTCTCACCTCTCACACCCAGGAGGATGGGATAGGATTTGATCTCTTTAATCATGGTGATGACTTCTCTCCGGTCCAAGGGGAACCCCCTGAAAGAAACATCCTTCATCACCTCCACGTAGATGCCTCCCAGTCCGCACATCACAATGGGACCAAAGGAAGGATCGTTCCTGGCGCCGACAATCAGCTCGGCCCCGGATTTGACCATCTCGGAAACCTCAACCCCTTCCAGCCTGGCACGGGGACTGGCCTTTCTGCAATTATGGATGATGGCCTCGTAGGCTTCGATCACCTCTTTCCTGTCCGTGAGATCCAGGGCAACTCCACCGACGTCGCTTTTGTGAAGAATGTCCTTGGAAACGATCTTCATCACTACTGGAAACCCCATCTTCTCCGCCACCGACACCGCCTCTTCAAGACGATGGACGATGAAACTGGAGGGGACGGGAATGCCCGCGGCCTTCATGACCTCCTGCCCTTCGTCGGCGAGGAGGAAGTGCCGTTTTTCCTCCTTTACTTTTTGGACCACCTTCTCTATCTGTGCGGTGTCGAGCAAGACCGGATCGATCCTGACGGGCGGATCTTTGAGGTAGCGGGTATAGGTATACATCGCTCCCATGCAGGAAACCGCTTCATAAGGATCGGTGAAGACCGGCACATCCCGTTTCCTCAGGGACTCCACGCAATTCTCGGTCCTCGCTCCTCCCACCAGGCAGAAGACCGTCGGTTTTTTTGCCTCTCTGAAATTTCTGTAATTTTCTTCGATGATAGGGGATAAATTCTCGATATCAAAAACCGCTGTTTCGCAATACATGGAAATCACCGCATGAATGTCCGGATCTTCAAAAGAGGCCTTAAAGGCGCTCTGGTAGAGAGAGGACGTGGCTTCCCCTGTAAGGTCAATCGGATTCTTCGTCGACCCAAAATAAGGCATCATCCCTGAAAAGGTCTCTTTCAGACGCTCATAGTCGTCGTAGAGTTTTACCCCATACTTTTCACAGGCATCCGTCGCCAGGACACCGATCCCTCCTCCATTCGTAACGATGACGGCGTTTTCTTCCTGGGGAAGGGGGCTATTCGCGAAGAACTTGCACCATCCCAGGGCCTCGTTAAGGCTTTCGGCCCTGATCGCATGGGCCTGCCTCATCAGATAATCGAAGATCTCATCCGAGCCTGCCAGGGCGCCCGTGTGAGAAGCCGCTGCCATGGCTCCTTTCTTTGATCGGCCTGCTTTCAAGATGACGATGGGTTTCTGCTTGGCCGTCTCCTGGAGAACACGGACAAATCGTTCCCCCGCTTTCAGCCCTTCAATGTAAATCATGATGACCTGGGTAGCCTCATGATGAAGAAAATACTCCAGGAGGTCTGTTTCATTGATATCGGATTTATTTCCCACTGAGACAATCGCCGAGAGACCGATGTTCTCAACGGTCGTCTTGCCGATCATGGCGATGCCCAAAGCTCCGCTCTGCGTAATGATCGCGATATTTCCCGGCTTGATGTTCTTGGGGCCGAAAGTGGCATTGAGGGCACTGGAAGCCGAAAAGACACCAAAGATGTTCGGGCCGAGGATGCGCATGCCGTTCTCCCGGGCACGGGCCACGATCTTTTTTTCTTCCTCCCGGTTTCCGATCTC
>Ga0326726_10006053_pt1 | contig 10902 bp, 7 predicted proteins | sample MHFenrmetagenome_2_FD_207603 | JGI IMG/M metagenome (GOLD analysis project Ga0326726, IMG submission 207603) | Lab enriched peat soil microbial communities from Michigan Hollow, Ithaca, NY, United States - MHF15MN | ecosystem: Environmental > Terrestrial > Soil > Wetlands > Peat | place: USA...
AAAAAAGCACGGGGATCTCACCCATTTTTCTGATGATGAGTTGTTAAAATATACTGTAGAATATTATACGGAGAGTTTTGTGAACAAAAAATGATTTCCAAGACCCCATTCATTTTATCGCTTCCTGGTACCATGGTAGAATCATGAACGTGACGCTGAAACAAAAAATCATCACTAAATGTGCGGACCTTGACATTCCGCTTGTCGGCTTCGCGCCTGCCCAAAGATGGGATAAGCCTTTATTCGAACCATGGATTCCTGAAGACTTCCACCCTCGGTCGATTTTTCCGGAAACACGGACCGTAATTGTAATTGGTTTTCCGGTAAGCCTGCCAATCGTGGAAACATCCCCCTCGATTTTCTATCACGAACTTTACCGGACTGTCAATACCCTGCTTGATCTGAGCGGGTATCGGATCTCCTTATTCCTGAATGATAAGGGCTTCCCCTCTATCTGGATCCCGCGGGATGGGTATGGATCGATAAGTCTCCTGAAGGAAAAACCCCTTGCTTTTTTCTCTCACCGTCATGCGGCTTTTCTTGCAGGTCTGGGAACTTTTGGTATAAACAATATGCTGCTGACCGAAAAATTCGGACCAAGAGTACGGTTTGCTTCGATTTTTACCGCAGCGGATATACCCCCGGATCCTGTTATTGAGAGATCGTTATGTACGGAATGCATGCGATGCGTGGACAGCTGCCCGGTAAAAGCTCTGGATGGCAGGAAATACCCGGAATGGCTGACTGATAAAAAGACCTGTGCAACCCGATCAGAAGCTCTGTTCAAGCGATACATCTCCCCGTGCGGTCTCTGCATCAAGGTCTGTCCGGTAGGGGAAGACCGTAACCTGTACAAGAGAGAAGATCCCAGGATTTACAACGAGGAAGATAAAACATATGACCAGTACCATCGTGCATGGAAGCATGTCAGGTCCTATGGCGGGAGATAGTCTCACCCCGGCTCTTATCGCCGTTTATCCGCATGATTCGGGATTTTTATACCGGAATCTTTTTTTAGTCATACACCTGCGGAATCTCCCGCATTGATTTAACAAGGAAGAATCCGACGATACCAAATGTGATGATGGGTGAGACCCAGAAGGGTATGTGAACCCCGAAACTATCCATCATCATGACAATTCCAAGGATGCAGATAGAGTACATTGCTCCGTTTTTAAGATACCGGTATTTTTTGATATTGTCAACATTGCGCAGGGTTAATTCCCTGACAATAAACGCCCCGATACCATTGCCGATCAGAATAAGGGGGACTGACATGGTAAATGCGAATGCCCCTATGACCCCATCAATAGAAAACGTAGCATCGATGACCTCAAGATAAAAGACTTTACTGAGATCCGACATATCCGTGGAATGGAGCATCTTCTTCTCAGCTTCTTCAGCATTCTGCCGAAACCCGTGGACAATAAAAAAAGTTGTGGAACCAACAACGGCCCCGAACGCGACAAGCGGTGATCTCTCCAGGGCAAACCAGACAAGCCCGCAAAGCAGGATAGATACAATCGCAAAGAACCAGACCCCTTTTGAAGCGATATAACGTTCTCCCCTCAGGCCGAAATTCTTAGTCTCAAGGAAGAGCCAGTGAAGAAAAAGGAAGAGCAGGAACGTTCCCCCACCCATCAGGAGTATGGGAGCCGATTGTTCTATAGCGGCCAGAACGAGGGGATCACTGGAGAATGTCGCGGTAAATGCTCCGATAGGGCCGAGTGATGAGGTAGACATCCAGACTATCAGCCAGGGAAGCAACCCGCGGATTGCAAATACCGCGAATAACAGTCCCCAGGTTAAGAACCAGCGTTTTGCCCTCTCACCCATTGTCGAGAGCACTTCGGCGTTAATAATGGCATTGTCAATACTGGTTATCGTTTCAAACAAAACGAGACCGGCAATGATCAGAAGAATGGAAAGAATCTCCATGAATCAGGAACATATTGGATTTTGTCCTTATAAAAACGTACGGAATCAAAGGATTCACTCACGATGGGGAAAAATGTGCGGGATAAATAATCTCTCGATTAATTAAATTTATGCACTGACTACCGGTATATTTAATACTTTATTACAGAATGTAAATAGAGCGGATGGAATAGTCTGCTGAAAGTGGGTTGCAGTGATATCGATCCTATATGTTGACAGTGATCCGGTCCTTTCGGATTTGGTCAGGCATTTTTTTGAACATGAGACGGCGATTCGGGTAGATAGTGCCCATACTGTCAAAGAAGCCCTGGAACGATTAAAAACCAGTCCATTTGATGCAATTATTTCAGATCACAGGTTACCGGACCTTGACAGTCTTCAACTGCTCAAAATTGTCCGGGAAAAATTCCCCAGACTCCCCTTTATTATTTTTACCCGTGCAGGGAGGGAAGAAGTTTTTATTGAAGCCCTTAACCACGGTGCTGATGATTATATCAACAAGGGTGAAGATCCAAAATCCCGGTTCGGTGAGTTGTCCCATAAAGTAAAACGCGCTGTCGAATTCCAGGAAAGTGAACAGAAAATAGCACGATTAAACCGAATTGATGCAGTACTGCGGCGGATCAATGAGTCGATAGTGCATGTCCATGAGCGGATGCATCTGATGCAGGAAGTTTGCAAAATAATGGTCAAAGAGGGCGGATTTGTCTTGGCCTGGATCGGATTTGAAGATCCTGACACTCACAGAATTAACCGGGTCACTGCCAGCGGGATAGTGGACGATTTTTTTGTCAATGTCAGATTATCTTCTGATGATATCGCCAATGGGCAGGGTCCAACTGTCACCGCAATCAGAAAGGGAAAATACAGCATTTGCAATGATATCCAGGCTTTTCCCTCTATGGAGATGTGGGAAGAAGATGCAGTCAGGAAAGGATACCGATCCGCAGCTGCATTCCCCTTAAGCACGGGAAAAACAGTACGTGGGGCGATTACTCTCTATTCCTGTGAGAAAAACTTTTTTACAGATCCCGAGATCCGATTGCTGAACGGAATTTCGGAAAATATTTCATTTGTGCTAAAAACGATGGAAATGGGAGATAATCAAAGACAGGTCAGGGAAGAACTGGAAACTTCCGAGCACCGACTGATTGAAATCATCAATTTTCTCCCGGATGCAACATTTGCTATCGATGCACAAGGTACCGTTATCGTCTGGAACAAGGCTATGGAGAAACTTACCCAGGTCAGTGCCGAGAAAGTTCTTGGTCTGGGCAATTATGAATATTCTCTCCATATTTCCGGTTCAAGAATCCCGGCACTCCTTGATCTGATTTTTGCTGCCGAAACAGAGCTTGAAGGATACCACTACTCGGCTATACAGCGGAGCCAAAACTGCATCAGGGCACAAATACAGGTCCCCCGTCTCAAAGGGAAACCCGCGACTCTTGAGATGACAGCTTCTCATTTATTTGATCAGAACGGCCAGTTTTCCGGTGCGATTCAATCGATGCGTGATGCCAGGGAACTGCGACAGAACGATGAAAAATTCCACCGGTTATTTGATACAACAGATCACGGCATCATTATTCTTGACTCTGATACCAGAAAGATTGTCGACGCAAATTCGTTTATTGTTGCGCTTACGGGTTATTCCCTGGAATATATTTTGGGGAAAAGCCTTGGGGAAATAGGATTTTCCAACGAAGCAGTACCAGCCGAACAATTCTTTGCAGAACTGGAAAAAACCAGATATATCCAGCTCAAGGATATCCCTCTAGTTACGAAGAGCGGCAAGGTTGTTAACGTTGAATTTATCAGCAGGGTTAATTCTCTTAACGATCATCAGATTATCCAGTGCCTGATTTATGATATCTCCGATCGGAAACGGGCTGAAAATGCCAGGATTTTTGCACGAAAGAACCTCGACATGTTTTCCAGCATGGTCCGGCATGATATTCTGAATCAGCTGATGGTTGTCAGCGGCTCACTTGAACTTGCAAGCTATGGTATCCAGGAACCCGATTTGCTGAAACATCTGGTCCGTGCCCAGACAGCAACAAAAACAATACAACGCCAGATTATCTTCACCCGTGAATTTGAAAATCTCGGTACAGATATTCCCACCTGGCAACACGTATCAACAGTCATACGCAGGGCTTTTTTGGAAGTGGAGACAGAATCAATTATTTTGAACATAGAACAGGACAGTCCTGATGTTTTTGCTGACCCGCTCTTTGAAAAGGTTTTTTACCATCTCTTCAATTATTCGTATAAATACGGAGAGAAAGTTACCCGAATCGAAGTTTCTTTCCACTATACGATGACAGAACTCATCATAACAGTTGCTGATGATGGAATTGGAATATCTCCGGAAAACAAAGTTCATCTCTTTGAATGGAGATCGGGAAATGAAAAGACCCTCGGTCTTTTCCTGGCTCAGAAAATCCTTGCAAGCACGGGAATAACAATCAGGGAGACCGGAGAGTACAAAAAGGGCGCATTGTTTGAAATTATTGTTCCAACGGACGGATTCCAATCCGCATCAAGGCACCCTGCCTGAACACAGGAGATGAGGTTGGAGCAGATATCTTAGTCTTTGCCATTTTTATATGGGTCGGATGTCTGAATGAAGAAGGTAAAACACTGATTCAGATATGAGAACAAAACAGCCATTCGCAGGATAGGTTAGTGTAGATTTTCAGGATACGGATCAGCCAGGAATGCTTATTTCTGATTCGTCTTTGATTCCAGCCCACCTTGTTATTATTTCCTCAGAACGTATCTGATTATGAACTATTCACAGCAAATAAATGAGATGCGAAAAGACTGTGAGATGCAGGATTTTTTTACCCGATTCATTTTTAAATCGGGGAGCTCTTCTGTTTTTGTTTTTAACGCCTGTTCAGTTACCCTTTATGAACAAAAAACTAAATCCTTGACGGAACAATAATAAAATCAATGATTTCCCTTCTTTACGTTGATGACGAGCCGGATCTGCTCGATCTCTGCAAACTTTTTTTAGAGAGGGAGGGGGAATTCTCGGTTGCTACGGTCACTTCAGCGAAGGAAGGTTTGCAAATCCTTACTGAGGGAATGATTGACGCGATCGTTTCCGATTATCAGATGCCGGGAATGGACGGTATTGAATTTCTCAAACAGGTGAGAAGGGAGTTCAAAGATATCCCCTTCATCCTTTTCACCGGTAAGGGACGTGAGGAAGTCGTTATCGAGGCTATCGAAAATGGCGCTGACTTTTATCTCCAGAAAGGAGGGGATCCCCGGGCTCAGTTCAGCGAACTAAGTCATAAGATACGCCAGGCATTCCGGAGAAAAAAAGCCGAAGAGGAGCTTCGCATGATGAAGGCCACCGTCAGCAATGCCGCCGAAGGAATTCTCTGGATCAATGAAAACGGGGGAATTACTTTTTTCAACGACACCATCTGTTCCATGCTTGGATATTCCCGGGAAGAATTTTCCAAACTCACAATACGGGATATCAATCCCCGTTTCATCGACGATAATTTAGGTTCTCTCTGGCCCGGGATGAGTAAGCGGAGATACCTCACCGTACAGGATACCCACCGGAAAAAAGACGGATCAGTTATCCCGGTGGAAATTCTTCTCAACTATATCGAATTCGGGCCACAGGCATATGTTTTTGCATTCGTACGGGATATTACCGACCGCAAACGTGCTGATGATGAACTGAAATCCGCCTATGAAAAGAACAAGGGGCTCATGGATTATGCCAATGATGCAATTTATATTGCAGATGCAGAAACCGGCATGCTTCTGGACGCAAATAACAAAACACAAGCCCTGATTGGACGGACACTTTCTGAAATTCAGACCATGCATGAAAGTCAGCTTCATCCAAAAGAGGAAGAGGAAAAATACCGGGCGTATTTCAAAAAACATACCCGGGAAGGAATCGGTTTACAGGAAGAGATTGTTGTGGACCAGAATGAAAATCGAATCCCGGTGATTGTCAGTGCTGCAATACTCAACCTCGGCGGGCGGCGGTGTCTGATGGGAATATTCCATGATATATCTGATATCAAAAAAGCTCATGATGCTCTTCAGCTTGCCAATAAAAAACTCAACCTTCTTGCAGAGATCACCCGGCACGATATCCGGAATAAACTTACAGTACTTGGCGGATATCTTGAATTGTTCACCGATCATCCTCCGGAACCGCAACACTCAATGTATCTTGCCAAACTGAAAACTGCAGTAAAGATGATAGCAGAGAATATTGAATTTACCAAGCTGTATCAGGATCTTGGGGTTGTCGAACCGAAATGGCAGAATGTCACAGATTTATTTTACCGTGTCTGCATTCACATTGACATAAGAAAAATACGATTCGAAGCTCCGGCTGACGGGCTGGAAATATTTGCCGATCCCCTGCTTGAACGGGTTTTTTACAATATAGTAGAGAATGCTGTTGAACATGGTGACCGGGTATCTGTGGTCAGGTTGTTTTCAGAAGAATCATCAGATGGCCTTTTGATCCGCATCGAAGATGATGGCATCGGCATTCCGGTGCACGACAAGGAAATGATTTTCGAACGGGGGTTTGGCAAGAATACCGGACTCGGTTTATTTCTTTCGCGGGAAATCCTTTCTATAACAAATATTTCTATCAGGGAAGCCGGGGAATTCCAGCATGGAGCCAGATTTGAAATGACGGTACCAAAAGGAGTATACCGTTTTCCAGCAGAAAGTAACCCGGTTGCAAGGTAGGTTCTTTTTTTAGGCTTTTCAGCAGATCCCTCATTTCTTTTCGCTTTCAGATCTGTAATCAAGAGATAGTACGATACCGTAGATTTCGGTCCCTGCATTTTCAGTGACTTTAAATCCGGCGTTAAAAAAATGCGGTTCTCTCTGTAACAAATATGAGACCCGTGAATAAAAACAGGATTTGTTTTGTTCGGATTTTTAAATCAGCTTATCTCTTTCTTTCCTCGTGAAATCATTTTTTTATTTTATATATTCATATCAGTCCAGAGGAATTGTCTCCAGTTGCGACACAAGCTCCCAGATCCGTGTCCGGGCATGAATCGGCATATTGGGATCATTGGAGATTTCATCAATCTTTGAAATTGCTTCCGCAGCGCGCAGTCCCATTGCCTTGGAATTATTTGTAAGCAGCATCCGGGTCTCGTCTGCCACGCGCCGGATATTCCGGGGTATTGAGCTGTCTTCCTGAATGCGCTGCAGCATCAGGATACAGTTTTCCAGAGTTTTTTCAGGATTGACCATGCTATCTCCTACCGGTTTTACCTGTAGTTAATACGTAGAACCGACATATATATGTTAAATATTGAATCGACGGTGATTCTATGCCGGTACGAAAAGAAGATGAGATTATGGCAGAACACCTCCTTAAAGGGGGAAAAATGCTCGAAAAGTCATGTAAAACCTGTGGATGCCCGCTCTTTGAAGTCAAGGGCAAAACACTTTGTGTCGTCTGTGCAGAGAATGCATCGGGGGAAAAACCAGCCACACCGCCACCTGTACATGGACAACCCGAACATGGTCACGAGTGTAGCTGCGGAGAGCACCACGAAGAGTCCACCGAAGGCGGATTGCTTACTGATGAACTTGCAATGACCATCGTTTCGCTCTGTGAGCGCGTCCAGAACGAAAAGGATCCGGATAACGTGCTTGCCCTGATGAACGCAGTGAAAGCAGGCACCGAAGCACTCCAGATCCTGTGTCACTTATAGGAATGGCGGCAGAGATCATGGATCTTCCGCGCAGTCTTTTCTCCTATCCCTTTTATTGCTGTTAACTCCACGAGTCCGGCATTTGCAATTGCCTGGACCGATCCGAAGTGCGAGAGCAGAAGGCGTGCGTTTTTCGTACCTATCTCCGGGAATGAAGAAATAATGTACACGAGATCCTCACGAACCGAATGGTGTGATTTATGCGGGTGGACCTTTCGTTCACCCCGCTCACTTTCTTCGCGTTTTGCAATGATGAAGAGTATCTGTGCGGTATCCTCAGCGTCGCTTGTGAAGAGCAGTGAGACTCCCATGTCCACAGTCAGGGCTGCAAGCACGCCTTTGATAGCGTTTGGGTGAATATCGCGTTGAGAATAGAGGTTCCCGCCTTCTATGATCACGATCGGTCGGGTCACCGCTTCAGCCATCGCCTTCACCTGTCCGAGCAGATCACGGTCAATCAGAGTGTCGACGAAGTCACGGGCAGTCTTCCGTTCAACGAGGATGCGGTCCCCGATAGCAAAATCCCCGTGCGGGAGTCGTTTGAGTGTTATCACAGCGCCCATATCCGAGAGCACCTCTACGACTTTTGAGGAGGTCTCGCGGTCGTCGATGATGATCCTCGGTCCCTGCAGCGTGAACTCTTCGATGGATGCCTGCTCAACAGCAATGTGTCGCTGGAGCTGGCTCGCTGTCCCGCCCATGGTCTTCAGGCTTTTGTGCATCTGTTTCTCTTTTGCTGCACTCACGTGCCGGTAGACCTCGTCCCCGGTCCCTTTCGTAACGAGGACAACAACCCGTCCCGCACCCGACCTGCCCGTCCTGCCCTTCCTCTGGATAGAGCGGATCTCTGAGGGAACTGCCTCATAGAAGATGACCATGTCGGTAGAAGGCACATCAAGTCCTTCCTCACCAACCGATGTGGCGATGAGAACCTTGAACTCCCCGGCCCGGAACCGCGTGAGGGCCGCGATCTGCTTCTGCTGTGAGAGCCCTTTCTCCGCATCCTTTGTCGCCTGCCCCACGAACCGCTCGCTCACGATGTCATGCTTCGCCAGGAAGTTCACGAGGAGTTGCACAGTGTCCCGATACGTGGCAAAGATGATGATCCTGCTGTCGGGATGGGATGCGAGCTGCTCCTTCACAAGACCGAGTGTGATCTCCGGTTTAGGGTGGAGTTCCCTTACCCATTCAAGGGAGCGCTCAAAGAGCTCAACAAAGACCGGGTCCTTCACCAGCCGCTGGCTTGCCTTGCTCCCCCCGGGCCCTGTCCCTTCTGCGACGAGTTTTGCCAGGTAACCTTTCAGTACCTCGCTTCCCTGTGATTCGGCGAGCGTGATTGCGTGCCTCAGTTTCATACACTCCGCGTAGACGGATGCTGCGGAAAAGGCGGCCGGATCGCGATTCTGGATCCGCTGCTGGATCTGGAAGTTGATTGCATTGAGCTCCTTCATCGAGAGCTTCTCGCGTTTCGGTACCGTAAAGTGAAGGGATGCAAGGTAGGCAAGCCGCTCATCGATCAGGGAATTGATGCTGTTGATCGCTGCCTTGAGGTCCGCTGGAAGATCGATCGAGATGTAATTGAGTTCCCGCTCGTGCACGTAAGGGGCGACATCCGGATCATGTTCTGTCCTCGTCTCAATATGTGTGATACCCAGGTTGGAACATACCTCCTGTACTTTCTCCTGCACTCCGCCAGGCGACGCCGTCATCGCAAGGAGGAGTGGTTTGTCGGCGGTTGAAAGATAGCGCTGGGCAAGGAAGACATATGCATAGTTTCCGACCGCCCGGTGGCATTCGTCGATAATCAGGAGCGTTACATCTGCGAGTGTGTATCGCCCGGCGATAAGATCGTTCTTGATGACCTGGGGGGTCGCGAGGATAACTGTTGCCCGGTTCCAGTCCGCGGTCCGCTCGTCAGGAGGAGCATCACCGGTGAACATCACAAACGGGGAAAGGTTGGGGTCTTTCCGGTCCCTGATTATAAGGTATTTCTCAAAAAAACGGAGGTGCTGTTCCACGAGTGGTTTTGTCGGAGCCAGCATCAGGATCCTCCCGTTTTCGTTATAAAGCCTGGATGCGGCAACGATGAGGGCAACTGCAGTCTTTCCCAGACCGGTGGGAAGGATTACCATCGTATTTGCATCCAGCGCCTGCATCGCGACCGAGAGCTGGTACTCCCGTTTCTCGATGCTGTCCTTCCGGATGAGAGGGTGGCTGATATACTCCATAAGGGTCAGGTGAGGGAAGAGAAGGTCAGGTTCCCGTTAACGAGAGATCTTATAATCTCCGATATCCCGGGGACCGGTATCCTGACCTGTTTCATGCTGTCCCGGTCCCGGACCGTGACGGTGTTTGTCTCCTTTGTCTCGTAATCTACCGTAATCGCAAATGGCGTACCGATCTCGTCCTGACGCCGGTAACGGCGTCCTATCGCCCCGCTGTCATCATATTCTGCGAGGATGCCGGATGTGCAGAGCGTCCGGGTAATATCGCCAGCTATCGTGTCGAGATCATCGCGGGTCATGAGGGGCAGCACCGCTACCTGAACCGGTGCGATCTGCGGCAAGAGCCGCATCACGACCCGGGTCTCACCATCCGCGGTGTCCTCGTCATATGCCTGTTCAAGCACCGCGTAGCACATCCGGTCGATACCATAAGACGGCTCAATGACGTGTGGCACGATATACTCCCCACGGACATCGATGATCTCGTCCCGGATCTCAAAGAGATCAGCAGGTATGTGGATCTTCTCACCGTCAATCTCAACATCCGCCCCAGTCGGAGTGGGAGTTGCCGTTTCGAGAGCTGTAAAGACTGCTTTTGCTTTTACGCGGTACTGCTTGCCGAGCACGCTCATATTCGGGATAATGCGCCGGCGCGAAACTTTCTTTGGCTCATCGTACTGGATGAAAACAGTCATCGGAGTGCCGCTTGCATTTCCGTGAGCTGTCAGATCGTAATCGGTCCGGTCTGCGATACCCACGGTCTCGACCCAGCCGAATCGCCCGGAGAGTACCTCCGCATCCCAGCAATCGGTCGCGTAATGCGCCCGTTCGTCAGGAAGGTGCTGCCGGAACCGGAGCCTGTCCGGTTTTATACCTACCTGCACGAGGAGCTCATGAGTAAGCGCGACATAGTACGCTACGTATTCGTTGGCGATAATACCCTTGGCGACCGCCTCCTGCATCGACATCGAAACCGGCGGTTCACACTTTTCCTGCCGGGTATG
>Ga0326726_10006054_pt1 | contig 10901 bp, 10 predicted proteins | sample MHFenrmetagenome_2_FD_207603 | JGI IMG/M metagenome (GOLD analysis project Ga0326726, IMG submission 207603) | Lab enriched peat soil microbial communities from Michigan Hollow, Ithaca, NY, United States - MHF15MN | ecosystem: Environmental > Terrestrial > Soil > Wetlands > Peat | place: USA...
GAAGGTCACGGAGCAACTCATTCCCTTCTTCGTCACCCGGCAGGTCTATAGCGGAGCGGGGAAGGTTCTCAAAGTATCAGGCAAGCCTCAGTACTTCATCTCGCAACGGGCCCAACACATTCACGAAAAGACTTCCTCATCGACCACCTCTTCACGCAGCATCATCAACACCAGAGACGAGCCGCACTCCGATGCGGAGCGCTATCGGCGGCTCCATATCATCGTCGGGGATTCCAACATGTCTGAGTTCGTGACCTATTTGAAGGTCGGTACTGCGACGTTGGTCCTGTCCATGATCGAGGAAGGGTATGTCGTCCAAGGGATGGAGTTCGAAGACCCGGTCAAAGCCATTCGGGAGGTGTCGCGCGATCCCACCTTAAAACGGAAGATTAAGCTGGATGATGGTCGTCAGATGACGGCGGTCGAAGTTCAGCGGGTCTATCTGGATCGCGCGCAGGAATATTTGGCGCAACAAGAGCACGATCCGATCCTCGATGATGTATGGCAACGATGGGCCATGGTGCTGGATAAACTCGAAGAGGATCCGATGCAGCTCGTGCGTGAAATCGATTGGGTGACCAAACGCCATCTGATCCAGTCCTATATTGACAAGAAGGGGTGCGGCTGGGACGATCCACGAGTATTCCTGCTCGACCTTCAATATCATGATGTGAAACGGACTCGTGGGTTGTATTATCTGATGGAGTCCCGGGGGATGATCGAACGGGTGGTGGAGGAGGAATCGGTGCAACGGGCCATGTCGACTCCGCCACAGACCACGAGGGCGAAGGTGCGCGGCGACTTCATCCGGTTTGCCCGTGCGAAGAATCGGTCCTATACGGTCGACTGGACCTATCTGAAACTCAATGGCTACTGGGAAGAAACGATTCTCTGTATGGACCCCTTCAGTGCTGTGAATCGGCGTGTTGATGAATTACTCTCGCAGGTCGCGGGGCTACGGTTCTACCGATGATGACATCGATTAAATCGACGCGTGTGCGAATCTCACGGCTGGACCGAACGCTGATCACGGCGGTCTTGTTGCTGTCCAGCGTCTTTCCTGTCGAGTTGTTTTCCAATACGCCTCCGGCGCCGCTGGGGCATGATGGGGCATACAGCGGCAAGCAGGGGCAGGTGCTGGTGGTCAAGGTGAAGGGGGAAGAACGGGCGACGGAGGTGAAGGGGACGTTTCTAAGCCGGACGATTCCATTTTTCAGAGAGTTCAGGCCTGGAGAGGCAGCCGGCTATATCGGGCTGCTCGGGATCGACATGCAGGACGAACCGGGGACCTATGAACTTGCCGTGGAAGTGAAGCAGGGCGAACAAGCGAAGCAGCTGAGCTTCAATGTCCTGGTGGCCAAAGAGAAGTTTGCCGTCGAACATCTGACGCTACCGAAAGACAAGGTCGACCTGGATGAAAAGGGCGCGGCACGTTGGAAGGCTGAGCAGGAGCAAGTCAAGCAGGCTCTTGCAGAGAACTCGCGTCTAAAGTTATGGCACAGCAACTTTGTGGAGCCGGTGAATGGCAAGCGCACCGGCATCTTCGGCAGTGTGCGGATCATGAACGGCCAGGCGCGCAATCCGCATAACGGAGAAGATATCGGCGCGCCGATGGGGGCCGATGTCGCAGCGACAAACGACGGGATTGTCCGCATCACGGTCGATCATATTTTCTCCGGCAAGGGTGTCTTCGTCGATCATGGCCTGGGGTTCTATACGATGTATTTCCACCTGTCTGAAGTATTGGTCAAAGATGGTGACTTGATCACAGCAGGGCAGATCATCGGCAAGGTAGGGGCGACCGGCCGCGCCACAGGTCCGCATCTCCATTGGGGCGTCAAACTCAACGGCGCCCGCGTGAATCCCTATGCACTCCTCGATTTACCCTTCAAGAACGGCTCGACCCCCGCCAATAGCATTGCGACTCCCATACCTGAAACGGCACCTATGCCTGAAGCGGTGCCGGTCAAGCAGTAGCGACCATTCCAGGAGGCCAGGTGTGCCAGGGCTCAGCTGCCCTCATGCCTCCAGGAGCGACCCTTCTGGACGTGGCAGGGCGACTCGACATTGCCCTGGAGTCATCCAGGGACGAAAACTCACCGAACCCATTAGATTAGGACGCCGCGAGTAGATTATTGGGCAGGGGGGTTATCTCTTTGTGCGAAGTTTGGCGGTGAGATTTTCATAGATAGATTGGCGATGGTCGACGGCGATGAGGCGAATGACCCGCGGCTTACGGTCGATCGCGTAGACGATTCGAAAGCGGCGGACGCGATATTTCCACAAGCCGTCGAGTTCTCGCATGAGCGGTTCCCCGCATTCCGGGTCGCTTGCAATGCCGCGAACAGCCGCCTTGATGGACCGTTTCAGGTCTGGATGGAGAGAACGGATCACCTCAGCCACATGCGGAGGGATATCAGGACGGAAGGGATTCACACAGTGCGGCGCTTCTTGGCGGGGGTGAATGGCTCACCGAACACGTCTTCAAAGGAGAGGCCCTTCTTCCCAGCCTTATAGAATGCCTGGCTCTGGCCGATCTGTTTCATCAGGACAGGATCGCTCAACACATCCAGCGTCTCTTTCAGGCGTGCATACTCATCGACATTGATCAGGATCGCAGCCGGACGCCCGTTCTTCGTCACCACGATCTCCTCCTCGCGCTCCTGCACACCCGCCACCAGTTCGGGCAACCGCGTCTTCACTTCGGATAAGGATAACGTTTTCGCCACGGCTTACCTCGCAATCAATCATGACCACAATTCTGGTCATCAGAATACCCCATCAGACAGGAGACCGTCAATTAGTAGAAGGATGCAGAAGCCGTGTGCCGCGAAGCTGGGCCGGCCTGGTTTGCATCACGCCGAGCGATCAGAAAAGACTCTCGACTCCTTTGTTTTCGACGCTGACGGCTTTGCCTGCGCGGCGCACCTGTTCCAGGCCGGCACGAGCCAGTGCATCAACACGTTCGTTGTCCGGGTGACCCGCGTGTCCCTTGACCCAACGCCATTCGATGGTATGGCCGGCAGCCAACGCATCCAGGCGCCGCCATAAATCTTCATTCTTCACGGGCTCTTTGCCTGCCGTTTTCCAGCCGCGCCGCTTCCAGTTATGTATCCATTCGCTGATGCCCTTCTGCACATACTGCGAATCGGTGTAGACCAGCGCTTCCACCGGCCCTGTGAGCGACTGCAGGGCTTCAATGACGGCGAGCAACTCCATGCGATTGTTCGTGGTCGCCGGCTCGCCGCCGCACATCTCCGTTTCGATCTGGCTCACGCGCAGCAGAGCGCCCCATCCACCAGGTCCTGGATTGCCGCTACAGGCGCCATCAGTATAGATTTCAATCATTCGTCCACTGTCTCCGTCGTGTTTCCCAGAGCTTTGGAATGAGGCCCCTTGGGTGTGATCAGGCACAGGCTATTTTGATGTTTGGTTGTGTGGACAACATATACGCCGCCCATGAAGGACCTGTCACCCTTAAAAAAGACTCCTGGCACCTTTGTTTTGTTCAGGCCCGCATTTCCACGGGGGCGTCATTTTCCCATCCAGCCCAGTCCCCCGATCAGGGGCACTAGCGCGTCTTCGCCAGGGCCTTTGCCGTTCTTCATATCGGTCTTGATCTCATCGAACAGCTGATTGGCTTCAGGTCCGAGTGAACGGATGGTCTGTTCGAGGCGGCCCGACAGGAGTTCCTGCTGAACCTGCGCCTCAGTGATTTTGCCCGCCTTGATATTCCGATCGATCAGTTGGGAGAGCTGCTGTAGTTTGTTGTGGAGATCGGGTGGAAGTGAGTTCAGTATCCCGGCGGCGTTATCGGAGGGATGGTCTTCAGTCGATTGAGCCGACGCTGGAGCAACGGGAATGAGACTCATGGCGATGACGAACCAATGTACATGTTGTTTCACGGTGCTCTCCCATGTTTGGAGAAACGGGGACAGTATCTCAAGCTGCCGGAAGTCTGTCAGCAATCTTGTTTATTTGGCCTGTTCGGTCTTTCTGGTCTATTTCGTCTGTCTCGTTTATTTGGTTGTGTGGTTATTCCGGGTTAAGCAACAAAACAAACCAGATAGACCTGACCCACCAGATAGACGAGAGAGACAAGAAAGACCAGGCTACTCGTTTGATTCGATGCTTGCCGGAGTCTTGTTGAGTACGGTGGCGGTGGCGCGTGAGAGGGCTTCGTCGTTTGCGTGGTCGTGGGTATAGACGCGGAATTGGACTAACCGGGTCGGTAGCAGGTCGAGGAACTCTTCTAATGGGTCGGTCGAGATGGCTTTGGTGCTGGGGTCGTAGACATAGAGGGGGTTGCCGCGGCGGTCTTTCGGGTCCGGACGTGGGTCGAGCGGCGCCATGTCGACACGGAACTCGACTTTCTGGAGCCGTGCCGGCAATGCTTTTTTGATCTGTTCTTCGAAGTGTTCGTGACTGGGAAAGTCCATGCCGCGCTCCTGGCCCTTTTCCTTGAGCACGGCGCTGTAGGCCATCTTCCATTTCACGTCGCGTCCGAGAATCCGCTGCCATTCTGCGCCCAGTCGCCGTTCGGCGGCATGGCGAGAAGATTTCCATCCCCGTACCTGTTCAAGCAGGGACCAGTCTGTCAGCATCAGATAGTCGTCCATCTTCTTGCGAGGATCATGGGGAAACAGGAGCTTCATGGTGTCGCCGAAGATGTCGCGGAGGTGGATGTCGATCGCCCGCGTGGTCCGGTGATAGTAGACGTTGGAATAGAGATACATGCGGGTATTGAGGAACATCTGCAGGGCAGGAAGGCCCGTCTTATGAATCGTGAATCCCTTATCCGTGATGATCGTGTAGTGAATGAGTCTGGAGAGATCGACCGGGCCGACTGCCACGCCGCACATGTAGGAATCGCGCAGGACATAGTCGAGGTTGTCTGCGGTATAGCTGCCTGAGATAACCGGCTGGAGCATGTTGAGCCATCGTGGAATGCGGGAGTTGTCTTTGCCCTTTTCCTTGAGAATCACATGCGCGATCTGATCGGGGTTGAGTTCTTCGCCTTTGGCGAAGGGACCGGACGGGCTGCGCCGGATCTTGCGGATGATCGGGCCGAGATGGTCTCGGATGATGATCTGTCCGAGCTTTTCGTGACTGGCATGAAAGGCGTGCAAGTAGTTATCGTCGAAAAAATGGCAGAAGGGGCCGTGGCCGATGTCGTGGACGAGTGCCGTCACGCGGAAAAATTCTTCGACATAGTTCGCCGACGGAACCTCTTTGACCGATTTTTTGAGAAACGGATAGAGGTGTCGTGCAAAGCGGCCTGCCACATGCATGGTGCCGATCGAGTGGACGAAGCGGGTATGTTCGGCGGAGGGGTAGACCCATCGGGCGCTTTGGAGTTGATAGATGTACCGGAGGCGCTGGACCCAGGGGGAGTCGATCAGATCCTTTTCCGTCCGTTCCTGTGGGGCCGCAACGGAGAAGGGTACGGTGAAGGAGACATATTGGTGGATCGGATCGGCGATCAGCGCCGACCCATCATAGGGAGCATCGGATTGATGGCTGAAGTGAGACATGGCGAGCGATCATCTTAGCCTACATCTTGCGGGGGCGGCAATGGCTCTCCCTGTTCCAGTGGATGCGACTGCCGATATCTGGCTACGAAATAGTAGGCGAGTGGATAGGCAAGTGCTGCACCGAGGAGGCTCAAGACTAATCCGCCAAGAACGAAGGGCATGGCATAGGGCATGACCTGTGCGTAGATCGCGCTGAAACTCACATCCTGCCAGTCGAAGGAGGGGCTGTCCGATCGTCCGAGCAAGAGAGCGCCGACCCAGTAGGTGGCGCCGAGGATGGGGACCACGGTCCAGGGGTTGTTGAGAAAGGCGCCTGCCATGAGTGCGAGAAAGTTGAGGCCCAATGCCCAGGCGAAGAAGAACACCAAGGCGGTGTGTAGTCCGTAGACCGGAGAAAAACAAATGAAGACTCCGATGGCGAAGGCCAGTGCCGTTCGCTGCGGCGATTCCTGCAAATGAAGAACCTGTTTCAGCAGCGATCGAAATGATGGAATCTTGGCCATGGTTGTCGTGGATGAAGTCGGTTACCTGAAATGTTCGTAGCTGCGGTTTGCCAACCGGTGTCGCTTGCCTTGAGGAGACAGAGCTTGTACCCCGAAGCGATGGGGGTGAATTTCCCCAATGCAAGTCAGGGAGAATCCTCGCTCGCCGGCTGATTGTTCGAGTCGCAGACGTTGTCGTGGCGATGCGGTAAAGAGCAATTCATAGTCCTCGCCTCCGGTCAGCGCGAGTTCCACTGGGTCGAGCTTCCGAGCGGCTGCATAGGCGCGGCAGGCCGGCGATAACGGGAGCGTGCCCAAATCCAGCTCCACCCCGACATGGCTTTCCTCGCAGATATGGCGAAGATCACCGGAGAGGCCGTCTGAAATATCGATCGCGGAGGTCGCGAAACGATGGGCACTGAGCCATTGGCCTTCTTCGATGCGCGCCGTCGGACGCAGGTGCCGTCTGATCAGAAATTGCCGGTGCCTAGTTGAGAATGATGCAGTGCGTGGTCGGCGGCTTGCACGGGGCGGTGGTTCGTTCAAGAGTCTCAGTCCGGCCAATGAGTCTCCGATTGTGCCTGTCACATATAGACCATCGCCCACCCGTGCGCCGCTCCGAAAGAGGGCCTTACGGGGAGTGACCATTCCAGTCAGTGTCAGACTGAGAAACCATCCGCCGTCTGAGGCCGATGTATCTCCGCCGATAAGCCTCACATGGTGTGGCCGGCAGGCGGCCATCATTCCTCGGTACAGTTGATGAACATGGCGGCTGGTTCCGGTGCGAGGGATGGCCAAGGACACGAGCAGATATTGAGGGGTAGCTCCCATTGCTGCGATATCGCTGAGGTTCGCTGCTGCGGCGCGGAATCCGATATCATCCATCGTGGCGGTTCGCAGGTCGAAGTGGACCCCTTCTGTTAAGAGGTCGGTCGTCAGCACCGTCCATTGGCCGGCTTGTGATGTAACGACGGCGGCATCGTCGCCGATCCCTCGAATTACGGATGGTGTGCGGCGGCTGTGCCGTTGGTGGAGCGCGTGGATGAGGTCGAATTCGTGAATCGTGGGACGGGCCTTCGTGCGGACCGTGGAGGCCATGCTAGCAGGTTCCTAAAAAACCATTGTGGGGTATTGGGGGATCAAAGACAAGCATGCCTAAGATGACGAGGAAATGCCATTGCAGGATGCTCAAAACGTCCAGACTTCTCACCCGCCCAACCCTGGCGCACCGAGACGCGCCTTGTCCCAGGCAAGGCCGCAGCGAGCGAAGAGGTGAGTCGTACTTTGTGCCGTACGTCGAGCCTCTGAGGGTAGCGAGAACGCCGCTGGCGGACTTTTTCAGCATCCTGCTAGTGAAGTTGTATGGGAAGCGTTTCCGCGCTGGCAGCATGTATCGGCAGCGAGCGAGCGGCTCGCCCTGTCTTCGTGCGCATAGCCTGTTTTTTTGCATGCGGTTGCGGCTGAGGGGGCTTACCTGCTGGACGTGTAGATTTTGAGTCCCGTTGGAGCGCCACCTTCATGACGTCATCCATCGTGTCGGCAAAGACGAGATGGACGCCTTTCAAAATATGCTTGGGAATTTCGTCGAGATCTTTTTTGTTCCGTTTCGGAAGAATCACGGTCGTGAGTTTAGCCCGTTTAGCCGCCAAAATCTTTTCCTTCAATCCACCGATGGGGAGAATTCGGCCTCGGAGGGTGATCTCGCCTGTCATCGCCAGGTCTCGGCGCACCGGGATTTGCGACAAGGTCGAGGCAATGGCGATGGCCATAGTAATGCCCGCCGACGGCCCGTCCTTCGGAATCGCTCCAGCCGGCACATGGATATGGAGATCCTGAGTGGTGAATACATCGGGATTGATGCCGAGGGTGTGCTCGCGCGACCGGACGTAACTCAAAGCTGCTTGCGCAGATTCCTTCATGACGTCGCCCAGTTGGCCGGTGAGGGTCAATTGCCCCTTGCCCTTCATCGCTGTAGCTTCGATGTAGAGCACATCGCCGCCGGATTCCGTCCAGGCTAAGCCCGTTGCCACGCCGATCTCGTCGATCTTCAATTCTTCTTCGGGCACGAACTTCGGGACGCCGAGATATTTGTGCAGGTTGGCGGGATCGACGGGGAAGCCCACGCCTTTGCCTTCCGCCACTTTTTTTGCCACCTTGCGCATGACGTTGGCAATCTCGCGCTCAAGGTTCCTGACACCGGCTTCACGCGTATAGTTGGCAATGATTTGACGCACCGCCGGCTCGGCGATGCGGACATGTTTCTCGGTAATGCCATGTTCGTTGAGTTGCCGGGGGATCAGATATTTCTGGGCGATGCCTAACTTCTCTTCTTCGGTATAGCCGGGGATCCCGATCACTTCCATCCGGTCGCGCAAGGCGGGCAAAATGGGGTCGATCAGATTCGCCGTTGCAATAAACATCACGCCGGTCAGGTCGAAGGGCACGCCCAGGTAGTGGTCCGTGAACGAGTTGTTTTGTTCCGGGTCGAGTACTTCAAGCAAGGCCGCAGAGGGGTCGCCGCGAAAATCCATCCCGACCTTGTCGACTTCGTCCAGCATGAAGACCGGGTTATTGGTGCCGGCTTGTTTCATGCCCTGAATGATGCGGCCGGGGAGCGCGCCGACATAGGTGCGCCGATGACCGCGGATCTCGGCTTCATCACGGACGCCACCAAGACTGATGCGGACAAATTCGCGGCCGAGGGCGCGGGCGATCGACTTTCCCAGCGAGGTCTTCCCGACGCCCGGGGGGCCGACGAAGCAGAGAATCGGACCCTTCATTTTTTCTTTGAGTTTGCACACGGCGAGATACTCGAGGATTCGTTCCTTCACCTTTTCCAGGTCGTAGTGGTCCTCGTTGAGTACTTTGGCCGCGGCCTTGAGGTCGAGGTTATCCGTGGACTTCTTGGACCAGGGTAATTCCACGATCCACTCGAGATAGGTTCTGACGGTTGCGGACTCGGCGGTATCCGGGTGCATTTTCTCAAGGCGTTTGAGCTGCTTTTCGGTTTCCTTCAACACCTTCTCCGGCATCTTCAGCTCGACGATCCGCTTGCGAAACTCAGTGATTTCTTCCGCGCGTTCGTCGAGCTCGCCCAGCTCTTTTTGGATCGCCTTGAGTTGTTCGCGCAGGAAGTATTCGCGTTGGGTCTTGTCCATCTCCCCCTTGGCTTGCGCTTGAATCTTCTGTTGCATGGAGAGGACTTCGATCTCCTTGCCGAGAATCTCGCTGACGTGCAGGAGGCGCTTGATTGGATCGATGACCTCCAGAACTGCCTGGGTCACTTCGACCTTGAGGCCAAGATTGGACGCCACCATGTCGGCAAGACGTCCTGGGTCTTCGAGATTCTCGATGACGATCATCACGTCCGGGATCAAGATTTTTCCGAGACCCACGATTCGTTCGATCTGTTCCTTGACCGTCCGCATGGCGGCTTCGGTTTCAAGGGCGGCGCTTGCCGGCTTGTGTTCGGTAAGTTTGTCGATGCGCACGGAATAGTAAGGCTCAGTCTGAATGTAGCCCGAGATTTTGGCTTTTGAGAGTCCTTGCACCAGGATTTTGATGCGTTCATCGGGCAGTTTCAGCATCCGCATGATGATGCCGACCGTGCCGACGGTATGGATATCTTCCGGTGAGGGATTCTCGACGTCCAGGGCCTTTTGCGTCGACAGGAAGATCATGCGATTGCCGGCTAAGGCTGCCTCAATCGCTTTGATCGACATCTCTCGCCCGACAAATAATGGGAGGACCATGTAGGGGAAGACGACGATGTCCCGAACCGGCAGCATTGGAAGCTGGTCGGGGATTTCGATGTTCTGGGGCGGCTGCAAGTCTTGTTCGATCGGGTCGTTCATCTGTGTGGTCTCGCGGTTGTGTTCAGCGGTGTATGAAGTAGGAGATTACGCCTTCGTTGAGCAGCCTGCTAGGCTTTTCGTGAACGTGTCGCGCGGCGTTCCCCGGAAGGCCGCATCCGATTTTGAAGATACTCGCTGAATTCCGGTCCCAGGGAGGGGTTCTTGAGTGCGAACTCAACGGTCGCGATGAGAAATCCTAGCTTGTCCCCGGCATCGTACCGTTGTCCCTGGATCTCAAGGGCAAACATCGGGGCTTTCTTCGCTAATTCCAATAGGGCGTCGGTCAATTGGATCTCGCCGTTTTTGCCGGGCTTGGTCTTTCGCAGGATGGAGAAAATTTCCGGCGGCAGCACGTAGCGGCCGATGACCGCCAGATTGGACGGGGCTTCGGCCGGCGCCGGTTTCTCGATAAGGCCCACGACTCGGTGCAATCCCGTTGCAATGGTTTTGGGCGCCACGATCCCATAGCGGTTGACATCATGGTGGGGCACCTCCTGCACGCCGAGGACTGCGCCGTGCCGTTTTTTATAGGCATGAATAAGTTGTGCGAGGCCGGGGACCGGAGCATCGATGATTTCGTCGCCGAGAATGACCGCAAAAGGCTCGTCACCGATCAGCCGTTGGGCGCAGAGGACCGCATGCCCGAGTCCGAGGGCTTCCGACTGACGGATGTAGCAGAAGTTCGCGAGCGAGGAAATGTTCCGCATCTGGCTCAGGAGCTGCGCCTTGCCGCTGCCCTTGAGGTTTTCTTCCAACTCCACGGATCGGTCGAAATGGTCCTCGATCGCGCGCTTCCCTCGCCCGGTGATGATGATAATGTCTTCGATTCCCGAGGCGACCGCTTCTTCCACGGCATATTGAATCAGTGGCTTGTCGACGAGCGGCAACATTTCTTTGGGAGAGGCTTTCGTCGCGGGAAGGAAGCGAGTACCAAGGCCTGCAGCGGGAATCACGGCTTTGCGCACTTCGAAGCGTGACATGATTCGATACTATGTGATGGGGTAGTCGATGTCAAGGAATGCAGAAGCATA
>Ga0326726_10006055_pt1 | contig 10901 bp, 13 predicted proteins | sample MHFenrmetagenome_2_FD_207603 | JGI IMG/M metagenome (GOLD analysis project Ga0326726, IMG submission 207603) | Lab enriched peat soil microbial communities from Michigan Hollow, Ithaca, NY, United States - MHF15MN | ecosystem: Environmental > Terrestrial > Soil > Wetlands > Peat | place: USA...
TCGGAACGCCCGCGCTATTCGCGAGCGCGGGAATCGCGAAGAACGCGCGGAAGATACTCGAGCTCGCGTCGACGAGAAGCAGCTTCGGCGCCATCGCGGGCCATCATAGCTCGGCGAAGCGCCGCACGAGCGCGGCGTCGGCGCGCAGTCGCTCGAGGTCCTCGCGCGTCTTGATCGGGAAGAAGCGGCCCTGCGGCCCGCCACGCGGCGTGGCCACGTAGGTCGTCTCCGCGAAGCGCGAGAGCTCGTTCACCAGTCGCTCCATCTGGACGGCCGTGCGCCCGTCGACGGTCTTCTCGACGTAGAACCAGGAGAGCGGGTGACCCCCGGTGAGCAGGCGCAGCGAGATCGCGAACGTGTTGGTCGCGAGAAACGGCAGGTGCCTGGCCTCGAGGCCCGGCGGGAAGCGGAAGCCCTCGACCAGCTCGAGGCGCCCGTTCACGAACGCGGGCGCGCCGCCGACGTCGCCGGGCACGGTGGCCGCGAGCTCCGCCGTGAGCGGGCGCGCGCGCGCCAGGTGCAGGCCGATCAGCACCGGGTCGAGCTCCGCGCCCAGGTTGTCGATGTTCGAGAGCATCACCGTCTCGACCCCGCGCTGCGCGAGGCGCGCGGCCAGGCCGGAGCGCACGAGCGCCTCCGGGAAGTCGCCGTGACCGGGCGCGTAGAGCGAGACATGGCCCTCGTCGTCCAGCATCACGTCACCATTCGGTGTCAGGCGCAGCGAGACGCCCTGCAGGAACACGTCGACGTCGCGCGCCAGGGGGTGCTGCGCGAGAACCTCGAGCGAGCGCGCGTGCGTCGCGAAGCTGTTCATGATCAGGAACGGCACCGGTCCGAGCCGGCGCGCCTGCGCGAGCTTGATCTCGAGAAACGTCCGGCCGCCGACCGCCTCGATGATGCCCTTCACGTCGCCGCCGAAGCGCGTCGCCATGCCGCCGTTCAGGACGGCGACGGCCACGCGCCCGCGCGCGATCGCGTCGCGCCCGGCGCGCTCGAGCTCGGCCCGCTCGCGGGCGGAGATGCGCTCGAGCACCTCGACGTGCTCGGGCCCGGCCGCCTCGATCCGACCCGTCACCGCGTTGGCCGCCTTCGAAAGCTCGCCGCGCGCGATCGCGCGCGCGTGCGCCTCGATGCGCGCGTGATCGAGCGCGAGCGCGGGATGGCCCGCGACGCCCGCGCGCGCGAGCTGCTCCTCGACGTCCGTCTCGATCGTCTTCCAGTCGAACGACATGGTCTGACGGAAATCTCGCCGTCCTTGCGCGTCGCGACAACCCCGCGATTCTGTGGCCGTGCCGCCGAGAGCGCCCAACCCCGGCTCCCCGCACTTCGCGCCGCGCGCCACCCTGATCTTGGCGGGCGGCTTCCTGCTGTTTCTGGCGGTGTCGCTCCTGTACTCGCTGCCGGTCATGCTGGAGCCGGTGCCCGCAGACGCCGCCCCGGACTACCTCGCGGAGCGCGTGCGCGCGCACCTCGCGGGGAAGACGTTCATCTTCCTGTCGCTCTCCATCCTCGCGGTCGCGGCGCTCTCCGCGCGCCCATGGAAGCGGTGAGCCCCGAGCTCTACTTCGCGTACGGGTCGAATCTCGACGCGGAGCAGATGCGCGCGCGCTGTCCGACGGCGCGCGGGCTCGAGCGCGCGCGGCTGCCCGGCCACCAGATCGCCTTCAGCCACTACTCGACGCGCTGGCACGGTGGCGCCGCCGACGTGGTGCGCGAGGGGCGCAGCGCGGTCTGGGGGGTCCTCTACGAGATGGGACCGGAGGACTTCGCGCGCCTCGATCCCTTCGAGAGCGGCTACGAACGGGTCTCCCTGGAGGTCGAGCCCGCGGGCGGCCCGCGTCTGCGAGTCACGAGCTACACCGTGCGCGAGAAGGGGCGCTTTCCGCCGCACCCCGAGTATCTCGAGAAGATGCTGCGCTGGGGCGCGCGCTGGCGGCTACCCGGCGACTATCTGGCGGAGCTGCGCGCGCGCGCCGGCGCCTAGCAGATGTGCGGCGCCGGTCTGGCGCCTAGCAGATGTGCGGCGCCGGTCTGGCGCCTAGCCCCACTCGAGCGCGGTCGCGCCCCAAGTGAGTCCCGCGCCGAACGCGAGCAAGAGCAGCTTGTCGCCCGGGCGGAAACGCCCGGCACGGTTGCACTCGTCGAGCAGGATCGGCACGGATGCCGCCGAAGTGTTTCCCAGCACGGCGAGATTCGTCGGCATCTTCTCGGCAGGAACTTCGAGCCGGTCGGCGACCGCGGAGAGGATGCGCTGATTCGCCTGGTGCGCGATCACGTGGTCGACGTCGCCGATCTTCCAGCCGACCTTGTCGAGCGTGTCGCGCGCGACCTGCTCCATCGACTGGACGGCGACCTTGAAGACCTGCGCGCCCTTCATGTGCACGAAAGCCTCGCGCTGCGTGAGCACGTAGGGCGAGAGCGGCATGCGCGAGCCGCCGGCGGGAATGATGATCGCGTCGTGATACTGGCCGTCGGACTTCAAGGTCGTGGCGAGCACGCCGCCGGGCTCTTCGCTGCGCTCGACCACCGCCGCGCCCGCCCCGTCGCCGAACAGGATGCAGACGGTGCGCTCCTGGTAGTCCATGAAGCGAGTGAGTCCCTCGCCGCCCGCAAGCAGGATCCGCCGGTAGTCGCCGGTGCGCAGCATCGCGTCCGCGACGCCGAGCCCGTAGACGAAGCCCGAGCACGCCGCCGAGATGTCGAACGACGGGATCGTGAGGCCGCGGCACAGGTTGCGGTGCACCCAGTTCGCGGTCGAAGGAGTCAGTGTGTCGGGAGTGCACGTCGCGACGATGACGAGGTCGAGATCCTCGGGCCCGAGCGCCGCCATCTCGAGGGCGCGCTCCGCGGCGCGAGTCACGAGATCGCTGGTCGCCTCGCCGTCCGCGAGCATGCGCCGCTCGCGGATGCCGGTGCGCGTGACGATCCACTCGTCGTTGGTCTCGACCAGCCGCTCGAGATCGGCGTTCGTGAGGGCTCGCTCCGGCAGCGCGGATCCCGTGCCGGAGATGCGGGTGCTCACGCGGCGTTCTCTACGCGCGCCTCGATGTACGAGGTGATGTCGCCGAGCGTGCGGATGTTCTCGGCATCCTCGTCCGGCACCTCGATCGCGAATTCTTCTTCGATCGCCATGACGAGCTCGACGACGTCGAGCGAGTCCGCTCCGAGATCGTCGAGGAGGTTCGCCTCGGGAACGAGCGACTCCTTCTCCACACCCAGTTGCTCGCTCACGATTGCAATGACGCGCTCCGCTAGATCCATCGTCCTCTCCTCCCCTCTCGGTTGCAGCAGTCCGGCCGGTCAACCACGAATGTGACTCACGGTCACTTTTCGTCCTCGGTCAGTGTCATGGACGTCCCTGGGGTTGTCAACGCGGACAGCGGCGCCGCCGCAAGCCCGCGCAGGTACAGCTCGATCGTCTCGCCGTAGACCTTCGCCACGTCGCGCTCCCAGAGCTCGCGCCGGGTCGGAACCTCGAGCGTCTGGATCACCGCGTTCGCGCCGACCCAGACGACGTTCGCGGTGAGCCAGGGATCGCACGGCGCGAACTCGCGTGCGGCGACGCCGCGCTCGATCACCTCGGCGAGCAGACTGAGCGCGCGCTTCCACACCTCGGTCACGAGCGCGACGAGGTTCGGCGGCAGCTCGCCGATCAGGCGCTGATTGTCGATCGCCCAGAAGATCCGGAAATACTCGAGCTGCGACGTGTAGTGATCGAAGTAGAATCGCGCGAGCCGCCGGATCTGCTCGTGCGCGCTCTGCTGCGGATCGACGACGCGCCGCATGCGCTCGAGAAATACGCCGGCGTTCTGCACCAGCACCTCGACGTAGAGCTCGGCCTTGCTGTCAAAGTGGCGGTAGATCGTGCCCTTCGCGAGCCCCGCGCGGCGCGCGACCTCGTCCAGATTCGCGCGCTCGAAGCCCTGCTCGAAGAAGAGCTCGCGAGCGGAGTCGAGGATGCGCTTGCGACTCCGCTCGCTGCGCTTCGCCGGTGCCCGGGCCAACGTGCCCGCGCGCTAGACCGGATCGCTGCCGTCGTACTGGAGATGCTCGAAGAGCGCGGTCGAGAGATAGCGCTCGCCGAAGCTCGGCAAGATCGCGACGATGAGCTTGCCCGCGTTCTCCGGCCGGCGCGCGATCTCGAGCGCGGCGTGCACCGCGGCACCCGACGAGATCCCGGACAGCAGGCCCTCTTCCGTCGCGAGCCGGCGCGCCATCTCGATCGCCTGCTCGCTCGAGACCTTCACGACCTCGTCGATCAGCGCGGTCTCGAGGATCTCGGGGATGAAGCCCGCACCGATGCCCTGGATCTTGTGCTTGCCGGGCTTGCCGCCGGAGATCACCGGGCTCTCCGCCGGCTCGATGGCGATCGCCTTGAAGCTCGGCTTCTTCGCCTTGATCACCTGGGCGACACCGGTCAGTGTACCGCCCGTGCCGATGCCGGAGATCAGGAAGTCGACTTCGCCGTCGGTGTCGTTCCAGATCTCGAGCGCCGTGGTCTCGCGGTGGACCGCCGGATTCGCCGGGTTCTTGAACTGCTGCGGGATGAAGCTGTCGGGCGTCTTCGCCGCGATCTCCTCGGCCGTCTTGATCGCGCCGTTCATCCCGTCCGCGCCCGGAGTCAGTACGACCTTCGCGCCGTAGGCGCGCAGCACCGCGCGCCGCTCGCGCGACATCGTGTCGGGCATGGTGAGGATCAGCTTGTAGCCCTTCGCCGCGGCGACCATCGCGAGCGCGATGCCGGTGTTCCCCGACGTGGGCTCGACGATCGTGCTCTTGCCCGGCTTGATCTTTCCCGCGCGCTCGGCGGCCTCGATCATCGCGGCGCCGATGCGGTCCTTCACGCTGTTGGCGGGATTCTGCGCCTCGAGCTTCGCGACCACGCGCGCCTTGGCGCCGGCAGTCACTTTGTTGAGCTGGACCAGCGGGGTGTTTCCGATCAGCTTCGTCACATCTTTCGCGATCTTCATGACGTGGTTCTCCTTCGGTTTCGCTGCCCGGAATGGTAACACCGCCCCGGCCGCCCCGGGGCCTGGCTTCAGGCGCCTCAGGCGCTCGGCAGGGCCAGGTTCGTCGTCTCGACGCGCGCCCCGGGGGTGGCGGCGAGCAGGCGCGCGGCGATCTCCGCGAGCAGCGCGCGCACCCCGTCGCTGCGCTCGGGGTGAGTCATGGGATCGAGGCGTACGGTCGTCGTGCCGCGGTCGTGCGCGGAGAGCTTCACGTAGAAGGGCTGCTTGCGGCCCGCCTCGATGCACAGCGCCTCGATCAGGAGCGCGCGCCCGCCGCGCTCGAGATACAGCTCGTCGGCGCGCAGCACGTCGGCGCCGCGGCGCACCACGAGCGGCGTCCAGGCGCGCGCGAACGCCGCCAGGTCGCAGTCACCCGCGATCACGGCGTGCGGCATGCGACCTCGCGCACGGGCGCGAACGAGCGGCGGTGGATCGGGCTCGGGCCGAGCCGGGCCAGCGCCTCGAGGTGCTCGGGCGTTCCGTAGCCCACGTGGCGCGCGAAGCCGTAGCCGGGATGGGCCCCGTCGAGCGCGCGCATCAGCGCGTCGCGGTGGACCTTCGCGATCACCGAGGCGGCGGCGATCGACGCCACGCGCGCGTCGCCGCCGATGACCGCGACCTGGTGACACGGGAGATCCGGGACGCGCCGCCCGTCGACGACCACCGCGTGCGGCGCCGCGGACAGCGCGGCCAGCGCGCGCCGCATCGCGAGCTGTCCGGCGCGGTAGATGTTGAAGCGGTCGATCTCGTCGGGCGCGGCGCTGCCGAGCGCGATCTCGAGCGCGCCCGCGCGGATCTCGGCCTCGAGTCTCTCGCGCGCCTCGGGGCGCAGCCGCTTGGAGTCGTCGAGACCGATCAGCGCGAGCCCGAGCGGCAGCACGACCGCTGCGGCGATGACCGGGCCCGCGAGCGGACCCATGCCCACCTCGTCGAGACCGGCGATGCGCGCGTGGCCCTGCGCCGAGAGCTCCCGCTCGAGGCGCCAGAGGCGCGCGACTCGCCGCCGCTCGCGCGCGAGCGCTTCGCGGCGCTCGGCCAGCTCCTCCGCCAGGCGGCGCGCGCCCGCGCGCGCGTCGGCGCGCAACTGGCGCAAGAGCGGCGCGGGAATCGCGACACCGTCCTGTGTGTAGCGCCGGCGCAGCTCCGCGAGGCCGATGCGCCCGAGCTCCACCGCTACTCCTCGCTCTCCATGCCCAGGCGCCGCTCGATGCGGCGCACGCGCTTGATCAGCTCCGGGAGCCGCTTGGACGCGACGATGACTCGCGTCCACAGGCGGCGCTCCATCGCGGGATATCCGAGCACCTGCTGGCCCGCCGGGATGTCGTTCGCGGCTGCTGCCTGCGCGCCCAGCACGGCGCGGTCGCCGATCGTCAAGTGACCCGCAGAGGCCGCGCGGCCCGCGAGAAACACGTACTTCCCGACGATCGTGCTGCCGGCGATGCCGGTCTGCGCACACACCGTGCTGTGCTCGCCGATCTCGACGCCGTGCGCGATCTGCACCTGATTGTCGACCTTCACGTCTACACCGAGGCGTGTACGCACGTCGGCGTGCCCGCGCCGCGGGTGACCCGGGTGGGAGGCGTCGATCGTGGTGTTCGCGCCGACCTCGCAGTCGTCGCCGATCTCCACCGAGCACACGTGCGGCACGCGGATGCGCACGCCGTCGGCGCGCGTCGCGAAGCCGAAGCCGGGCGCGCCGATCACCGCGCCGTTCTGCACGACGACGCGCTTGCCCAGGCGCGCGCCCTCGCGCAGCCGCGCGCCCGAGTGGATCTCGCCGTCGTCGCCGATCTCGACCCCGGGGTAGATCGTCACGTGCGGGTGCACGCGCACGCGCGCGCCCAGCCGCACGCCCGCGCCGATCACCGAGTACGCGCCGACGAAGACCCCGGCGCCGAGCTGCGCGTCCGGCGCGACGATCGCCGTCGAATGAACCCCCGCGGCGGGCGCGGGCCTCGGAACCAGCACGTCGATCGCGCGCGCGAAGTCCGCGTACGGCGCGCGCGATCGCAGACACGCGCGGCCGAGTGACTCGAAGTCGAGCGGCAGCAGGAACGCGCCGGCCGGCGACACGGCGAAGGCGGCGGCGTACTTCGGCCCGGTCACGAAGGCGAGCTCGGCGGGACCGGCGTCTTCCAGGCTCGCGAGGCCAGTGAGCTCGAGCGCGCCGTCGCCCTCGAACGCGAGCCCCAGCGCCGACGCCAGCTCGGCGAGCTTCACCGTCTCAGTTCCCGAGCAGCTTCGCGAGCGGCGTGCGGTACAGGAGGCGCAGCACGCTGCGCAGCCGCTTGAGGTCGCTCGCGCGGTACGGGTACCAGAGCAGCTCGCGCTTCGGGCGCAGGCGCGGCAGGACGATCGACTGCACGTGGCAGTAACTCTTCAGGCCCAGCTCCCCGTTCACGCGCCCGATGCCGCTGTCCTTGCGGCCGCCGAACGGGCTCTCCGCGATCGCGTAGGTGGTCATGCAGTCGTCGACGACGACGCCGCCCGCCTCGATCTGATTCGCGAGCCGCTTGCCCTTCCACGAGTCACGCGTCCACACGCTCGCTTGCAAGCCGTACGCGGTGTCGTTCGCGAGGCGCACCGCCTGCGCCTCGTCGCGCACGACCTGGATCGGGAGACACGGGCCGAACGTCTCCTCGCGCATGATCGCCATGTCGTGAGTCACGTCGACCAGCACCGTGGGCTCGAAGAAGAAGCCGGGGTACGCCGGGTTGCGCCGCCCGCCGGTGAGCACGCGCGCGCCCCGCGCGACGGCGTCGGCCACGTGGCGCTCGATGACCTCGAGCTGCGCCGGGCTCGTGATCGCGCCGACGTCGACCTCGCCGTCCGCCTCGGGCCCCTGGCGCAGCTCGCGAGTCAGCGCGACGACGCGCGCGATGAACGGCTCGGCGACGCGCTCGGAGACGTACACGCGCTCCGTCGACATGCAGATCTGACCCGCGTTCGCGAACGCGCCCCAGACCGCGCCGCGCGCCGCGCGCTCGAGGTCCGCGTCGTCGCACACGATCATCGGATCTTTTCCGCCGAGCTCGAGCGTGCAGGGAATCAGCGCGCGCCCGCAGGCCTCCGCGATCTTGCGCCCGGTGCGCACGGAGCCCGTGAACGCGATCTTGTCGCAGCCCGCGTCGACCAGCGCCGCGCCGGTCGCGCCGTCGCCAGTCACGAGCTGGAAGACACCCTCCGGCAGACCCGCGTCGGCGAGCAGGCGCGCGAGCGCCAGACCGACGAACGGCGTGATCTCGCTCGGCTTCAGCACCACGGCGTTGCCGGCCATCAGCGCCTGGACCGTCGGATTCAGGCTCAGCACGAACGGAAAGTTCCAGGGCGTGATGATTCCGACGACCCCCATCGGCCGCCACGACAGGATGAGCTTCTTGGTCTTCAGCAGATGCAGCCGCTGCTTGCGATCGCGCAGCAGGCGCCCCGCGCGCTTCGCGTAGTAGGTGAGCGCGTCGCAGCTCGCGAGCACCTCGGTCGCCAGCGCCTCCATGCGCGGCTTGCCCGTGTCGCGACAGATCGTGTCGGCGATCTCGTCCGCGCGCTCGACGAGCAGGTCGCGCGCCCGCAGCAGGAAGCGCCCGCGGTCCTCGAAGCTCCGCGCTGCCCACGAGACCTGGGCGGCGCGCGCGCGCTCGACGGCACGGCGCACGTCGTCGGCGGTGGCCACCTCGATCTCGCCGAGCGGCTCGAGCGTGGCCGGGTTGAAGACGCCGAGCTTGCGGCGTCCGTACAGCTCGCGCGGAGCGTCGACGGGACGTAACAGTGCCATTCGTTCGCTCTCCCCCCTGGCCTTCGTCGTCGTTCGTAGAAGATCGCCCCGGGCGTGTCAATCGCAGTTTTGACCCGCGCCGAGGCCTGTGAGATAAGCGCGCCGTGAGCGAGACGCGCAGCGAGCGCCTCGACCCGGCGGCCGCGGACGCGCCGGAGCTCGGGTCCGATCTGGTCGACGTCTACGAAGAAGGCGCCGGCCCGCCCGCGCCCTCGCCGCAGGCGCTCGGCGTGTTCGAGCTCGCCTGGCCGACCATCCTGGCGTTCGGCACGCAGACGCTGGTGCGCGTGGTCAGCCTCGCGATGGTCGCCCGGCTCGGTGAGTCGGCGGTCGCAGGGGTCGGGGTCGCGAACCAGTTCTTCTGGCTCGTGCAGTCGCTCGGCACCGTCGCGCCGACCGGCATCGTCGCGCTGCTCTCGCGAGCGGTGGGGGCGCGCGACGCGCAGCTCGCGGACGCCTCGTTGCGCCAGGGGCTGTGGCTCGGGCTCGCGGTCGGGCTCGTGTCGACCGCGGTGCTGCTGCCGCTCACCAGAGGCGCGATCGCGGCCTACGGCGTCGACGCCTCGGTGACCGCCCTGGGCAGCGAGTATCTCTTCTGGGCGACGCTCGGCATCGTGCCGATCACTCTGTCGGTGGTGTTCGGCGCGGCGCTGCGCGCGGCGGGAGACACTCGCACGCCGCTCTGGATCGGCGCGGCGGCCAATCTGTTGAACCTCGCGCTCGGCTGGGCGCTGATCTACGGGAAGCTCGGGCTGCCGGCGCTGGGCGTCGCGGGCGCGGGCATCGCCGCGACGCTCGCCGTGTCACTGCAGCTCCCGGTGTTCTTCTGGCTGTGGCAGAGCGGCCGCCTGCGCATCTCACCCGCGGGCGCGAGTGCCCGCCCCGATCGAGCCGTGATCGCGCGGCTGTTGCGCATCGGCTATCCCGCCGCGATCGAGGGCGCCCTGTTCCAGGTGGGGTTGCTCCTGTTCATGCGCATCGTCGCGCCGTACGGAACCGAGGCGCTGGCCGCGTATCAGGTCGGCACGCAGATCCTCGCGTTCTCGTTCCTGCCGGGGCTGGGCTTCGGCGCGGCGGCGTCGACCTTGGTCGGCCAGCATCTCGGCGAGGGTGACCCCGTGCGCGCGGAGCGCTCGGGCTGGCGCTCGATGCTCGGCGCGATGCTGGCGATGAGCGCCATGGGCGCGCTGGTGATCGGCTTCGCGCCGCAGCTCGCGGCGCTGTTCGATCTGTCACCGCTGGCGGTCGAGCGCACCGTCGACTTCGTCTGGATCCTCGGCGCCGTGCAGCCGCTGATGGCGGTCGAATACACGATCGGCGGCGCGCTGCGCGGCGCAGGTGACACGCGCTTCCCGCTGCTCGCGATCTTCGCGGGCCTGTTCTTCTTCAGGCTCGCGCCGGCCGCGATCGCCGCGGGCGTCTTTCACGCGCGGCTCAACATCGTGTGGGGCATGCTCGTGCTGGACTACGCCGTGAAGGCGGCACTGCTCAGCACGCGCTTCGCGCGCGGCCGCTGGAAGACGCTCGAGGTCTAGCGCGCGGGGAGCGACGCAAAATAGTGTAGGAGGTCGGTCTCGGTCACGATCCCGACGATCTCCTTGCCGTCGACCACCGGCAGACAGCCGATCTTGTACTCGGCCATGGCGCGCGCGGCGTCCTGCACCGAGTCGGTCGGGCCGATCGTGCGCGGCGGCGCGGACATCACCTCGGCGATCTTCACGCCCTCCAGGAAGATCTTCTGCTCTTCGCCGGAGATCCCCATCACGTTGGAGAGCGAGGCGCGCATCAGGTCGCGCTGCGAGACCACGCCGACGAGCTCGCCGCGGTTCACGACCGGGAGGTGCCGGACGTGGGCGAGGTCCATGATCTCCTTCACGATCCACAGCGTGTCGTCCGCGGAGATGCGCACGACCTTCTTCTTCATCACCGAGCGGACGTTGACCACCCGCGTCCATTACCACGCCGAGCGTCGCTATGACAATGCGCGTCATGTACCCTGTGGACCGTGGCAAACGACCCGGACGACGATTTCGAGCTCCGGCGCCGAACGGGGCCTCTGGAGGCGTTCTTTCAGGAGGCGGTGCGCCGCGCCGCGAACTTGGGGATCTCCACGTTCTTCA
>Ga0326726_10006056_pt1 | contig 10900 bp, 10 predicted proteins | sample MHFenrmetagenome_2_FD_207603 | JGI IMG/M metagenome (GOLD analysis project Ga0326726, IMG submission 207603) | Lab enriched peat soil microbial communities from Michigan Hollow, Ithaca, NY, United States - MHF15MN | ecosystem: Environmental > Terrestrial > Soil > Wetlands > Peat | place: USA...
GATTTCTTATGGCACTGTCGGTCAGTTTCACCAGTTCTTCCAAGTCCGAGCCGTCTTTGATCAGCAACCCGGTGATTCCGTGCCGGAGTGTTTCGTTTATTCCCGCCATGGCCGTTGCAATCGTCAGACAACCCGATGCCATGGCTTCCACGACAACCAGCGGATGCTGCTCGCCGCCATGCTGCGTCGGCAGCAGAACGATGTCGGTAATCTTGTAGAGCGAGGACAGCTTGTCATGCGTCAGCGATGAAAAATCCAGGAATCGCGGATTGTCTTTGAATGTCGCCAAAAGTTTTTTTATGGAGTCGCGTTCCGTGCCCCTCTCGTACAGGGCCGGGCCGGCGGATAGTACAAAAAGATTTTCGTGACGCCGCAGAAGTTCACCGGCCACCTGCAAAAAAGAATGATACCCCTTGGATTCCTGTTTTCTGCCGATATAGGAAATGACGCATGCCTCAGCGGCAATGTTAAAAGTCCGCTTTAATCGCCGTTTCTCCTCAGCGGTCGGTGGAATAAAAACTCCGGTGTCGACGCCATTGTAAACCACCTCGGTTCGATCCACCGGATAGCCGCGCTCCACCAGTAACCCCTTGGTATATTCACTGACGGCAATATATTTATCCGCCACCCCGAGAGCCGCATCGAATTTTCTGACCGCATGCACATGCACGATAACAGGCAGGCGGCGCCCCAGTGAACGCAAAAAATCCGCGACCGGAAACTCCAGCTGATGTACATGCAACAGGGTCGGCGCTTCGCGGCTGACAATCTTGGCCGCGCGGCGGTGCAGTGGATACGGATCGAGCCGCGTCATCTTGCGAAACAGACGCCGGTAGAGCCGGCCCTCGCCGATCCGGTAGACCGGTATGCCGTCCACCATCTCATACGCGCTCGTGTAATCCTCGCGCGCGGAAATGATAAGCGGCGTTGCCGCCTTCAAACGCCGGGCGTGGTTCCAAGCGACGATGGCCGGGGCAAAACCGCGCTTATCCGGGATCGCGCCGTGCGGAACATAGATAGCGACTCTCATGCTGGTGTCGGTTCGATTTATTCAGGAGCCCTTTGAAAAACCCCCTCTCTCCTGCAGGGGTAGAGAACATCCCGCTGGGTCACGCTTACATCGCTGCCTTATATAATCGACACGGCTGACACGCGGACGGAATTTCTCGCATGCGCCAATGGGCGAAGACGGCTTGCCTTTTTTGTTCTATGCGCTCATTGGTATCCGCCAGAGAGCCGATCCTCAGAGACGATTCGCCGGGTCTTTCGCTCACCACGCATCCGCACATCCAGACGTTTCCGTTCGCGTCGAAGCGAATATCGTTCAACCTGTAGCAGGGCGTTGCTTTGTCAGTTATCTCCGGCAGATAGTCCAGATCATTCTCATTGATAAGCCCGCCGATGGGATCAAAAATCTTGACGATGTTGGCGTGAAAATTCGCGTAACCGGCTCGGTTGAAGATTTTCTCAGCCGTTCTTTTGGTTGTCTTATCGTGTTTGGGCAAACGCAGTTCGCAATTTATTTTGAGTGTGCTCCCGGCTTTTTTGAGCTTTTCACAAAGTGAATTGATATTTCGTTGGACGACTTCGAATTTGTCCACGGCAAACATTTTTTTGTACGTGGCGGCGTCGCTACCGCCGACGGAAAAGCAAAATTTTTCGATCTTTTGCGGATTCGGCAGGGCCAGTATTTTTTCGATATTCTCGTCCGTGAGCAGTATCGCGTTTGAGTAATAATAGAGCGATTTTATTTTATCGTGTCGCAACGCGGTGGCGATATGCTCCGCCCAGCGTTTGTTGGCGAACAGCTCTCCCGTCGTGGGAGTAAAGCCCAACCTGCTGTAGCCCAGTTCCACGGCTTTATTGAGGCTGGCCGCAAATCCCTCCGCGCTCATGTTTTGGAGATTTTTGTCGCTTTCGGCGATTTGCGGATAGGGGCAAAAGATGCACTTGGCGTTACAAACGTTCGACAGCTCTATATAGGCCACGTTTCGGGAGGGTTGTGATTTTTTGTTTTTTGAATAAAGCGATTCCCCTTGCTTGTTTTTCAACAGCCTGCTGAGAAATTTATTCAAACCCGACATTTTGCCTCCCGCCGTAGCCCTGCGGTAAAAGCAGAATGTGGAATTATAACAGCTCGGCATGCGCATATCGACTTCAGGGGGCACATCTTCGATTCAAACCAGTGCGCGCATGATCGCTACCAGCTTTTCGGTGCGCGCCTCCCAGGTATAGTTCTTGGCACGTTGGCGTAATAGCTCGCCCATCCGCCGCGCCTGCTCGGGATGTTTCGCCAGCCGGCGAATACCGGCCGCGAGCGCCTCTGGATTGCCTGGTGCCGCCCACACAGCCTCGTCCTCGGCCAGTACTTCACGCACGGATGGCAGATCGGCGGCCACCACGGCGCAGCCCGCGGCCATGTATTCAAAAAGTTTGAGCGGAGAACTCCACAGGCTGTTGGGCTCGGCGCGGTTCGGCAGCACGGCGATGCAGGCCGCGCTCAATGCCTTGAGCGTTTCGGTGTGGGGAAGATGGCCGGCAAACACCACCTCGGCGCCGTTGGCCGGAACCTGCCTCTGATATTCGCAAATGCGTTCCGGCGAACCGCCGATGAGCGTAACGCGGCAGCCCGGCAACCCTTCCGCCGCCGCCACCAGGTCCTGCACGCCCTTCCATGGAAAAAAACTGCCCGCGTAGATGATGTGCCGCCCGGCATCGCGCCAGGGTTTTTCCGGAATGTGCGCCGGCCAGGACACCGCGTCCGGCAACACCTGAATCTCCCGATCGAGGCGATAATGTTTTTTCAAATCATCGGCCACGCCATGGGTGACGGCGACCAGCGCCGCGGCGCGGCGCAGCACGGACTCTTCAATCCGGGCGAGGCGCTCGCGTTTATCCGGCGGCGCGACCTCGGCGAAAACTTCATGCGCCTCGTACAGCAGAGGGATGCCGGGGAATTCGTCGAGCAAGGCGTGCGCGATCTTGAGATGCCGCGCCATGATGAGCGCCGGTCCACTACGCTCCCGGCTTTCCTGCTTGAGCCAGCGGCACAGACGGCGGAAAAACAACCGGTTAGAGTGAACCGGCAGCCAGGAAAACGGCATGAGCAAACCGCGGGAAAACGGTACGAGCTCGAGGCCACGCGGCGGCTCCACGCCGTACGCGGTCAGCGGATTGGCTTTGTTTTCGGAAGGCACATAGGCCAGCGACACCGTCACCTCAGCTTTTGCAAGCGCCGCCACCGTGTGCGCCACCTGAATGCCGCGCGCGCGCGGCAGCGGCAACGGCTCGGGGAATACATAGAGGATATTCACCGTTTTACGGACACCGTCGCGGAAGTGGTTGTGACGCGTGAATATTCAAGATGCATGAGGCACATCGCGCTTGCGCGTCGCCAAATATTGCCGGAGCAGGTCTTCCACCTTTGGCCAAACCGCCGCCACCGTGATTTCCGCCATCGGCGTATCACGACTGCACGCGGCGGCATCGACCCGCGGGTGGTCTACCGCTCTGAGAAGGGGTTGCCCCTTTGGCGCGAGTCGGCGGCTGGGATGGTAGCAATGGTAAAGCGCGACCATCGGGATGGCCAAGGCACCGGCAAGATGGGTGGGTCCAGTGTCAACGCCGACATAAAGATTCAGGTGCTGCATCACCGCCGCCGTCCCGCGCAGATCAAAACGTCCGGCCACGCTGGTGATACGACCGGGCAATTGGGTTTCCAGCCATCTGGCCTTGGCGCGACTTTCCTTTCCGCCCAATACCAATATGTGAGCATCAGGATATCGATCAAGGATACGCGCGCCAAGCTCGGCAAAATTTTGCATGGGCCAGTCACGATAGGCCTTGGTGGGAAAGCTGGCAATCTGGAATCCGATGAGGGGATGGGCATCGGCGGGAATATTCCGTGAAATCCAGGCGCCGGCACTCTTCAGGTCATCTTCAGAATGGCGATACGCCAACCGGTAATCCGTCGTTTCGATGCCTAATGCCGAAGCCAGCAGCAGATGCTCCTCAACGACATGCAACTGTTCACGTGGCTTGGGAAACACCACCGCGCGCCATAGCAGGCGGTTCAGTTCCTCGTCGTCCTGTTGGAAAGCGATAACATGCTGCGCCACCCGCTTGGCGTAGCGGATCAAAGGAACGTCATACCCGTACACCAGGGCATAATCCCATTTTTTTACGCCGAACCACCCGCGCCAGCGGGCGCGTTTCGGTGTAATCGTTCCCAGCGAATCTACCCACTCCAATCCTTTAAGCACCGCGACCCGCTTCGGGTGCGCCAGACAGCCGAGCCGGCCGTCGGGACACGCAGCCTTGATCGCGCGCAATACCGGGGTCGTCAGCAAGGTGTCGCCAATGCGCGCAACATTGATGACGAGAATTCGGGCGTCGGCTTCGATCACGGCAGCAGGATGCGGGTTTTTATTAGGGACGACATGTGTCAGGCGCCTCGTATACGGTTGTAGAGTCGGCCGAGGAAAGCATTCTGATAGATCGCCACCCGCGTTGCGAACCAGCCACCCGACCGGTCCTTCATCACCAAGCGCGGTATACATTGCGGATCCGAACCCGCAACATTCACTCCGCGCACCGTGGCATATTGAGCGGCAATACCGATACGCGCGGCGATAGACTGATATTCCGGTTCGAAATAGCCCCACGGCCAGCACAAATGGCGCGAGTCCTTGCCGAGATGCGTTTTCAGTGCCGCGCGCGCGGCCTTGAGGTCGGCTTCGACGGCCGCCAGCCGTTGCGCTTTGTCGGTATGCAATTGGTCCCAGCGCACATGCGAGTGCGTATGCGAATGGATTTCCACCACGCAGCTCGCCTCCATCGTCTCGATCTCCGACCAGCGCAGCATCACTTCGTCGGAACGGCCTTCGGCCACCGCCGCCTTGCAGCCGCGGTGATCCGGGGTCGCTGGCAGCACTTTGGCCGCGCCCAAATACGTGCGGGCCGTGCCATCACCGATCAGGCCGGTGATGGCGAAGATCGTCGCCTTGAGGCCGTAACGCTGGAGTATCGGATAGGCATAGACGTAGTTGTCGAGGTAACCGTCGTCGAAAGTAATCAATACATTGTGTCCGCTGAGTGCGCGCTTGCCTTGCAGGAATTCCAGGAATTCATCGGCCGTGAGCGCGTGATATTTTTTGCGCGCCAGGTACACCATGTGTTCCTCGAAGGTCTCGGGGCTCACCGTCACCAGACCCGGATTGGGACACACATGGTGATACATGAGCACCGGCACCGCGCGCGTCATGGCGTGGCTCCCACGGCCTGGCGATACAGCGCTTCGGTGCGCCGCACCATGAGATTTTCATCGTAGAGTTCGCGCGCACGCGCCGCGCCCTGCACGCGCATGCGCGCAGACAACTCCGGCGAGCGGATGAGCGTGCGCAAATGGTTCACCAGCGCGTCCACGTCCTCCGATTCGAACAGCAGGCCGGCCTCGCCCAGCACCTCGGGAATGCCGCCGATGCGGGTGGCGATCACCGGCACGCCCATGGCCGTAGCCTCTATCAGCGCCGTGCCCAACGCTTCTTCCTGCGCCGGCAACACAAAAACATCGAGCGCCTTGAGGAGGCTGGGGATGTCATCCTGCTGTCCAAGCATCAGCACCTGTTCTCCCAGACCAAGTTCCTTGATGAGATTATTGATGTTCCGTTCCTGCGGTCCGGTACCGACGATCAGCAATTTCAATTGCGGAAACTCGGGCGCCAGCCGCTTGACCGCCTGCAGCAGAAAGCGATGGCCTTTGGCCAGGCGCAATACCGCGACGAGACCGATTACATAGGCATCGCGTGAAAGATGGAAGCGTGCGCGCATGTCCGCGAGATCGGTGCGCGCGGGGTTGAAGCGCTTGAGATCGATGCCGGTCGGCACGGCAGTGATTTTTTCTCCCGGCACGCCCGCGGAAATCAGATATCGGCGCACGTCCTCGCTCACTGTCAGCACCCGGTTGGTCAGACGCGCATACACATACGGCCCGCCGATCGGCGTGAGCAGATGGCGCGTGCGGAACACCGGGACGCCGAGCAGCTTGCCGGCGGCGCCCGCCAGCCAGGCATCGCGCGAACTGTGGGCGTGAATGACATCCACGTGCTCGCGTTTGAGCAGCTGGAGGATTCTCACGAACGCCACGGGATCGTAGGCCGAGCGCATTTTGAACCGGATCGTCGGAATATTGCGCTCTTCGGTGACATGACCGAGCCTGGAGCCAGGCTGGCACAGCAGCAGCCCGCGGAAACGCGTGGGGTCGAGACCCTCGAGTTCACGCAGGATGCGCCGCTCCTGACCGCCGAAACCGAGCGAGGCCTCGGTGTGCAGGACTGTCAGCCTTCCGTTATCCATGATTGAGCTACACGCCGTGTCTCAGGTGCGCAAAAGGTCATTGTACAGGTCGAGCAGCGCCAGACTCATGCGATCGAGGCTCATCGGCTCGACAGTGGCGCGTGCGCGCTCGCCCATGGTTCGCGCGCTCGCCGGCGTCACCGCGCGCAGATGGGTGATGAGCGTCGGCACGTCCAGGGCATCGCACACAAAGCCGTTGCGGCCGTTCTCGATCAGCTCGGCCGCGCCCGACTTGAGGCTGGTGATGACGGGCAAACCGCTCGCCATGGCCTCGAGCGCCACGTTGGGAAACGGATCGTAGAGCGTCGGCAACACCAGCGCATCCGCCGCACCGTAATACGGCTTCACGTCTTCCTGCGCGCCGAGAAAAATCACGCGCTGCGCCATGCCCCGTTTTTCGGAAACGGCTTGAAACCGGCTGACGTGGCGGTCCCGGCCCACCACGAGCAGAAATGTATCGGCGGGCAGCGCGGCCATGGCTTCCAGCAAGGCCGTCATGCCCTTGCGCTCGAAACCGGAGCCGACGAACAGAAACAGGGTGGCGTCGTCGGGTATGCCGTGACGCGAACGGACCTGGGCACAATGCTGCTTCAAGTCGGGATGGTAGGCGCGCGTATCCACGCCGCTGTAGATCACCTGCAACTTGCTGTCCGGCACGCTGAAATATTGCCTGATCTCGTTCCTGACCATACATGAGTTGCAGATCACGGCCTTGAGGCGCGGGCTTTGGAACAGTTTCTTTTCGGCCACCTTCACATAGTAATGATAAGGATTGAGCGCCGTGGCAAACCGCGCCAGCGGCCCCTGCGCCCGCGCCCGCTGCTTGAGCCATTCGCGGTGCACGCCATCGCCGGCACGGTAGATGTCGCAGCACGCGAGGCGTTCGTGCGACTGCACCAGGTCGTACGACCCGCGCCGCACGGCGCGACACGCGGCGCGCGCAAACGACCAGTCGCGCCACAACCGGCCGAGATAAAACGGATCGCAGCGGAGCACCTCGAACCCCTCGGCCCCGTGCCACTCGCGCGTGACCAGGGTCAGCTGCACGGCGTGCGATTTGAGCGCGTCCAGGGCGCGCGACACAAAGCGTTCGGCGCCGCCATCGTGCGCATAGCGTTGGCGGATCAGGGCGACCGTCGGGGTTTTCATGCGGAAGCGGTGATCTGCCGTATTGCGTTCAAAACTGTTTCCACCGGCATGGTGGTGAGGCACTCGGAGAGTTTACTGTTGCCGCAGCCGTCCTGACCGCAGGGGCGACAGGAATGATTCGAGGTGAGCACGCGTGATTTCACCTGCCACGGACCCCATTCGAGATCGCCGCTCGGGCCGAACAGGACCACCACCGGCGTCTGCATCGCGCTGGCGATGTGCATCGGCACCGAGTCTACGCCGACGAAGCATTTCGCCTGGCGCGTGAGCGCCGCCAGTTGCTTGAGATTGAGTTTGCCGCACAGGTCCACGACCGGACGCTTGAGCTGCGAGGTTATGCTGGCGGCGAATTGCAGTTCATGCTCGGCGGGCGCGGTCGTCACCACCACGCGCTCACCCATCTTCTGCAAAGTCTGGATCAGCGCGACGTACTTGTCCACTTCCCAGCATTTGAACAGCCAGCGCGACGTCGGATGAATATGAATGAACTGCTTCGCCTCGATTCCCTGACGCGCCATGAGCGCGCGCACCGAGGTCTCGGCCTCGTCACTGACGTTAAGAACCAGTTGCCGCTCGTCGACCTCGGGATAGATACCGAGGCGCCGCAGCGCGTCGAGATGGGTTTCCACCGTGTGCCGCGGTTTGGACGGCACCTGGTACAAGTGCGTGAAGCTGTTGCGCCACAACCGCCCGCGCTTGGAAGGATAGTCGCGCGCGACGCTGTGATGCGCGCCCAGCAGCAGCGTCAGCACCGCGCCGCGGGGATTCTCGGTGAGATGCACGATCAGGTCGTAATGCCGCGCGCGCAACGACCGGAACAGGCGCCACTCGTGCGCCATGCGCGTGGTCCAGTCGTCCTTTTTCCACTCGCGGTCGACGGTAAATATGCTGCTGATCGCCGGATGCCCGGAAAGCATGGGCTCGGTATCGCGATACACCAGCGCGTCGATCTCGGCGTGCGGGACATGGTTCTTGAGAACGGTGAAGACCGGCGAGGTCAGCAGCACGTCGCCCAGGTGGCGGAGTTTGACCACCAGCACGCGGTGCAGAGTGGAGAGGTCAACGGCGTCCTTGAGCATCGCGCCAACCATAGCAGATTTTTTCCGGCCTTACTCCTTGAGCGCGGCCAGCACTCGCTCGGGCGGGAGGTCGCGCAGGCATTTGAGATGCTTGAGCGGGCACTCGCGTTTGAAACACGGGCTGCACGAAAGACCGAGGTAGAGCACGCTGGCCTTGTCGCTCAGGGGCGGCGTGTGCCGCGGGTCGGAGGAACCGTAGAGCGCGATCACCTGGCGGTCGAGCGCCGCGGCCACGTGCATCAGCCCCGAGTCGTTGGTCACCACGGCCGCGGTCAGCGACAGCAGATCGATCGCTTCCTCGAGCGTGGTCTTGCCACCGAGATCGAGGCAGCGCTTTCCGGTCATGGACTGGATCGCGCCGGTCACGGGCGCGTCGTTGTCCGAACCGAACAGCCACACCTCCCAGCCTTCGGCGAGTTTCGCCTGGGCCACGTCGGCGAAATATTCCGCCGGCCAGCGCTTGGCCGGACCGTACTCGGCACCGGGACACAAGCCCAGCACCGGCGTCGCCGGCAGGCTGCGACCCAAGCGTGCCAGCGCCATGCGCGCCTTGTCCATGTCCGCCCGGATTCGCGGCGGAGGAATTTCCGGCAGCACCGCGCCTGGCTCGATGCCGAGCGCGACGAATCGATCCACGGTGCGCGGAAGTTTTTGTTTGTCGAGCGGACGGATGTCGTTGAGCAGGCCGTAGCGCAGTTCGCCGACAAATCCGGTGCGTACACGCGCCTGCGCCGCGTGCGGAATAATCGCGGACTTGAACGAGTTGGGCAGGACAACGGCGCGGTCGTAACCGCGCGCGCGCAGTTCGCGTCCGAGCCGCAGACGTTCGCCGAGCCGAAGCTCGCCGTGCCCGATGTCCATGGCGATCGCTTCGTCCACTTCGGGCATGCGTTCGAGCAATGGCAGCGTCCAGCGTGGCGCGAGGACATCGAGCGTCGAATCGGGATGACGCTGCTTGAGAACCTTGAACAGGCTTTGCGCCAATACCATGTCGCCGACCCAGGCCGGGCCGACGATGAGAAAGCGTTGTGTCTGGTCTGCCAAGGGTGCCGCTAGGAAATGTCGCGCCGCGGATCGGAAAATTCCGGTGGGTCGGTCTGGATGGCTGGGCAACACATGCGGTGGATTCTAGGCAGTACTAAAATCGGGTTCAACTGCGACCGATCGACCGACTCGAACCAGTCCAATGGAAATGACCGTCCTGCTCTGGATTCTGGCTGCCGTCCTCGTGACCGTGGGGATGGCGGGCCTGTTTCTGCCTGCAATCCCGGGCGCCTTGGTGCTGTTCGCGGGGCTCGTGATCGCGGCGTGGGCGGATGACTTTACCTATGCAGGTGTGAAAACCTTGACGGCCCTGGGCGTGCTCGCGCTGCTCACCTATCCGGCCGATTTCATGGCCAGCGCCTTCGGGGCGAAGCGATTCGGCGCCTCCCCGCGCGCCGTGACCGGTGCCATCATCGGCGCGGTGGTCGGAATTTTCTTCGGCCTGCCCGGCGTTCTGATCGGGCCCTTCCTCGGGGCGGTGGTCGGAGAATTGTTCACCCAACGCCATCTCGGGAAAGCCGGGCGCGCCGGTATCGGCGCTACGCTGGGGCTGGTGCTGGGCGTCGCTGCCAAACTGGCTATCGCCTTTACCATGCTGGGAATATTTGTAATCGTCCGCTTCGCTTAACGCGCAGCGGCAGCGGTGAACTCAATCCTTAAGAACGTACACCGCCCCGCAGTAGGGGCAGCGTTCCTCGCCGGAGTCCTCGATCGGCAGATACACCCGCGGATGCGAATTCCATAGCGTCATGCCGGGCATCGGGCAGGATAACGGCAGGTCGGCGCGCGTGACCTCGTAGCGGTTCTGCGCGTTGGCTTCGATCAGTTTTTCCTGGTTAACGTTTACAGACATCACGGCAATCTCCTCTTACGCCACCGGCGTCAGCCATTCGACATGCTGATGGCTGCGGCCATGCACCACGTCGAAGTAAAGAGTTTGAAGTTTTTCGGTGACCGGACCGAGTTTGCCGGAGCCGATGGCGCGGCCGTCGACCTCGCGGATCGGCGTGACTTCCGCCGCCGTACCGGTGAAGAACGCCTCGTCGGCGATGTACACCTCGTCACGCGTGATGCGCTTCTCGACCACCTGGATCCCGAGCTCACGGGCCAGCTGCATGATGGTCGCGCGGGTGATGCCGTCGAGCGCGGAAGTCAGGTCGGGCGTGTAGATCACACCGTCGCGCACGATGAAAATATTCTCGCCGCTGCCCTCGGAGACATAACCCTCGGTATCGAGCAACATGGCCTCATCGCAACCGGCGGACAGCGCCTCG
>Ga0326726_10006057_pt1 | contig 10899 bp, 10 predicted proteins | sample MHFenrmetagenome_2_FD_207603 | JGI IMG/M metagenome (GOLD analysis project Ga0326726, IMG submission 207603) | Lab enriched peat soil microbial communities from Michigan Hollow, Ithaca, NY, United States - MHF15MN | ecosystem: Environmental > Terrestrial > Soil > Wetlands > Peat | place: USA...
GGCCGGGTTGGGGGAGGCAGGGCCGGTGGAGCCGAAGCAGGAGCCGATGTAATTCGAGCCGATGACGAAGAAGCGGTCGGTGTCGAGCGGCTTGCCGGGACCGACCATGTTGTCCCACCAGCCGAGATTGTCCGGATCATTGGCGTACGTGCCGGCGACATGGTGCGAGGCGTTCAACGCGTGGCAGACGAGCACCGCATTCGAGCGCTGCGCATTCAGCGTGCCGTAGGTTTCGTAGGCGATCTCGAACTCGGGCAGCAGCGCGCCGCCCTTCAGCCTCAAGGGGTCGGTGAACTTTGCCTTCTTCGCCTCGACGATCACGGCAGTCCCCGGAAACGAAAAAGCCCGTTCAGCTTGCGCGAGAACGGGCCATCGGGAACCGGTCTCTTTAGCGGTATTTGTAGAGCGCCCGCAAGCTGAACATCAAATCGGCGCTGCGCGTGGGATTATAGCCGAGCCGCTCCGCTGGCTGCCAGGCCGTCGATCTGCGCGTCGCTGTAGCCCGCCTCGCGCAGTACCTCGCGCGTGTGCTCGCCGAGGCGCGGCGCGTGGCGCCGGTACTCGGGCTCGGTCTCCGACCACTCCGAGGGCACCTTCATGGAAAGGAGCTTGCCCTCGCTCGGGTGCTCGACGGGCGTGAAATAGCCGATGGCGGCAAGATGTGGGTCGCGCAGGATGTCCTCGAGGCTGTTCATGCGCTGCACCGGGATGTCGGCCTCCTCCAGCGCCGTGAGCCACTCCTGGGTCGTGCGCTTGTGCATCTCGTCGGCGACGAAGCTGTACACCGCGTCGAAGTGCTGGCTGCGGCCCTCCGCCGAGGCGAAGCGCGGATCGGCCACCATGTCCGCGCGGCCGACCATCTCGAAGAATGCCTTCCAGTGCTTGTCGTTGTAGATGAGCGCGCAGACGTAGCCGTCCCTGGTTTCGTAAGGCCGGCGGTACTTGGTGAGCATGCGCCGGTAGCCTCCTTCGCCGAGCTGCGGCAGGAAGGTGTAGCCGCCCATGTGCTCGCCGAGCACCGATTGCAGCAGGCTCTCGAACATCGGCACGTCGACGCGCTGGCCCTTGCCCGTCTTCTCGCGCGCGTAGAGCGCCGCGCTCACCGCGTTGGCCACGTGCAGCCCCACCGAGCGGTCGGCGATGATCACCGGGGTGTAGCGCGGCGACTCGGCGCCCGCCTCGCGCGCGAGCCACGGCAGCCCCGCGGCGCCCTGGATCAGGTCGTCGTAGGCCGCCTTCGCCGCATAGGGCCCGCGCTGGCTGTAGCCGAAGGCGCCCACGTAAAGGATGCGCGGGTTCACGGCCTTGACGTCGTCGTAGCCAAGCTTGAGGCGCGCCATTGCCTGCGGGCGGATGTTGTAGACGAGGACGTCGGCGCGCCTCGCGAGCGCGAGGCAAGCCTCGCGCCCCTCGGGCCTTTTCAGATCGAGAACGATGCCGCGCTTGTTGCGATTGGCATTGAGGAAGATGTGCCCCATGCCCTTGGAGCGGAAGGGCCAGGCGTAGCGCATGATGTCGCCCTCGGGCGGCTCGACCTTGATGACGTCGGCGCCGAAATCGGCGAGCAGCTGCGTGGCGTACGGCCCCATCACCACCGTGGTGAGGTCGAGCACGCGCACGCCGTGGAGCGGACCGCTCATGGCCCGATTCTATGATGGACGCAGCGGGCCGCTTACTGCGGCTCGATGCCGGCTTCCTTCGTCATGCGTGCCCACTTGGCGATCTCGGAGCGGATGAAGGCGCCGAGCTGCTCGGGGTTCATGGGCGCGACGTCCGTGCCGAGGGCGGCGAAGCGCGCGACGACCTCTGGCTTGGCGAGCGACGCGGCAGTGAGTTGGTGCAGGCGCGCGACGATCTCGGGCGGCGTGCCTGCGGGCGCCATCAGCGCGAACCAGGCAATCAACTCGTAGCCGGGCAGCTCCTCGGCGATGGCGGGCACGTCGCGCGCGAGTGCGCTGCGCTTCTCGGACGTCACCGCGAGGCCGCGCAGCTTGCCGCCCTTTTGCTGTGCGAGTGCATTGGCGAGGTCGGCAAATGTGAAGGTGATCGAGCCGCCCAGCACGTCCGTAATCGCCTGCGGCAGGCCCTTGTAGGGCACATCCACGAAGTCGATCTTCGCGATCGAGCGCAGCATCGCCTGTGACACCTGCGAGCCGGCCGAGCCGTAGCCGCCGGAGAGCTTGCCGGGGTTGGCGCGCGCGTGCGCGAGGAACTCCTTGAAGTTCTTCGCCGGATGGTCGGCGCGCACCATCAGCATGAAGGAGATCGTGCCGAGCCTCGCGACCGGGGCGAAGTCCTTCACCGGATCGTAGTTGAGCTTCTTGAACAGGCTCACGTTGGCCGCCTGCGGCGTGTTGGTGGTCACCATCAGCGTGTAGCCGTCGGGCGCGGCCCTCGCGACCTCCGCCGCGGCGATGCCGCCCTGGGCGCCGGCCTTGTTCTCCACCACGAAGGGCTGCTTGAGCGCCTCCTGCAGCTCCTGGCCGAGCACGCGTGCGACCTGGTCGGTGGCGCTACCGGCGGGGAAGGGCACGACCAGCTTCACGGGCCGCGACGGATAGGGCTGCGCCAGAGCGACGGCGCTGAATAGCGTCGCCAGGGCGGCGAGCAGTGTTCTCTTCATTGGTCCTCCTCAGGAATTGAGCTTGGCGATCAGCTCGCGCGTCTTTGCCGGGTCGCCCGAGCGCAGCACTTTCTGCGCGAGCGGCTGCGCTTCCGCCAGGTTAGTGCGCAGTACGCGCTCCTTGATCGCCGGCAGCTGCGCGGGGTGCATGGAGAAATTGCGCAGCCCGAAGCCGAGCAGCAGGCGCGTGAGCGCAAGGTCGCCCGCCATCTCGCCGCACACCGCTACCGGCACGTCACCGCGCGTGGCGGTCTGGATGACGTGCGCCACCAGGTGCAGCACCGCGGGGTGCAGCGGATCGTACAGGTGCGCCACCGCGTCGTCGGTGCGGTCGATCGCCAGCGTGTACTGGATCAGGTCATTGGTGCCGAGCGAAAGGAAGTCCAGCCGCTTCATGAACATCGGCAGCGCAAGCGCCGCCGCCGGGATCTCGATCATGCCGCCGACCTCGACGCCCTTGTCGTAGGGCACGCCCTTTTCGTCCAATTGCTCCTTGGCCTGCTCGATGAAGGCGAGCGCCTGCTCGACCTCGTGCACGTGCGCCACCATCGGCAAGAGAATCCTCACGCGGCCGTGCCGCGAGGCGCGCAGGATGGCGCGCAGCTGCGCGAGGAACATCTGCGGCTCGGCGAGGCAATAGCGGATCGCGCGCAGGCCGAGGGCGGGATTGGGCATCAGCACGTTGTCGCCGGCAAGCGCCTTGTCGGCGCCGACATCCAGCGTGCGGATCACCACCGGCCGCGAGCCCATGGCCTTCGCCACTTCGCGGTAGGCCTCGTACTGCTCGTCTTCGCTCGGCAGGTCCTTGCGGTTCATGAAGAGGAATTCCGTGCGGAACAGGCCGATGCCCTGCGCGCCGGCTTCGTGCACTTCGTCCAGGTCCTGGGGCAGCTCGATGTTGGCGTGGAGCTCCACCGCCACGCCGTCAAGCGTCGCCGCGGGCGTGCTCTTCAGGCGCCGCAGTTTCTTCTTCTCGATCTCATGCTGCGATTGGCGCAGCTGGTACTCGGCGAGCACGATCGGGTCCGGGTCGACGATCAGCACGCCCTGGGTGCCGTCGACGATCAGTAGTTCGCCCTCGCGGATCATGTGGCGCGCGTGGTGCATCCCCACCAGCGCCGGGATGTTGAGGCTGCGCGCGACGATCGCCGTGTGCGAGGTGACGCCGCCCACGTCGGTGACGAAGCCGCCGTATTCGTGGCGCTTGAACAGGATCATGTCGGCGGGCGAGAGGTCGTGCGCCACCACGATCAGCTTGTGCTCCTCCGACAGCTGCGCCGGCGCCGGCGCCTTGTCGCCCATCAGCGCCTTCAGTACCCGTTCCACCACCTGCTGAATGTCGCCCTTCCTTTCGCGCAGATAGGGGTCCTCCATCGCCTCGAACTGCTCGACCAGCGTCTCCATTTGCTGCACCAGCGCCCACTCCGCGTTGCAGCGGCGCTCGCGGATCAGCTCGCGCGGCGCGTGCGACAGCGACGAATCCTCCAGGATCATGCGGTGCAGGTTGATGAAGGCGGCGAACTCCGCGGGCGCGTCATCGGGCATCTGGCCTTCGAGCAGCGCCAGCTCCTGCTTGGCGCGCGCGATCGCCGCGTCGAAGCGGAAGATCTCGGCAGGCACCGCTTCCTCGGCGATCTGGTAGTGCGCGACCTCCAGGCGCGCGCTCGAGACCAGGTGCGCATGGCCGATGGTGATGCCCGGGGCGACGCTCGAGCCGTGCAGGACGAAGTTCACGCGAGGGCCGCTACAGCGAGGGAAACGGTGGTCATGTCATTCGCCCTCGCCGAAGCGGTCCGCGATCAGCGCGCGCAGGGCGGCGAGCGCCGCGTCGGCGTCCTCGCCCTCCGCCTCCACGGTGACGCTGGCGCCCTTGCCGGCGGCGAGCATCATCACGCCCATGATGCTCTTGGCGTTGACGCGCCGGCCGTTGCGCGTGAGCCAGACGTCGCTCTTGAAGCCGCCCGCCACCTGCGTGAGCTTGGCCGAGGCGCGCGCGTGCAAGCCGAGCTTGTTGACGATGACGAGCTCGGCGCTAGCCACCGCAGCTGTCCGTGTTCATGTGCACCACGCCCTCCGCGCCGCCGGAGAGCGCGCGCTGCACCGCGGCGGGAAGCGAGCCGTTGCGGCCGGAAAGCACGCGCACCAGCATCGGCAGCGAGACCCCGGACACGCCCTCGACGCGGCCGTCGGCGAGCAGGCGCACTGCTACGTTGCAGGGAGTCGCGCCGAACATGTCGCTAAGCACCAGCACCCCCGCGCCGCTATCGAGCTGGGCCGCGAGGCCACGCGCACGCGCGAGCACCTTGTCGGGGTCGTCGCTGCGCGACACCCCGAGGGTGGCCACCTGCGCCTGCTTCTTGCCCAGGATCGCCTCGGCGCTCGCCAGCAGCGTCTCGCCGATGGCGCCGTGCGAGATCACGAGCACGCCGATCATGCGCGCACCTTTGCTGCCAGCGCCTCGACGAACATGCCGGCGACGTCGAAGCCCGTCTGGTCCTGGATCTCGCGGAAGCAGGTGGGGCTGGTCACGTTGACCTCGGTGAGGTAGTCGCCGATCACGTCCAGGCCGACCAGCAGCAGCCCGCGCGCGGCGAGCTTCGGCCCGAGCGCCTCGGCGATCTCGCGGTCGCGCGCCGAGAGCGGCTGCGCCACCCCGGTGCCGCCGGCGGCGAGGTTGCCGCGCGACTCGCCGGCCTTCGGGATGCGCGCGAGGCAGTGCGGCACCGGCTTGCCGTCGATCAGGAGGATCCGCTTGTCGCCGTCACGGATTGCGGGGATGTAGCGCTGCGCCATGACGCTCCTCGCGCCGCCTTGCGCCATCAGCTCGACGATCACGTTGCGATTCGGGTCGTCGGCGCGCACGCGGAAGATGTTCTCGCCACCCATCACATCCAGCCGCTTGAGCACGACGTCGCGCTGCTCGTCGATGAAGGCGTGCAGGCGCTGCGGCTCGCGCGCGACCAAGGTAGGCGCGACGAAGCGGGGAAACTCGGCGATGGCGAGCTTCTCGTTATGGTCGCGGATCGCATCGGGTGCGTTGAACACGCGCGCGCCCTCGCGCACCGCGGCCGACAGCAGCCAAGTGCTGGTCACGTACTCCAGGTCGAACGGCGGGTCCTTGCGCATCAGCACCGCGTCGAACCACGCGAGGCTGCGCTGCGCATGCCCGTCGTGGCGGTACCAGTCCTCGTCGTTGTCGGTGAGCCGGATGCGCATCGCCTCGGCGCCTACGCTGCCGCCGTGCCAGGCGAGCGCGGGCTGCTCGCACACGTGCACCGCGTGGCCGCGCGCCTCGGCGGCGCGCATCATGGTGACCGTCGTGTCCTTGTACGCCTTGAGCGAATCCGGCGGATCGATGATGAAGAGCAGGTTCACGCCGCTAGGGAAGCTCTGTGCGAGTCGCGCGGTGGCGCGTTGCGGCCGGAATGCGGCCGCCGCCGGGGACTACTTGCCCTTGGCGGCGGGGGCTTTGGGCGCCGCCGGCTCCTTCAGGTTGCCGCCGGACTGGTTCGCCATGTACACCACCGCGCGCGCCAGCTCGTAGTCGGAGAGGTCGGCCGCGCCGCCGCGCGGCGGCATGGCGCGGATGCCCTTGATGGCGTCGGCGAGCAAGGTGTTCATTCCGGTCTTGATGCGCGGCGCCCACGCCGCCTTGTCGCCGATCTTGGGCGCGTTGGCGATGCCGGTCTGATGGCAGACGGCGCAGACCGACTTGACGATCTCCTCCCCGCTGCGCGGCCCGGCAGCCGCGCTGCTCGCCGCGCCGAACTCCACGCGGCCGACCGGCTGCAGGCGGGCGGCCACCGCTTCGGGCGCGAGCGCGCCGAGATCGGCGCTGGGCTTGTTCAGCACCAGGTTGATCAGCAGCACGATGCCGATGATCGGCACGAGAAAAGCGAGCAGCACCACCACGATCAACTGCTGCGGCGTCTTGATGAAGGAAGAATGTTCGTCATGCTCGCTCATGGGCGTGGCCGGAGGCTGTGGATAACGGTATGATTTTAGCTTGAAAGCGCCCGTAGCTCAGCGGATCAGAGTATTGGCCTCCGAAGCCAAGGGTCGTGGGTTCGAATCCCGCCGGGCGCGCCAGCCTTGCCTGCTTTGCCACCCGGATTGATCCTCGTCAAAGCCGCCGCCGCTCGGCTGCGTAACCTCTGAACCTTTCAACGGAGGCTCCATGGCGAAGCACGCTCGGACGCTCGCCGCAATCGCGCTCGCCGTATTTGCAGCGGGCGCGGTTGCGCAGCAATACCCCACCCGGCCGGTCACCATGCTGGTTCCGTACGCCGCGGGCGGGCCCACCGACACGGTGGCGCGCGTGGTCGCCCTGGCGATGGGCAAGCCGCTCGGCCAGACCGTCATCGTCGAGAACCGGCCGAGCGCCGGCGGCATCCTGGCGCCCGAGGCCGTGAAGAACGCCAAGCCGGATGGTTACACCATCCTGATCCACCACATCGGCATGGCGACTACGCCGGCGCTGTACCGCCAGTTGCGCTTCAACCCGCTCACCGACTTCGACTACATCGGCCTGATCAACGACGTGCCGATGACGATCATCGCGCGGCAGAACTTCCCGGCGAAGGACTTCAAGGAGTTCCTTGCCTACATCAAGGCCAACAAGGACAAGGTGAGCTACGCCAACGCCGGCGTCGGCGCGGCCTCGCACCTGTGCGGCATGCTGTTCATGAGCGCAATTCAGACCGAAGTGCTGACCGTGCCGTACAAGGGCACAGCACCTGCGATGAACGACCTGCTCGGCGGGACAGTGGACTTCATGTGCGATCAGACCACCAACACCACGAACCAGATCAAGTCCGGCAAAGTAAAGGTGTACGCTGTCACCTCGAAGAAACGCGTGCCCTCGCTTCCCGACGTGCCGACACTGGACGAGCAGGGCCTGAAGGGCTTCGAGGTCGGCATTTGGCACGGCCTGTATGCGCCCAAGGGCACGCCCAAGCCGGCCATCGACAAGCTCGTCGCCGCGCTGCAGGCAGCGCTGAAGGACGAAACGGTCAACAAGCGCTTCGCCGATCTCGGCGCGCAGGCTTACCCGATCGACAAGGCCACGCCCGCCGCGCTTGCCGCGCACCTGAAGGCGGAGATCGACAAGTGGGCGCCGATCATCAAGAAAGCCGGCGTCTACGCCGACTGACCCAAACCCCGTGAGCGGTGCGCCGATCAGCCGCTTCCCCGTCCCCCGGCTGGAAGATTTGCCGGAGGACGTGCGCGCGCGCATTCTCGCCGTGCAGGAGAAGTCCGGTTTCGTGCCGAACGTGTTCCTCGCGCTTGCACGCCGCCCCGAGGAATTCCGCGCCTTCTTCGCCTACCACGATGCGCTGATGGACAAGCCGGGCGGCCTGAGCAAGGCCGAGCGCGAGATGATCGTGGTGGCGACCTCGGGCGCGAACCATTGCCAGTATTGCGTGGTGGCGCACGGCGCGATCCTACGCGTGCGCGCGAAGAACCCGCTCGTTGCCGACCAGGTGGCGATCAACCACCGCAAGGCCGACATCACGCCGCGCCAGCGCGCGATGCTCGATTTCGCCATGAAGGTGGCGCTCGCCTCGCACGAGATCGCCGACGCGGACTTCGACGCGCTGCGCGCGGCCGGCTTCGCGGACGAGGACATCTGGGACATCGCGGCGATTGCCGCCTTCTTCGCGCTCTCCAACCGCATGGCGAACTTCTCCGCTATGCGGCCGAACGACGAGTTCTACCTGATGGGCCGCGTGCCCAAGGAGAAGTAGCGCTTCAGGCCGCGAGCGGCGGGCGGCGCTTCCAGACCTGCGTGGCCGACTCGAAGGCGTGCGCGAGCTGCAGCACGCCGAAATCGTCGCGGTAGCGGCCGACGATCTGCAGGCCTACCGGCAGCCCTTCCGGCGTGAAGCCCGCCGGCACCGACACCGCCGGATGGCTGGTGATCGTCACGTAGTAGCAGCTCTTCATCCAGTCGAGGTAATTGCCGAGCTTGACGCCCGCAATCTCGGTCGGGTACTCGGCGTCCACGGGAAACGGCGGCAGCTGGTTCACCGGGCTGAGCAGGAACTCGTACTTCTCGAGGAAGGCGCGCATGCGCTGGAAGAGCTCAGTGCGCAGGACCTCGGCGCGCCCGATGCGCGCGCCGTCGAGCGCCAGGCCCTGCTCGATGTTCCAGATCACGGTGTCCTTCAGCATCGCGCGGTGCGTCTTCAGCAGCGGCGCGTAGCGCAGCGAGAAGGACACCGCGCGCAGCGTCTCGAACGCCTCGGTGGCACCCGCGAAGTCCGGGCAGGCTTCTTCGACGACACAGCCGAGCGACTCGAGCACCTTGCGCTGCGGCTCGAGCGCCGCGGTGACCGCCGGCTCGACCGGCAGCCCGCCGAAGTCGCGCGTCCAAGCGACGCGCACCTTCTTGAATGATCTCTTGAGCGGCCGGTTGAAGACGTTGCCGGGCTCGCTGATGGAGACCGGCGCGCGTGCGTCCGGCCCCGCCATGGCCGCAAGGAGGAACGCCGTGTCCTCCACCGTGCGCGCGATCGGCCCGAGCACCGGCTGCGTGTCCCAGGCGTTTGCCGCGGGCCAGGTCGGCACGCGCCCCGGCGTTGGCCGGAAGCCCACGACGTTGCAGTAGTTGCCAGGATTGCGCAGGCTCGCCGCCAGGTCCGAGCCGTCGGCGAAAGGCAGCATGCCGCAGGCGACCGCCGCCGCGGCGCCGCCGGATGAGCCGCCGGCCGTCTTCGTGAGGTCGTAGGGATTGCGCGTCGCGCCGAACACCTTGTTGAAGGTGTTGCTGCCCGCGCCGAACTCCGGCGTGTTGGTCTTGCCGAGCGTGATCGCGCCCGCGGCCTGCAGGCGCTCTACGAGCAGCGCGTCCTTCTGCGGCACGTGATCCTGGTAGACGAGGGAGCCCCGGGTGGTACGGATGCCCTTGGTGTCTACCAGGTCCTTGTAGGCGATCGGCAGACCCGCCAGTGGCGGCTTCGCGCCTTTGCGACGATCGAGCGCCTTCGCTGCCTTGAGCGCCTGCTCCGGCAGGAAGGTGACGATCGCGTTCACCTTCGGGTTGACGCGCTCGACCTGCGCGATGAACGCGCGCATCACCTCGGTCGCGGAAACCTTGCGCGTCCGGATCAGGCGCGCGAGCTGCTTCGCCGGCAGATAGTGGAGTTCTGTCACATCAGTACGATGTCGAATTGTTCCTGGGTGTAGCCGGACTCCACCTGCAGCGAAATCGGCTTGCCGATGAAGTCCGAGAGCATGGCCACCGAGGCCGATTCCTCCTCCTGCAGCAGGTCGATCACGCCCTGCGCGCCGAGCACGCGGAACTCGCGGGCGCTGAAGGCGCGCGCTTCGCGCAGGATCTCGCGCAGGATCTCGTAGCACACGGTGCGCGCGGTCTTTACCGCGCCGCGGCCGGCGCAGGTCGGGCACGGCTCGCACAGCACGTGGGCGAGCGACTCGCGCGTTCGCTTGCGCGTCATCTCCACCAGTCCCAGTTGCGTGAAGCCATTGACCGTCATGCGCGTGCGGTCGCGCGCCAGAGCCTTCTTCAGTTCCTCGAGCACCGCCGCGCGATGCGACTCCGACTCCATGTCGATGAAGTCGGTAACGATGATGCCGCCGAGGTTGCGCAGGCGCAGCTGGCGCGCGATGGCCTGCGCCGCCTCGAGGTTGGTCTTGAACACCGTGTCGTCGAAATTGCGGCTGCCGACGAAGCCGCCGGTGTTGACGTCGATGGTGGTCATCGCCTCGGTCTGGTCGACGACCAGCGTGCCGCCCGACTTCAGGTCCACGCGCCGCGACAGCGCCTTCTCGATCTCGTCCTCGACGTTGTACAGGTCGAACAGCGGCCGCTCGCCCGTGTAGTGCTCGAGCTTGGCGCGCACCTTGGGGGTGTAGGCCTCGGCGAAGTCGGCGAGCCGGTGGAAGTTCTCGCGCGAATCCACCAGCACGCGCTGGGTGTCCTCGGCCACCATGTCGCGCAGCCCGCGCTGCGCGAGCGACAGGTCCTGGTAGACGAGCTTGGGCGGCTCGGCGCCCAGGGACCTCTCGCGGATGTCGCGCCACAGGTGGCGCAGGTATTCGACGTCCGCCTTGAGATCCGCGTCGGTCGCGCCTTCGGCCAGCGTGCGGATGATGAAGCCGCCCTTCTCCTCGGCGGGCAGCATTGAGCGCAGCTTGTCGCGCAGCGCCTGGCGGCCGTTCTCATCCTCGATGCGCTGCGAGATGCCGATGTGCGGGTCCTGCGGCAGGTACACGAGCATGCGGCCGGCGATCGAGACCTGCGTGGACAGGCG
>Ga0326726_10006058_pt1 | contig 10899 bp, 9 predicted proteins | sample MHFenrmetagenome_2_FD_207603 | JGI IMG/M metagenome (GOLD analysis project Ga0326726, IMG submission 207603) | Lab enriched peat soil microbial communities from Michigan Hollow, Ithaca, NY, United States - MHF15MN | ecosystem: Environmental > Terrestrial > Soil > Wetlands > Peat | place: USA...
CGTCAGCACTTACGGGCTGATCGCCAGGCATCTCAGCGACCGGAACGCGGCCCGGGCCGTGGGCAACGCCCTGGCCACGAACCCTTTTCCTCTCATCGTGCCCTGCCACCGGGCCGTGCGTTCCGACGGAGGCCTCGGAGGCTTCCAGGGCGGGCCGGCGATGAAGCGGGCCCTGCTCGAACGGGAAGGGATTGACTTCGACCAGGCCGGCCGGGTCGTCGTCCCCCGGTTCTACTATTCCTAAGGAGGTTACAATGGCCGACCATCCCCTTTCCACCATGAGAAAGCTCGACCCCGAATTCATGAAGCACGTCGAAGATGCGGACGGGCTCATCTTCTGCGACGGCGCCCTGCCGCGGCGGATCAAGCTTCTCATCGCCATGGCTTTCGATGCGGCCAATGGAGCCCCGGGCGGCGTCCGGGCCCTCGCCGAGCAGGCCCTGAAGGCCGGCGCCACCAAGGAGGAGATCGCGGAGGCCCTGCGAGTCGCCTTCCACCTGTCCGGCGTCGGCTGCCTTTACGCCGCCTCGTTCGGCCTCAAAGATATCCTGGATTAGCCCTGCTGCAGACGGCAAGAGAGCGTCGATGACCAACCGAACAATCCTGGGATCTGCCCTTGTCATGGGATTCCTGGCCGCCGCGGCCGCTTCGCCGCTTTTCGCGCAGACGGCGCCGCGGACCGATGGGAAACCAAGGATCCTCTGCATCGGCGCCCACCCGGACGACGCCGAGTCCGGCGCGGCCGGAACAGCGGCTCTTTGGGCGGCCAAGGGGTATCATGTCAAGTTCGTATCTGTGACCAACGGCGATATCGGCCACTGGAGAGATTCAGGTCCGGAGTTGGCCCGGCGGCGCAAGGCCGAGGTCGAGCACGGGGCCAAGCTCATCGGCTACGAGTTCGAGATCCTCGGCAATCACGACGGCGAGCTGCAGCCGACGCTCGAGAATCGCAAGACGATCACCCGCCTGATCCGGGAGTGGAGGGCCGATGTGGTCATCACCCACCGCCCCAACGACTATCATCCCGACCACCGCTACACGAGCGTCCTCGTCCAGGACTCGGCCTACATGGTCACGGTGCCGAAGTTCCTGCCCGAGGTTCCGGCCCTGAAGGACAATCCCGTCTTCCTCTATTTTTCCGACCGCTTCCAAAAACCCTATCCGTTCGAGCCCGACATCGCCGTCGGCATCGACGCCGTGATGGACAAGAAGCTCGAGGTCCTGTTGGGCATGGTTTCGCAATTTTATGAAGGCGGCGTCAGCGGCTCGCCCGAACTCCTCTCGACGGATCCTGAATATCAGAAGGCCCGCTGGACAAGCGTCCGGGAGCGTTTCATGAACCGGCAGCTCGCTGTGACGGCGCTCTGCCGGAAGAGCCTAGAGGAGTGGTACGGGAAGGAGCGCGCGGGACATATCCGCTACGCCGAAGCCTTCGAGATCGGCGAGTACGGCCGCCGTCCGGACAAGACCGAGATCGAAAGGCTCTTTCCCTTCTATTGATCGGCGCGGCCCGCTTTGGAGAGCCCCCGGAAACGGATCATTCCTCGGTCCATGCGGCTAGGCCTGGCCGGCGCCGTCTTCGCGTTCGCCGCCATCGCGTGCTCGCCGGGATCCGGCGTGATCCAGGTCTCGAACCTGACCTGCGAGAACCGCCCCGCTGCGACCGGCGTGTGGTGATCTCCCGGCAAGGGCAGGGAGCCGCTCCTCCTCAGGGACTCAGATCCGGACGGCGAGGCCGGCGCTGGCCATGAAACCGTCGAAAACTCCGACGTCGACGAGAACATGGACCATCTTGGTCAGGCGCGCCTTCAGTCCCAAGTTGAGCTGGATATACGGGATGAAATTCGGGATCGGGAAATTCGTGCTCCCGTCGGCGAGGGCGTCGTCCCTGAGCTGGCGTAGGGTCTTCGTCTCCGAGCCGGCGACGGTCTGCGATGTGACTGCGCCCCCGGTGAGCTGGCCGCTGTAGCTGTAAGCGACGCTCGAATCGTCGAGCGCCCTCGACGTCGAGATGCCACCGCCCAACGTGATGTAGGGATGGATGGCCAGGGACGGGAGGATGTCCCAGCGGAGCGTCACGAGGAAGGACATGGCCTTGATGATAGCGGTGGCGTCAGCGGTCCCGTCGAAGGTCGCTGTCTGCAGCGTGCCTTGGTCCTGGAGCTCCATCAACGCTATCGCGGTCGGCAGGACCTTGAATGAGTTCTTCTCAACGGAAATGCCCAGGCTGAACGAGCCGCGGTGGCCGCCGGGATACCAACGGAATCCCGCGCCGAAATCGTCACCGCTCGAGTCGAAGCTGAGGTTTTGTTCATAGGCCGTTAAGGTCAAGCCAGGATAATCCCCCTGGATGTTCTCGAGGATGCGGTCCCTGAGCTCCGTGTCGAGGGTATCATTGAGGAGCTTTTCGGCCGTATTCCCGAGGATGTTCAATGACCAGCGGCCGTAGTGGCCACCGAATTCGAAGTGGCCTCCCTGGGCCATGAGAGCGGGGGCGGCGGCCAGGACCGCGGAGACGAAATAGACGAGGGCGAGACCGCGTGCGCGCATATCGGTTTCCTTTCTGGTCCGGAAAATAGACCGCATTCAACGATTTAGTCGCCCCAGGCCGCCTCAGTGCCAAATCGGGAACACGATACAATTTACCTTTTTTCGGGATCGCGTCGGATCGCCGACGCATCGCGTCCCAGCCCGCACGCCCCGGCCGGCACGGGAAAGCGGCGCTCTCATCGGGAGGTCATGGCCGCGAAGACCGTCCTCAGGTAATCCGCGTCGTAGCGGACGCTCTTTTCGATTCCGAGCGGCATCTTCGTGCCTTCGATGACAAGCCAGCCGCCGTAGCCGATGTCCTTGAGCGCATTACGCACGGCCGGGAAATCCATCGAGCCTTTGCCGTAGAGATCCTTCGTGTCCTTAGCATGGATTTCGACGATGTGCGACCGAAGCCGGCGGATCTCGTCGAGGATGGGATGGCCTACGTCCTGCGAATTGGCGACGTCGTAGTAGACCTGGACGGCGGGCGAGGCGACCCGTTCGAGGATCGCCAGGTTGTCCCCGGCGCTGAGGTAGCTTTCGAGGGCCAGGACGACGCCCCTCGCTTCGGCCTTCGGGGCAAGCCGCTTCAGGGCGGCGACGACGGCGTCCACTCCGGCGGGATCCTTCCGGAGATCACCCTTGCCGAAGAAGGGGACGAGGATGATCTTGACGTTCATGGCCGCCGCGATATCGATCCCCTCCCCGAGCCATTTTTCGGCGCGGGGGTCGCTCTTGAGGGGGATGTCGTTGAGATCGCCGATGGCGAAGGAGGCGATGGGGATGCGCGCCTTCCGGGCCGCTTCAAGGAAAGCCCGGCGAAGGGCCGGGTCGGTGAGGGCGAGGGAATCTCCCCTGGGAACGAGACTGACCTGGACGCCGTCGAGACCGAGACTGCCGGCCAGCCCCAACGCGGCCGGGTCGCCGGTCTTGCCGATTGTCCAGTCGCACACGCCCAGCCGGAGCTCGAAGCCGGCCTTATTGTTTATCGCGCCGCGGGCAGCCACGATCGCTGCCGCGAGCAAGGCCGTGATGACGAACGCGAATAGGATCGTGGTTCTCGGCATAGCCCTTCTCCTCTCTCTCCCCTCAGTCCCTCAACCCCTTGAGGTCGGGGATAAGCCTTTCGCCGGAGTCGACGACGTCCGCCCACGTGACGATGCGGTTCTCATAGGCCGATTTCCGGCCTAGGATCGTGATCAGGTTGCTCTGGACGCTCGGCTCGACCGTCGGGTTCGCGAAATCCCCTTCGACGATAGCCCGGTGGAACGCGGCGATGTTGGCCACGGCTCCGGACTCGTAGATCTCCGGGGTCTTTCCGCCGTTATAGTAGTTTTCGCCGCGGATGAGGACCGCGCCGCCGTATTCGGTCTCCAGGACGCCCTTCGAGCCGAACATACGGTTCTTGATCCCCTCGGCCGTGCCGTGGCCCTTGAACTGGCGCCCGCTGAACTGGACGCCGATCTTTTCGGGGTATTGATAATAGACGACGAAATGGTCCCAGCACGTGCCGACCTTCGGCCGGGCCTTGAGCCCGCCGCATCCGATGGCGTAGAGCGGGGGAGGGCCCATGATCCAGCTCATGACGTCGATCGCGTGGATGTCCTGCTCCGTGATCATGTCGCCCGAAAGGGCCCGATCGAGGCCCCAGGCCTTGAGCCGGAGCTCGGCGTTCCCAGGATCGGACGCGAGCGGGCCGTAATATTCTTCCCACGGCGATTCGGCATGGTATTGGGCTTCTCCGAAAACGAGATCGCCGAGGCCGCCCTCGTGGACCTTGGCGACGGCCGCGATGAATGAGGGGTGGGTCCGTGTCTGGAAGTCGATGAGGAAGGCGCGCTTCTTTGATGTCGCCTTCTTGCCCGACTTGGCGATGGAGCGGCAGCCCGGGGCGTCCACGGCCACGGGCTTGGCCACATAGACGTGGGCGCCGGCATCGACCGCGGCCGCCGCTTGCTCCGGATGGAAATAGGGCGGCGACTCGATGGCGACCGCGTCGACACCGGCGTCGAGGAGGCGCTTGTAGGCGGAAAGCCCCGTGAACCGGCGGGATGCGGAGACCCCGAGGGCGGCGCCGGCCGCGTCGGCGCGTTCTTGGAAATAGTCGGCCACGGCCGCGATCTCGTAGCCGCCGTGCTTCTGGAAAAGCCTGGCGATCCAGACGCCCCGTCCGCCGCAGCCGACAAGACCGAGACGGACCTTCGAATTGGCCTCGAACCCGCGCACGAGCCCTGCCGGAAGAACGGCCGCCGAAAGCGCGGCGGCTCCGGCCTTGGCCATGAACTCGCGACGATTGACGGTCTTCGATTCTTTCATGATCATGACTCCTTCGTGCCCGGCTCAGCGGGCGGCTGGCCTCAGAGGCCCCGGCCCATCTTACGAAGGCCTTCTAAGCAGCTTTTGATGTTGCCGATCGGGTCCGGGCCCGTCTCGTGTTCGACGACGTACCATTCGGTACCGGCCGTCGTCTCACAAACCTCGAAAACCTGCGCCCAGGGCATGAGCCCCTGGCCGATGACGGCATTCTCGGGCCCTCCGTATTCTTTGAGATGGACGGTTGCCGACCGGCCGGGATATTTCTTCAGAATGGCCACGGGATCCCCTTTCCCTTGCATGCAGTTGCCGGTGTCGAGCTGCATGATCACGTCCTTCTGTGTATTGTCGAAGAGGATCTCCCACGATGTCGTGCCGCCGAGCTTACGGAAATCACCGGCGTGGGCGTGGTACCCGACGCGCATGCCCAGACTCTTGGCTTTCGCGGCGATCTCGTTGAACCTCTTGGCCATGTCGAACCAGCTTTGGGTGCCTTCGGCCTGGAGGCTGGGGACGATCAGGAAGGTGTTCCCCAGAATGGAGTGAAGCTCCGCCGTGGCCTTCAGGTTTTCACCAGTGACGGTTTCGAGATCCGTATGAGTGCCGCAGCACTTGAGGCCGTTCGTGTCGAGGAGCCGTCGCAGCTCCTTGGGCTTGCTGTCCCAGCCGTAGTAGCCGGCGAACTCGATACCCTTATAACCCATCTTGCCGATCGCCTCGAGGACGGCCGGCAGGTCCTTGGCCGCCTGCTCGCGCACTGAGTAGAGCTGGACGCCTACAGGGATCTTCTTCTTGGGGGTGCCAGCTTGGGGCATCATGGTGCTGGATCCGGGTCGGCTCACCAAGCCGGCTCCCGCGCCGACCGCGGCAGCCCTTAAAAATTCGCGACGCGAAAATCTCTTACGATCTGCGTTGTCCACGGGTCCTCCTTCTCAGCCGGAATCGGGCACTTCGTTAAGTACCAGATAACCCGCGGCGTTTCAAGCGGACAGGGTTCGCCCCTCGTCCGGCTTACTTGCCGGCGAGAAGGCGGTCGGCCGCTAGGACCGTGAAGACATATGTCGCGGCGCCTGTCAGCACGTATTCCGCCTGCTGCCAGAGGTACGGGAAGGGTTCCTTGAGCTCGGGGAAATCGGGCCGTATGAGAGAGGGGCCCGAGACGCCGCCGCCCGGGATGTGGGTCCAGTCGTTCAGGTTGATGCCATAGGCCACCGTCATCGACTGAGCCCCGACCGCCGAAACCAGCGAAGTCGCCGAAGCCGGGTGGCAGCCGAGGACGTAATTGAGGACGCGGAGGACGTTCTCGCGGCCGAATTCGCCCGGGAACGCTTTGTGCAGGAAATATTGCCTGACCGCGTACTCCTGGATATCCCAGGTGACGCCCCAGATCTGCGGCTCCCAGGGGACGCCGTAGGGTGTCTTAGCGAGGTCCGTCGCGAGCTTCGACGAGTACGCGGAGAGAATGGTGCCGAGGCGCTTCGAGAATTCTGCGGCCCGGACGTAGGGAAGAGCCCGCGCAGCGGCCCAACCGACCTCCGCCACCTGGGCCTCGATGACGGGAAGAAGGGCCCCGAGGCGCGCGGCGTAGGATGCTTCTCTCGTCGTGATCAGGAGCTCCGCCGCGGCCAGCACTTCCTGGGAATCCGCCCGCTCGGGAACGTAGGGATTCGGAGCGCGGACGGAAGGATGACTCTGTTCGAATTCCCAGGTCTTGACGGCCGTCGCGAGGCATTCCTTGGCCAGGGCGTCGTCGTATCCCCGGAGGACCCGGCTCGACGCGGCCAGGGCGGCGGCCACGGCGTATTGAAGTCCCGTGTCGCGCCCCGTAAAGGCGTAGCGGTCGTCTCGGCGTCCCGAGCGGTCGCAATCGACTTGACCGGCCTTCAGCGAGGGGTCGTACACCCGGTTGTCGGTGAGAGAGGCCGGTTCGCCCAGCGTGCCGTACTGCTCGAGCGACGGGTCCGAGATCCCAATGAAGCTGTGTCCGGCCAGGCGGAAGGGGCCAAGAAGGGCTTCGACGCCGTGCACGACCTGTTGGAGGATATCCGGCTTGCCGTCGGGGACGTGAAGGACGACGTCGAGATGGGCCGCGTCGACCGTCGTCTGATCGGACGCCAGGCCGAATGTCTCGCGGGTGAGGGCGAGAAGATGGGTCGCCCAGGCCTGGGCGCCCCCGGCGAGGTCGTGGTCGGCGGCATCGTGCCAGCCCCCGCGGGCGAGGCCCGGCATATGCCGGTCCGCGGCGAACGGCGTCTCCGTTTCCGGACCCTGCTTGTAGCCTTCGATGAAGGCCAGATCGAGGCCCGGCGGGGCCTGGAGGGCGTCGTCCATGTGACAAGCGCCGTGCCAGATCCGGCCTCGGTCGATGACCCGGACATGGCACATCTGCACGGGCAGGAAGGTCTCCAACGTCGGCTGCCAGACGTCGTGGAGGTAAACGTCGGGCGAGATAAGGAAGGGCGGCGTCCGCGCATCGCCGTAGCGCACGACGTAGGCGCCGGGATCGCGGACGGCGGAGAAGTCGAAGATCGCGTAATCGTAGCGCAGAAAACGTCCCCAACGGATGACGGGCCCGTCGAGGACCGGGACGAGGCCCTTCGCTGGATCGACCTTGAGGAGTGTCGCGGGGGCCAGCGAGTCCGTGCGCGGATCGAGCTCGATGACGGCGCGCTTCTCCTGTGCGGGATGATAGCCGACCTGCGATATCCCGATGACCGGCGGACGCCGCCAGCTGGCGACGGCGTTGGGCGTGATCCGCCAGCAAACCGCGCCCTTGGTCGCGCCGGCCCGGATGAGCGAGCGCACCAGGAACCAGCCGTTAGTCTCGGTGCTGCGCCCGTCGAAGAAGCGGAGGTTGCCGGTAAGGGACTCGATCGTTAGGCGCCTCAGGGGGTCCTCAGCAGCGGCCGTGAAGACCGGGCCCTCGGCGAGCGGCGTCGCCCACACGGAGGAGGCGTCAGACACGTTGGGGCCGTTGCCCTGTCGCGGGAAGACACCGTTGGCATGGCCCAGGTGGTAGGATTTTCCGAAATATGCCGAGGGGAAGAGCTCCAGGTTGAACCCCGCCCGGCCGACCAATTCCCTAGGGAGCGGGCGTTCGAGGTCCACGGTGACAGCGAGGGCCTCGCCGTCGGATTCGATGCGGACGCGATAAGCGATGCCTTCCTTCTCGAAGCGAAGAGGCACTTCGGCGCGGTTGGCGGTCCGGTCGACGGCACGCTTGCCGACGGTCGGGAGCTTTCCCCACTGGCCGGGCGCCGGCTCGAGGCGGACGTCGCCGAGCGCCGCGACCCTCTCGCCGTGTTGGATGATCTCGAGGCCGCCCTGCTTGCCCTCTGGGTAGGTGTTGTGGAAGACCAGGACGGACACGCCGGGCCTCTCGAAATACTCTTTGGCGTTGAGGACCCAGGCGGACCCCGACTTGACGGACTTCGCTTGAGGATCTCCCGCCGCGGCTGGGGCGGAAGCCGGCCCCAAGCTGAGAACGAGAGCCAGGGACAAGGTCAGCGACGCTTTTTTCATCGGGGGACTCCTCGGCCGGAGTATATCGGCGGGCCCTTGGCCCTGTCAACGAAATCGGGGGCACGATACCAATTTCCGAATTGTGGGCAGACCGTCACGTCCTATGATCTCGCCCCTGCGGGGCAAGGCGCGACCCAACTGACCGTCTCGGTCCACGGGTCGGGTGAGCTGGACGAAAAGACCCCCGGCCTCGTCGAAAAAGTCTGGAAACATTTCATCCTCGAGCGCTTCAAACCCTACATCGAGTCCGGAGCCTACAAGAAACGGAAGGGCTGAAACCTGTCTTGCTGCGGATCTTTCTTTCTGTCGGCAGACTAGATCAGGCGAACAAAGCTGCTCACCCGCCGGGCTTCTCCATCGGTGTCACGAAATCGAGGACCGGCCGGGGCTCCGCGCCGCCCCATAACGAGAATGGCGACACCGACGGCATAGCCCGCGGTCAAGGCGGGCCCGACCGAATCGGCGCCCACGGTTTTCAGCATCAGGACCATCAGGGCAAAGACCGCGGTCGTTACGGCCAGCTGGACGCCCACGGCGACACTGATCGGGGCCGTGCGATGCGACTTGACCAGGATGCCGCGCTCATAGGACAGAACGGCTTCGAGGAAGGGAAGGAGGACGAGAAGCGCGCCCGGCAGGACGGAGAACGAAGCAAGGTCGTGCGAGAGGCCCGAGACGGCCCCGTACCAAACGGGAGCTAACGGTGTGAAGACGACAGCGGCCAGGCCGACCGTACCTGCTATCCCGACCCTGAGGGTGAACCGGTTGAGGATGCGCCTATTCTCGCACGCGTCTCCGACGAGGGCGATGACGACCTCTTGCACGGCGATGCCGGCCGTGCGGAAGACGAAAGCCAGGCCGACAACGACGGGCAGCACGGCCAGCGACTCGAGGGGCATGCGGCCGCGGGCCAGGAAGAATGTGGTCAGCGGATTGATGAAGAATGACAGGAACGAGGTCAGGGCGAGCGGCGCGTAGAAGCGCGCGACCCCGGCGGCTGTCAAGGCATGGCCGAACGCGCATTCCTCGTCGGCCTGGCGTCTGAGACACCGGACGGTCGGCCGGGCCATGAACCAGCTCGCGACGCCTTCGGCGACGACCCCGGCACCGAGCGCGCCCGCCCCGACGCTCGCGCCGGGCAGGTGGAGGACGAGGGCGAAAAGGAGGCCAGTCGCGGCCATGGTCGTCAGACGTATCACCGTCCCCCAGGTCACGGATTGGGGGCGTCCGTCGCTGATGAGAATGCCCTGATAGAACCGCCTGAATCCGATCGCCCCCGGCCAGAGGACGAGAAAGATCATCGAACGGAAGGCGAGTCCCGCGACCTCGGGTGTGAGGCCCATGATACCGCGAGCGACGAAGTTGAAGACGGGCGGGGTGACGAGGACGATCATGACCGCGGTAACGGCCGCGTTGAGGACGTTCGAAAAGCGCCTCAGCTTTCGGTAAGCGACGCCGTCCCGGACCAGGGCGTTCGAAGCCGAGAGCATCATGATGATCGGGGATTCGACGATCCAGGCCAGGGCCGTGGCCACGGCGAAAGCGGCCAGGTTCTCTTTCGGCGCCGCGAGGCGGGCGATGATGGCGGCCAAGAACGGACCCTCCGCGGCCATCATCAGCCAGGTGGCCTCGAGGGGAAGCCAGAAGCGGGTGATGCGGCCCGGCGTCAGGCCGGTCGGCGACGTTTCGTGTTGGCGCATGGTGAGCGCCGTAGGATAGCATTTCCGGCTCCGGCGGGCAACCGAACGCCGGCGGATGGCAGGGAAGGATCCGCCGTCCCGGCCGCCGGTTGATTCGGCGCTGTCTCCTGTGCTAAAACAGGCCCCGAATCGAGGGGCGTTCATGAGCAAGCCGATCCCCAAAGAAGGCATCGTTCGCCTGCCGCCCGAAGACCAGCTCAGGTCGTTTGCCGAACTCTATCGCGGCTCCGTGGACTCGGCAGCCCGAGGGCGGTTCGAATCGCGATGCGAGGCTTTCGGGCTCCGGTTCGCTGCCGACGAGCTCGTCATCCTCGCGGCCCTCGACACGCCGGCCAAGGTCCAGGAGTTCCTCGACACCCGGCTCTACTACAACGACGACCACGCTTCGGTGGAGCAGGAGGAGACGGCCATGCCGCCGCCTCTCGTCCTGCGGACCGGCATGGCCCACTGCTTCGAGGGGGCCATGTTCGCCTACGCCGTGAATTTCTTGCACGGCCACGAGCCGCGGCTGGTCATGCTCGAGGCCAGCCAGGACGCCGACCACAACCTCGTCGTCTGTCGCGACCCGGCGACGGGACTTTACGGCTCGAACGCCCACTCGCGCTACCCCGGGCTTGTCGGTCGGCCCGCCGCGTATCCAACGCTGCGGGCCCTGGCGGAAAGCTATGTGCCGTTCTATTACAGCGACCGGACGCTCGACCCGAAGGACCTGACCTTGGTCGGCTTCTCGGAACCGGTCGATCTCGCCGCCAAGTTCGGCACGGCCTGGATGGGCTCCATCAAGCCGCTCTGGGATATCTATTACACCTATATCGACGATTCCGTTCTCTTC
>Ga0326726_10006059_pt1 | contig 10899 bp, 7 predicted proteins | sample MHFenrmetagenome_2_FD_207603 | JGI IMG/M metagenome (GOLD analysis project Ga0326726, IMG submission 207603) | Lab enriched peat soil microbial communities from Michigan Hollow, Ithaca, NY, United States - MHF15MN | ecosystem: Environmental > Terrestrial > Soil > Wetlands > Peat | place: USA...
GGGCGCGATCGAGTACGGCACTTTCAGCTATCCCGCTTTCCTGTTCGAAAGTCTTGACCGCGGCTTGCGCCATCCCGGCCTCCCAATGTCCTTTTTGTTGCCGGTGATTTTGACCTGAACGGGACCAAATCCAGGTAAATGCGGGACCTCCCGTCGGGCGCAAGCGTGGTTGGTGGTTAAGGCGGTGTAATCACAGCGCATAACTTGGATGCGCCACGCATTTGGCCGCATCGCGGCCTCAATTCGGCACCCATGATCGCTCATTGACCGGGTCGGGAACCATGTTCGCTATGGTTAGCAAACAGTTAACGATGATGAAAAAGTCCTTACCAGCGTGGTTTCTTTCGTGTTGCCAAGGCGATAGGATGGTCTCGGGCGATAGACGGGGAGCTTTGCGGCCGGAATGGCCGTAGAAATGCCGCGTTAGCGGCAGGGCCTCGCTTTATCGTTACGGTACGAGCCGCGGCGAAAAGTCCGGCGTAATGGCGAGGCGACGACCGATATGGCGAAAAGTCCACAGAAATCAAAAGACGCGACGGAAGAGGCACTCTCTGCCATCCAGGAGGCCCTCAATGTTCGCGCGCCGGAGCCGCACACCGGCACGTCTGTTGATGAGCCAGTCGCCGAGACTAATGCCGCCAGCCCGTCGACACCCCAGACCACTGATCTGTTCCCCCAGGATGCAACACAAGCCGGCTGGCCGACCGGCGATACCACGCCACGCCGCGCCGCAAATGATGACCGCGTGGGTATCGGACAGATTCTACAAGCTCTGCGGCAGCGCTCGAGCCGCACATCCTATGTCGCCGCCGGCGTTGGCAGTTTCATTTGGGTCGCTGGGGGACTAGCCCTCATCACCATCTACGGCGCCGAAATACGATCAGCTTTCGCGACGACAGGTGTCGGCCTTGCCGCGGTGGTCGCGCTTGCCGCCACTATTGCCGTGCCGGTCATCTTCTTTTTCGTGCTGGCTCATATGCTCAACCGCGCCCAGGACATGCGCGTGGTTGCGGAATCCATGGCCGAAGTAGCGATGCGCCTTGCGCAGCCGGAGACAGCTGCACGCGAGTCGATCGTTAGCGTGGGTCAGGCTATCCGGCGCGAAGTCGCAGCCATGGGCGACGGTGTCGAACGCGCTCTCGCGCGCGCCGCCGAACTGGAAGCGCTGGTGCACAATGAGGTCTCTGCTCTTGAGCGCGCTTACAACGATAACGAAGTCCGCATTCGCGATCTGCTCACCGAGCTGTCCAATCAGCGTGAAACTCTGGTCAACCAAGCCGAGCATGTGCGCAATGCCATCGCCAGCGTTCACCTCGATCTCGCGCACGACATCACATCGGTTGGAGATCTGGTTGCTGACAAAGTCAACGAGGTAGCGCAGCGCGTCACCCGTTCGCTCACTGAAAAGGGTGAACACATTACGTTGGCGCTCGGCCACGCCGGCGATTCCATGATTGACGCACTCAGCGAGCGCGGCTCGACGCTGCTCGATCGGCTCGAAACGACAAGCGACCAAGCCACCACGGCGATTTCGTCTGCAAGCGACCGCCTATCCGCCAGCCTCAACTTCAAGACTGAACATGTGCACGATGAGTTCGCCGAACTCGCGGCCCGTCTGCAACAGATGATGAGTGCGCGCCTTGATCAGGTGGCGCAAAGCTTCGCGCAGAAATCATCCGTCACCATTGAATCCATGGCGACCCGCTCGCAGCAATTCACCGATGCCATCGCCGACAACAGTGCGCGCTTGGCCGAATCGATCGCCGCACGCGCTGACGAGGTCAATACGACGTTGCGCTCGACCGGAGATTCACTTGTCCTTGACCTTTCATTGCGCGGCGGCGACGTCGTCTCGAAGCTTGAGCAAACCGGCGCCCGCATCACCGATACCATTACGAACCGTAGCAACGCGGTAGCGGATACTTTCCGTGAGAGCGCGGAATCGTTGGTCACGGCGCTTAACAGCCGCGGCGACGCCGTCAAAGAGATGCTGGCAGCGCGTCTCCAGGCCTTTGAGAGTATGTTCAACCAGAGCGGCACCGAAATCACCGAGAAAATATCGCGAGACGCCAGCAACCTCGGCAACCTAATTACCCGCCACATTACCGAGTTTGACCACACGGTTAAAAATTATGGCGGCGAGTTGGTCGGTCGGCTTGGCCAGCGCACTCAGGACGTGGCCGAAGCTCTGCGCAATTACATCGATACATTCGACCAGCGCGTCATCGGCCGGACCGGCGAAATTTCCAGTACCCTTGACCAACGTCTTTCTCAATTCGAAACGCTGCTGGGATCGCGCGTCACTGATCTCGCCAAGACGCTGACCGAGGGTGGCAGGGATGTCGTCAATGCGCTCGACCAGCGCATTGGTGAAGTCGGCGGCACTATCAATTCGCGGGGAGCCGAGGTGGCGGACGCGATCGGCATGAAGATCGGCGAGATCGATCAGACCTTGGGTAGGCGCGCCCTCGAGGTGGCCAACAATCTCGACAGCCGCATTGGACGCTTCGAAGAACTGCTGATCGGGCGCGCCGAAACCGTCACCAGCCAGATTGAAACCCGCAGCAAGGCTGCCGCGGACGCGCTTAATGCCCGCCTCGAACAATTGAGCCAGGCCATCAAGGTCAATTCGGCTGAAGCCGAGCGTTCTCTCGGTCAGCTCGCGCTTTCCACCACCGAGGCAATTCGCAACAGCGCGGGCGATGCAGAGCGCACCCTTGTCGGGGTGAGCGAAGAGGTTGCTCGCAGCTTCGTCGGCAAGGCCGACGAGATCGCCACCGCCGTGAGCCGCCGCACCAACGAAATGACCACGATTCTTTCTGAAAAGAGTGGCGGCGTGCTCGCCGCTCTCAACGAAAAGAGCGACCAGTTTACGCGTGAAGTGACCAGCGCGACCGACCTGGCGGTCAAGGCGATTGATGAGAGAGGGTTCGCCTTTACGCGCACGATGATGGATAACAGCACCGAAATCTCGCGCATGATCAATAGCGCTGGCGAAGCGGCGACCAATGCCGTCTCCCGCACCTTGAACGAACTTAACGACGTCACACAAAAAGCGATTACGCACTCTAAGGAGACTGCGACGTCGACCGTTAAGGAGATGCTGGAAACCCACACTATGCTGCGCGCCGATACCACCGCTCTGTTCGAGCGGCTGCGCGAAGCCAACATCATGCTGCAGGAAGTACTCAGCGGCGCGCATGAAAACATGGGCGCACTCGAAAACACACTGATGTTGCGCGTATCGGAGTTCGTTACAGCCATGAATGAGGTCACCGCCTCAACCGGCGACGCTACCGGACGCGTGGAAACGAACATTGCTAATTTCCGCGATATTACCCGGCAGGTCATCGGCGACCTGGGGCAGCTTGCCCGCCAGTTCGATATCCATGGTCGCGACCTCGCCAAAGCCGTCGAAGCCATCGCGCTGAGCAATCAGCGGACCGAAGACAGCGTCAACGAGCGCCGTGTACAGCTCGATTCGCTGGTGGCAACTCTCGATATTCGCACTGAGGATCTCGAAAAGCGGCTCAGCCGCTTCTCCGGCCTGCTCGACGAGTCGCTCGAAGCGGCATCCACGCGTGCGCGCGAAGTCGCCCGCCTTGTTTCCGAAGCAAGCGCCGAGGGCACGCGCGCGATTGCCGAACAATATGAGCGCGTGCGCGAGAACGCCGAAGAGGAACGCCAGCGGTCGTCCGAGGCGATGCACGCGATCTACCAGCAAACGGCGGGCGACACCCAGGCGTTGTTCCACAACGCCAATGAGCGTTTCGCCGAAGCTGTGCAAGGCATGAAGCAGATGGCTGCCGAGATGCAACGCGAACTTGAGGCAACACGCAGCGAACTACGTCGGGGAGTGTTCGAGCTTCCGCAGGAAGCGGCCGAAGGTGCCGCGCAGATGCGTCGGGTGATTGTCGACCAGATCGAAGCATTGGCGGAGCTCAACCGCATTGTCGCCCGTCATGGCCGCAATCTCGATTCAGTCGAGCCGGTGCGACGCGTGCGCGAGGAGCCGACACTTGCCGTGGTTGGCGGCCGCGGCGAGATCCCTCCCCGCAACGAGGTTCCCTCACGCAACGAGATTCCGTCACGCAACGAACCGCCATCGCGCGCAGAGGCGCCGTCCCGCAACGACAATCCGCCGCGCCCCATCCAGCAACGCGGCGACACCAGCAACTTTGCTCCGGCTGCGCGCCGCAACGCCGAAGGACCTTCACTCACGCCCACACCGATGGCACCGGGCCGGGGCTGGCTCACTGATCTGCTCAACCGCGCCTCGCGCGAGGAAGGCGATCCCCAGCGCGAATTTCCCCGCGAGCCGGCAGCGCGTGAGAGCGCGCGCGACACCGCCTCCCCACGCGGACATGACGAGCGGACGCCGCGGCACACGATCGAGTCGCTGGATTCACTCTCGGTCGACATTGCTCGCATGATTGACCACGATGCAGCGGCCGACCTGTGGGACCGCTACAAACGCGGCGAACGCAACGTGTTCACCCGCCGGCTCTACACCTTGCAGGGTCAACAGGCCTTCGACGACATCCGCAAAAAGTATCGCGCGGACCGTGAATTCAGGCAGACGGTGGATCGCTACATCAGCGAGTTCGAGCGCCTGCTTGATGAGGTCTCTCGCGACGACCGCGGCCAGGTGGTGGCACGAACCTATCTCACCTCGGAAACCGGGAAGGTTTACACCATGCTGGCGCATGCAGCCGGACGGTTCGACTGACCTGCCAAGTTCGGTTCATCGCCGGCGGATGAAACATTGCCGTTGCGGCTAGGTCTCTGGATTTCTCCGTGAGCTTGCCTTTAACCCTCGCACTTGCCGCCGAACGCTGGCCTATTGCGGGCTCCTTTGGCATCAGCCGTGGCAGCAAAACTGAAGCCGTGGTCGTCGTTGCGGAACTGAGCGACGGCCAAGCTCGCGGTCGTGGCGAATGCGTCCCCTATGCTCGTTATGGCGAAAGCATCGAGAGCGTCATGACGCAGATCAATGCCGTGCGGCCACAGCTTGAGGCCGGCCTCGATCGCAGCGCCTTGCAAACAGCGATGCCGCCGGGTGCTGCCCGCAATGCGCTTGACTGTGCGCTCTGGGATCTCGAAGCAAAACGCCGCGGACGGCCCGTGCACGAAGTCGCAGGCCTTCCTGTTCCCCACGCGCTGACGACCGCTTATACAATTTCCCTGGCCGCCCCGGACGTCATGGCAACGGCCGCAGAGGCAGCCGCCGGCCGCGAATTGCTCAAGGTCAAGCTCGGCGCCGAAGGCGATGTTGCGCGCATTGCCGCGGTGCGCGCCGCCGCGCCCAACGCCGTGCTCATCGTCGATGCCAACGAGGGCTGGAACGAGAACAACCTCGCCGCAAACTTTGCGGCATGCGCCGATGCCGGCGTTATTTTAGTCGAACAACCGCTGCCGGAAAGAAACGACCAGGCGCTGGCGCAGATGCAGCGGCCCATTCCGGTCTGCGCCGACGAGAGCGTCCACGACCGGTCTTCGCTTGCCGCACTTGTCGGGAAATACGACGCGGTCAACATCAAGCTCGACAAAGCCGGCGGGCTGACCGAGGCGCTGGCCGTTGCCGCCGAAGCGCAACGGCAAAATTTCACGATCATGGTGGGATGCATGGTCGCCACCTCGCTGGCGATGGCGCCCGCCATCTTGCTCGCGCAACAGGCACGTTTCGTCGATCTCGATGGACCGCTTCTGCTCAGCAAGGATCGCCCTGACGGCCTGCGCTACGTCGATAGTCTTGTGTATCCACCCTCGCCTTCGCTGTGGGGCTGAAGAGCTAGACGACGGAACCCTGTCGGGCCTACGAATGCGGCACCCTGTCCACAGAGCCAGAAACCGCGGTTCCACGGAGTGCCTGATTTCGTTCATGAAATGTGCCCTCATCGCGATTCGCCGACCTGAAGATTTATCCAACCAGAGCTTTCCGTCGGCCGCCCGGTTGGCTTAGACTTGATTCAAGGTCGCACCGCCGCTTCGGGCAGGACGACGATAACGGGACGGGGACATGCGAATTCGGGGCCTGATTTTCGGCGCCGTCGTGGCGGCGCTCAGCGTGACGTCAGCGTCTGCGGCCATGCGTATCGCGGAAGACCGCGGCGGGCAGATCGGTCACTATCTGCAAGCCTTCACCACGTTGCGCTCGTCAGGCGAAAGCGTTGTCGTCGACGGAAATTGCCTGTCCGCTTGCACGCTGGTGCTGGGCTTGGTCCCGCGCGAGCGCATCTGCGCCACGCAGCGCGCGCGCTTCGGCTTTCACGCCGCCTGGATGCCCGACCGCGACGGACGGCCGGTAACCAGCCCGCTCGGCACGCAGGCGCTGTGGAGCATCTACCCGGCTTCGGTGCGGCGCTGGATCAACCAGCACGGCGGCTTGTCGCGCAAGATGATCTACCTGCAGGGCCACGAACTCGATGGCATCGTTGCAAGCTGCGATCGCGATGACCGTTATCAGGCGCGCTCAGCGCGTCGGGTCACGCCGCATCCGGTGCGCTACGAATCCGCAAGCGCCTCCAGCGAACGCCACTAGCGCCATCGCTGCATAGGCGCGACTGCCGAAATCTTCGTACAGCACGCCTGAAATTCCCATCGCGGCTGCCATCGCGAGGCCGGCCGCAATCGCAAGATACCCCTGCGCTCTTGCTGCCTGACCCGTCGGCGCGTGATGCGCAAGATACATTAGTGCGCCGAGATGGGTCGCGCCGAACGACAGAGCATGCAGCAGTTGCAGCCACGGCAAAACAAGCGCCGGCGGGTCGAGTGCCATGCCAAGCCAGCGCAATATGCCCGCCGAGGCGCCGATCAGCAGCAGCACCGTCGGCGTAAAGACGGGCGGCAGCCGTCCTTGCACGGCGAACAGCACGATCTCGGCCGCCACACCCAGCGCCCACAAAGCCGCGATGTAGGTCCCATCAAGACCGGCAGCGTGCCACTGTACGGCCGAGAAGCCGTAGAACACCGCATGGCTCGCCTGGATGAGGCTCGCAGCCACAAGCACCGCGATGAATGCGGGATCGCGCAGCGATTTCTGGCGCGGCGCCCCTTGCGCGCTTGGCTCGACTGTACCGGTTGCCAGCGGCGCCAGTGTCCAGGTTGCGACAGCCACCAGTATGCTTGCCGCTACCATGAGCCAGATCAGATGGCGTGCAGGAATTGCATCAGCAGCAAAGCCGGCTGCGAAATTGCCGAAGATGAAAGCGAACGAGCCCCACAGCCGCACTGTGCCATAGATGCGGCCGCGCGCCGTGAGTCCCTTGAGCGCGTAGGTTTCCGCGAGCGGCATCAGCGGCGTGGAGAACAACGACGTCAACGTATACGTTATCAAGATTGCAGCGACATCCGCTGACAGACCGACGAGCGTGTACCCGATGACAGTCGCAAGACTCGCGATAATCAGGACAGCACGCACATCGCGCCGGTCGGCTTCGCGCGTAATGACCGGGATCGCCAGAACCCGGGCGACCACCGGCACGGCCAACACAATGCCGATCATTTTGGCATCCACATCCTTGGCCTTGAGCCAGATCGGGAAGAACGGCATCTGAATGCCGGGCAGGATGAACAGCGCCGCATAGAAAGCCGCCAGACGGGGCACGAAGCCCAGGGACATCCGGAAATCAGGCCGCATTGCCTCACCTCGGGTTCCACGTAACCCATTACCTAAACTGGCTTTTCGACGGTCGGCAGTCGCGCGCCGGACGCAACTTTACTGGCCGAATCAAGCCGCATGATTGATAAACGGACCGGCAGGGATTGCACATGCCGATCGAGATAAATGCCCGAGCGGACCAACTGTCCGACGCACCGGACGAGGGCGATTATCAGGCGTTCAGCGAAGCGCTCTCGGCGAGCGCGCGCGGCCGCGCCTTCCTCGCCGAATACACCCGGCGAAACCGGAATGCCGACACCAAACAGTTGCTGGCCGCGATCGACCGGTTGCAATCCTTGGTGACAACGCAGGCAGCTCCGCAGACATCCGAGTCGGTCAAACAGCAGCTGCGTGAACTCCTTGACGAGATCGTCACGGCACAATGCGAGCTTGAGGCCCGCATCCTGTCGACGAGAGCTGGTAAGCTTGCGGAGCTGATCGCGCTGGTCGAGCGCCGAATTTCGGACATCCTCACATCGCTCCGCGCGGACCCTGCGCCGACGGTCGAGGCTCCATCACCAGCAGCCGATCAACCTGATGAGCCGGCTGAAGAGGCCGAACGCACGCATCTCGTTGTTGTGCCACTACCCGAGCAGCCGGAATTGCCTATTCCTTCGCCGGCCGCGACGCAGCCACCGCCGATCGCCCTCGTGCGCAGCGAGACGATCATCGCGGAGATCGCATTCGTCCAACCGCCGCCCGCACCTCTCCCTCAGCCTGCGAAAGCTACGCCGACGACGATCGACGCACGCGAGAATGAACCGAAGATATCAACGACTATCGAAACAACGCCGGCGCTGCCACGCGCGAATCCATTGGCGTCAATCATGGCGCTGAGCGAAGAAGAGCGGCTTGCGTTGTTTACATGAACCAGTTGGTCGTCAGGTTGCGATCAGGCGCGCGAACATATCGGTATCCACATTGCCGCCCGACAGGATACCGACAACAGTCTTGCCCTTTACGTCGAGCTTTCCGGCAAGCAGTGCCGCAAGGCCGATGGCTCCGCCCGGTTCAACCACCAGCTTGAGCTCGTTGAACGCATAACGCACCGCCTGCGCAACTTCGGCGTCGCTCACGGTCGTCCCCTGCCCTATGAGCTCGCGATTGATCGGGAAGGTCAATTCGCCGGGCGTATTGCTCATCAGCGCGTCACAGATGGTGCCGCTCATGCGCGCATTGGCCTCGCGCTTGCCGCTGGCGAATGAGCGTAGCGTATCATCGAAGCCTTCCGGCTCTACGACGTAGAATTTCGCCAATGGCACTCTTGCTTTGACGCCGAGTGAAATTCCTGCCGCGAGACCGCCACCTGAGGCGCCCACCACCACGATTTCGGGCTTGAGTGAGAGCTGCGCGAGGTCCTCGACGATTTCGGTTCCGATGGTGCCTTGCCCCGCGATGATGAGCGGATCGTCATAGGGCGGCACAAGCGTGGCGCCTCGTTCGGTCACGATTTTCTTCGCAATGGCAGCGCGATCTTCGCTGTTGCGATCGTAGGGAATCACCTCGGCGCCGAGCGCGAGCGTGCGTTCGCGCTTGGCCTTCGGTGCGTCCGCCGGCATCACAATAGTGGCGCGCATTCCGAGCAGACGTGCGGCCGCCGCCACGCCCTGCGCGTGGTTGCCGCTCGAATAGGCCACCACGCCGGCAGCACGCCGTTCGATCGGGATCGATGAAATCTTGTTGTAAGCGCCACGGAACTTGAATGAGCCGGTCCGCTGCAAAGTCTCCGCCTTCAGAAAGACGCGCGCGCCAACGGCGGCATCCAGCACGGGTGCGTTGATCAGCGGCGTCCTGACCGCAACACCGGCAAGGCGTTTGGCTGCCGCCTCGATATCGGCAGCCGTTGGTAGAATGGTATTGTCGATGGCGCCCATGCGCGAAGCGTAGCGCCGGACAAGGAGGCTGTCATGGGTGGCTGGATCTCCGCTTTCGCGGGGATGAGCGGAACATCGCAAACACTTTCCGCTGTCATTGCCGGGCTTGGACCCGGCAATCCATGAGGCGGTTCAACAATGTTGGCAGTACTGTGTCCGCGGCATCTCATCATGGATGCCACCGAACTCAGGCCTGCCGGAGTTCGGCAATATTGGGCTGCTGCAAGTCGGGTAAACCCGACTTGCAGTGTCAAGCCCGGGCATGACGCTGAGGATGTTGCATGCCCCCACAATCGACCACTTGTCCCGATATTCAATTGTCAAACAGCCGCGTGCTTCCCCTGGTGCCTCACGAAAGGCCATAACCCCTCACCCGCGCACGCTCGCTGTCGCTCCGCGTGCGCACCCTCTCCCTTTGGGAGAGGGAAGCGCGGGTGCTTCACCGCACGTCGGATCACGATTCAATTGTCAAACAGCCAAGCGTCATCGCCCTGTTTCTTTGCGGCGCCGGGTACGCCGTCGTCTGATTTGGAAACCGCTGCGCCCGGAAAAGAACCGAGGGCGCGCGGGACGCCAGGGGTCCTGAGGACCCACGGGCCTCGACGCCTCGCGACATCGAGGCTTGTCGAGTCGTGCCGTGCCGCAAGTCCGCCAAATCCCAAGGCGTCCCGCGCGCGGTGTTTGTGAGGTTTGCTCCGCATCGCCCCCGGTGGACTGACCGTTTCAGGCAACCCCCCTTCCTGCCGGGGGACCGCCTTTCCACCGCTACAGGCCCAGACGGTAGGCCGGCACTTCTGACCGTGCCGGACGCCCGCCATCAGTGGGGCCCAGTGACCCGCGGCCTTGCGGGCCGGGACGAATGCGGCTTGGACCGCCGGGGGAAGCGCCGCATCTCCGACGCTTGCCTTGCTCCCGGCCACCGCTCCCCGCCCCGCGTCTGGAGACGCTGATCAGACACCCCTCGGTACGGGGCGGGATGCATTGTGTATATATTCCTATAGGAATATTGTCAACACGAAAGTTCATATTTTGTTCTTTCTCTCGCGGCAGGCTTGTTCTATTGATCGTGCCGCATGCCGCAGTTCACGCCCCACCAGGAAAACGCCCTCAAATCCGTCGCGGAATGGCTCAAGGCGAGGCCCGGTACAAACGGGACGCCTCAGGTCTTCCGGCTGTTCGGCTATGCCGGCACCGGCAAGACCACGCTCGTCAGACATATCGCCGACGAGGCCGACGGCGAGGTGAAGTTCGCGGCTTTCACCGGCAAGGCCGCCTCCGTCATGCGTGGCAAGGGCTGCCGGGGTGCCTCCACCATCCATGCATTGATCTATCGGGCGCGCGAGAGCGGTGAGGAAATCCCCAGCT
>Ga0326726_10006060_pt1 | contig 10898 bp, 9 predicted proteins | sample MHFenrmetagenome_2_FD_207603 | JGI IMG/M metagenome (GOLD analysis project Ga0326726, IMG submission 207603) | Lab enriched peat soil microbial communities from Michigan Hollow, Ithaca, NY, United States - MHF15MN | ecosystem: Environmental > Terrestrial > Soil > Wetlands > Peat | place: USA...
ATGGGTGGCGGCGGCACCGACGAAGGATCGCACTCGCTGGGCGAGTGGTACTCGGACGGGCCGAACGGTTGGCTGGGTGCGCAGTGGGTCGCGCTGGTCGTCGCCGCGCTCGCGGGTGTGCGATGACGCGGCATCTTGCGACGATCGGAGCATTGAGTTTCGTCGCGGCGGTCTCGCCGGAGAATGCGATGCTGGCACAACAACGACAGCAGACGTCGACGACGTTTCATCAGCTGGGGCACGCGATCCTGCGCGAGCTGATCGAGACCAACACCACCGGCTCGACCGGCAACACGACGATCGCCGCGCAGCAGCTCGCGACACGTTTCCACGACGCGGGAATCCCGGACGCGGACGTCGAAGTCGTCGGCCCGACGGCAAAGAACCGCAACCTCGTCGTGCGCTATCGCGGCTCCGGCGCGCACAAACCCATCCTCCTGCTCGCGCACCTCGACGTGGTCGAGGCGAAGCGCGATGACTGGACGTACGATCCGTTTCAGCTCACGGAGCACGACGGCTACTTCTACGGCCGCGGCACGCAGGACCAGAAGGGCGGGGCGGCGATGCTCGTCACGGCGCTGGTCCGCCTGAAGCAGGAGCGGTGGACGCCCGATCGCGATCTCATTCTCGCCCTCACCGCCGGTGAAGAAGGCGGCATGCCTTACAACGGCGTCGAGTGGCTGATCAAGAACCGCCACGATCTCATCGACGCCGAGTACGCGATCAACGTCGACGCGGGCGGCGGCGAGCTGGAGAACGGCAAGCACACGCTGTTCGACGTGCAGGCGGCGGAGAAGGTCTACCACTCCGTGACGCTGACGGTGAAGAACCCGGGCGGGCACAGCTCGCTCCCGCGCAAGGACAACGCGATCTACGCGCTGGCCGCCGCGCTGGACCGGCTCGCGCACCACGAGTTCCCGGCGGAGATCAACGACGTCGTCAAGGCGTACTTCACGAAGGCGGCGGCGACGGCGACGCCGGCGGTCGCCGCCGACATGCGCAGCGTCGCCAGCGGTACCCACGATCCGGCGGCCGTCGCGCGCCTCAGCAAGACGCCGCTCTACAACGCGCTGCTTCGCACGACGTGCGTGGCGACGATGCTCGAGGGCGGCCACGCCGAGAACGCGCTGCCGCAGACCGCGAAGGCGACCGTGAACTGTCGCATGCTGCCCGGCACGGATCCGGCGGCGGTCGAGAAGACGATCGCGCGCGTCGTGAACGACACGTCAATCCACGTTGCGGCGGTCGCTCCGGCGATCCCGAGCCCGGCATCGCCGCTCAGACCCGACCTCTTCGACGCGGTCACGGCGTCGGTGAAGGCGATCTGGGGGCCGGTGCCCGTCGTGCCGATCATGGAGACGGGCGCGACCGACGGGCTCTATCTGCGCAACGCCGGCATGCCCGTGTACGGCTTCAGCGGGCTGTTCATCGCCACGAACGACATCCGGGCGCACGGCAAGGATGAGAGAATCTTGATCTCCGCGTTCGACGACGGACTCGACTTCACGTACGACGTGCTGAGGCGGGTAGGCGCTCCGCGATAGCGGCGCCAGCACGGACGTTGCATTCCTGCGCCGTAGCGAGCGCCAACGGCGAAGCAACGGCGAACATCCGATGGGCACACCATCTTTCGAAAGCGACCGCACGCGCGTGCCGGTGCGCTTGCGCCAGGCGCTGGAGCCGGTGCTCGCCGCGATCGTGCCGCCGCTCACGGCCTTCGCCGTCGAGATCGTGTTCTGGCCCATGATCCCGCGATTGCTGCTGTTCAACGCCGCGGTGATCGTCAGCTCGTGGGTCGGGGGACTCAAGAGCGGGATCGTCGCGACGATCCTCTCGACGATGCTCGCGTGGTCCCTCATGCAACGCGCCGGCCCCCGTGCGGCAAGCGACCCCAGGCTGTACGTGACGGCGGCCTTGTTCCTCGCCGTCGGCGTCGGCATCAGCGTGTTTCACGCGCGACTCAAGCGAGCGAATGGGGACACGGCGACCGCGCTCGCGCAGTCGCGGCACGCGATGGCCGATCTGGCACGCGCGCGCTGGGAGCTCGAGGGCACGAACCAACGGCTGTTACGCACGACGCAGGACCTGAACGAGAGCAAGGTCCTGCTGCAGGCCGTGTTCGACCACTCGCCGAACGCGATCGTGGTGAAGGACCTCGACGGCACGTTTCTGCTGACGAATCGGCGGTTCGACGAAATTCTCGGGCTCACAGCCCACCAGTCGCGGGGTATGACCGACTTCGACGTTCTCACGGCGGACGCCGCGGAGCGTCACCGCGAGGCCGACGCGGCCGCCATCAAGACGCGCGGTCCCGTGACGATCGAGGAATCGGGCAAGGTGCGAGGCGCGGTGCTCACCTTTCTGGAGACCGTCTTTCCGTTGACCGATGCGCGCGGCAACGCCTTCGGCGTCTGCTGGATCGGAACGGAGATTTCCGAGATCAAGCGTACCGAGGAGGCGCTCGCGCAGACGGCGGCCGGTCTGAAGGAGGCGCAGCGCGTCGCGCGCATCGGCAGTTGGATATGGGACGTCAAGACGGAGGCGCTACAGTGGTCTGAAGAGCTGTATCGCATCCATGGCATGGATCCGTCGCAGCCGCCGCCGAACTACCGCGGAGCGTTTCAAGAGCTGTTCACGCACGAGAGCGCGACCGCGCTGAACGCCGCGGTTGAAAAGCTCCTGAAGGATCGGGCGCCCTACGAGCTCGAGCTCGAAACGATTCTGCCGGATGGATCGAACCGCTGGATCTCCTCCCGAGGCGAAGCCATCGTCGATTCGTCGGGACGCCTTGTGGCGATTCGTGGCACGTCGCAAGACATCACGCAGTTGAAGCAGTTGCAACGCATGAAAGAGGAGTGGATGTCGGTGATCGCGCACGACCTGCGGCAGCCGATCGGCGTCATCAAGATGTCCGCCGAGCTGCTGCCGGACCTTCATCCGGGCGCGTTCAGCCTGGAGGAGGGAGCGCTCACGGAGCGCATTCGCTCCGCCGCCAAGGGACTCGCGCGCATGGTCGACGACCTGCTCGACATGTCGCGACTCGAGACCCACCGCATGTACCTCGAGCGCGTCTGGGTGGACCCGCGTGCGATGGTACGCCAAACGGTCGCGGGACTCTCGCACTTCACAGCGGGTTCGCGAGTGAGCGTCTCCGACGCCGGCGACGTCTCACGGGTCTTCGTGGATCTCGTTCGCTTCGAGCAGATCCTCGGGAACCTGGTCAGCAACGCCGTCAAGCACGGCGAGCGGGGCGGCGACATCAGGGTGCACGTGGAGCAGCTCGGGAGCGACGTCGAGATCTCGGTCTCCAACCGGGGCAGAGGAATCGCCCCGGAAGACGTCCCGCGCCTGTTCAGCCGCTTCGGGCGGTCGACGAAGCATGGCGCGGCCGCGCCCGGGCTCGGCTTGGGACTCTACATCGCCAAGGGCCTCGTCGAGGCGCACGGCGGGCGAATTTGGGTCGAGAGCGTCCCCGGCGAGACGACGACCTTCCACTTCACGCTACCGAGTCGCGCGTCGGCAAAAGAGGCAGCGTAGACCGCGCGGCTCGCCACGCGGTCTACGCTCGACCGTCACGGGCTCGTCGTCGTGACGATTTGAATGGCGCCGTTCGGATTGCCCGTGCCGAATCGCATCTGCGCGTCGGCCGCGGTATAGAACCGGAGCGAGCTGGCGGCGGTGAGGGCCATCGACTTGAGGACCTCGACCGTGCCCAGGCGCTGCTGGTCCATGTAAACGTTGATCGCGTCCGACCCCTGGCTGGTCATGCCGCCGCCGAGGGAGGTCGCCCCGCGAGTGCGGAGCCAGTCGGGCCGAAGGCGCTGAATCGCGTTGTAGAGACTGGTCTCGCGTGAGGCACGAAGGTCGTCGGGCGTGATCACCGAGCGATCGGTGCGCGGGACGGGCGCGGCCGATCCGCTCGGCACGACGCCTCCGCCTCCGGACGACGCGCCGCAGGCCAAAGTGGCCGCGGCTGCGGCCACGCGAACGATGTCGTAGAGCGCCGATCGGGGCATGGTGTCTCCGGTGGGTGGTCCGAGCCCAGTGCCGAGCTCTCGTGCGGGGCCGACGTCGACGAATCTGGCAGCGATTGGCGCTCTGAGCGAGCCCAACGATCAGGGTGGCGGTGGAGGCGGTGCCGTGAGGATCTGGATGACTCCGTTCGTGTTCCCGGGGCCGAACCGCAGCTGCGCCTGGGCCGGCGTGAAGAACTTGAGGGAGTCCGCGTGAGCGGTCGGAAGGCGGGTCAGAACCTCTGGGCCGCCGAGGCGGACCATCCCGACATACACTCGAATCAGATCGGGCTCCACGTTGCCGCCCACTCCGCTTGCGATCGACGTCGACCCGTGAACGAAGAGCCACTCGGGGCGAAGCCTTTGTATGACGTCATACAGGTATTGGTCGCTCGCCGCATGGAGGTCACTCGGCGAGAGAACCGACCGGTCGTGTGAGACAACGGGAACCTCACCCGCGTCGTCGGCGACGGTGCCAGGGTGCGCGCAGGCCAGCGAAGCCGTACCGAGGGCGACCAGCGAAAGGCGAACGGCAGTGCCGATCATGAGAACCTCCTAATGATCGCGCTCCCGGCATCACACCGCGCTCGGGAGCACTCCCACCATCATTCGCAATCTCTCACGACACTCGTCGGGTGTCCAGCGGGCGGCCAACGCCTGTGCCCGCTCTCCGCGGTGGTCAGTCGAATAGTTCCTTCGCGCGCTCGACACCGGCGACGAGCGCGTCGACGTCGGCTTCGGTGTTGTAGACGTAGAACGACGCGCGTGCCGTCGCCGGGATGTCGAGCCGTCGCATCAGCGGCTGCGCGCAGTGGTGCCCCGCGCGCACGCACACGCTGGTCTCGTCGAGAATCGTGGCCAGATCGTGCGGATGGATGTCGCCGACCGTGAAGCTCACGACGCCGCTCCGCTCCGACGCGGGAGGACCGTAGACGCGAACCTCCGGCACGGCGAGCAAGCGTTCCGTCGCGAGCGCCATGAGCTGCCGCTCGTGATCGCGCACGGCATCCATGCCGAGCCCCGTGAGGTAGTCGCACGCCGCGGCGAGACCGACGGCGTCCGCGACGTTCGGCGTGCCCGCCTCGAACTTGTGCGGCAGCACGTTCCACGTGCTCTGCTCGTCGCCGACGTACTCGATCATATCGCCGCCCGTCTGATACGGCGGCATCGCCTCGAGGAGCGCGCGCCGTCCGACGAGCGCGCCGCATCCCATCGGCCCGAGCATCTTGTGCCCGCTGAACGCGTAGAAGTCGACGTCGAGCGAATCGATGTCGAGCGCGAAGTGCGGCGCGGCCTGCGCGCCGTCCACGACGACGATCGCGCCGGCGGCGTGGGCGATCGCCGTCAGCTCGGCCATCGGGTTGATCGTTCCCAGCGCGTTCGAGACATGGCTGAACGCGACGATCTTCGTTCGCAGGCCGACGAGCGAGCGGTAGTGATCGAGGTCGATGCGACCGTCGGACGTGATTTGGCAGATGCGCAGCGTGGCGCCGGACTCGGCGGCGAGCTGCTGCCAGGGAACGAAGTTGGCGTGGTGCTCGAGCCCGGTGATGACGATCTCGTCGCCGGCCTTGACGTTCGTGCGGCCCCAGGCCGACGCGACGAGGTTGAGCGACTCGGTGGTGCCGCGGGTGAAGATGAGGCACGCCGCGTCCCGCACGCCGACAAACGCCGCGATGCGCTCGCGCGCTTCGTGATAGCGCTCGGTCGCGCGCGCAGATAGCGCGTAGGCGCCGCGGTGCGGGTTCGCATTGTCGCGCGAGTAGTACTGCACCATCGCGTCCAGCACTGCCTGCGGTTTCTGGGTCGTCGCGGCCGAGTCGAGGTAGTGCAGCTCTGGGTATGCCGCGAGGAGCGGAAATGCCGACCGCTCGACAAGAGAAGCGCGGTGTGCTGTTCCGACGTTCACCGCACGCGGCACGCCGCCCGCCGTACTCGTCATGCTCCCTCCGTGGCCGGCGGGCCGTGAGCGCGGTCGTCGGTCGTGACCTCGCCGGCGCCGCCGGCGAGCGCCGAGTGGAGCGCGTGCCAGGCGAGGCTCGCGCACTTGACGCGCATGGGAAACTTCGCGACGCCGGCGAACGCGCGGAGCGATCCCAGGGCGCGCTGTTCGTCCTCGGACAGCTCGCCGCGCACCAGTTTGTGAAAGCTCTCGAACAGCCGCTCCGCCTCGGCGGTGGGCTTGCCCTTCACGGCGGCGGTCATCAGCGACGCCGACGCCTTCGAGATCGCGCAGCCCTTGCCGGGCGGCGACACGAACTTCACGTCGGCGATCCGGTCGCCGTCGAGCTTGAGCGAGAGACGCACCTCGTCGCCGCAGAGCGGATTGCGGCCTTCCACGACACGGTCGGCCCCTTCGATCTCGCCGAAGTTGCGAGGCTTGCGGTTGTGCTCGAGGATCAGCTCCTGATATAGCGCGTCGCTGGACACGGTCTCATTCCGTTGCTGAACTGCAGATCCCTCGCTGCGCTCGGGATGACAGAAAAACTACACGAACCGTTCGAGCGTCATCTGCTGCAGCCCTTCGCGAATCTCGGCGACGTCGATCGTCTCGAGCACGTCGGCGGCGAACGCGTAGGTGAGGAGGCGCCGCGCCAGCGTGTTGTCGATGCCGCGGCTCTTGAGGTAGAACAGCGCGAGCTGGTCGATCTGGCCGACCGTCGCGCCGTGGGTGCATTTGACGTCGTCAGCGAAGATCTCGAGCTGCGGCTTGGTGTCGATCTGCGCGGTGTCCGAAAGCAGGAGCGTGTTGTTCGTCTGCTTGCCGTCGGTCTTCTGGGCGATCGGATGGACGTACACCTTGCCGTTGAACACGCCGTGCGAGCGGCCGTCGAGCACGCCCTTGTACAGCTCGCGGCTGAAGCAGTTCGGCTGGGCGTGGATGATCATCGTCTGATGATCGCTGTGCTGCTCGCCGTCCAGCATGTACAGGCCGTTGAGCGTCGCGCCGCAGCCCGCGCCGGCGAGCGTGGTGTAGATGTTCGTTCGCGCCAGCGCGGCGCCCGTGGCGAGCGAGAACGAGACATAGTGGCTGTCGCGTGCCTGCTTCGTCTCGATGGTTCCGACGTGGAGGGCACGCGCGCCCTCGCGTTGCATCTTGTAGTGCCGGAGCGTCGCGCCGTCGCCCACCGAGACCTCGGTCACGGGGTTGCAGAAATACATCGCGTCGCTCGTCGACACGTAGCTCTCGACGACGGTCGCCTTGGCATGTCGCCCGACGACGACGAGGTTGCGCGGGTGCATCATGCCCTTCGCCGCCGTGGCGTCGGTGACGAAGACGAGATGGATCGGACGCGCGACGTCGGTGCTCGGCGCGATCTGCACGACCCCGCCGTCGTACATGAACGCCGTATTGAGCGCGGTGAACGCGCTGTTCTCCACGCCGGCGATCGAACCGATCTGGCCGACGAGCGCCGGCTCTTTCGTCCAAGCCGTCGCGAGGTCGAGCACCGTCACGCCCTTCGGCAGCGCGCCGAGGTTCGACAGCTCTGGCGCGTAGCGCCCGTTGACGAAGACGAGCGTATGCCAGTCGGTCGCGCCGAAGAGGAACGGCGCCAGCTCGCCGGGACGGACGTCGCCGCTCCGCGCCGCGAGCAGCGCGAAGTCGTGGTCGGCGATGGCCGCGGGACTGGTGTAGTGCCAGTCTTCGTTTCGCGTCGTGGGAAATCCGAGGGAGGCAAACCGCTCGAAGGCGGCGCGCCTCATCGACTGCGCGACCGCGGGCACGGGAGCGACCGCGCCCAGCGCGTCGAAGGCGCCTGCGTACGAGTCGACCGCGCTGCCTTCGATCACCGGTGCCGTCACGTCGCCGCCCCCACGAGGCTGGGACCGGTGAGCCAGTCGTAGCCCTTCTCCTCGAGCTCGAGGGCCAACTCCTTGCCGCCCGACTTGAGAATGCGGCCGTTCGCGAGCACGTGCACGAAGTCGGGGACGATGTAGTTCAGCAGCCGCTGATAGTGCGTGACGACGATCGTCGCGTTGGTGGGCCGTCTGAGCTTGTTGACCCCGTCGGCGACGACGCGCAGCGCGTCGATGTCGAGGCCGGAGTCGGTCTCGTCGAGAATGCCGAGGCGCGGCTCGAGCACGGCCATCTGAAGAATCTCGTTCCGCTTCTTCTCGCCGCCGGAGAAGCCGGTGTTCACGGACCGCGAGAGCATCGAGGTATCCATGCCGACGAAGGCCAGCTTTTGCTCCATCAGGTCGGCGAACTCCAGCGGGTCGACCTCCTCCTCGCCGCGCGCCTTGCGGATCTCGTTGTACGCGGCGCGCAGAAAGTAGGCGTTCGAGACTCCGGGGATCTCCACCGGATATTGGAACGCGAGGAAGATCCCGGCCTGCGCGCGCTCTTCCGGCGCGAGGTCGAGGAGATTGCGGCCGTCGTACGTGACCGAGCCGCCGGTCACCTCGTACGCCGGATTCCCGGCGAGCACCTGGGCGAGCGTGCTCTTGCCGGAGCCGTTGGGTCCCATGACGGCGTGGACCTCGCCCGCATTCACGGTGAGGTCGATGCCCTTGAGGATTTCCTTATCGCCTACGTTGGCCTTGAGGCCTTTGATGTCTAGCATTGAGTCGTCAGCCGGTAGTCATCCTCTGCGAGCGAGGCGAGCGGAGGATCTACTGTAAGTAATCGGTTGGTTGCCGTGCTCAGCGTTACTGAAAGAACGAACTGCTTCGTGCGTATTTCACAATAGATCCTCGCGCTTCGCGCGGAGGATGACTACCCGACCGAGCCCTCGAGCGTAATTCCCAACAAGGCCTGCGCCTCGAGCGCGAACTCCATCGGCAGCTCCTTGAACACTTCCTTGCAGAACCCCGACACGATCATCGATACCGCCTGCTCGGCGGACAATCCGCGCGCCTTCAGGTAGAAGATCTGATCCTCGCCGATCTTCGACGTACTCGCTTCGTGCTCGACGATCGCGCTGTTGTTGCCGACCTCGATGTACGGGAACGTGTGCGCGCCGCACCGGTTGCCGACGAGCATCGAGTCGCACTGCGTGTAGTTGCGCGCCCCCGTCGCCTTGGGCAGCACGTGCACGCGCCCGCGGTACGAGTTGTTCCCCTGCCCGGCCGAGATGCCCTTCGACACGATCGTCGACTTCGTGTTACGGCCGATGTGGATCATCTTCGTGCCCGTGTCGGCCTGTTGCTTGTTGTTCACGACCGCCACGCTGTAGAACTCGCCGACCGAGTTGTCGCCCAGGAGAATCACGCTGGGATACTTCCACGTGATCGCCGAGCCCGTCTCGACCTGCGTCCACGAGATCTTCGCGTTCTCCTGCGCCTTGCCCCGCTTGGTCACGAAGTTGTAGATGCCACCGCGGCCTTCCTTGTCGCCGGCATACCAGTTCTGCACGGTCGAGTATTTGATCGTGGCGCCCTTGAGCGCGACGAGCTCGACGACCGCCGCGTGCAACTGGTTCGTGCTCCGCTTGGGCGCCGTGCACCCCTCGAGATAGCTGACGTACGCGCCTTCGTCGGCCACGATGAGCGTTCGCTCGAACTGGCCGGTGTCCGCCGAGTTGATGCGGAAGTACGTCGACAGCTCGACCGGGCAGCGCACTCCCTTCGGCACGTAGACGAACGAGCCGTCGGAGAACACCGCGCTGTTGAGCGCCGCGAAGAAGTTGTCGCTGTACGGCACGACCGAGCCGAGGTACTTCTTGACGAGGTCGGGATGTTCGCGCACCGCTTCGCCGAACGAGCAGAAGATGACGCCGTACTTCGCGAGCTCCTCGCGCATCGTCGTCCCGACCGACACCGAGTCGAAGATCGCGTCCACGGCGACACCGCTCAGCATCTTCTGCTCGTGGAGCGGAATGCCGAGCTTCTCGTACGTCTTGAGCAGCTCCGGGTCGACCTCGTCGAGGCTGCCGAGCGGCTTCTTCGTCTTGGGCGCGGAGTAGTACGAGATGCCCTGATAGTCGATCGGACCGTACGTGACGTTCGGCCAGTGCGGCTCCTTCATCGTCGTCCAGCGCCGGTAGGCCTTGAGCCGCCACTCGACCATGAACGGCGGCTCGTCCTTCTTCGCCGCGATCGCGCGCACGACGTCTTCACTCAAGCCCGGCGGCAGCGTGTCCGATTCGATGTCGGTCACGAACCCGTGCTGGTATTCCCGGCTGATCAACGACTCGATCGAGCTACTCATGTCCATGCCCCACGTAGTTGCGTTCCGAGTGCCGGTACGAGTGCCTCCGGCTTCGACCGCCAGAACGGGCAAATCGCCGACCTGGCCGAGTGTCGCAACTCGTTTTCAGTGAATCGCTTGCGAGCTCGCATGCACGAGCTCGGCTGCCGTGTTCCGCCGTGGCGACAGACGGGGGTCGGCGAAGCCAGATAAAATTAGTCGGCTTTGTGGGCGGAAGGCTAGGGTGCCCCGTCCGGATCGGCTAGGATCCGCGAGTCGCCCACCACCACAGGCCGATCAGCACCGCGACCGCGACGACCAGGAGCTGCACGCGGCGAAGGTCCCGGCCCGCCTCGTTGCCCTCGTCCACGACGACCAGGTCCGAGCCCCCGTGGGTCGGCTTCCGAGAGAACTCGTCGTTCGCGGACGAGTGCAGCGGCGCCGGCGAAATCCCCGCACCGACCGACCGGCTGAACCGGAGCCGCACGAAAGCGATCTCGACCGAATCGCCTTCGGTCAGCGTGTGCGGACCCGACATCGGCTTCGCGTTGAGCAGCGTTCCCGTGGCGCCGATCGAATGCAGGACGAACGCGTCGTTCTCCCGCCGGATCTCGGCGTGGAAGCGGGACGCCGACGGGTCGCGGATGACGATCTCGTTCGACGCGTCGCGCCCGATCGACGTCGACCCAACGCCGAGGGCGTGCGCGACCTTGGCGCGATCGTCGATCAGGTAGGCGCTCGCTCGTTCGACGTCT
>Ga0326726_10006061_pt1 | contig 10898 bp, 9 predicted proteins | sample MHFenrmetagenome_2_FD_207603 | JGI IMG/M metagenome (GOLD analysis project Ga0326726, IMG submission 207603) | Lab enriched peat soil microbial communities from Michigan Hollow, Ithaca, NY, United States - MHF15MN | ecosystem: Environmental > Terrestrial > Soil > Wetlands > Peat | place: USA...
AGGGCGACATCCAGCTGACGGCGATAGATGTCCCCCACAAGCTCTTCGTTGGTGCTGAGAGTCGTCAGTTCATAGACGGAATAGAGAAGTGCCGGAAGAAGAATGATCAGCAGGAGGATGAGCAAAATCGTGCGAAGAGGCATGGAACGCGCGGACGGTGCCATGAGTCAATGTACCGATGGAGGGAGAGATTTTCAATGCGTTGTTCCTTTGTTTTTTCCGCTCATCTGCCGTACATTAATTCATTCGTTATCAGAAGGAGCCAGCTATGGGCCTGACGATTCATTCTCCCTCAGAAACAGAATTCGATCTCCTCTCACTCGGTGAATGCATGATCCGGTTGAGTCCTCCGGGACACCAGCGGATCGAGCTCACGCCCGTTTTCGAGGCGTACGCAGGCGGGGGCGAATACAACGTGTCGTACGCGCTGTCGCGCTACGGTCTGCGAACCGGCTGGATTTCCCGGCTCGTGGATAACCCGCTCGGGCATTTCATTCAGAATCACGCCAGGGCGAGCGGGATGGATCTCAGCGAGGTGGTCTGGGTGCCGTACGACGGGTCCGGCCGGGCGGACAGGATCGGGCTGAATTTCACCGAGGTGGGAATGGGCGTCCGCGCGAGCGTCACCCTGTACGATCGGGGGCATTCCGCCATCGCCCACATGAAGCCGGGAGAGGTGGACTGGAAACGCATTTTCACCAGACGGAAGGCGCGCTGGTTTCATACCGGCGGCATATTCACCGCGCTGAGCGACAGTTGCGCGGAAGTCGCCCTCGAGGCGATGAAGGCCGCGCATGAGGCCGGGACGATGGTCAGCTACGACCTCAATTTCAGAAGCAAGCTCTGGTCCAGCAAGAGGGCAATCGAAGTAACGAAGGGTCTGGTCCCCTCTATCGATGTGCTGATCGGGAACGAGGAGGATTTTCAGAAAGTTTTGGGATTCCACGTGGAGGGAGCGGACGAGCAACTGAAGTCGCTCCCGATCGAGGGGTACAGGAAGATGGTCCAGAAGGTGGTTGCGGCGTATCCGAACATTCGCGCGGTGGGGACGACGCTCCGGGAAGTGGTGAGCGGTCTGGTCAACAACTGGTCTGCCATCATGTACTACGATGGGACGTTGTACGCATCACGCCGGTATGAGAAGATGGAGGTGGAGGATCGTGTCGGGGGCGGCGACGGCTTCTGCAGCGGATTCGTGTACGGACTCCTTAACGGCATGGACCCGCAGCAGTGCGTGGAATTGGGCGCCGCGCACGGTGCGCTTCTTCAGACGACTCGCGGGGATACGAGCATGGTGACGATGGAGGAAATCAAGCACGTGATGGGAGGGGGGAGCGCGCGGATAAAGCGATAGAACCTGTTCTGATGCAGATGATTGGGAGATTGAGAATCGAGGAATAATGATCAGGGATCGGTGATCGATTATCGATGATTAAAGACCGCAGGGAGGGACGCAGATTCTGCATCCCTCCCCGTTTTTTTATCTGCGCCGGCCGAAGATTCTGAGCAGAAGAAGAAAGAGGTTAATGAAGTCGAGGTAGAGCGCGAGGGCGCCGGTGATGGCTCCTTTTTGCTCCGTCTCGCCACCCTCAAGGGCGAGAACGCTCATCGCCTTGATTTTCTGCATGTCATACGCCGTGAGTCCGACGAAGATCAGGATCCCGACATAGGTGGTGATCCAGTAGATCATTTCGTTCTGCAGGAAGATGTTGACGACTGATGCAAGGATGAGGCCAATGAGACCCATGGTCATGAATCCTCCGATGCCCGAGAGGTCGCGCCGGGTTACGTAGCCGTAGGCCGCGGTCAGGCCGAACGTCCCAGCAGTAATAAGGAAGGTTGATGCGAGCGACTCCGCGGTATACGCGAGGAACACCGCGGCAAGTGTCACACCGGTAAGGGCCGAGTAACCGCAGAACACCATCGTTGCCGTCATCGCCGACATTGTCTGCACGCGGGTCGTCAGCCAGAGCACAAGCCCGAGCTGTACTCCGATCAGAACGAAAAAGGTCACGTTGCTGGAGAAGACCATCCTGAGGATAGTCTCCGAGCTCACGGTCATGAAGGCGAAAATGCCCGTCAGCGACAATCCTGCCGCCATCCACCCGTAGACCTTGAGAACGAACGCCCGCTGAAGCTCCTCTGCCTGCTCCGCGGGGATCGGGCGGGGTATCATTTCCTGGTCTTCCATACTTTCTCCTGTCTTGTTGTCGGTACCTTGAGGTCTGTCTGGTAACACATCTGCCGGGAGAAAATCACTTTCGTCCCCTCTGCCGGGGCCGGGCGAATCGGAGGACAACCGGCAGGAGAAGGGGGACATACCGTGCAGCCAGGGCATTGACAAAGGACGCCGGGATGACCGAAGCAAAAACGATGGTGATGAGCACGGCCCGCAGCTTGGCTGCCTTCGCTACTGCCGGGTTAAGCGAGCTGTCCGCGATTTCGTTCCCCGGCTTGCCGACGTAGTCCCAGAGCAGGTACAGCATCACTCCCGTAAAACAAACGTTCAGAACGTAAATAATAAGCGGGGCCTTCAAATGCAAGGTCTGCGGCGTGGAGTACTCGCCGAAAATCCCCGTGCTGAATGGCATCAGAACGATGGAAAGAAGGAAGATCAGATTGAGCCAGATGAGTTTGGCACTGTAATCCGACAAATACCCGAACAGGAGATGATGCCTCGTCCAGTACAAGCCAACCAGGAAAAAGCTGACCAGGAATCCCACCAGCTTCGGGATCAACAGGAAGAGCTCATGGAGAAGAACCTGTTCGGTTGCCTCCCCGCCGTGAAGGGAAGGAACCTTTATCTCGATAACGAGGAGTGTGATGGCGATAGCGAACACCGCATCGCTGAAGAGAATAATCCTTTCCAGTTGCAGCGCCCGTCGGTTTGCGTGATGTTTCTCCGTCATAGGTTGAGATGGTAACGGTTATGGCATCCAATTGCAAACCGGCCTTTCCTACGCCCGCCCTTTCTCAACGCATGACGCGAGAACTTCCTCGAACTCCTTCCACCGGAACGCAAAACCCGTCTCGAGAAGCTTCCCGGACGAATAATTCAGATCGAATCCTGGATGCCAGACCCTGAACATGAAACCCTCTCCGAGACGATTGGCCATCCCGAGGGCGGCAGGAGGGAGCGTGTGCAGGAGGGCCGAAATCAGCCCAAGGAGCCGTATCCTCGCATAGGACCGCCCTGCGTTCCCCAGGACCCGAATGTATGCCTGGAATGCCTCCTCATAGGCGATGGGTTCGTTGACGGCAATGTTGAATATCTGTCCGCACGGTATCTCCTTCCGCATCAGGTGAACCGCAGCTCCTGCCACATCTTCCACGTGCACATAACTGAAGCGTCGATGCTGGAAGCCTCCGGCAACGAGGAGTTTCGAGGGTACCGCACCCCTGAAGCTTCTTCCGAAAGGAGTATGTTCGCCCGGCCCGAAGATTGCGACCGGGCGAATGATCGTCGTGTGCAGCCCCGTGTGTGCGGCGATCTCCATCGCTGCCCGTTCTCCCATCAGCTTTGAGTACCCGTACGGTTCAATTGCCCTTGGCCGGACATCTTCGGTGATCATCCCGTTTGCGCGTGCCAGCAGCCCGTACACAGCGGTGCTGCTGCAGTACAGTGCCCTTCGTACCCCGCTCTCCGCGGCGCACTTCCAGACGTTTTTGGTCCCTTCACCATTAATCTGCACCAGCTGCTCCCTTGTTGCGGAGGAATCCACCAGAGCGGCAAAATGGTACACGCCTGCAACTCCTTCCAACGCCTTCATCAGCGATGTCCTGTCGAGGAGGTCGATGGGGACCCCTTCAACGGTATCGGCAGCTCCAGAAAACGCTCCGCCGTGCGGAGAATGGATACCGGCCCTGACGGCAAAGCCATCGTCGCACAGGGTTCGCACGACGTGTTGTCCCACGAAACCCGACGCACCGGTGACCAGGACGATTGGCGTGTTCATGCCGGATCTCTCTTCTGAACGAAAAAACCGCCAAGCGCGGCACAGTCGATATCGGTCGACAGGAAGCAGAGAAGGGCATCTTGCGGCGTGCAGACGATCGGCTCGTTCTTCACATTGAAAGAAGTATTCAGGAGAACGGGAACGCCGGTAAGGCTCCTGAATGCTTCGAGGAGATTGGCGAACCCGGGGTTGGTCTTCCTTGATACGGTCTGAACGCGCGCTGTCCCGTCGACGTGCGTGACTGCGGGAAGTACGCTCCGTTTATCTGCCAGAACAGGGACAGTAAAGAGCATGAACGGAGAAGAGGGGACCCCGGTCATGTCAAAATAGTCGTGCGCGTCTTCCTCGATCACCGCAGGGGCAAACGGTCGAAAGGACTCTCTCCGTTTGACCGTTGCATTGATTCTGTCTTTCATGCCGGCATCTCTGGGATCGGCCAGTATGCTCCGGTTGCCGAGTGCCCTCGGCCCGAATTCCATTCTTCCCTGGAACCACCCGACGACCTTTCCCCTCACAAGGTTCTGTGCCACCGTTGCCGCAATGCTGGCGGGTTTTTCCCAGCGGAGTGTAGCCTTCAGTCCGTCGAGCGTGGCAAGGATCTCGTCGTCGGTATATTCCGGGCCCCAGTACACATGGTCCCAGCGCAAATCCCGGACGTCCGCAAGTCTCCCGGCGCGCGCGGAGGCGTACAGTGCCGCACCCGCGCTGCAGCCTTCATCGCTGGAAGCGGGTTGGACAAAGATGTTCCTGAATAGCCCTGAACGAGCGATGACTCCGTTGAGCGTGCAATTCAGGGCGACCCCTCCGGCCATGCAGAGGTTCGGAATTCCCGTCTCAGCGCGGGCATTGCGGAGGGTGTGAAGGACCGCTCCATGCAATACCTCCTGCAGTGCGGCGGCAACGTCCGCATGCCGTGATTCAATGGGGGCGTGCGGCTCTCGCGCGAGTCCAAGCCGCGTCAGCAACAGCTCCTTGAGGCCCGTCGCTGCAAGCCATGGCGTGGAGTACGCTCCATCGCCATCGAGGTGTACCAGCTCCTGGAATACGTTCCTGAACTTTCCCGGGTCGCCATAGGAGGCGAGCCCCATCACCGTATACTCATCGCCCAGGCTCTTGAATCCCAGGTACACCGTAATAATCAGATACAACGCCCCGAGGGATGTGGGAAGAAACGAGGAACCGAGCTCGGTGATTTCTGAACCCCGACCCGCCGCAAGGAGCGAGCTTTCGAGTTCGCCCGTGCCGTCGATCGTGAGGATCAACGCCTCGTCGAATCCGGAGGGATAATACGCGCTCGCAGCGTGTGCTTCATGGTGGCGCACGGGGAGGAATTGTCGCGGCTGCTCTCCCGTCATCCGGCGAAATTGTTCACGAACGACCTCCGGTGCCAACATGTTCTGGTAGATCTGCCGGTAGGAGCTCTCGACACGGGATGCATCGCCGGTCGAACAGAACGGCCTGAGAAGATCGCATCGTCTTGCTACAATGTCGGGGGTGAAGTCGCAGTAGTGCGCCACGATGTCGACGTCCCGCAGCGAGATCCCGGCGGTCCGGAGGCAGTACGCGATGGCGTTGCGGGGAAGGAGGGTGTTGCCGGCGAGGTTCAGGGAATATTTGACGCGGATGAAGCGTTCCTCGGCCGCGCAGGCGATGACCTTCCCGTCGCACAACAGCGCGGCGGAGGCGTCGTGCCCGAAGTATCCGAGGGGGAACATCGAAAAAGGGACTTCCCCGTCGCGGAAGTCGAAAATGGTGCCAAAATTCTGGTGGGTTTTCGCCAGCGGACTCCGGATTCCTGTACCCGAGCGGGCGTCTCTGGTGAAGCCACTGTACCCGAGCGTGTACATCAGGTCCTCTTCCGCAACGTGCGGAGGGCGACAAAGTACCGTTCGGGCTTCAGGAGAAGGTCGAGTGCAATCAGTTGCTGATTCCGCGAGAGTTTTTGGAATCGTTCACGCAACGGCGGCGAGAGGAGCTTTCCGAGAGTTTCGTCAACGCCGAGGAGGTGTTCTATCGAGAATCCTGATGAGGAGACCAGCCCGAGGAGATCTTCCATGTCGAGAAGTTTCTCCTGGGGGTTCAGAAACTGGTCGGCGATCCAGACCGGGTCCTCAAAGACAGTTCTCTGCATCGCTTCGACCGGCACTGCGCCAAGGAGATCGCTCAACACCGAGCCATTGCCTCCATTGTGAACGAACTCTCTGGCAAATTCCACACGGTCGGCCGGCCCCGCTTTTGACCTGAGGAGCATGGAGAGAAGGCGCACATTCAGGGAGTGTCTGTACCGTCCATGCTTGCCGTAGATCCAGAGATAGAGTTCCCCGTTGCCCGTGAGCGACCGGCGGAGATTCGCGAGCACCTTCTTCATGTCGGCAGTATGGTGCAGGACCCCGAGACAGAGGATGATGTCGAATTGATCCGTCCGGGGAAGGGGTTTGAGCAGATTCCACGTGCGGTACTCGAGGTTGGGGAGTGCACACGGGCCGGCGGATGCCCTCGCCCGGGCCAGGGAGGTTCGTGATTGATCGACTCCGACGAAGTCGACGCTGGCGAAGCGGCGGGCAAGGGAGAGCAAAGTATTGCCTGTGCCGCATCCTGCGTCGAGAACCCGGAGCCGCGCGCCGGCGGTTTCGCGCGAGCGATCGATGCTTTCCGTGAAGTGCCGCATGAAAATCAGTCCGTCCCGGTCAATCGGCCGGATTCCTGGAAACGGAAATTGCTCGTAGAATTTCCTGGTTTTTGCCGTTACGGTGGGGTCAGACATAGAATTCGCTCTTTTTTGAGAACTTTTCGGCGACGACAAAGTACCGCCGCACGACCCGGCGGACATTCTCATCCTGGATCTCCTCCAACGACGCCCGCGAACTTACGACATAGGCCATGAAGAAACCGTCGATCTCCCGCTGGGTGAAGTATCCGGGCAATAACGAGAGCACGCGGTCAATCCGCTCCCTGGTGAAGGCGAATTCGCGTACGGCCTTCTTCTTCAGTGCCGTCAGAGTTGCGAGATCGAACGCGTACGGCCCATCGCCCACATTGACATAATCACGCTGGACGTCATATCCGGGTTTTTGAAAATAGCCGAGCGACTGCGCGATGCGGTAGAGCTCGGTCCCGGGAAAATAGACCACGGTGAAAAAGGTCGCCCCGCAAAGAGACGACGCCTTGGCATAGTCAATGGTCTGGATCACCTCGGCTTCGGTTTCCGTGGGGAAACCGATCATGAAGAACCCCCGCGTTACGATTCCCGCCTTTGTGGTCCAGTCGATCGCTTTGAACATTTTGTCGAGATTCAGGTTCTTCTGGATCAGTTTCTGCAGCCTGGGAGAAGCCGTCTCGACGGCATAGGAAATGAACTTCGTCCCCGCGGCGGCCATCTTTTCTATCAATTCCTCATCGACTCTGTCTCCGCGGATAGCATTGGGGAATGAGAGCGTCACGTTCATGCCGCTCCGGACAATCAGATCGCAGATGGTCTTCGCCCTGTTCATATCGAGGTTGAAAATGTCATCGATGATCTGGAAGTCGGTGAGGCCGTAGGTGTCATAGAGGAACCGCATTTCGGCGAGAACGTTCTCCGGGGATCGGGCTCTGAACGTCTTTCCGAGGATATTGTGGCAGTAGGCGCACCGGTAGGGGCATCCCCGCGTGGTCATGATGTTCCCGTGCGGCCTGGAGATCTTCGAGGTGAATGTCAGGAACTGATTGGAGAACCGTTCGAGATCGATCAGGGAATAGTCGGGGAGGGGAAGGGAATCCAGGTCAGCGATAGCGGGGCGGGGAACAGTACGGAGAACTCTCCCGTTCTTCCGGTGGGCGATACCCGGAAGATCCTCCCACCTCTCCCTTTTCATCAGCCGTGCGACGAGTGTGTTCAGCGTGACTTCGCCTTCGCCGAGGACGACGCAATCGACGTGTCCTGACCCGAGCGCATCGGGTGGGTCGTCGGTGGGATAGGGCCCGCCGGCGAGGAGGAGACAGTGTGGATTCCAATGCTTGACCGTTCGGGCGGCCACATGGAACACATCCTTGCCGATCGAGAGGCTTCGCATGCCGACCAGATCGGGCTGAAATTCTTCCAGCTGTTCGAGAATGATTCTCGTGTCGTGATCGGGCTGGCGGGGTTTGGAGACGAGTGACCAGATCTTCACGTCCGCACTCCTGCCGAATTCTCTCTTCAGCGACGCGGCAAGATACATCAAGCCGAGGGAGTGTTCAGCCGAGGGCCAGACCTCTTCGAGGGACGTGCGGAGAATGTCGATCAGGAGGATCCTCACAAAACCTCCACCCAGCGGGGAATGTCGGGGAGCCAGTCGGGTCGTGCCCGGAAGATGAGCGTGCCCGCATCGCCGGTTTCGCCAGTAGCGGTGAATCCCATCATCTGGTACAGTGCCCGCATCATCCTGTTTTTCCCGGTATCGCGGAATTCAGCCTCCGGGGAGGTATTCCCGCGGCCGAGCGCCGTGTGGACCAGGGAAGCCAGAAACGCTCTCTCGATGCCGCGTCCCATCACCCGGCATGACACGGCCAGATATTTCAGTCTCCAGGAACTTTGCATGGTGTCCATAATGGCCGTTCCGATGATGCCATACCATCCGAATCGATCCCGGAGTTCCCCCACCATCACTGCTGTTCCACCCGGCCTTCCGTGGAAGGCCTCGACCAGTGCGGTCCGGTCCCAGATCAGCCCGGTCGTATTCAATTGATGCGTGCGGGTCATAAGCTCCAGTACCCGGGGGATGTCATCCCCGGTCATCGGTCTGACGGTCAGCTGCATTTTGCAGGAGAGCAAAAAGTCTTCGCGGGTGGCATACTCCCGCTCGGCGAGATCACGCCGGATCTCGGCCCGGTAGAAGTGCCGCCGGTGTTCTGCCTCTCTGGTGATTTCGCCCGGAGAGAACTCCGCCCGGTCGGGAAGTTCCTGCGCCTTTTCGGAGGCAATGGTCAGGACGGAGGGGAGCATGTAGGCGACCTGCTCGCGCTCAAAGGGCTCATCATCGATGAAGGCGATCGCATCGAGCGAGATCTGGAGCTTTTTGGAGATGGTGAGGATATTCTGCGATTTGGCGAACCAGTTGATCTGCGGGACAAGGAAGAACCCGTCAAGCCGGTTTTCCCGGAGGGCGGCCATCGCCAGGTCTTCATCCCCACGGCTCGCGATGGAGTGGAGGATTCCCCGGTGATCCAGCTCGGCGATGGTCTCGACGACTTCCCGTCGGAGCCGGAAGCTCCCTTCCAGGAGAACGCCCTCCCAGAGGGTGTTGTCAAGATCCCAGACCAGACACTTCTTCACGGAGCTCATGACCGATCTGCTGATGAGCACGAATGTAATCTGCAATAGCCGTAATCGAAACGAAATTCTCCGGCAGGAGATCTTCGTCCGGAATACTCAGGCCGAAGTTCTTCTCGATGAAGGCAATGAAGGAAATCAATCCAGCAGAGTCCACGATGCCGGCATCGAACAGGTTCGTTCCGTATGCGAGGTCGACCGTCGTGTTTCTGGAGAGACACTCGTCCCGGATGTAGGCCGCGAGTGTTGCCTCAACGGTTCCGTTGTGGTGTTCCATACTGTTCCAGGTGTGATAAATGTGCCGGTTTTGCGTTTCCCATCCTGCGCGCTGCCCGTCGCCTCTTCAGTTCCACGTATTCTTTTCTGAACGACCAGTTCATCGCAAGAAGAAACATCGTCAGGAGGAGGTCTTTGCTGAGGGAGCGCCGGAGAAGCCGGTGATATCCCGACAGCCGTCCCAGGAGATCGATAAACCCCTCCTCGACTTCATCCGGGGTCATGTTTTTGGGCTGATAGAAGCAGAGGGTGAACGACGAGTTGCAGGCGATGTTGTTTTTCAGGAAATCCTGTTCTTCGTTCATCAGGACCCGCCCTTCGCGTTTCAGGCGTTCGAAGAGCGGGGTGGCGGGTGTGGGCACGAGGATATTTATCATCGGAAGAGCGATGCGGTTCCGGATGATAAACTGACTCAGCTCAGCGGAAGTTTCATGCGTGTCGCTGTCCATGCCATAGATGAAGAAGGAGGCGATTCTGATTCCCGCCCTGTGGATGGTATCGATCTTGTGCCGGTACGAGTCGACGCAGTACCGTTTGTTCATGCCGTCCAGGTTCGACTGCGTAATGGATTCCATGCCGATGAAGAGTATTCTGCAGCCGGCCTTCTTCAGGAGTGCCAGAGTCTCCGGGTCGTCCCCGATATCGACCGTGCACTGGGCGCCCCAGACAAAGTCGTAGTTCCGGCTGATCATCATCTTGCAGAGACGCTGGAGGTAGAGGCGATTATTATAGATGTTCGTGTCGACGAACGCGATTCTTCTCGTTGAGCGGTGCAGTTCGTCGAGCTCGTCGATGACGTGGAAGAGATGCCGCAAATCGTACTTTCCCTTGTACGTGGACGCGATGCAGCAATAGCCGCAGGAATTGCGGCAGTCCACGCTCGTGAATACCGGCATGAAGAAGGTTCTCCCCGGGTCCACGATGGAATAGTCGACTCTATAATTGAGGTCAACGCCGCAGTGGTATTCTTTCTTCAGGGAGTGGGATTCGGCATCCTTCAGAATTCCGGCCATATCCATAATACCGGGGTTGCCGTGGATAACGGCGTCGCAATGCGGCGCGACAAATGCGGTGCTGATATGCGGCTGGAAGCCGCCGAAGAGAACGATCTTTCCCCGTTTTCTGAATTCGTCGGCGATTTCGATTCCGCGGAAGATCTCATATCCCATCGAGGAGATGCCAATGACGGAGGCGTCAGAGTCGAAATCAAGATCGTCGAAGTATTCGAAACAGAACTCCTTTTTCCAGTCGGGCGGTATTGTGGCGCTCAACGCTGGCAGCGCAAGGGACATCGCGTAGAGCCTTTTCCCCTTGAGGAGGATGCCATTGTTGTTCCGGTACGTCGGTTGAATCAAGTAAATCGACTTTTTCATGGG
>Ga0326726_10006062_pt1 | contig 10897 bp, 7 predicted proteins | sample MHFenrmetagenome_2_FD_207603 | JGI IMG/M metagenome (GOLD analysis project Ga0326726, IMG submission 207603) | Lab enriched peat soil microbial communities from Michigan Hollow, Ithaca, NY, United States - MHF15MN | ecosystem: Environmental > Terrestrial > Soil > Wetlands > Peat | place: USA...
CTCAACCCTTTGCTGATCAATATCACCGGCAATAATGAACTTTGCCAGGGATGGAGAAAAATTCTTGTTATAGAAATCCTTCAGATCATTTGTGTTGATTGTACTTACAGATTCTTCAGTTCCGACTGCCTCAACCGACAGAATATTGTTTTCGCCAAAGATCAGCTTATAAAGTTCGTTTGATGCCAGATAACTCGGATTTGCCTTGTTCCTTTTCAGATTATTAATGACCCTGCTTTTTGCTAGATTGAATTGTTCTTCATCCCAGCGAGGTTCAAAGAGCATTTCTTCAACAAGTCCGATAGTCTGTTCAAAATTGCGGGCCAGGGTTCTCACACTCACCGTAATATTCTCACTGCCTCCATAAAATGAAATGCTTGCACCGAGGAGCTTTATGGCATCTTCAAGTTCTTCGGGAGTCTTGTTCTTTGTCCCTTCATTCATTGATGATGCCGTCAGGCTTGCCACACCAGCCTTATCCATTGCATCGAGAAGGTGACCTCCCGAAATAATAATTGAGTATTGAACTAATGGAAGTTCACTCTGTTTAATGCCGTATAATTTCATGCCATTACTCAGGGAACTGGTCCATACTGTCGGGATCGTTACCTCAGGATCAGGACCTACCGGCGGCTGAACTGAACGATCGAATGATGTTGGAGTTTTAGCATAAGGTTCTTCTGCCGATGCTGTCTCTTTCACTTCGGCAGCTTTGGTAACGTCTTCTTCGACAATTCCGGCATTCAGTGAATTTTCTGCAACCAGGGTTATTTCTCCTTTGGGAACAAAACTTGTTTCAACATAATTTTTACCCTTTATATATTTCTGATAGACATTTTTTACATCGGCTGACGTTACTGCCTTAGCATCAGCAAAATCTTTTGCATAATATCCCGGATCTTCCTTGAACATCTGGTACTCACCAAGGGTGAAAGCCTTGCTGAGGATACTGCTGAACTGACCATAAAAATTGGTTTCATTGCGTGCTTTGATCCTTGCAAGATCATCTTCCGTAAAGCCCTCTTTCTCAAACATGTCAAATGCTTCAAAAATTGCTTTTTTGACATCTGTAAGATTCACACCAGGATTGGCAGTCACTGTTATTTCAAAGGATCCGGCAAGCTCCTGTGAACCGTTTCTTGCACTAACCGATGATGTAAGCTTCTTATCCTTTACCAGTACTTTATAAAGAGGGGTCTTTTTCCCGTTTGAGAGCAAATCCCCAAGGCAGTCGAGAGCATAAGAATCTTTGGAGAATTGTTCGACTGTTGGAAAAACAAGTGTAAGCCTGGGAGCTTTTGCAAAATTATCCTCGTGGTAGAGTTGAATTGTTTTATCAAGAGTTGCCGGCATCGGACCTCTTTTTTCAATTGCTTCACCTTGCGGTATCTCCCCAAAATATTTCTCAATTAGAGGTTTTATCTCATCCTTGTTAATATCACCGGCAATTACAAGGGTTGCATTATTGGGTGAATAGAATTTCCTGTGAAAAGCCTTTACATCTGCAATGGTTGCATTCTGCAGATCCTGCATCTCTCCGATCACATCCCAATTGTAGGGATGTCCTTTCGGGTACAGGTTTTTAAGTATAAGGTAATTGCTGAAACCATATGCTGCATTGTCGACACTCTGACGTTTTTCATTCTGAACCACATTCTGTTGGTTTGCAAAGGCTGATTGTGTTACCGTGTTCTCAAGGTAACCCATCCTGTCTGATTCGAGCCAAAGGGCCATTTCAAGAGCATTTTTGGGTATGACTTCATAATACATCGTGGCATCCTGGCCGGTACCTCCGTTGAGTTCTCCTCCGGCACCCTGTATAAGCTTGAAAAGCTGATCTTCACCGACATTCTCGGATTTCTGGAACATCATGTGTTCGAATAGATGTGCAAATCCGGTTTTCCCGGGGATTTCACGGCTTGATCCAACGTGAAAGACAACAGCTACGGCTGCAATGGGATCGGATTTGTCTTCGTGAAGGATGACTGTCAATCCGTTTGGCAAAGTGTATTTTTCAAACTGAACCGATATTCCCGGCTCAGCTTTTTTTGCGGTGCAGGAAAACAGAATTCCGGCAGCCAGCATTAGAAAAAAGTAAAAAGTTCTTTTCATGGATGAGATAATTAAGATTAATAAATGTGTTATTTGGGGATCGAATATAATAAAAACCTGCGATTAAAACGAAAAAGGCTGTAAAAACAGCCTTTTCCTCAGAGCGGGAGACGGGACTCGAACCCGCGACCCCGACCTTGGCAAGGTCGTGCTCTACCAACTGAGCTACTCCCGCAAATTCACGGGCAAAAATATAATTTTTTTTTGAACTACAATATTTATGATGGTGAATTTCGAATTCGGAATGTAAACCAAATCCGCAATCCAAAATCTATTTCACCGCACCCCATTCTGCAAGAGTGCTGTTCTGAAAATAGAGCCAGGTCTTGCCATAAATCCACTCTTCCTTAACAATATTGCCGCTTATCACTCTGTTTATCTTTTTCGGAGAGCCCCAGCTATCCTTTACAAGCTGTGAATGCATTCCCTTCCAAATCTTCCCTTCAAATAACTTTATGGCAAGCGATGTTCCGTATTTATTTTCAAGGTATTCATACCTGCTTATAGCCTGTCTCTGCACCGGTCTTGTTTCCTTGTCCTGACTTTGTTCCTGAGCGGATGACTGAGGCGCAACTGGTTTTTCCAAAGCTTTTGTTTTGCTTATTTCGGCATGACGTGCATAAATATAACCTTCATTGCCTTCAAAAATGACATGAAGGAAAGTATCATAAGAACCCGGGAGCACATCTACAACCGAGTCTTGCGGTATAACCATTATAACAGAAGTCAGGTCATCCTTATCCTTGAAAAGGCGGCTGGCCGATTTTAAAGTGGCTGTCGTAACAGTGGCCTGGACAGCAGGCTGACTCTTCTCAAGATCCTGAAGGACATCTGTTTTTGCAACCTGGGAATTTACTGTGAAAAACATAAAGAATATTATGCCGGAAAATATAATTCTTTTCATTTGATTGCTTTTTTAGATTCTATTCAAAAATTATACCATTAATTTACCTCTCCCCAAACCCATCCCCCTATATTTTTCGGATCAGCATTACACCGTCTCTTATCGGCAGAATTATATTTTCAATATTCTTTTGCCTGTTGATCATTTCATTGAATTCTATTATCCCTTTTGTCTGCGGATCCTTTATGTCTTTCTCAAACACCTTTCCTCCCCACAGCACATTGTCAGCAATAATAAATCCTCCCGGCCGGACTTTATCTATGATCAGCCTGAAGTATTCGGTGTATTCCCGCTTATCACCGTCAATGTAAACCAGATCAGGCACTTCATTAATGATTCCGATCATATCCTGCAACCGGTTGTGAACATTAACAATTTTTAAAGCGACTCCGGTTTTTTCGAAATATGTCTGAGTGAATTCCGAAAGCTCGTCATTCGGTTCAACGGTTATCAGTATTCCATTCGGTTTGAGGCCCTTTGCAAGGCATATCGTTGAGTATCCTGTGAAAGTACCTATTTCCAGAATGCAGTACGGACTGATCATTCTGGATATCATTTCAAGGAATTTCCCCTGCAGATGTCCGCAGACCATATTTGGATTTACAAACCGCAGATGGGTCTGCCTGAAGAGGTCTTCAAGCACCGGATCTTCAGGGGTCGAATGATCAAGAATGTATTTCTCAAGTTTGCGATCCATAATTATTTATAAATCAGCGTAGATAATTCTTCTGGATTAAATATTTCATTCGCTGCGGCCAGTAATTCAGATGATGTAATTTTATCAATCTTAATGCAGGTCTCCTCCAGGCTTTCTATCCTGTCAAAGACAAGAAGGCTTTTCCCCTGGCTCAACATCAGGTTTTCATGGTTCTCATAACCTCTTGCAAGATAGCCTTTTATCTGATTTTTTGCCTTGCTAAGCTGTATAGTTCCCAGTTTTATTGTCCTTAGCTTGGCTAATTCGGACAAGGTGACCCTGATGCTTCTTTCAAGATGCTGGTTGTCTGTCCCGAAATATATGGTGAATGCTCCCGTATCACAATATGGATTATAGGCTGATTCTACATTGTAGGCAAGACCGTTCTTTTCCCTGAGAGACATGTTAAGCCTTGAGTTCATCCCCTGTCCTCCCAGAATGTTATTCAGCAGGAACATCCCCAGTCGTTTTTCATCCTTCAGATCATATGCTATGTTGCCGATAATGCAATGATTCTGAAAGGTATCCATCTTCTTTTCGACAGTGGAAGATTTATACTTCCATGGCGCAGTTTCTCTTTTATGCCGTCTGTTCTTTGGTACTGCCTCAAAGTACTTCCTGAAAAGGCTAAGGACCTTATCATCAGGAATATTCCCGACCGAACAAAAAACCATCTGATCAGTATTGTAATTTCTGGAAATAAAATCTGAGAGTTTTTTCTGTGTGAAAGAGTTCACAGTTGAAATAGTCCCAAGAATATTATGACCTATTGGCTGGTCAGCAAAGATCTGTTCCTCGAAATCGTCAAATATAAGTTCAGCCGGATTATCGAGGTATGAGTTGATCTCTTCAATTACAACATCCTTTTCTTTTTCAATCTCTTTTTCAGGAAGCACAGAGTTGAATGCAATGTCATAAATTATTTCGACGGCTCTTTCATAATCTTCCTTTATAAAGGAAGCATGCACTGCAGTATCTTCCTTTGTTGTATAGGCATTGAGCTCGCCTCCGACATCTTCAAGGCGGCTCAGGATATAGTAGGCTTTTCTTTTTCTTGTGCCTTTGAAAAGCATATGTTCAATAAAATGTGCAATACCATGTTCCGGAACAAATTCATCGCGTGAACCGGTATTGATAACCAGTCCGCAATGAGCAACAATTCCCGGGAGCCTGTAATGTATGAGTCTGATTCCGTTGTTGAGGGTGTCAAAGAGGAGCTCCATTATTTAATTTTAGTAAGGATGCAAATGTACCATAACGGCAAAACGATTCCAAATCGAAATTTCTTATACAAAGTTTTGCTTTAACGGTTTTGAGATATATATTTGCAGTCCGAAAAGAAGGTGCCATAGCTCAGTCGGTAGAGCAACGGACTGAAAATCCGTGTGTCCCCGGTTCGATTCCTGGTGGCACCACATACAAAAAGAGTGAAAGCGAGAGCGAGAGCGAACGGGTTCACTCTTTTTTCTCAAAACTCACACTCACACCTTACTTTCTCAATTCAGCGAAAGCAAACACACTCGCTCTTTTTATTTTTTTTGAATCGATTTTAAAATATTAACTTGTAGTAATAATTTTTACAGGTGCCGGCAAGAATAAAAATTATAAGGAAGTGCATTTTGCTAAGTTGCTTTTTAAGCACTGCAGCTATTCAGGGTCAGATACTTAAAGATTCTGCATCCATTAACCTCCTTAAAAGGGGTGTCGATAGTATTTACGACTTCCGGTTTGAGGAAGCCCGGAATATTGGTGAAAGTTTGAGCAATATCTACCCTCAGCATCCGGTAATAAACCTGTATAACGGGATGATGACATATTGGGAAAACTATCCTCTGATCCCAGACTCTCCGGCATCTGTTTCCTATGAGAACTACATGACCACATGTATTAAACAATGTGAAAAAGCGCAAAATCCGGGCGATTATGCTGAATATTTGCTGGCCAACCTGGGTGCGAGAGGAATGCTGTTGATGTATTATGCTGATAATAACCTCACTGACAAAGTGAATCCTCTCATAATAAGTACATACAGGCATGTACGGGAATCCTTTGATTATACTTTTGTTTATTCCGATTTTTATTTTTTTACGGGACTTTACAATTATTATCGTGAAGCTTACCCCGAAGCACATCCGATCTATAAAATGCTGGCATTTCTTTTTCCAAAGGGAGACAGGGAAAAGGGCCTAAAGGAAATGCAAAATGCCGGAGCAAATTCCATTATGCTTAAAGCTGAGGCATACTCTTTCCTTTCATACATTTCTATGAGTTTCGAAAATAATTATCTGCAGTCACTTGCTTACACCAGGGCTCTTCATGAGCTTTATCCGGCCAACTTACCGTATCTTGCAGGGTATATAAAAAACCTGCTGCTGATAAAGAAATATGATGAAACTGAAAGTATTATCTCTTCATTAAATGGTGAAACCGGCAATTCCTATTTTCAGGCACAACTTGCGGTTTTCAATGGGATCATTCAGGAGAAGAAATACCACAATAGTATTCAGGCCAGGAGGTATTATAATAAAGGGATCAGTGAGCTGGCAGATTTTGGCTATTATGGTAACGATTATTCTTCCTACGCTTATTTCGGTCTGAGTCGCATAAGCGGCATGAGCAACGACAAGCAGAGTAAGAAAACATACCGTAAAATGGCATTGGAGATGACAAGTTACAAGAAGGTTAACTTTGATGATTAACCATTATTGAATCGGTCGCTAATCCAGCCTTAATCCTTTTTTCCCCCGTTCTCAAGAACGTAAGGGGTAATCTGGTAAACACAATAGTTCAGCCAGTTTGAGAATAAGAGACTTGCATGGCTCCTCCATTTGACCATCGGCATCTGTTCCGGATCGTCATTCCGGAAATAATTCCTGGGGATATTGATATCAAGACCTTTGGCCACATCGCGGTCGTATTCCGATTTTAAAGTATTGGGATCATATTCTGAATGGCCCGTGACAAAAACTCTTTTCAGGTCTCTCGAAGCCACAAGGTAAATTCCTGCCTCCTCTGAATCGGCAAGGATTTCAAGATCCTCTACCTTCTCAATGTCTTCCTTTCTTACTTCAGTGTATCTTGAGTGGGGTGCAAGGAACACATCATCAAAGCCCCTTGTTAAAGGATTGGTCATGTTATAGATCCTATGCCCGAAGACCCCGAACATCTTTTCTTTCATCATGTACTTGGGAATTCCGTAATGGTGATACAGTCCTGCCTGTGATGCCCAGCAAATATACATAGTTGATGTCACATGCCGATCGGCCCAATTCATTATGCGCACCATCTCATCCCAGTAGTCAACCTGCTCAAATTCAAGATGTTCAATAGGAGCACCGGTAATTATCAGGCCATCATATTTATGACTGGAAATATCATCAAAAGTCTTATAGAATGAATCAAGATGCTCTTTAGGTGTGTTCTTTGACAGATGCATCTTTGTATATATCAATGTAATTTCAACCTGCAGGGGAGTGTTGGAAAGAAGCCTTAATATCTGTGTTTCAGTGGTGATTTTAACAGGCATAAGGTTAAATATCAGTATTTGTAAAGGCCTTATATCCTGATGAACAGCCCTTGTTTCCTTCATCACGAAAATATTCTCGTTTTCAAGGATTTTCACAGCCGGCAGATTATCCGAAATATTAAGTGGCATAATTTTAAAAGGTTTTTTTCAGTTTACAATGTCGTCCGGTTTTTTCTTTTTACGTTTGAAAGATACTATTTACGGAATAATTTTTGATGATTTTGTCTGGGAAACATCATTTATCTTCGAATCTGGTCATTTTTTACATATCGTTTGTCAAAACATCTGAATTCTGGTCATTAAGCTCTGGTCATGGTCTAACTTGTTTGTATCCAGCGTTTTGATTTACCGAATGGCGGCTGAAATTCAATATCAGCCATTTTCCTGATAAATATGGAACCAATTTTGACGAACTGCTTCAATTCTTTTATCAGGTGTTCAAACATGTAACCGATCATCAGTATTTAATTGATAAGGCTCGGTATATTTAGTCGCATTTCCCAGCTAATTGGGACATAGCGTATTGACGGCTATCTATTTGAAATCTATATTTACATTATAGGAAACAGACAAAAAAACAAATATAAAACTATGAAAACATTTTACCGTATATCATCTAAGGAACTGGGCACTGTCCTGCTAAAAAGGAGAAAGATCGCCAAGGCTTTGCGCTGGTGGTTACGTGAGAATGGTTTTATATACAAGTACATGTTTTTTGTCAATTAGGTCAGGTAAAAAAGGTTTAGGTTTGTTAATCATTGCCGGATGTGAAATCCGGAGTTTGAAAAAGGGGAGGATCCGGGGTAAATCCTTCTCTTTTTTTTTAATAAAGATTTTGTTAGATTTGCTCCAGTAATTAATAAGAAATAAAAGTAACTTATATGAAAAAAGCTATTCTGACATTAACATTAGTGATATTCATTTCTGCCTATGCATCTGCACAGGACTATAACACAGGTGTTGGAATAAGGCTGGGATTTACACAGGGCCTTACGATAAAACACTTTATAAGCCAGAGATCTGCCCTTGAAGGTTTGCTTTCGACCAGATGGCGGGGATTCGAAATTACAGGATTATATGAGGTACACAACAATGCATTCGACGTTGAAAGACTTAACTGGTATTTCGGCGGCGGTGCACACATGGGATTCTGGAATGGTGATAACACCTATGGTCGTTGGGGCGATCAAGGTGTAAACTATACTGTAATAGGAATTGACGGAATTTTAGGGATCGAATATAATTTCAAGGAAGTTCCAATCAATATTGGCCTTGACTGGAAACCTGAATTTAACCTGTCAGGCTATACTGGATTCTGGGGTGACGGCGGAGCTTTATCAATCAGATATATTTTCTAGAAGCCGTTAAGCTTCATTGTTACCGTAGGGATCAGTAACAGGAATCCCAGGATTATCATTATCAGGAGTATAGGCATAACCCACTTAAGCCATTTAACGTAAGGGATTCTTGCCATTCCCAGAACACCAATTAGAACACCCGAAGTCGGAGCGATCATATCTGTAAAGCCGGCTCCGAACTGAAATGCCATTATAGTGGCCTGTCTTGTTAAACCAACTATATCAGAGAACTCGGCCATTATAGGTATTGTCAGGGCTGCTTTTGCGGAGCCTGAAGTAATTATAAGGTTGAGGACTGACTGAAATCCGTACATAATTGATATTGCCGACAATTGCCCCGAACCCTTCAGGGCTCCCGACAATGAGTTTAGTACTGTGTCGATGATCTGCCCATCAGTGAGTATGGCAATAATACCTCCGGCAAACCCAACTACAAGAGAAGCAGAAACAATATCCTTTACCCCATCTACAAACAATTTTGTGGTTTCACCCGGCTTTTTGCCTGCAGCAAACCCTGTAACCAATCCCATTGCCAGGAAAAGTGCAGCGATTTCCATAATATACCATTTGTACCCCAGGACTCCTATTACCAGGTAGATCATTGTAAAGGCAAGTATATTCAGAACAAAAAAGTGGATCGATTTTTTTAACGTGATATAGCTGAATAAAAAATACAATCCTGCACAGACTGGCAAAAGAGGGGCAGAAACTTTGGATAATCCGAAAGTGAGGTGGGTAATCGGATATTTCACAGCGAAAATAATAAGAACAATGCCTGTAAGAAGGGCGACGATCCATGCTGAAAGAGGAGTATGATATTTGATCTCTTCAATGTGGGAATTACCCTTTTGTCTCCAGTATTCATCTGCTTCATACATAATGCTTTTACGGGGATTCTTCCTGATTTTTGCAGCATACCAGAGCACAAACATAATACCTGCAAATGTTATTAAAACCCAGCAAAAAGTGCGGTATTCAATACCTGTGAATAAAGGTACGCTTGCAAGTCCCTGGGCAATCCCGACAGTGAAAGGATTAAGAATTGCTCCGGCAAAACCTATGTGTGCCGCAAAGTAACAAAGTGCGATGCCAACGAATGAATCGTAACCCATTGATATAGAAAGCGGTACAAAAATAACAGCAAAGGCAATAGTCTCTTCGGCCATACCAAATATGGCGCCAAAAAGACTGAACAGCAACATTATAAGTGAAATAATTATATTATTCACACCCAGCAGTTTAACCAGCCGGAACCGCTCCATTCGCCGGGTAAAGCCCAGGAAGGAATATATACCCACATCAATCGCTTTTGTGTCATTCATTATCCAGAATGCTCCCCCGATCATCAGGATAAATACAATAATGTGCGACATATTAATGAATCCCTTATAAAAGGCTGAAAAGATCTGCCAGGTCTGCGGCTGGCTTTCAACATAGTGGAAGGAGCCGTTCACTATGACACTCCGTTCAACCCCGTTAACCTCAACCATCTTCCGGTCAAACTTTCCTCCCGGGATAATCCATGTCAGGATCGCAGCAACTATTATTATGCTGAATACGATAACGAGGTTATGTGGGATTGTGAACTTCAGGTGCATATTTTTTTATTTAAATAAAGGGAGTATTTAGCAACGGTTTCTAATGGATTTAACCTTTGAGTTACTTAGTGTTTTACTTTGTGATCCATTGTGGTTAAATGATTTATATTCTACCACAAAGTTGCACCAAGGTATCACCAAGGTCCACAAAGGACTTTTCAAATAGCCTCTGGGAGGTAAAAATAATCAAAAAATGATAAGTGCTTCTTTTGGTACAGCAGAATGGCTAATTTTACCTTTTGAGTTTAACTTTAACAGATAGTTTTATGATTCTTATCAGGAATGCCGCTGTTTATTCTCCGGATTTTTCCGGGAAAAGGGATATTTTAATCGGGTGTGATAAAATCCTGGAAATATCGGGAAAGATCAGGATACCCTCCGGATCGGATGTCGAAGTGTTTGATGCAGATGGATTGACTATTGTCCCCGGTCTTGTCGACAATCATGTTCATATTGCAGGTGCTGGAGGAGAAGGCGGACCAGCAACCCGGACTCCTGAATTGAGGCTTTCCGGAATGTTTGATGGCGGAGTCACCACTGTAGTTGGTTGTCTTGGAACAGACGGATTCACCCGGACAGTCGAATCAGTTTTGATGAAAGCAAAATCTATAAAGCATCAGGGAGCTTCAGCCTGGATATGGACCGGCGCTTACCAGGTTCCCTCTCCGACTATTACCGGTGATATCGGGAAAGATCTTGCAC
>Ga0326726_10006063_pt1 | contig 10897 bp, 8 predicted proteins | sample MHFenrmetagenome_2_FD_207603 | JGI IMG/M metagenome (GOLD analysis project Ga0326726, IMG submission 207603) | Lab enriched peat soil microbial communities from Michigan Hollow, Ithaca, NY, United States - MHF15MN | ecosystem: Environmental > Terrestrial > Soil > Wetlands > Peat | place: USA...
TCCACCACCGCCCCGGTCTGCTTCCGCACGGCTCGCAAAATGTCAGCCAGCGTCGAGTTCTCGGCCACAATCGTAAGCTGTCCCTGGCTGTAATGGACTTGGGGTGGAACTGACGGCATCTGCTCCGGCGTGGGAGGCGGCGGGGGCGGCGCCGGTGGAGGCGGAGGCTCGGGGACGACCTTCTTCGCCGCTTTGGCCGCACGCTTATGCGTCGGTTGTTGCTGCGCCGCAGAAGTCGCGTTCAACACTAACAACGAAAGTAGGATCGACGCCAGAACCAACCAGACTCTCGCGTGCGGGACTGACTTGAAGAGAACCACGGTACCTGCTTCACGGCCTTACACCAGGTTGGATGCCGGCTGGGGCCCAAGTGAAATTGTAGCATCGTAAGCCGCGTGGCGCGGGTGCCCGGCGCGCCCGGGAGAGTCGAGCTCAAGGTCAAAAGCCGCGGGCGGGGCGCCCGCGCCGCACAGGTGCGCGATTTGCGGTTCCCGGCTGGCGATATTATCGTTGTCCGCGCCCAAGGAGGTACACATGCTTCAAATCAGGACACAGCTGCATGCCTTAATCCTTCCATCATTGATGGCGATTGCCACCGTTCTGATGCTTGCCATAAGCACCCGATTTTCGTCCGCTCAATCCGGCGCTGGAGCCAACCATCCCGCCCCTTTCTCTCATGCCCTGCCCCAACTGGATGGCAGTCACCTGCGCGCGACTGTCGTCGAAGTGAACTACGAGCCCGGGGAAGCAGACAAGCCGCACAGCCATCCCTGCACCGTAATCGGATACGTCGCCCAGGGGGCAATCCGGTTTCAAGTGAAAGGCGGCGCGCCCGAGGTCATATACAGAGCAGGGGAAAGCTTCTACGAGGCGCCCAACGGGGTCCACGAGGTATCGGCCAATGCGAGCGACAAGGAACCGGCCAAGCTGATCGCCTTTTTCATCTGCGACCACGAAACGCCGCTGACCGTGCCTCCGGTGGATGACCACGCCGGACACCAGGCAGAGTAGCTTCCCCGTCAGCAGCGCCACCGTCCCGGCGGCTGTCGTGGGGGCGTCCCCCCTGCAGGCGCCGAGGACGAGACGCCCTCGGGACAGCCGGCAAAGCCCGCCCTGAGCGAAGTCGAAGGGATGCCGGCGAACAAGATCCAATCCTGAGGCCTCGAATCACGAGTGCAATTCACGGGAAGGGCACGGCTTCAGCCGTGCCGACCGAAGCGTGAGCAAGATCGGGCTTCAGCCCCTCGGGTTCACTCGAACAGCCAGCCTCAGGCACTAAAGCGCGGACCATGCTTTATGCTTATTTGCACGGGTGAACTCGTACCCTTCCCAAATCATCTCATTGAACAAAGCAACTTGGTTTGAATCTTCCGCTTACTGCCGCGGCGCGTAGTAGCCCTTGCGCGCCCGCACCTGGAGGTCTTTCTTCAGCGCGGTAATTTCAATCGAGCGGTAGCGGCCGTCGGCGTCAAAATCAGCCGGTTTGTAGGAAACCACGTACTGACTCCGCAGTTCATCTTCAATGGCGGCAAACGAATTCTTGATGTCCTTCATCTTGAAGGGGAAGAAGGCGCGGCCTCCGGTGGCATCGGCGATCTGCTGCATGGCCTTGTCGCCGCGCAGGATCAGCCCGCTGTCGTCGGTAGAAATCGCGTAAATGATCACTTCGGCGCGTTGCGCCATCTCGAGGGCCATCGCCTTGGTGACCTCGCTCTGGTTATCTTCGCCATCGCTTACGACGATGATGGCGCGTCGCACCGGATGGTCGCTCCGCTCCTTGCTCAGTTTTTCGCGGCAGGCCCGGTAGATGGCGTCATACATCGCTGTTCCGCCACCATTGCGCAGGCTTCTGACTCCGGTTTCGAGCAGTTGAACGTTGTCAGTGAACTCCTGCGTGACCTGGCTGTGACTGCTGAAGCCCATGACAAAAGCCTTGTCGAAATTCGCCCGCAGAGTGTGCTGCAGGAAGCTGACCGCGGCTTCCTGCTCAAAATCAAAGCGGCTGTGCACCGATCCGCTGGTATCCACCAGCAGGCCTAACTCGAGCGGCAGATCGGTCTCGCGACGGAAGTTTACGATCGCCTGGGGCGGCTTGTGATCGTCCAGGATGGAGAAATCGCCCTGGTTCAGGTTACGTACAAACTTGCCGTGATGATCAGTGGCAATGAACAGGACGTTGACCTCGCTAACCCGCTTCTTGATGGTAAGAATGGAATCCGAAGGATCTGATCCCGTGGTCGGGGAGGCCTCAGGCAAGGCCAGGCTGGAGGCGGCCACGTACGGCGACTGGGCCAGCGCCGGCAAACCAGCCGTGAGCACAACGGCTGCCAGCAGCCCGCGGCACCAGTTCGTGTAGTTCATTCCCTGCCCATCCAAAATTTTCACGCCACACCACCACTAACGGCTTCCCCTTTCAATTAGATGCACGTAGGGGGCCGAAAGCCGCTGCGGCTAGTACTGTCAGAACTCTAGGGGACGGCCGGGCTAAAGCCAAGTTACAAAAGGAGCACGCGCTAGGTCATGGGTTCGTGTGGCGCGGGCGCCCCCGCCCGCGACTTTTGAAGTTGATCCAGAGACTTGGCGGTCGAGAGCGCCCGCACGACATCAGCCCGCGTGGCTTCCCCAAGTAAAATAGAACCGCATGAAGCCTAGATCCGCCAATCTGACCCGCTGCGCCTGGCCCAGCAACCCGCTTTCTGTCCGTTATCACGACGAAGAATGGGGTCTGCCCCAGCACGATGATCACGTGCTCTTTGAGTTCCTGATTCTCGAAGGCGCCCAGGCCGGCCTGAGTTGGGACACTGTTTTGCAGAAACGGGAGAACTATCGCGCCGCCTTCGACGGCTTCAACCCCCAGCGCATCGCCCGATACGATCGCCGCAGGCAGGAGAGCCTGCTGCGCAATCCAGGCATCATTCGCAACCGCCTTAAGATCGCATCCGCGGTAAGGAATGCCAAGGCTTTTCTCGCCGTCCAGAAGGAGTTTGGTTCCTTCGACACCTACATCTGGCAGTTTGTGGAAGGAAGACCTCGGGTGAACGCCTGGCGTTCGGGCCAGCGCGTTCCAACACGAACCCTGGAATCCGACGCCATGAGCAAAGACCTCAAGAAGCGGGGCTTCAACTTCGTGGGTTCAACCATCTGCTACGCCTTCATGCAAGCCGTCGGCTTGGTAAACGACCACAGCGTCGAGTGCTTCCGCTACGCCCAGATCAGCCCACCCGGACGCCGGCGCGCCTGATCTCCCCTGCTTTCGATCCTGGCAACGATAAGCGCGTAGGCCCGGACCCCGCGTCCGGGCAGGCGAGCGAAGCTTGCCAGGGTTTCACCGGGGACCAGCCAAGAACAGCCGGGTTTTGCCCGGCCGGGCGGGTGAGGGCACCCGCCGCTACGTGATTTGGGGCATGTCCAGGATTTCTATTTACTTGACATAGTCAACTATATAATTGACGATGTCATATTATTATTGAAGGGGACACACACACCGCCGTGGCCACTGCCAGCACCGGAATCGAGCCCACCATCCAAGCGGTTCGCGCCTTCAACCGTTTCTATACCCGGCAGATCGGCGTGCTGCGCGAAGGGTTGCTCAAGAGCCCGTTCTCCCTCGCCGAAGTGCGCGTGCTCTACGAGATCGCCCACCGCCAGAAGCCCTCCGCCACTGAACTCTGTGAGGAATTGGGGCTCGATCCGGGTTATCTCAGCCGCATCCTGCGCGGACTGGAAAAGCGCGGCCTGGTGACCAAGTCACCGTCCCAAGAGGATGGCCGCCAGAGCCTGCTGGGATTGACCTCCCGCGGCCGCCAAACTTTCGCCACCCTGGACGAGCGCCAGAACCAGGAAGTCTCCGCTTTGCTGCACGCCCTCTCGCCCGCGCAGCAGGCGCAACTGGCCGACGCCATGCGCTCTATCGAAAGCGTGCTTAATCCCGGCCCTGAACCCAGGGCCCCTTATGTTTTGCGCTCCCACCAGGCTGGGGACATGGGTTGGGTGGTCCATCGCCACGGCGTGCTCTACGCGCAGGAGTACGGATTCGATGAGCGCTTCGAAGCTTTGGTGGCGGAGATCGCAGCCAAGTTTATTCAGCACTTCGATCCCAGGCGGGAGCACTGCTGGATTGCCGAAAAAGACGGCGAGATCGTGGGCTCGGTGTTTCTCGTGAAAAAATCAAAGACCGTAGCCAAGTTGCGCCTGTTGCTGGTGGAACCGTCGGCCCGAGGACTGGGCATCGGCAAGCGCCTGGTCGGCGAATGCGTGCGCTTCGCCCGCCAGACGGGCTACCGGAAAATAGTTCTGTGGACGCAAAGCGAACTCCCCGCCGCCCGCCACATCTACCAGGAAGCCGGCTTCCGGTTGACTCAGGAAAAGCCGCACCGCGACTGGGGTCGCGACGATCTGGTGTCGGAAATCTGGGAGCTCACGCTGTAACGACCGTCCCGCGCGGAATTTTCATATTGACTCGCATCCGTCCTGAGAGGACAATCCCTTCACTTTCCCCGCTGTAAACACTTTTCCCTTTTCATGTTCCGGGCCGAACCCAAACAGAAACTGAAGTCGGCTTCCTCGCCGGAGGCCTTGCGTCTGTTTAAGGAGCGACTCCAATGTCAAATCAAAGATCTGTCGGGCGATTCTCGGTCGAAAGTCCCTTGTCCTACGAGTCTTTTCCGCTGGCGCCGGCGGCGGGAGAACTCGAGGAGGCTGCCCAGAAGCTGCGAGCGACGATAGCGGTCCGTCCGCCCGGAACCACGAAAAAGCGAGCGGTCTGGATCGTCCATGGCATGGGCCAGCAGGTGCCGTTTGAAACCCTGGAGCAACTGGCCGAGGGGTTGATCAGCGCGGCCGAACACTCCAATCCGCCGGCTTCGGTTCCTCCCCCTAAGTTTCGCGAGGTGCGAGTGGGCAACACCGTGCTGCAGCGGGTCGAACTGGCCCTGCCTCGCCCGGGCACCGATCCCCAGGAGGTACACCTGTACGAATGCTATTGGGCCCCCAAGACCGAGGGTGCCGTCAAGTTGGCGGACGTTGTCAGTTTTCTATGGGATGGCGGCACAAGCGGTCTGGCCAATTTTTTCACCGGATTTGCCCGCGCACTGTTCGGCAACATGATCGAGTTTCCGCTGAGCTGGCGTACACCAACTTATCTGTTGCTGACGCTGGCTGTGCTCGCGGCTCTGACTGTGATCAATGCCATTGTCGTGGGCATGGGCGCGTCGCTCGCAGGCATCAGCAGCATGCAGAATTTTGTTCCACGGGAGCAGGTTGGAACGCTTACCGCAGTGGCAGGAATGGTTTGCGCTTTGGCTATCGCGTTTGGAGTGACTCTGTTTCTGGCCGAGATGAGCCGGCCCACCCGCGGGGCCTCGCTGTCTTACGGACGAAGAGTAAGAGACCTGACTTGGGTGGCTCTAGGAATCACGATCCTGACCATACTGGCGGGCGCTGGGATCATGGCGCTCATCGCGTGGGTCCGGTGCGTCCCCGATTGGCTCAAACCCGAGTCTTTTCAGAACTCCGTGATCCACTTCACCAATGTCCTGGTGCTGGCAGTCATCGCGATCATGATTCTGGCCCGCATCGTCCAGTGGAGAAATGTGTCTAAGGAGAAGAGCGGCCTGAGGGAAGGCGCAACGCTCGAGGAGAAGACCGAAAGCGAGACCAGCCGCACCTTGCGGGCACTGTTCTATATTGCTTTCCTGGCCCATCTGAGTGCCATTGTCGGAATCATCTGGCTGGCGTCCGGGGGGCCGGGCTGGGCGCTACGATTTCCACCCGTCGTGGCCTGGGTATGTGGCTGGCCCAGCAACTTTCTGCGCTGCCTGCTTGGCGCTCCCCTGTGGGAGTGCATATGCGGATTTCTGCAACGTGTACTGACCTCGCGATTCTGGATATGGCCGTTCTTGTTCCTGATAAGCGCGGTGGTGCGAAATCTCCTGGTACAGTTTGTGGGAGACGTGACCGCTTACATCTCGTCCAACAAAATTGACCGCTTCGAAGACATAAGGAAAAAGATCAAGGACGCGGCCAAGGAATCGGCTGCTGCGGTTTACCTGGCCAAGGCAAACGGCAGTCACGATTTCGAGTATGAAAAAGTGGCCATCGTGGGCCACTCTCTGGGATCAGTGATCGCCTACGATACGCTCAACCGCCTGATCGCCGATGATTCCTTGGTGCAAGATATGACTGGGATCACTCGCCGGACGGCTTTGTTTCTGACTTTTGGCAGCCCGCTCGACAAGATCGCTTTCTTCTTCAGCGTAATGGGCAAAAACACCAAACACATTCGCGAGCAACTGGCTGCGGTGGTGCAGCCCCTGATCCAGGACTACAAAAACCGCACCTTCCGCTGGGTCAACGTGTATTCGCGGAACGATATCATCTGCGGTTCCCTCGACTTCTATGACCTGCCAGGCACATCCGCACCACCGGGAGTGGAAAACGTGCGCGACGAAGACGCGTTGATTCCCCTGGTCGCGCACGTCGAGTACTGGAAGAACCTCACGCTGTGGAAGGAACTATGGGCCGAGGTGACGCGCTGATAACTCCGGGTTGCTCACCTTTCTTCAGCCGCTGCGGCGGCTGGTAGGTTCCGGGCACCACGCGGAAGGCGATGCTGATCCGATTCCAGCCGTTGATGGCCACGACGGCGAGCGTAAGGTCCGCTACCTCCTGTTCACTGAAGTGCCGGCGCGTCTCCTCATATAAAGAATCCGGTACATGTCCATCCCTGATGTTGGTGACCGCCTCCGCCCAGGCCAGCGCCACTCGTTCGCGCTCCGTGTAATAGGATGTTTCACGCCAGGCATCGAGCGAGTACATGCGCTGCTCGCTTTCGCCTTCCACTTGTAAATCTTTCCAGTGCATGTCCAGGCAGAAGGCGCAGCCGTTTATCTGCGACACCCGCAGCTTGAGCAGGTGCAGCAGTTTTTTCTCCACGCTGCTGTTGTTGAGATAGTGTTCCAGCCCCAGCATGGCCTTGTAGCCTTCGGGCGACAATTTGTAGTAGTCAATGCGTGGTTCCATGAGTCCCTCCGGTTCAGAATTGGTTTAGTAGTTTCGATTCGGGGGCGGGGTGGCGGCTACACTTTTTCTGAGGAGAGTTTGCCGAGCGGTCTTACTTGGCGTGCTGAATTAGGACACCGCCATAAAAATGGGCATGACTTTTCAATCGCCACAACCTTGGAGGGTAGCCAGGATGGGTGGCGTTCAGGTGGTCGTGACGCACTCGGGCGTAAGAGGTATCGTAATTTTCAGCGACGTGCCTTGGCTGTCTGCTTCCACCTTCATCTGGCCCCCGAGTTCACGCACACGTTCACGCATCCCACTCAGGCCAACGCCCATGCCCGCGCCGGTCTGGTCAAAACGGCTGAGCATTTCCTGCCTGATGCCGCGCCCGTTGTCTTTTACTTCCAGACTTACCTGCCCAGCCTCCTGCTGGATGAGGACTTCCGCCGCCGACGCCCCGGAATGCCGGTGCACGTTCGTCAGACCTTCCTGCAGAATACGGAAGAGCACAAGTTCTACGCCCGCGGATAAACGGGCAAGATCGCTCGGTGCGTCCAGTGTCACTTGAATTCCGCTGCGCTGGGCAATGCCCTCGACGAACCAGCGGGCAGCGGAAGCCAGCCCCACATCGTCGATCATGGGCGGATGCAGCAGGTACGAGAGCGTCCGGATTTCAGAGACGCATTGCTCCATTAACTCTTGCGATTGCGTCCACAAACCAGTTTGCTCCGGCGCTTGTCGGAGCATGTCGAGATTGAGTTTCAAACCCACCAGGTACTGGCCGAGACTATCGTGCAATTCGCGCGCGATGCGGCGACGCTCCGCATCCTGCAAGGTGAGGACCCGGGCGGACAGCTGTCGCAAGGCGGCGGTGCGCTGTTCCACCTGTGATTCCAGCTTATCGTTGATCAGGCGCAAATTGGCTTCACTCTCCCGCAGCGCCTGCTCCGCCCGCTTCTGTTCTGTAACATCGCGCACGAAGCACCGGGTATGGATGAACTCGCCCTTCTCCCACAGCCCGTTGGAGTAAATCTGTACCTGCTTTACGGAACCGTCTTTGCAGCGTAGCTCGAAGGGGCAATCGTAAATATCTTCTCCCTGCATCAGCCTGCGCCAATACTCGGCAAAGGCGTTTTCGGTAACGTGGAATTCCGAAAACTGATGGCCTACATATTCATCCGGGGAGTATCCCAGCAAATGCAATAGCGCCTTATTGGCCCACTGGATCCTCTGGTCAGCGCCAACTCGCTGCACCCCCTCCACGGCATTCTCCAGGAGATCGGCCAGTTCTGACTGTTTGCGCCGCAGCGAGTTCTGGGCGTCGGTGCGCTCCATCTTCGCGGTTTCCAGAGCCTGCACTTTCTGCTGCAATTGAGAAATGCTGCGCAGGCGTTCCTCGTCCGTGGACAACCCGGAATAGCTCTCATCCGGGATGACCGCGGAATGCGCGGCACAGATTTTCAGAAAGGGTTCGCCGTGTTCGTCATGATTGAAGTTTGTGATGGGATAGGCGCAACGCAGAGAAAAGGAGTAGGTGTGGGCCAGTTCATTCCACAGCCCTTCCAGCCGGATCGCAGCCTCGGGCTTTCCCTCCGCCCACAACAGGGCGACCATCTCCCCAAAGGCCACAACCCGGGACCGCTCGGCGCTGGAGACTGCGCTGATCTGATGGAAGAGGCCTCCGACCACGGCAGCGAAGCACGCCGCGTCCGGCCAACCGTCGCGCATGAACCGGGAAAGAGTCTCCGCCGCATCGACCGTAATCAACCGCCCTTGCCGAACCGCGCCGGCTACGTCGAAGCCGCGCTCTTTCAGTTGCTGGGAGAGCGCATCGCGATGGGTCTTGGTCGCGATCACCACGGCCGCATCTCCGGCCCCGAGCGCAGTACCGATAAAGCGGCTTATGGCTCCCAGCAGGGCCGCATCCTCGGTATAAAACTGGACCACATGCCCGTGGGAATCGTGGTCGTGCCAGTGCGCCGGCGGCGCCAGCGGACTAGTCACCGGAATGTTACCTATATTCATATTGAAATTTCCTAAGATTGTGATTGTTGCAGTAACTCTCATGGCTTCCAATACGGTGAATCATGTAGAGCGCAAAGCAGGTGGATTCAGCACAGTTCTCACCCTTTTCGCAACCAACGCGAGGGAGGGTGCGGCACCCGGCGCTTGCGGTCGGCAAGATTCGGTGCGGTGGTGGCCCAACTTAAATCTGTCTCCTACTGGAAGGCGTCATGCTGAGCTTGCGAAGCATCTGGCGCGTAGCGCATCTGCGGCGGGCAGGCGATGGCGTGGCTCCACGCGAGATCCCTTCGACTTCGCTCAGGGCGGGCTCTTCGGGACTGAAGCCCTCAGGATGACGCCGCTTCCGGGAAATTGTTCAGCCTGTGCCAGCACCCACACAGCGCGCTAGCGGAACAGGTTTCGGGCGAGGAAAAACGCATTCGCCGGTCGTTCCGCCAATCGGCGCATGAAATACGGATACCACTCCGTCCCAAACGGCACATAAACGCGCATGCGCCAGCCCTCGCGCACCAGCCGCCGCTGCAAGTCGCGGCGGATACCGTACAGCATCTGGAATTCAAAGGCGTCGGGAGAAATCTGTTCCTGCTTGGCAAAGACTTTGGCTTGCTGGATGATCTTTTCGTCGTGCGTCGCCAGCCCGTGATAGACCCCGCTCTTCATCAGAATCTTCATCAGCCTGACGTAGTTCGCGTCCACTTCCGATTTCTTCTGAAAGGCGATTTCGTCAGACTCTTTGTACGCCCCTTTACACAAGCGGATGCGGATACGTGCGGCGAGCAGCTTTTCGATGTCGCTCTCCGCGCGCCGCATATAAGACTGAATCACTGCGCCCACCGCGCCTGCATGAGCCGGCCTGCAATGCAGCTCATGCACAAAATCGAGGGTGCGCTGGGTGTAGGGTGAGCCCTCCATGTCCACGCGAACGAAATTGGGTGGGTTCATGGCCGCCGCCTTGGCCACCAGGCCGGTCACCAGGTCGCGGGCAAGTTTCTCGTCCACGTCGAGCCCCATGTGGGTAAGCTTCAGGCTGACGTTGGCCTCGAGCTTGCGGGCGCCGATTTCGTCCAACATTTGATGGTAGAGCTGGGCGCTGGCGCGAGCCTCCTCGACGTTGGTGACGTTCTCGCCCAGATTATCGACCGAGACGCTCAGACCTGCGCGATTGACGGTTTGCGTGACCCGCAGGGCATCTTCGACCTGCGTGCCAGCTACAAAACGGCTGGACAAGCGCTGCCCGATGGCAGACCGCTCAGCCATCCTGCGCAGCCAGCGGCTCTCTGAAAGAGAAATAAAAATCGCTCTCAGCACCGTGTTCCTTCCAGGCAAGGATCGGGATGGCAGGCGCCCTGCAAGCGTATCAAGATCACAGAATTTTGTATCACACTCGAAGAAAATCTGAGATGGGCTGAGCCTTGGATCTGGATTTGATTTATGTGGGTCGGACACTCCTGTGAGACGCCCTTGAAGTTGGTTTTCTGAGTAAAATCGTGTTTTTTGCGCCAACCCACATTGACGACTGCAAGAATTCTAGCGCTAAATTCAAAGTCCAAGGCGTGGGACAGGAGTGTCCGACCCACACGAACAGGTGGCGTTTACTTATCGCGGATCGAACCTGACTTCGATAGGCTCTCGAGTCTCGTGCGCAGCCGGTGCCCATTTCCACTTATAGATTGCGTCCTGCGCCGCCCGCACCAGGACCGGATGTCCGCCCTTCACTTCGACGGACTTGACCACGCCATTCGGTTCGACCACGGCTTCCGCCTTCACGTTCCCTCTTAAATTCATGGTACGGGCCATCTCGGGATACTGGGGTGTGACCCGGTTCAGAATCTTGCGAGCACTCTCGCTCGGTTCCTGCTGGGCAAATGAA
>Ga0326726_10006064_pt1 | contig 10895 bp, 11 predicted proteins | sample MHFenrmetagenome_2_FD_207603 | JGI IMG/M metagenome (GOLD analysis project Ga0326726, IMG submission 207603) | Lab enriched peat soil microbial communities from Michigan Hollow, Ithaca, NY, United States - MHF15MN | ecosystem: Environmental > Terrestrial > Soil > Wetlands > Peat | place: USA...
GAATCTCATGATACGTTTGGCCTGGATGATGGAAGCGGCTTAGTACTGATAGACCCGGATGGCGCCGAAATATTAACTTCTCACAAGCAGGTATGGACTGAAGGCGATTACCGAAAAACCGAGTGGAGCCTGATTGAGGGGGAACCACTCTACGCCCTGGGCGAACATGTTACATTGGGTGGAGCTCAGTCAGACCTCAACAAGAACAGCGACATGTCTTCTCTTCTTGCTGAGTGGAAAAAAGACAAGGCGGACTTGCTCAAACGTTTTGATCGTAATCAGGACGGCGAGATCAACCTTGCAGAATGGGCATTGGCGCGCAAGGCGGCAGAACTGGAGGTCGAGCAGGAGCACCTGCAGATTCGTCTTAGTGACGGCATCCACATTCTGCGCAAGCCACGGGACGGACGGCCCTTTCTGATCGCAAACCGGATACCCGACCAGCTTGTCAAACGCTACCAGATTTGGAGTTGGGTGTATCTTGGGTTTACTCTCATTAGCCTCGGACTGATTCCCTGGATGATGGGGTGACTTTTATCGCAGCTTCTCTATATTGAGATCAGATGGGCAGGAGACACGTTATGAAGAAACAACAGACAGAAGAAGTTAAAACCGATTACGATCAGACGCGAATCATCGAACGACCAGATGGCTTCTACTGGCGCGACGAAGCCAATGTTGAGGAATATGGCCCGTTTCCCACCTTGGCGAAAGCACTGCAGGACATGGAATACAGCGCAGATTCCGATTACGAGCCGGGTGAAAGTCTGGAGCAAGCTGAAGAGGAAATAGGCATTGCAGACTGGATAGATCCTGAAACAGGTTTACCCGCTGAAGAGTCGTCCACACACCTAACAGACGATTAGATACGCTTCTCTTCTGCGTTGCGCGCTACGCGCTCAAATGGATTGTCACGATAGGGATCACCGCCCCTGACCCATGCCCAAGCGCCCGCTGCTGGGTATGCCAACAAAAATAATGGGCCCCACCACTCATACTGTCTGACATGCGCGCGTTCGTGAGTACGTGTTTCATGTATGACTTGCTCACTCACCCCCAGCACGACATGGCCTATCGTGATTGCAGCAACCGAACCTGCAAACGGTAATCCCGATTTCAGCAGCCGGCCGGGCCAACCGCCCCAAGCCTCCCACACTCCGCTGTGAAGATGCCCTCTACCTCCAGTTGACCTGGATACGATCGAGATCAATAGACCCAACAGCGTAACGGGCGAGACCCAAAGATAGACGATTAACCTGAACAGAGTGGCCATGTCGCAATTATGCTTGGGGTGATCAAACAAATCAGCGCGACTACAACTAAATTTTGCTACCTGTGCCTATGCGCTATTCACCCCAGCCACCCCCTTTGTCCAAGTCTGGCCACCGCCTGTGGGTGGCCCGGACAAAGATAGATCGGGAAAGTCTCAGGAGTTTTCAAAGCGGCGGCTTTTGAAGCTCACGCTGCGCTTGTAGTCCTCCTGGCTGCCCACCCTGCGGATATCGGCCCAGGTGCCCTTGTAGTAGGGAATCACGTTGCGGTCTACCCAAGTCGTGGTGACGTCGCCCATCACCCCGTTGGGCTCGCCGAACACCATGAAGCTCTGGTCGGGCTTGATGTCGGGCTCCAGATAGGCCATAGCGTAAGTGGAGCCATAGTCGTTGTGCACCTCCACGATGTCGCCGGATTCCACGCCCAGGCCCTTGGCATCATTGGGGTTGAGTTCGATGTAGGCCATGGGATAGCGGTTGCGGGTGAAGTCCCAGTACTGGTCATGGTAGGAAGTCTGCCAGTGCTCGTTGGTGCGGCCGTTGTCGATCCAGAAACGGTACTTGTCCTTCTGCTCGGCCACTGGCTTGGGCAGGCCCGGCCAGGGCGAGGGCTTGAAGTGGGCCAGGCCGTCGTCGGTGCCAAATTTGTCCGTGTAGAGCATTTCAGTGCCGATGAGCTTGTCGCCCTTCACTTCCTGGATGGGCAACTGCACCCCGTTGTTGCCTGCCTTGCGCAGCAGCGCATAGGTGACCAGGTGGCCGGTATCGCCACCCTGGCTGTCGATCGGTCCCGCCCCCGGCTGGCCTGCCTGACGGAAACCGTCGTTGAAGGCATCCTCCTGAGTCTTCCAGTCGAAGCCAGCGAAACGCTGGGCCAACGTGGCATTCCCCTCCTTCTCGTACATCGCCTTCAAGGTGTTGGCGATGTCGGCGGCGATCAGGCAGTCGGCTTTCGCCTCTCCGGGCGGATCCATGAATTTCTCCGACAGCCGCATGCGCCGCTCGCCGTTCATGGAAGTGAGGTTGGCTTCTCCCGGATGAGCCGCGGGAAGCATCAAGTGCGCCGCTTCCGCCAGCATGGTGGGATAGAGATTGATGTTGACGAGGAACAGTCCACCCTTGACGCTCACCGCATCGAAGATGACGTCGGCCACTTGTTCCGTGGTCGCGCCCCTGGCCTTGACCATGGCCTCCTTGACGATCTGGGCGCGGTGCAAAATGGTGGCACGGTGCTGCTCGGCGTTGAGCGTGGTCTGGAACGGGTTGGCGCCCCAGGCGGTGTACATCATGCCCTTGCCGGCAATCACTTCCTGGTCCACATAAATCTTCTCGCCAGTGGGATGAGGTGGCCGTGTGTAGCCTTCCTGGTGTCCGCCCATGCGCACGCAGCCGGTGCCGCGGCGGCCGCCGACGTTGTGGGTGGCGATGACCAGATCCAACAAGGCCGACTGGATAAGGTAATTGTCGTTGCCCCAGATGATGCCCTTCTCGTAGGCGTGCATGGTGCGCTTCATCTTTCCGCCTACCTTGGGCTTGTAGGCCCACTCGGCCGCCTGCTTGAGCTTGGCCACGGAAATGCCGGTCACCTTGCTGCATTCCTCCAGGCTCATTTTGTTGGCCGCGACTGCCTCGTCGAAGCCCTTGGTGCGCTTGGCGATAAAGTCCTTGTCGATCCAGCCCTGATCGACGACATGGCTGAACAGGCCGTTGAACAGCGCGATGTCGGTACCGGGCAGGATATCAAGGTGCAGCACATTGTCCTTGCCCGCCGCCTGCTCGCACACGGCCACCGTGGGAGTGCGGCGGGGATCGACGATGATGATTTTGGCCTTACCCGCTTCCTCGCCTGCAAACCACTTTTTCTTCTTGTCCACCGTGCCGCCCTGCAGGTTGGGCAGCCAGTGGGCCAAAAAGTAATTGGTCTGGGTTTCATAGGAGTTGCAGCCGATTGCGAAGATCACATCAGCCACCTCGGCATCTTCGTAGCTGTTGTTCAGCTCCATGACGCCCATCTCCCGCGTGGCATGGCATTCCGAGTTATAGGCGGGCCGATTGTGGATGCGCACTGTCGGGGTCTGCAGGGCAGTGAACATGAGCTTGCCCGTGCCCCAGGTGTTCTCGAAGCCGCCTCCGGCGCCGCCGTGGTCGAAACAGTCAAACATCAGTTCGCGTGGCCCGTGCTTGTCCAGAATGCGCTTGGTCACTCCGGCATACAGAGCGAGCGCCTGATCCCAGGTGGTGTCCAGCCATTGGTCACCGGTATAGAGGCGGGGATACTTGAGCCGCTCCCGGCCCACCCCGTCCGGCGTGTACATGATGGTGGCCAGCCGCCCGCCGCGGGTGGAGGACAGGCCCTGGTTCACCACGCACGCCTTGTCCGGAAGGATCATGATGTTGTATTTCCTGCCGTCCTTGTCGGCGATCACGTTCTCCATGGCCGGAGTCATGATCACGGCGAGGGATGGCAACTGCTTGCGGAAATCCAGTCCCAGCGCATTCTGGTGCGGAGCGCGTCCGCCTTCGGTGTTCTCCGGCCATTTATAAACATGGTAGCCGCAGCCAACAATGCAGAAATGGCAGGTGAGGTTGGTTTTGTGGGCGTTGACGGGCGGCAATGCAACACGGTCTTTGCGTATGGTCATGATCGTCTCCTCAAAGCACGTTGGACTGGCGGCCGTAGATCAGGCCTTCCACGCCGACTGCCACGACCATGTCATTCTTGGCGTTATACTCCAGCACGATCTGCGGCAGGTTTTCGGTGGCCTGGCCGCATACCATCTGGCCTTGTTTGTCGGCATCGAAGATGCTGAAGTGGCAGGGGCATTTGAATGTCATTTGTGCCGTGTCATACGACACCGGGCAACCCATGTGGGTACACAGCGTGCTGTAGGCCACGATGTCCCTATCGGGTCCTATACCTCCAGCTACCGGATGTCCCATCTTGATGGCCGCGCACGGGCTGGACGCATCCGGATAGGTAAACGCCACCGCCTGATTGATCGGCATTTTGCTGGCCACGGCTACGCCCTTGGACGGATAGGGCAGCGTGGCGCGGCCCACATCTTCAGCCTGCGCCCTGCCGGCATGCGCCAAACCTGCCACACCGACACCCGCGCCGGCCGCGGCGCCGCCGCTAATCTTGAGAAAATCCCTGCGAGTAATAATCGTCATTGAAAGTCTCCTGTGGAATTAAATGGATAGCTTGGGCTACCGTTTTTCGACAGCAGAGAAAAGCGCCTGAAAAAGCAGCGACCAATCATTGAACGGCACACTTAAGCTTGAAATAAAAGTGCCACCGCAACAGTTTGCTTTCCGTCTAGGATATGAGCCGCCTCGATAGACATCAGACGGCGGAACGGTTACGTATCTGTTATAGCTTCTGGAGTTTGAAAATCAACACGTCACGTACTCAACACAGTACCCATGACAGCGAGGCGGTAATTGAATGGTGAAGCGACAACCACCTTTGGGCGGGAAGCCCCGACTCGGTGAAGGGCTTTTCCGATTGTTCGTAGTGTGGGTAATGATCCAAGCCTTACCGGGCAAGAGCCATGCCTCTAAATTCGCTTATCGGTCATCAAACCAGCATGTGATGCACCCTCAGTCGTGGCTAAAGCCTGGCAAAGGAAGCTATTCCATGATTTCCGGTATTAGACTAAGGGCGACTTGTCGCGGTAAATGGTGAGGGTCTTCCTTTTGACCATTTTTCACCCCTGGTGAAGCCTGACGAAATAGTTTGATCCGTGACAGCTCTTATCAAAGAGCCCCTGCACAAGTCGTTTCTCGTTCCTTATCAGACAGGAACCCATTCAATCGTCGATCCGGATCCCCGCTCTCGCGGGAATGACGGCTCACTCAGATGTTCCTTAATTGGCTAGCCAGGTCTCGATCTTCTTCCGGTCCGGCACGCCGCCCGCATGCACCACCTTGCCGTCGATCACCACGCCCGGGGTGGACATGATGCCGTAGCCAAGGATGGCGGCCATGTCTTCAACCTTTTCCAATTTAACTTTCACGCCTTTGGCGCTGGCGGCTTCCTCAATCAGTCTGAGAGTGGTTTTGCAGTTGGCGCAGCCGGTGCCGAGTACCTTGATGTTTTTCATGCGTGTTTCCTTTCAGCTTTCATTCAGAATTCAGTGAATCCGATATGCTGCATGACAGGCCACGCATTGCCGGGAAACCTTGCTCAGGTCGGTCATGGCAGGGCGCAGATCGCCATTCACTTCCGCATTGCGGACGCTGACGGCAAACCGGCTGGCGGCATGGTGCATCTCGGTGCCGATGTCCTGCATTTCCCTGGGCATGAAGGGTGCCATGTGGGCTGCGCCATGCGCGTCCAGCGAACTCATGCCCAAACGCTGCTCGGCTATATCAGCCGCCTTGCCATATTGCCCCTCGCCCAGGGCTTCCTGGATTTCGGACAAGGCCAGCAGATGATCGCGCATGTTCAGCTTCATGTGATTCTGCATTATGTCAGGCATGTCGATCTTCTTGCGTGGGTCGGACTGCTCGCCGGCATGGACGGGAGCGGCGATGCTGGCGAGCAGTGATAGGCAGAAAAGCATTCGGGTTTTCATGTTGGGTGCCTTTAGCAGCAGGATAGGCCAGAAGCGGTCGGTGTGCAGCATGCGGAACTTGCCACGGCAACCGGAATGCCCAACGGCTTGCCCGCAGTCTGACGGCTCTTGGCAAGCGTTTCATCAAAGCTTGCATCGAGTTTCTGCGCAGCCTCGTCCCGAATGTGGCGAGCAATTTCGATGACCAGGTCCACCTGTTCATCCGCAACGCCGTATTGCTTGAGTTTGTCGATCTGGCACAAACCCTGACCCGGATGATTGGCCGCGATGTTCGCCGCCAGCGACACCAGCGCCACGATGGAAGGATGCAAATCCGTGCTCATATGAAACCTCTCAATTGATTGAACAACAGGCCGACAATCACGAAAGCGATCGTCAGGTAGCCGGCAAACAGCGCCAGCAGCGGAATTTTTACAACCTTTTTCAGGATGATCATTTCCGGCAGTGACAGCGCAGTGACCGCCATCATGAAGGCCAGTACCGTGCCTAGGGGAACACCCTTATGCAACAGCACTTCGGCGATGGGAATAATACCCACCGCATCGGAATACAAGGGCACGCCAACCAGCACCGCTCCAATGACCGAAAGCAGACTGCCGTCACCGGCAATACGGGCGACGAAATCCGCCGGCACATAGCCGTGGATGAAAGCCCCCACGCCTATACCGATGAGGATGAATTTCCAGATGCGGCCGACGATTTCCTTCACCTGGCTGAGGGCGTATTCATGGCGGGCACGAAGTGAAGTGTTCTCCTCGATTGTCCCGGTTTCACCCATGCGGATTTTCCAGACGTAATCTTCCACCCAGCGCTCGGGTTTGAAGCGCTCCAGTACGAAACCACCGATCAAGGCCACGCTCAACCCGGTGGCGACATACAACACTGTAAATTTCCAGCCAATGACCGAGGCCAGCACCACCACCGCCACTTCGTTGATCATCGGGCTGGCGATCAGGAAGGACAGCGTCACGCCCAGCGGTATGCCGGCTTCGACAAAGCCGATAAAGAGCGGGATCGACGAGCAGGAACAGAATGGCGTCACCGCCCCCAGGCCCACCGCCATGAAGCGGCTTTGGAGGTTGCCGCGGTCGCGGATGAATTGGCGCACTTTCTCGGGCTTTAACAACGCGCGCAGCAAGCCCATTGCATAAATCACCAGGGTCAGCAGCACCAGGATTTTCGTCACGTCCATGACGAAAAAATGCAGGGCTGCGCCCAGCGGGGAATCCGGGATCAGCCCGATCAGTCGGTAAACGAGAATGCTCGCCAGAGCGTCAAACATGCGCCCTCCCGCAACGGCCTGTGCCGCCCTGCCCTGCCCGTTCCATCTGCACCGGCGGACAGGGCGTGTCGCCATAGGAGCAGAACACACAGCAGTCGCCCGGTCTGGGTTTGAGCAAGGTGTGGCATGCCTCGCATTCGTGATACCACTGGCAGGCATCCGTGGGCATGGTGAGCAGGGCCTCATGCCCACAGACTGGGCAGGTAAGCCAGGAATACAGTTGCGGCGTCACCACTTCAGTTGGCCTCGAACTCGGTAAAGGCCCGGTTCATGTTGGCGCGGTGCAGGCTGTCGTAATTTTCCAGTTGGCGGAATGCGGGCAGGTCGGCATAGCGGTCCAGCACCTCGCTCATGGGTTCCATGTCGCGCGCCGCTGCGCCCACTTTATCCGCGAGAAAATCATAATAGTCGCCCGTCTCCCGTTTCGCTTGCGCCAGATCGCAGACCCGGCCGTGACCGGGGACGATGATCCTGGGATTTAGCGCCTCCAGGGCATGGAAGGCGTGCTGCCCGTTCTTCACGCTGGACCAGGGCATCACCCCAATGATGCGGTCCACATAGACCAGGTCGCCGGTGAAAACCACGTTGTGCCCGGGCAGCCAGACCCAAGCGTCGCCGGGAAAGTGCGCGTCGGTGTAGTGCAGCATCAGGGTTTCGCCGCCCAGTTCGAGGGTGGCCTCGTCGCCTGCAAGCGTACGCGGGGCGGGCAGCGGCCTGGTGCCTGCCAGACGTGCACCGAGAAAGCGTTCCAGCCCCTGCATGTGCTGTTCGCCATACTGGGCCTGGGTGGCGGCGGTGTGGGCCATGGCAATGATTTCGGCCCCTTGCGACGCAAAATAGTCGTTGCCCAGCCAGCGGTGATCCTGGCTGCCGGTATTGATCACCCAGCGTACCGGCTTGTCCGTCACCGTCAGGATCGCGCGGGAGATCTTCTCCGCACCCAGCCGGCTCGCCCCGGAATCGATGAGGATGACCCCGGCTGGCGTCACGATGAAACCGAAATTGGCATTGAGCCCGTCATTTTCGACACTGCGCTGGCCCAAGGGGCCGATGATGGCATAGACGTTTTCTGCCACCACTTCGGCCTTGGGCTGGTATTCGGCATGGACAGCCAAGGCGATCAGCATGCCAAAGCTGACGAACAGTGTGAGCAACAGCCTTTTCATGGGCAACTCCGGAAGTCAGCGCTGCAGGCCGGCCTCGTACCAGCCTTTGCTGCGGTTGACGATTTTAACCACCAGCAGCATCACCGGCACCTCGATCAGCACGCCCACCACGGTGGCCAGCGCCGCGCCGGATTTGAAACCGAACAGCGAGATCGCCGCCGCCACCGCCAACTCGAAAAAATTGGACGCGCCGATCAGGGCCGATGGACAGGCGACATTATGCTTCTCACCCACCCGGCGATTGAGCCAATAGGCGAGTCCCGAGTTGAAAAATACCTGGATCAGGATGGGCACGGCCAGCAGGGCGATGATCAGCGGCTGCTGGATGATGGCCTCGCCCTGAAACGCAAACAGCAGCACCAGGGTCGCCAGCAGCGCCACGATGGAGGCATGCCCCAGCGTGCCCAGCATGGCGTCGAAGGTCGCCTGCCCGCGCTTGAGCAGCGCCTTGCGCCAGATCTGGGCCAGGATCACCGGGATGACAATGTAGAGCACCACAGAAGTGAACAAGGTAGCCCACGGCACGGTGATGGCAGATAGCCCGAGCAGCAGGCCGACGATGGGAGCGAAGGCGAAGATCATGATGGTGTCGTTCAGCGCCACTTGCGACAGCGTGAAATAGGGGTCCCCGTCCGACAGCCGGCTCCATACGAAGACCATGGCCGTGCAGGGCGCGGCTGCCAAGAGGATCAGGCCCGCCACATAGCTGTCCAGCTGGTCAGCCGGGAGATAAGGCGCAAACACGCCGCGGATAAACAACCAAGCGAGCAAGGCCATCGAGAAAGGTTTCACTGCCCAGTTCACGAAAAGGGTCACACCGATGCCACGCCAATGCGACTTCACCTGATGCAGCGCGCCGAAGTTGATCTTCATCAGCATGGGGATGATCATCACCCAGATAAGCAGACCCACCGGAATGTTCACCCGGGCGATCTCCATCCGTCCCAGGGCCTGGAAAGGCGCCGGTAGCAGCTGCCCCAGAACGACACCGGTCACGATGCACAGTGCCACCCACAAAGTCAGCCAACGCTCGAACAGGCTCATAGGTGCGCCGGCGGCGCGCTTGAGGGTGACCTCGCATTGCGCGCTCATCGCGTCCTTCCTTTCACATGTCCTTTCAAGACGATGCCGACGCATGCGAGCGAAGTCACCTTCTGTCCCGCTCCGCTGCACAGCTTCGCAGGCGCTACGCTGCGCGGTCCAACTTCGCATTGCGCGCTCATTCCCGCGGCTCCCTGCCGATGGCATCCAGGCGAGGCTGCAGAGACAACCGGTCCAGCTTGTCCATGGGCAGGCTCACGAACAGCGAAATGCGTCTGTGCAACTGGGTGAGGGCGTTCATGAAAGCCTTGCGCTTGTCCTCGTCGCCGCCTTGCACCGCCGCCGGGTCTTCAATGCCCCAGTGCGCCGTCATGGGTTGTCCCGGCCAGACCGGACAGACTTCCCCTGCGGCCTTGTCGCACACGGTGAAAATGAAATCCAGTTGTGGCGCTCCTATGGCGGCGAACTCTTCCCAGGACTTGCTGCGCAGCCCTTCCGTCGGCAGCCGGCTTTTCTCCAGCAGCTCGATGGCAAACGGGTTCACCTGTCCCGCCGGGTGGCTGCCGGCGCTGTAGGCCCGGAAGTGTCCCCGGCCTATGTTATTGAGCAGGGCCTCGCCCATGATGGAGCGAGCTGAATTGCCGGTGCAGAGGAATAGCACATTGAACACTTTGTCAGACATGATTGTCTCCGGGGGACTCCGTCTTGCTTCGATAACAACGCGGCTTACATGTCCAACATGTCCAATGCTTCACGCACCGCCGGCACCAGCCGGGCGCGAATGTCGTCGCGCACTTTGAGGAAACTCTCCAGCGGCTCGCCATGCGGATCATGGAACGGCAGATGAATCGACCTTATCGGCCGTGGAAACACCGGACAGGTTTCCCTGGCGTTATCGCACACCGTGACCACCAGATCGATGGTCTGGTCCATGACTGCATCCACGTCTTTTGGATGCAGCCCATCGGTGGGCAGGCCCGCATCCTTCAGGGCAGCGATGGCACCATCTGCCACTTTGGGTTGCGGCTTTGTGCCGGCAGAAAGCGCTCTGACCTGGCCAGCCAGATCGTGATTGAGGAGAACTTCGGCCATCTGCGAACGGCATGAATTGCCGGTGCACAAAACCAGCACTGTTTTCTTTGACATGGTTTCTCTTCCGCTTATTTTGTTCGTGACAAATTCTGCTGCAGCTGCGCGAAAGAAACCTGAGTCTGCATGGGTGCGCAGCACGCGCTACCCTCCGCGGCCTGTTCGCCAAACACCGGGACGCGACCCAAAGTATGGAAACTTTCCCAGGCAATGCCCGCAGGATCGACGGTCCAGTATTTGTCCGACTCGGCATAGCAGCAGGCCATGCCTTTTTGCTCAATAACCGGGCCTTTTGCGGCTTCCACTCTCTGGTGCAGGATATTCAGTTCTTCTTCACTGTCGGCCTGGAAGCCAAGATGATCCAGCCCGTTCTTTCCCGAACGGGTCGAAATGGCGAAGTTGATGCGTGGCTCATCCAGCATCCATTTCGCGTAATCGGCCTCCACCATGGCCGGCGCCGAATCAAAAA
>Ga0326726_10006065_pt1 | contig 10895 bp, 7 predicted proteins | sample MHFenrmetagenome_2_FD_207603 | JGI IMG/M metagenome (GOLD analysis project Ga0326726, IMG submission 207603) | Lab enriched peat soil microbial communities from Michigan Hollow, Ithaca, NY, United States - MHF15MN | ecosystem: Environmental > Terrestrial > Soil > Wetlands > Peat | place: USA...
CTGCTGCCCTACAACACCAACAAGAGCGCCTCCGCCACCAACCCCATCGCCTACACCTGGTACGACGAACTCATCATCTCTCGCAGCAAAATCACCGATCCTTGATCGGTCGCGTCGGACATCGCGCAGCGACGTCGCTGCGCGCGCATCGCCGACGAGCGAGAGCAGATCTCACTCATCCAGACAGCCCTCAAGTTAGGGGCTCGACGCGTGCTCGCTTCGGATGAGACTTGTGTAGCATCCCGCCGACCAACGCGCGTGACCGTGCGGGCGCTGCCGCCCGCTGCACGGCCCACCTCGGGATCGACATTCAAAGATGCTTCGGGAAGCGACGACTGCCGCGGCCACAGTGCCGAGTGCGCGCAAGCTGGGCCTGCTGATGGTCCTCGGCACGATCGCCGCGGTCCTGCTGCTGCTGGCCGCGGCCGAGGTGGCGGTGCGGGTGCGCCAATACCTCAAGTACGGCTCCACCGCGACCCTGGAAGAGCAGTTCACCGTCGATCCGGCGATCCGCCTGCGCATACCGGTCGCCGGCTACTCGCGTGGACCCGTCTCAGTGAACCGTCTCGGCTTTCGTGGCGACGAGATCGCCGTTCCCAAGCCTGCAAACACCATTCGCGTCGCGTTTCTCGGCGCGTCGACAACCTGGTGCGCCGAGGTTTCGGGCAACGAGCGCGTGTGGGCGTATCTGGTCACCGCGCAGTTGCGCGAGGCGTTTCCGCGCAAGCAGATCGACTACATCAACGCCGGCGTTCCCGGCTACACGATGGAGTCGATCCTCGCTTCGCTCAAGAACCGCGTCGCGCCGCTCGGCCCGGACATCGTCGTGATCTACGAGGCATCGAACAACCTCACTGGCGAGATGCGCCGTCTCGCGGCACAGCGCGGCATCGTCGCCGACGACCAGTTCCGTGACTTGAGTTGGCCGAGCCGTTACTCGCTTCTCTGGCATCTCGTTGAGAAGAACCTCAAGCTGCTGGCTGCCGAGCGGATCGCGCAAAACCCCACCGCTCGCCTCGAGGTGGATGCGCGCACGCTGGGGGAGCACTATCGCGCCGTGCTGACCGAAGTCGTGCGCGAAGCGCAACGGCACGCCAAGGTGGTTGCGCTCGCGACGTTCTCGATCCAACCGCGGCGCGAGCAGACGCAGCAGCAAAAGATGCAGGCGTCGTCCTCGGCCCTCTACTACATGCCGTTCCTGCATCCCGATACGGTCATCGCCGCGTTCGAGCGCTACAACGAGATTGCGCGCGAGGTGGCCCGCGACACCGGCGCGCTGCTGATCGAAGGCGAACGCGACATCCCCGGAGACGCAGCCCACTTTCACGACACGGTCCACTTCACTGATGCCGGCAGTGCGGCGATGGCAGGTCGCGTCGGTCGCGCTCTGATCGCCAGCGATGCCGTGCGCGCGGTCGTGGGTCAGCAGTGAGCGAAAGGGCGCGCCTGCAACTGCGGGGCACACCCTCTCAACCACGGGGGGTTGTGCACGCCAGAACGTGCGCACCGCCACGTGGATGCGAAAAGCCCTGGCATATACTCATTCGAGTCATGACCTTGGGTCCCGAAGCCGGGGAGGACGTGAACGTGACCGCTTCGCGCAACGATCCGATCACGCTGCTGCACGGCGCCTCCGGCCGACCCGATCACAGCCTGCAACGCACCGCGCGATGCGCCGACTGCAAGGGCGTCAGCGCCGCTGTACTCGCCCGTTGCGCATGAGCACTCGCCTGCAATCACTCGCGCTCAATCTAATGCTGACGGCCGCCGGCCTGGTGGCCGCCGCGCTCGTGGCCGAGCTCGCGCTGCGCGCCACAGGGTTCTGGTATGTCTCGTACCACCGCCCCGACCCGGTCCTTGGGCTGCGCCTGCGTGCGGGCGCGCAGGGCCAGTACACCACGGAGGGTTACGCGCATGTGCTGGTCAACTCGGCTGGTTTTCGCGATCGCGAGCGCGCACTGCCGAAGCCGTCTGGCGCGCTGCGCATCGCGGTGCTCGGTGATTCCTACATCGAAGGCCTTCAAGTCGAACTGGAGAAGACCTTCCCCGCCTTGCTGGAGCGCAGACTCAATGAATGCGGCGCGTTCGGAGGCAGGCCCATCGAGGTACTCAACTTCGGCGTCTCGAGCTATGGCACGGCCCAGGAGCTGCTGACGTTTCGCCACTACGCATCGAAGTACTCACCCGATCTCGTGCTGGCAACCGTCTTCACCGGCAACGACATCCGCAACAACTCACGCGACCTTGAGCCCGACAAGATGCGGCCCTTCTTCGTGCAGCAGGCCGGCGCATTGGTGCTGGACTCGTCGTTCGCCGACAGCGAAGAATTTCGTCGCCGCACCAGCACGCTGCACGAGTTCTTCGACACGCTGCGCATGCTGCGCGTCGTGCAGGCGGCGTACTTCGCGAAGGACCGCATCGAAATGGCGTCCGCAGCCAGGCCCTCGCCCAGCAACGCGGCGCCCTCTGAGGCCGGACTCGATGACGCCGTCTTCGCCGAACCGAAAACACCAGCCTGGCGCGACGCGTGGGCCGTCACCGAGCAGATCTTCGAGCGCTTCAACCAGGAGGTGCGTGCCAGCGGCGCGAAGCTAATCGTCGTATCGCTGTCCAGCGGCATCCAGGTGCACCCCGACGCCGAAGTGCGAAAGCGGTTTCAGTCCTCCAATCAGCTGGGCGACGTCTTCTATGCTGATCGCCGGATCGAGTCGATCGCCAATCGGCTGCACATCGAATCGATCGCGCTGGCGCCCGAACTGCAGCGGATCGCCGAGCGCGACAAAGTCTTCCTGCACGGCTTTGCGAACACACGCCTGGGCAGCGGACACTGGAACGAAGCCGGCCACAGCGCCGCAGCGGCCCTCGTCGCCGACAAGCTCTGTCATCGGGCCGCCAATCCGGCGTCGTGACCTTCCCCCTTCCTCGACCTTTTCACCTCCACCGACACCACACCATGGGCCATGAATCGCTGCTAAGGGACGACCCTCCTCAGGGTTCGTCCAACCGTACCCTCGGCTTGACGTTCGCGGGGGTGTTCCTGATCCTCGCTCTCTACCCATGGGTCTTCGGACGCCCGATGCGCATCTGGAGCGTGGCGGTCGCCGCCGTCTTCCTTGTCCTTGGGCTGGCGCTGCCCAATGTGCTCGGCCCCCTGAATAAGGTCTGGACCCGATTCGGGCTGTTGCTCCACAAGGTCACGAGCCCTATCGTGCTGGGCTTGATGTTCTTCGTCGTCGTGACGCCGGTGGGGTTCGTGATGAGGCTGGCGGGGAGGGATCCGCTGAGTCTCAAGCGAAACTCGCAGACCTCGACCTATTGGGTAGACCGCGTGCCACCGGGCCCGAAGCCGGATTCGCTGCCGAATCAGTTCTAGGAGGAATGACCCATGAGTCTGCCCGCTCAACTGTGGCGCTTCATGCGAGTGCGCAAGAAGTTCTGGCTGTTGCCGATCCTGATCGTGATGCTCTTGCTGGGCGGCTTGCTCGTGCTGGTGCAGGGCTCTGCAATCGCCCCGTTCATCTACACCTTGTTCTGAAGGTGCCAGGCCGATGAAGATTCTCGGGATCTCCGCCTACTATCACGATAGTGCCGCCGCGCTCGTCAGCGACGGCGACATCGTCGCCGCTGCACAGGAGGAGCGCTTCACCCGCAAGAAGCACGATCCCGGGTTCCCGTCGCATGCGGTGGGCTATTGCCTGCGACAGGCCGGCATCTCGCTGGACGACGTCGACCACATCGCCTTCTACGACAAGCCGCTGCTGAAGTTCGAGCGGTTGCTGGAGACCTATCTGGCGTTCGCGCCGCGGGGCTTCAACTCGTTCCGGATGGCCATTCCGGTCTGGCTCAAGGAGAAGCTGTTCCTCAATTCGCAGCTGACCAAGGCGCTGCGGCCGCTCGGGACCCGAAAGGATCTCGACGAGCGCATGCTCTACTCAGAGCATCACCTCAGCCACGCGGCCAGCGCGTTCTTCGCCTCTCCGTTCGAGGAGGCCGCGGTGCTGACCATGGACGGGGTCGGCGAATGGGCCACGACATCGCTCGCACACGGCAAGGGCAATCAGCTCGAGGTGCTGCGCGAGATTCATTTCCCGCATTCGCTCGGTCTGCTGTACTCCGCCTTCACCTACTACACCGGCTTCAAGGTCAACTCGGGCGAGTACAAGGTCATGGGCCTCGCCCCCTACGGGCGGCCGACGTTCGCGCCGATGATCTTCGAACACCTGATGGATCTGAAGGCCGACGGCACGTTCCGCCTGAACCTGGACTACTTCGACTACTGCACCGGCCTGACGATGACCAATGGCCGGTTCGACGAGCTCTTCGGTGCACCGGCGAGAAAGCCGGAGCAAAGGCTGACGCAGCGCGAGATGGACCTTGCTGCGTCGATCCAGGCGGTGACGGAAGAGGTCGTGCTGCGCTTGTGCCGTTCGGTGGCACAGACCACGGGTCAGAAGAAGCTCTGCCTCGCCGGCGGTGTGGCGCTCAACTGCGTCGCCAACGGCAAAGTGCTGCGCGATGGCCAATTCGAGGATATCTGGATCCAGCCCGCGGCCGGCGATGCCGGTGGCGCGTTGGGCGCGGCGTTGGTCGCATACCACATGTACAAGGATCAGCCGCGCAAATTGCCGACCGCTGGCGGCGATCTGATGAAGGGCTCGTACCTCGGGCCGAGCTACCCGCAGCAGGAGTGCGAGGCAGGCCTGCGCGATGCGGGCGCCAAGTTCACCGTGCTCGACGACGACGGCGTGATCGACGCCTGCGCCCGTGCGCTGGCCGACGGCAAGGCGCTCGGCTGGTTCCAGGGCCGCATGGAGTTCGGCCCGCGCGCGCTCGGCGGACGATCGATCCTGGGCGACGCACGCTCGCCGACGATGCAATCGGTGCTCAACCTGAAGGTCAAGTACCGCGAGTCGTTCCGGCCCTTTGCACCATCGGTGCTGCGCGAACGGGTGGCCGACTGGTTTGAGCTCGATCACGACAGCCCGTACATGCTGCTCGTGGCCGACGTGATCGGCCAACGCCGGCGCGCGATGTCGGCGACCGAGCAGGCGCTGTTCGGCATCGAGAAGCTCAACGTCCCGCGCTCCGACATCCCGGCCGTGACCCACATCGACTATTCGGCGCGCATCCAGACCGTGCATGCGCAGACCAATCCGCGCTATCACGCACTGATCTCGCGCTTCGAAGCGCTCACCGGCTGCCCCGTGATCGTCAACACCAGCTTCAACGTCCGCGGCGAACCGATCGTGTGCACGCCGGCCGACGCGTTCCGCTGCTTCATGGGGACCGAGATCGAGGTACTCGCCGTCGGCAACTGCGTGCTCAGGAAGGAAGACCAGAACATGGCGCTGCGCAAGAGCTACGAATCGGCGTTCGAGCTCGATTGAGACGCCCCGGGATCGAGCCCAGCCAACCACTGCCCGACATGTCTGACGCGAGACTGCTGCTCAGCGACGGAACTGCCTTCGATGGGCGCAGTTTCGGCGCCCGTCGCCCGGTGGCCGGAGAGGTCGTGTTCAACACCGGCATGACCGGCTACATCGAGACGCTGACCGATCCGTCGTACGCGGGCCAGATCCTCGTCATGACGTACCCGCTGGTGGGCAACTACGGCGTGCCGGCGCCGCGTCGAACCAAGTCGCTGGACCGCCCGTACGAGTCGGACCGGATCCAAGTGCAGGGCCTCGTGGTCCAGCACTATGTCGACGACTACAGCCACCACGCGGCCGTGCGATCGCTGCACGACTGGCTCAGCGAGCAGGGCGTACCCGCGATCACGGGCATCGACACCCGCACCCTGACGCGCCGGCTGCGCGAGCGCGGGACAATGCAGGGCTGGCTGGCTCCCGCACATCTGACGACCGAGGCCGCGAAGGCCGATGCCGACGCGCTGGACATGCGGCAGGAGGTATTCCACCGCGTGGCGCCGTCCGAGCCCATCACCTACGGCAGCGGCGAGCTGACCGTGCTTTTGATCGATGCCGGAGCGAAGGACAACCTGGTGCGCTCGATGCTCGAGCGCGGGGTGCGTGTCGTGCGGGCCCCCTGGCATGCGGATCTCGCGCCGTTGGCCAAGCAGTCGCATGGTGTGCTGATCGGCAACGGTCCAGGCGACCCGAAGGACCTCCGCGCGCTGGTCGCCCAAGTCCGCGGCCTGTTGGCGGATGCCAGTCGGCCCGTGATGGGTGTGTGCCTGGGCAACCAAATCCTCGCGCTGGCCGCCGGCGCCGACACCTACAAGCTGCCCTACGGGCATCGCGGGGTGAATCAGCCTGTGCAGGACCTGCTGACGCGGCGCTGCTACATCACCAGCCAGAACCACGGCTACGCCGTCAGCGACGATTCGCTGCCCGCCGATTGGGAGCCGTGGTTCGTCAACACCAACGACGGCACCAACGAGGGCATCCGCGCACGGCTCAAGCCGTTCTTCAGCGTGCAGTTCCACCCGGAGGCCCACCCGGGACCGACCGACACGGGCTTCCTGTTCGACGACTTCCTGCGCCTCGCCGGGGCGATGAGAACCCGCTGAGTCACCACATGTACGGTGCTTACCTGCCACGCAAGCCGCGCCGCGTCCTGGTGCTCGGGTCGGGTCCGCTTCAAATCGGCCAGGCCGGCGAGTTCGACTATTCCGGCTCGCAAGCCCTGAAGGCGCTGCGCGAGGAAGGCATTGCGACGGTCCTGATCAATCCCAACATCGCGACCATCCAGACCGGCGAGGATCTGGCCGATCGTGTCTATTTCGTCGACATCAACCCGGAGTTCGTCGAACGCATCATCGTCAAGGAAGACATCGATGCGATCCTGTTGTCCTTCGGCGGCCAGACGGCATTGAACTGCGGTCTCGCGTTGGACGAGGCCGGGGTGTTCAAGCGACACGACGTGCGCGTGCTCGGGACGCCGGTGTCCGCCATTCGCGACACCGAGGATCGCGCGCTGTTCGTCGAGCGGCTGAAGGAAATCGACGTCAAGACGGCGCGCAGCCGGCCATGCCATTCGCCCGAGGAGGCCATCGAGGCGGCGGCGGCGATCGGCCTGCCGGTGATGTTGCGCGGCGGCTACTCGCTCGGCGGCAAGGGCAGCGGCATCGTCGAGACAGCGCAAGCGCTGGAGGCTGCGGTCAAGCGCGCGTTCGCCGGCGGCGCACGGCAGGTGCTGGTCGAAGAGTGCCTGCGCGGCTGGAAGGAGATCGAGTACGAGGTCGTGCGCGACGCCCGCGACAACTGCATCACCGTGTGCAACATGGAGAACTTCGACCCGATGGGGATCCATACGGGCGAGTCGATCGTGGTGGCGCCTTCGCAGACGCTGAACGACCAGGAGTACCAGCTGCTGCGCACGATCGCCATCCGCACCGTGCGGCATCTGGGCATTGTCGGCGAATGCAACATCCAGTACGCGCTCGATCCGCACAGCTCGGACTATCGCGTCATCGAGGTCAACGCCCGGCTGTCGCGCTCCAGTGCATTGGCGAGCAAGGCCACCGGCTACCCGCTGGCGTACGTGGCGGCGAAGCTGGCACTCGGCCGCACGCTGACCGAAGTGCAGAACTCGATCACGCGCCGCACGACCGCGTTCTTCGAGCCAGCACTCGACTATCTGGTGTGCAAGGTGCCGCGCTGGGATCTCGCCAAGTTCCAGGGCGCCTCGGTGCGCATCGGCAGTGAGATGAAGAGCGTGGGCGAGGTGATGGCGATCGGCCGCACCTTCCCGGAGGTGATCCAGAAGGCGCTGCGCATGCTCGACATCGGCGTGCGCGGCCTCGATCCGGACGCCTACGACTTCGACGACGTGCGCGATCAGCTCGCCAATCCGACGCCGCTGCGCATCTTTGCGATCGCGCGCGCCCTGCGCGATGGCATGTCGGTCGACAAAGTGCACACGCTGACGCACATCGATCGCTGGTTTCTGAAGGCGATCGAATCGATCGTGCGCACGCACAGCCAGCTGCGCCAGGGCTCATGGCCGATCGCCGACGATCTGCTGCGCCAAGCCAAAGGCCACGGGTTCTCGGATCAGGGTATCGAGCTGCTGACGCGCGCCCCCGCCGGTGAGGTGCGCAGCGCGCGCAAGCGCGCCGGGATCGAGCGCCGCATCGCGCAGATCGACACGCTGGCGGCGGAGTTCCCGGCCGACACGAACTACCTGTACACGAGCTTTCACGCCTCGCACGACGACGTGCCGCCGTCCAGGCGCAAGAAGGTCCTCGTGCTCGGCTCGGGAGCCTACCGCATCGGATCGAGCGTCGAGTTCGACTGGTGCTGCGTCAACGCGGTGCAGGCGGCCGCGAAGCACGGGTACGAAACGATCATGCTGAACTTCAACCCGGAGACCGTCAGCACCGATTACGACATCTGCGACCGCCTGGTGTTCGACGAGGTCAGTTTCGAGACCGTGCTCGACCTGTACGAGCACGAACGCCCGGAGGCAGTGGTGGTCAGCATGGGGGGCCAGATCCCGAACAACCTGGCCATGCAGCTGCACCGCGCCGGCGTCAAGGTGCTCGGCACCAGCCCCGACAACATCGACCGCGCGGAGGACCGCAACAAGTTCAGCGCCTTGCTGGACACGCTCGGGATCGACCAGCCGCGCTGGATGCACATGAAGGACATGCACGACGCCGACGACATCGTGTCGCGGCTCGGCGGCTTTCCGGTCCTGGTGCGACCCAGCTACGTGCTCAGCGGCGCCGCGATGAGCGTCGCGCACGAGCCGAACGAACTCAGCCGCATCCTGGCGCGCGCGCGCGACGTGTCGAGCGAACACCCGGTGGTGGTGTCGGCGTTCGAGACGCACGCGCGCGAGGTCGAGATCGACGCTGTCGCCGATCATGGCGAGATCGTGCTGTGGGCCATCTGCGAGCACATCGAAGATGCCGGCGTGCACAGCGGCGACGCCACGCTGGTGCTGCCGCCGCAGACCCTCTACATCGCCACCATCCGCAAGGTGCGGCGCATCGCCGCCGCGCTGGCCAAGGCGCTCGACATCACCGGGCCGTTCAACGTGCAGTTCCTCGCGAAGCACAACGCGGTGAAGGTGATTGAGTGCAACCTGCGCGCGTCGCGCAGCTTTCCGTTCGTGTCGAAGGTGATCGGCGTCAACTTCGCCCGCGAGGCCATGGGCCGCATGCTCGGCATCGCGGGACCGACACGCAACGACAGCCTGAATCTCGACCACGTGGGCGTCAAGGTGCCGATGTTCTCGTTCTCGCGCATCGTCGGCGCCGATCCGATGCTCGGCGTCGAGATGATGAGCACCGGTGAGGTGGGCTGCTTCGGTGACGATCTGCACGAGGCCTTGCTACACGCCCTGCTCGCAGCCGGCTTCCGCTTCCCCAAGCGCGGCGTTCTGCTCTCGCTCGGTCCCGTGGCCGACAAGTACTGGTTTGCCGACGAGGCGCGCGTGATCGCCAAGGAGCTCGGCCTGCCCCTCTACGCGACCCGCGGCACCGCCGAGATGCTGGCCGAGATCGGCATCCCCTGCGAGGCGGTCGAGAAGCAAGCGGGAGCAGCGCCCAATGCGATCGACCTGATCGAACGATCGGTCGTCGACCTGGTGATCAACATCCCGCGCGAATACGACGCTGCAGGCCGCCCCGACGGCGTCGCGATCCGTCGTGCAGCGGTCGACGCCGGCATCCCGCTGATCACCGACCTGCAGCTGGCTCGCGCCGTCGTGGAAGCGCTTCGCGTCAGGAAGCCGGACGAGTTGCAGATGCTGGCGTGGGAAGACTACGTCAGCCGAGACAAGCCTTCGCTCGCCAGCTGACCGCCGCGGGCGCGCGAGCGCGCCATAGCCATCCGCCTCGATCGCGCCCATAACGGCGCAAATGCTTCAGGCGGCAACATCATGAGGCGCCGGTTTCTCGACAGAGGCCGCTGCGCCGCTGAAGTTCATCGGCCTGCAATCCAGCTGCACGTCGCCGCGGCGTTTCGGTCGCGACGCCTCGTGCGGGACGGCTGATCGTTGTTGCGATCGATGGACTCGCGCGAGGCGCTCTCGGCCGAGCAGCATAGCGTGAGCCCCCTACTTCTCGCGCTTCGGCGGGTCCTCGACGGCACGCGGCCGTGACAAGCGGGTTACATGTGCGGGAGTCCCGTTACGGCTCCCCCTTGAACGGGGGATACCTTTGGCTCACAGCAAAGACCGCGGCGCAGTGGCGCGGTGGCTGAACCAAAAGGAACAGAGGACGTTAATGGGACCGAAGTCAAGGGGATTTCGACTGGCTGCGATTTCGCAGGCCATTGCACTGATTGCGCTGGCTGGCTGCGGCGGCAACAACACAGAGGAATCCCCTGATGCACTCAGCGTCGCGGAGTCCACCACCGACACGGTGGTACACACCGACGAGGCCGAGCGTTGGCGGTCGTCCGGGGACAGCGTTCCGCCGGAGATCTCAGTCACCAACATCGGCAAGCCCAGCGCGACCGGCGTGGTCCGTCTGGACGGCACCGCCGCCGACAATCTGCGGCTGTACCGCGTTTGGTGGCGCAACAGCCGTGGGGGCGCAGGCCGGGCCAGCTTGGACGGCACCATCACTCAAGCGACGTGGTCGGTGTCGGCGTTGCAGCTCTACACCGGCAACAACGACATCACGCTGACCGTGATGGACGCAGTAGGGCAGACGACACAGAAGACGGTCGCGATCGCATGGTCAGGTCCCTCGCCTGCTCCTGCGCCTGCGCCTGCACCCACTCCTGCACCGGCGCCTGCGCCCGGACCCACTCCTGCGCCCGCACCGGCACCGGCTCCAGTGCCCGCGCCAGCGCCAGTGCCCGCGCCGGCTCCAGTGCCCGCGCCGGCCCCGACACCATCACCGGCTCCTGCGCCGGCACCTGCTCCTGCACCCGCGCCTGCCCCGGCCCCTGCGCCATCCGCTGGAGGGCTGAGCTTTG
>Ga0326726_10006066_pt1 | contig 10890 bp, 8 predicted proteins | sample MHFenrmetagenome_2_FD_207603 | JGI IMG/M metagenome (GOLD analysis project Ga0326726, IMG submission 207603) | Lab enriched peat soil microbial communities from Michigan Hollow, Ithaca, NY, United States - MHF15MN | ecosystem: Environmental > Terrestrial > Soil > Wetlands > Peat | place: USA...
CTTATCTTACCGCTGACGGTAATTTCGGACGAAAGATCAGCAATCCATTTCCTTGTAAGTTCAATCTGGGTAAGTCCTGATAAAAGTTCCTTAAGCTCTGTCCCGGGATTCTCCGTCACTTTTAACAGCCACCCCTTGGGAATACTGAATCTGCAGCTTATTTCAGGCAGGGAGAGATCACTTCTCAGAACATCTTCAGATATAACTCCGGAATAAAATACTTCCAGGGCTTCCAGCACAGATGTTTTACCCGATTCATTTTGTCCGATCAGACATGTGACATTGTCGGGTGACAGATTTTGCCAGTCTGTATCAAGAATCGATCTGAAATTTTTAATCCTGAAAGCTAAAAGCCTCATAATGTTTTGAGTCATACCTGAAATCCAAAAACGAGGACATCATCACATTGTTGTGATCTGCCCTTCCATTCTTTAAAAGAATATTCGAGACACTCTCTCTGCGATGCCATTGAGAGGCCGGTAACTGATAAAAGTATCTGCTTGAATTGCTTGTATTTGAATTTCTTATCAGTTATTTCACCAAACTGATCAGCGAACCCGTCCGAAAAAAGATAGAAGGAATCACCAGGACAAGTATCAATAATTGTATTAATAAATGGTTTTTCTTCCTGCGGGGCAATACCAATCGTCATTTTGTCGGGCCTGAATTCGGAAAGTTCTCCGTTCCTTATCCTTATCAATGGACGGTTGGCTCCGGCAAATTGAATTGCATCCGATCCACTCTCAATTACACATAGTCCTATATCAATACTGTCTTTTGTCTCCTCTTTTGATCCGGTCTGGTGAAGGGCTTTCATGATTTTTTCCCTCATATTATTCAGAACACGGTTTGCCCTGATACACTGCTTCAATTGAAGTATCTCGTTCAGAAAGCTTATCCCAAGTATGCTCATCAGCGCTCCCGGCACACCATGCCCTGTGCAATCACCTGCAGCGATGCAGGTAAACTGACGGTTCGAAAATGTATAATAGAAATCCCCGCTTACTATGTCCCTCGGAAGAAAAAGAATGAAGAAATCCTTTAATATGCCCTTAAGAATAATTGGATCAGGCATTAAAGCATGCTGAATCATGCCAGCGTAGCGAAGACTTGCAAGGTGATCCTCCACACTCTGGATACTTAGAGTGTAAAGATCCTCGCATCCCTCCTGATTGTAAGGCGCCATAAAGGAAAGTTATCAAACAGACTAACAATATAAATAAACTGATTTTCAGGTAGCTTATTGTGATAAAAGTCTATTTGGGGGCCTTCTTCTCAAGAAGGATTACATTTTCAACATGATGAGTATGTGGGAACATGTCGACAGGCTGGATCCTGTTTACCTTGTAATATTCTGACATTATGCTGATATCGCGTGCCTGGGTCGATGGATTGCAGCTTATGTAAATGACCTTTCCGGGTGATGCGTTTATGATTTGCTTAACAACATCCTCATGCATTCCTGCTCTGGGAGGATCAGTGATAATGACATCAGGTTTGCCATTCTCACTTATAAACTGATCATTAAGCAATAATCTGATGTCTCCGGCAAAGAACTGTGTGTTCTTAATGCTATTGATTTCAGAATTGATCACTGCATCTTTAACTGCCTCATCAATATATTCAATACCGATGACTTTTTTTGCAGAATCTGCTATAAAATTTGCGATTGTCCCGGCACCGGTATAAAGATCATAGACGATCTCATTACCGGTAAGTTGGGCAAACTCTTTTGCAACTTTATAAAGTCTGAGCGATTGTTTTGTATTGGTCTGGTAAAATGATTTTGGCCCGATCCTGAATTTAAGTCCCTCCATCTCTTCAAGAAGGTGATTTTCACCTTTGTAAAGCACGGGTACCTGGTCGGCAAGGGAATCATTCCGTTTTGTGTTAATTATATAGAACAGCGAATTTATCTGGGGAAATTCAGAGGCAAGAAAATCAAGCAGCCCCTCAATCCTCTCCTTTTCATCAAGGTAAAATACTACGATGACCATTACTTTTCCACTGCTTGTGTTGCGGATTATCAGGTTCCTCAGAAATCCGCTTTGCTGTCGGAGATTGAAAAATGCCAGTGATTTCCTGTGTGCATATCTTCTTACTGCGTCACGAATGGCATTTGAGGGCTCAGGTTGAAGATGACACTCCCTGATATCAAGAACTTTATCAAACAGACCTGGGATATGGAATCCGAGGGCATCCTCATTAATTTTATCATTGTCTGAGATCATTTCTTCCCTTGTAAGCCAGCGTCTGTCGGAAAATGTGTATTCAAGTTTATTCCGGTAAGAGAAAATTTCGGCAGAACCGATTATCGGCTCTGTTTCAGGGATATCCACTTTCCCTATTCTTACAAGGTTATCCTTAACTTGTTTTTCCTTGAACAGAAGCTGTTTGTCATAAGGAAGATGCTGCCATTTGCAACCGCCGCATATCCCGAAATGGGCGCACCTGGGTTTTATCCTGTCCGGAGAGTATTCATGGAAACGTACTACAGTTCCTTCCATGTATTTCCTTCTCTTTTTCTTAACACGGATGTCGACCAGATCTCCAGGGATTAGCATTGGGACAAATACAACCTGGTTATCAATTCTTGCAATTGCATTACCTTCGGCCCCGATATCCGTTATTCTTACCTTCTCGAGCAATGGCATTTCTTTCTTTCGTCCCACCTGTAATTTTTATTTAAATCTGCGAACCTCAAATCTGTATTTACTTTTGTTCTTTCTCCAGATTCATAATAAATTGCAATCCTTTAATCATGGCCGGAATAGCTGCATCTCCATGATCAAGATCAGGAATGATCTCTTTCGTGCAGGTTTGCGGCGAAGTCCCGGCCTGGATCATAGCAAGGTAAATGCTTTCGGTTGTTAAAGGATCAACCGATGTATCGCCACCACCATGTATCAGGAGTAATGGTACGGCAGTATTCCATCCAGCTATGCTGTTACTTGCAAGGGATGCTCTGACGGATGCGTATTTTGCTTCTGACAAGAATCCCGAGAGAAAACCATTTGTAAAAAGATCAGGGATTGATGTAGTTAACTGTTTATTTATCTGGTCAGATGTTAAAGAACCTGTGTACAGATTACCAAGCCGTGAGGCATAAGGCTCCTTCAGAATATCTGAAACAGGATTAGTAAACTGATCGTACCTGGAATAAGCATTAATTATGTACCCGATATAAACGGGCATCGGATAGGAGCTTGCGGTCGTCATTGATCTGAAAAGCAAATTCAAATCATACGGCCCTGCCCCGCATACACTTCCTTTAAGAGTGAACTCTCCCTGATAATCATTTTCAAGAGCTTCCTGCAGGGCAAGTGTAGCCCAGCCGCCCTGCGAATAACCGGCCAGGTAAACGGCATCTTTAATTGTTACATCCGGAAGTTCTTCAGTATCCATTTCTTTAACCGCAAAAAGAAAGTCAACTAATGATCTCACAGTTGGCTCCTTGATCAGGTATGGATGAGGAATATCCGCTGATTCACCGAATCCCGGATAATCCGGAATGATGACTATAAATCCCATTGAAGCGATAACTTCTATAAACTGGTAAGAAGGATTACCCGGATACTCACTTGGGGCATAGTCATTCATAGTATTGGTGCCATTCTGAAAACTAAGTATAGGATAATTTCCCTGGGCTGAAGGAACACACGCCAGACCTGAGGCATTTATTACCTTGCCATTTAATTGCGTTTTGTAAATCACCCTGTAAATATCAACCGGATGAGATATAAGCGGTTTAAGATCACTAAGTTCAGGATAAGCCGCAGATGCTATATCAAGAAGAGTATTTATATAGCTGGTTGTGTAAGTGTCAATGTATTCCTTATTAACAAAATGGTCATATTCCGGCTCTTTGCTTTTATTACATGAAGAAACAACTGAAATAATTGCCGAAAGAAACAGCAACGCACCAATTAAGCGTTTAAATGTTTTCATCCCGGCAAAGATAACTTTTATCAGGAAAATCTCTTCTTCACAGGCTCCTGTACTTTTCATATATTTGCGCTTAATATTTTTTGTATGGTTTCGGTACAGGGTATTTCAGTTTCATTCGGAAGTTTCGATCTATTGAGCGATATATCATTCCTTATAAATGAACAGGACCGCATTGGTCTTACAGGTAAAAACGGTGCCGGAAAAACAACCCTTCTTAAAATAATTTCAGGTAATCAGAGCCCTTCCAAAGGGTTTGTAGATATGTCGAAAGAAGTTACTATCGGTTACCTCCCCCAGCAGATGGTAATCGACGACTCAACAACCGTTATGAATGAAACTCTTACAGCATTTGCAGGTTTGATAGGTCTGTCGGAAGAAATTGAAAAATGCAGCATAGAGATAGCCATGAGGGATGATTATCATTCTGCAGAATATTTGAGGTTGTGTGACAGGCTTAATGAGACGGAGCAGAAATACCGGATGCTTGGCGGAACCAACTATCTGGCTGATGCTGAACAGACACTTACCGGACTTGGTTTTGAGAGAAAAGACTTTAACAGGCTTACCCGTGAATTGAGCGGAGGGTGGCGCATGAGGATTGAGCTTGCAAAACTGATCCTTAAGAAACCGTCTCTTTTTCTTCTTGATGAACCTACCAATCATCTGGACATTGAATCTATCCAGTGGTTCGAAACTTTTCTTGCAGGATATCCCGGTGCAGTGATGATGGTTTCACACGACCGCGCCTTCCTTGACAATGTGACGAACAGGACAATTGAAATTTCACTTGGTAAAATCTATGACTACAAGGTTTCATGGTCAAAATATGTCGTTCTCAGGGAAGAGAGAAGAGCACAACAAATAGCCTCGTTCAGGAACCAGCAGAAGATGATAGAGGACATGGAAAAATTCATTGAACGATTCAGATACAAAGCGACAAAGGCGATCCAGGTACAGTCGAAAATAAAGCAGCTCGACAAGATTGAAAGACTCGAGGTCGATGAAGAAGATTCAAGTGCTATGAATCTCAGATTTCCACCGGCTCCCCGGTCAGGTACTGTTGTTGTTGAAGCAGAAAACCTTTCCAAAAGCTATGATTCTCTCAATGTACTGAACAAAATTTCCATTACAATTACAAGAGGAGAAAAAATAGCTTTTATCGGCCGCAACGGAGAAGGAAAAACAACTTTCTCCAGAATTATTATAGGTGATCTCGATTATGAGGGATTCCTCAAAATTGGACATAATGTCAAAACAGGCTACTTTGCTCAGAATCAGGATGAATTACTTAACGAGAATTCAACCGTTCTTGAAACAATTGATTGCGTTGCCAAGGGCGAAATAAGAACAAAGATCCGTGATATGCTCGGTGCTTTTCTTTTCAGAGGCGAAGAAGTTGAAAAGAAAGTTAAGGTACTTTCGGGAGGTGAGAGATCGAGACTTGCTCTTGTAAAGCTTCTTTTGGAACCAACCAATCTGCTCGTCCTCGATGAACCTACCAACCATCTGGATATGCGTTCAAAAGATATCCTGAAACAGGCCCTGATCAAATATGATGGCACGCTAATTGTGGTTTCGCATGACAGAGATTTCCTCGACGGTCTTGTTACAAAAGTCTATGAGTTCAGACATAACAGGATAAAAGAAAACATCGGAGGGATTTATGATTTCCTTCGAAAGAAAAAGATTGTTAACCTGAGAGATATTGAAAGAAGGGATAAAGTAACCCGGGAGATCAAAAGTGATGACAATGCATCTAACAAACAGAAATATCTTGAAAAGAAAGAATATGACAGATCACTTAGGAAACTCAGGAAAAGACTTGAAGATTCCGAAAGGCAGATAGAAAAAATGGAATTTGAATTGTCAGCAATGGATAAAGAATTAATGACCACAGCCAGCTCCTCGGAAAGTGCAGGGATTTACAAGAAATACGAAGATCTCAGGAACCAGCTGAATGCAGAAATGAATAACTGGACTATCTATTCCCACGAGGTTGATGAATTTTTAAAAAACAACAGCTGATTATGGAATACCTGAAGCTTGAAAAGGAATACCCGGTTCACGTTTATGAAACAGGCCCTGACGGCCGGCTGAACCTTCATTCACTTTTTGATTACTTACAGGACATTGCATCAGACCATGCAGTGCAGCTTGGCTTTGGCAGGGACGATCTGTTGAAAGAGAATCATTTCTGGGTCCTCTCCAGAATCTATGCTGAGATTCCTGTCTGGCCTTCGTGGGGTGAAACTATTTGCGTAAAAACATGGACAAGGGGAACTGACAGGCTCTTTGCCTTAAGGGACTTTGAAGTTAGGTACCCTGACGGAAGATTAATTTCACGTGCAACCTCGTCCTGGCTTATAATTGACCTGGATACAAAACGGATCCAGCGGCCCGATAAATATCTTAGACTTATGATTTCTGAATTGACTGACATAAAAGCATTCCCCCGGAATGCAATGAAACTTGAACGTGCCACTGAAAAAAGCCAGAGTTCTCCCTCATTCCATGTCACTATAAGCGATCTTGATATCAATCTGCATACAAATAATGCAAGATATCTCAAATGGGTCACCGACAGTTACGACCTGGATTTCATCCTTAACAATGTTCCTTTATCTGCTGAAATAAATTATCTTGCCGAATCACGTTTCAACGACAATATTACCATTATGTTATCAGAAGAGGGTAATGATACCAAAGTAATAAACCATTCAATAATGCGGACATCCGACAATACTGAGCTATGCAGGGTAAGGATAAACTGGAAAAAGAATCACATATAACAAATTAATAACACAGGAACATGAACCGGAAAAGTTCTTTCAGAAAAAACAGCATCCTGTTTTACGCCGGATTATTTTGCATGGTGCTTGTATCATGCACTGTGACGAAAAAAGCCACTGTCGACTTAAAGGATCTTTCCTATTTATACAATCCGACAAAAAGCTCTTTAAAACCACGTTTCAGTGTTTTTAATGAAACAGATGCATCATCAGTTTTGTCAGTCAAGTTTTTTGCGACGGACCTGTTTTTTTCAGAGGCAAACCCCCAGGGTGTTCCCATGGCGCAGATCCTCATAACAATAAAATTGTATAATATCACAAATGAGAGAATACTGGCCGATACTGCATTCCTGGATGCTAATATTTTAAAGGAGGCATCGCGCCAGGAATACGTTTATAAACTGCCTTTGAAAGTTGAGCATGGGGCAGATTATATTGCTGAGGTAAAGCTTCTTGACAAGTTGCGGACCGAGGTTATACAATCATTCGTAACCTTCAATACCAGGTCATATAACAATAAATATAGTTTTATTGCCCGCGGACACATCTTTAAAAATGAGCTTTTTAATCCGGTTGTCAAAGTCGATGAATATGTAAACCTTCTTTATCCATCAAAACCAATAGACAGTTTGTACATTTCATACTATAAGCCGTTGACTGAAGTTCCTTATCCCCCTTCAATTCTGCTGCCTGAAAAAATTATTGATTATGAGCCTGATACAGTTGTCGCCCTTCCCTATTCCGAAACATTGCCTCTCATGCTTCCAAAAGAAGGTGTATATTTCTGCACACCTGAAAGAGACTCAGAAGAAGGATACACCTTTTTCAACTTTGGTGCAACATTCCCTTCTATGACGGACCCGGCAATAATGATTAAGCCGCTTGCATATCTTGCCTCAGAAGAGGAGATGAATGAAATGCTTTCCTCAGCACGTCCTAAGGTAGCACTGGACGAATTCTGGATAAAGTGCGGCGGAAATATTGATAAATCAAGAGAACTGATACGAATTTTTTACACAAGGATCGTCTATTCAAACTATTATTTCACATCATTCAAGGAGGGCTGGAGAACCGAGAGAGGAATGATCTATACAATTTATGGGCCACCCGATAAAGTGTATAAAAATTCAGAGGAGGAAAGCTGGGGGTACAGGAGACCTGTTTTAAAATCTTCATGGGGAGGAAGATATCATCTTAAGGAGGAATATCTTTTTTTCAATTTCAGAACCAGAAAAAACAAATTCTCTGACAATGATTTTTACCTGAGCAGGAATGAAACTCTTGTAACTTACTGGGATAAAGCCATCGCAAGCTGGAGAAAAGGTATTGTGTTCCGTCTTGATAATCCTGAAGATTTATAATATTTATAGTGAAAGAATCAGATTGTATTTATGGCCTCAGAGCAGTTATTGAGGCGGTAAGGGCAGGCAAGCAGATCGATCGCCTGCTGATAAAGCAGGGTTTGCAGGGTGCTTTGTATCATGAATTAATGATTGAAGTGCGGAATCATAATATTGCCTACCAGATAGTTCCTCTTGAAAGGATTGAACTGGTTACACGGAAAAATCATCAGGGTGTTTTAGCATGGCTTTCACTCATTGAATTTCAGTCGATTACAAATCTTCTGCCAATGATCTTCGAGAGAGGAGAAGATCCTTTGATTATTGCTCTTGACGGTGTTTCGGATGTGAGGAATTTCGGAGCAATAGTAAGAAGCGCCGATTGCCTTGGAGCACATGCAGTTATTATCCCTGAAAAAGGTTCGGCAAGGATCACTGCTGATGCCATCAAGACATCTGCAGGAGCGCTGCATTCCTTTCCGGTTTGCAGGGAAAAAAGCATCGTCAGATCTGTCGAGTACCTTAAAGAGTCGGGACTTAAAGTCATAACCACAGGTGAAAAATCAGGTTCCGATATTTCTGAAGCGGATCTGAAGGGCCCTGCTGTTCTGATAATGGGTTCAGAAGATAAAGGAATAAGCCGTGAATTAATTTTTCTGTCCGATCAAAAGATTATCATTCCAATGAAAGGAGAAATAGGATCCCTTAATGTATCTGTCGCTGCCGGTATTCTTCTCTATGAAATTGCACGGCAGCGGTCACATTGATCATCCAATAATATTCAGAATTCTCTGATCAAGCAAAGCCTGGTCTGCCGTGAATGAAGCAAGACCTGCAAGAGTAAGCAGTGTATCGGGAGCTATTTTACCATCTGTGATTTTCTTTTGCCACTTAGCGAAAACCGGTATCTTCCCGTCGCTTGCAATAGTTGCTTTTTCTTCTTTTGAAAGAGAAGGAAACATATCTTCGCAACCCTCCTCCTGTGCAATATGGATAAGTTCGGAACCAGTAACTGGTATCTTCTGATTAAGTCTCTGTGCAAGGCTGAGAACTTTGTCATCAACCTCCCAGAATTTTTCTATCCAGGCATCCTTTGCTGAAGGTAAAAGGCTGACGTCATAATTTTCATGCGTTCGTATCGAAAACTTGCCAGTTAAGGATTTTCTTCCGGCAGCGGCTACCTTTGGTGGTATCGTAAACACATCGGTTCCCGCGAGTAGTTCAAGCTGATTATAATGTCTAAGGCTGGCAGCTATTAATTTAGTCTGCCATACATTTTGTGCAGAAAATGCAGTGACCCAGTTCTGGGAAGAGATTACAGCCTTCTCACCAGCACCTGAGCCGTCTCCAAGCTTATTATCCATTATAAAAGCCCCTATCCTTCCAAGAAATACATTGAGATAGTCTGGCTGGGCCGTCCTGGTCACAATTACATTTTGCCGGGCGCTGAATTCAAGCGTGAAGTTAACCCTTACACCCGCCTCCTTTAAACGTCTTGCTCCTATCAGGCCTTCAGCTGTATAGGGGACTTTCACAATAAACTGATCCGGACAGATTTCATGGTACCTTTTCCCATAATATTCGATAGCCTTTATATCATGGGCAGTATCAGTATGAAGTTCCACACTGACAAGTCCGCCGAATTTTGATGCAAGCCTTAATCCGTGCCTTGCATTCAGCATGAAAGCAATCTCCTTTACTTTTGTTTCGAGAGGCAGCTCATAAACAATATGCTTGGCTTCGGAAATAAAGATATCATAGATCCCTTTTTGTATCTCGTTGTTGAGCAGCGTATTGTTCGTAGTCAGAGCGCTCATTTCTGCCGACCAGTTTTCCTCAGCCTCTTCAATATTGCCAGTATCAAGCCAGAGTTCGGTCCCTGTATCCCTGAGGGATTGCCAGAATGGATCCTTTTTCCCGTTTATGTGTTTTTCGCTCAGATTTGCCCAGAGAAAATCGCTTATTCGTGTGTTCAGATCAGCCATTGTAATTAATATTTGTTGTAAAACACTTAAGGCTTAAATTTGTTTCCTGTAATTTTATCAGGTCGCTGCAAAATTATACAAATTCTTTATCCGTGGTGATGAATATTATTAGCTTTATGAAACAATATTTAGAACAGACTACCAATGAAGATTCTTTTAGCTTTTATATTGACATTATGTACTTTGTCATCATCAGGACAAACTATTTTTGACAAGTATTTCACTAATAAAGTCCTGCGGTTTGATTTTATGCTTGCAGGAAACAGTCAGAAAACGCTTGTTTATCCGGTGGGGATGAAAGAAGAACCATTGTTCGGAGGTTCGCGTGAGAATTTAATCGATCCCTTTGATTACGGGAACTTTAAATATGAAGTTTTTGATACAGCTGAAAACAGGGAAATCTATTCACGCGGATTTTGCACACTATTCCAGGAATGGCAGACCACAGCTGAAGCCAAAACAATGGGACGCAGTTTCTATGAAGTAGCCACAATACCTTTCCCGAAAAGCAAAGTCCGTTTTGTACTGAGCCTGAGGGAAAGGAATGGAATTTTCAAAAAACTGTACGAAACAGTTATAGATCCCACTGATTATTTTATAAAAAAAGAGAAGCCTGTAAATGCTGCCGTCACGAAAATATCAGGTCCGGGCGATCCTCAGAAATGCGTCGACCTGGCATTTGTGGCAGAGGGTTATACTGCTTCTGAAATGGGCAAATTCAGGGATGATGTAAAGAAAATGGCTGATGTTCTATTTTCAGAAGCTCCTTTTAGTGATTACAGGGACAAATTTAACATATGGGCTGTTGAGGCCGTTTCTGAAGACTCG
>Ga0326726_10006067_pt1 | contig 10890 bp, 10 predicted proteins | sample MHFenrmetagenome_2_FD_207603 | JGI IMG/M metagenome (GOLD analysis project Ga0326726, IMG submission 207603) | Lab enriched peat soil microbial communities from Michigan Hollow, Ithaca, NY, United States - MHF15MN | ecosystem: Environmental > Terrestrial > Soil > Wetlands > Peat | place: USA...
GCCATGGCCACCCCGAAGAGGAGCATGTCCGTCGCCACGACCCCCCACAGCCCACTGAGCGTCGTGTAGAAGACGGTCAGGCCGAGGCAGATGGCCAACGCGGTGACCCCGCTCGTGTTGAAGACGGTCTGGATGATCTTGACCATGGCCAGCGTCACCCAGCCGAAGGTGATGCAGGACACGGGGATGCCGAGATAGAGGGCCTTGAAGCCGCGGAGGAACCTGGACGGCCGTCCGGAATAGCGGATGTCGATGAACTCGACCTCGGTGACGACCCCGGCCCGGCGCCAGAGATGGGCGAAGAATAGGACGGTCAGCGCCCCGCCGAGCATGAAGTTCCACCAAAACCAGTTGCCCGCGACACCGTCCTTGACGACGATGCCCGTGACCGCGAGGGGCGTGTCGGAGGAGAACGTCGTGGCCACCATCGACGTCCCCAGCAGCCACCAGGGCAGGCTCCGGCCGCTCAGGAAATACTCGGAGATGCTCTTGCCGGCGCGCTTCGAATAATAGAGGCCGATGCCGATCGTCAGGACGAAGTACCAGCCGATGAACAGCCAGTCGGCCAGCGCGAGCTTCATGGACTATTGCCTGGCCCGATAGATGAGGGTGCCGACGAGGAGGAAAATGGCCGCCAGGACGAGAACCGACACGCGCTGGGCCGCCGTCTTGCAGAACACGATCCCGAATGCGCCAAGCGGCAGGCCGACGCCCCAGAATCCGAGGGCCATCGGCTTGTATTCTTTTTTCATGTCCCCGGCAAGAAGATAACAAAAAAGAAGGTACCGGGTCTACGCATTTGCGAAGACCAGGTCCCTTCTTTTTTTCTTACTTTTCCCGTGGGATGGCGAAGACGGGGACGCGGCTGTGGGCGATGACCTTCTCGGTCGTGCTGCCCAGGAAGAACCGGGCGACGCGTCGCACCGTCGTCGACATGACGATGAGGTCGAAACCCTTCGTCTCGGCGTAATTGATGATGCCATCCCAACTCCGCACGGCCTTGACCACGTCCTCGCCGATCTCGAGCGCCTTGTGCTCCCGCCTTTTGCGGGCCTGAAGCTTCTTGAGCACCGAGGCGAACATCTCGTCGGTCAGCCGGAAGTCGTGGCCGAAGAGCTCCAGGACATAAAGGAACATCAGGCTCGCCCCGAGCTTCTTGCCCAGCATCCAGGCGTGGTCGCGCTCGATGTCCTCGCCGACCGAGAAGTCGGTCGGGACGAGGATCTTCTTGATGGCCTCCGGCCGCGCCGTCGTCCCCTTGGTCACGAGGACGGGCACGCGGGAGCCCCTGAGGATGCGGTGGGTGACGCTGCCGAGGAGGTTCTGCTCCTGCCCCGACGTCCCTTTCCTCCCGACGACGATCAGGCTGGCGCTCTCCTTCTTGGCCGTCTGGAGGATGACCTTGGCCGCCGAGCCTTCGGCGATGATAACCTTATCGGCGCAGATGCCCTGGGTCTCGCACATGCGGTCGAGCTTGATCTTGGCGCTCGTCTTGCTGGCTTCGATCTGCCCGGCCAGCTCCGCCTGGACTTCGGGCCAGGCTTCGTAAAGGGCCGGCGCGAAATCGGGAACGACATGGAGAGCGGTCAGCTTGGCCTTGAACGTCTTGCAGAAGAAATGGGCATAGGCCAGGGCCTCTTTCGATTCTTCCGAAAAGTCCGTGGCCCAGAGGACGTGCTTGATGGGTTTCGTCATGAGGTTCTCTCCTTCGCGGTCGGATGCCTTCAGTGTACACAGGACCGGGCAAAAAGTGAAGGGCCTTCTCGGCCGAAGAAAAAGCTTGACATTTTGGCCAACTGTATTATATTATTAATACAGTGATACGGAGGTTCCGGTGCTGATCAAGGTGGACGCGCGAGGCTTCATCCCGCTCTACGAGCAGGTCAAATCGGAGATCCGCAGGCTGGCCGCCGTCGGGGCGGTCAAACCGAACGACCCGTTGCCCTCGATCCGCGAGCTCGCCGGGGAGATCCTGGTCAATCCGAACACCGTGGCCCGGGCCTACCGCGAGCTCGAACAGGAAGGTCTCATCACCACGCAAAAAGGCCGCGGCTCCTTCCTGGCCGCCCGGCGGGAACGGGACATCGATCGGGAGCTGGCCGCCCATTTGAGCCGAAGGATGGACGAGGCCGTCCGCGACGTCAGGAAGTTCGGGCTCGGCCCGGCGGAGATCAGAAAGCTCGTCGAGGACAGCCTGAGGCGATTCGAGGAGACCGGACGCAGGGGAGGTGGGAATGAATGAGCAGCTCAAGATCGAAGGGCTCTCCAAGAGCTTCGGCCGGCGGCCCGTTCTGCGGAGCGTAAGCCTGAAGCTCGAACCCGGGAAGGTCTATGGACTCCTCGGCCGGAACGGCGAGGGCAAGACGACGCTCATCCGGATAATCATGGGCGTCATCCCGCGCGACCGCGGCGTCGTTTCTTTAAAGGGATTACCAGTGACCTTCGCCGATGCCGCCTATAAAAAGGAGATCGGCTACATCCCCGAAGACGCGTTCTTCTACGGCTGGATGACCGTCGGCGCCCTTCTCGACTTCAACGCTCGCTTCTTTCCCAAGTGGGATGCCGTCAGGGCCGCGGACGACATGAAACGGTTCGAGCTCGATCCCAAGGCCAAGGTCCGGACCCTGTCCCGCGGCCAGCAGCTCAAGCTCGCCTTCGTCGTGGCCCTGGCGGCGAGGCCGGAGCTCCTCCTCCTCGACGACCCGACATCGGGTCTCGACGTCCCGACCCGCCGGGATTTCCTGCGGGAAGTGATCCGGGAGCTCGCCGCCGGCGGGACGGCCATCCTGTTCGCGACACACCTCGTCCACGAGCTCGAACGGATCGTCGATCATCTCTTCATCCTTCATGGCGGCCGGATCGTCCTCGATGAGACGTACGAAAAGGTTAAGGGCCTGGCGCGGCGGGTCGTCCTCGGATTCGACGGCGAAGCTCCGGATCTCCCCGACCTCGCCAACGTCATCGGCAGGCGAGCGATAGGCAGGGACCTGGAGCTCATCATCTACCCCTGGCACGAGGAAGACGAGAAGACGCTTCGGGCCCTGAACCCGGCCCGCCTGGACATCGAATCTCTCAGCCTCGAGGACGTTTTCGTCAGCTTCGTCGACCGGCCCGTCAAGGCGCAGGAGGAAGTCGCCCATGTTTAGAACCCTGCTCATCAAGGAATGGCGGGAAAGGTTACTCATCGTCATCTTCGGCCTCGGGCTGATGGTCGTCCTCCTGGCGGCCTTTCTCATCTTCGCCGACAGCCAGGACCTCCGCGAGGTCATCCCGGTGGGATTCCTGATCATCTTTTTCCCCTTCATCGCCCTGATCCTCGGCTCCGGGGCCTTCGAGGCCGAGTTCCGCGGCGGCTCCTGGGCTTTTCTGTTGTCAAGACCCGTCCGAAAGGGGACGATCTGGCTGGCCAAGCTCGCCGCACTCCTTTCGATAATGGCCGGCTTCTGGCTCCTCTTCCTGGGGCTCATGGCCGTCGTGCCGGGCATCGGCGGGATCGTCTCGGGCTTCAAGCTTCCGGCGATGCTCCAATCCGGGTTCGAGTTCTTTCCCCTGATTGTTCTCAGCTCGTTTTTCTATTTCTCGGTCGCGTTCGCCCTTTCGATATTATCCGAAAGACAGATCAGCCTCGTCTTCGGCTCCTTTTTCATCGGCTCCGCCATTCAGGCGCTCCTGGCCTATATCAGCTTTCAGGCTGCCGGGCGCGGCTATCTGACGGCCGGCGGTCTTTTCCCTTGGCTTGACGCCTATAGGCTGGCCCTGGTGCTGTCGAGCCTGGCCTTCCTCGCCGCGTCCATGTTCACGTTCAGATATGCGGATTTCTCACAGCCGAAAAGGAAGATCCTGGCCCTGCTCAAGCACACAGCCATCTTTCTGGCCCTCGCCTGGCTCTTGATAGCGGCGTGGACGGCCCTCAGGCCTGGCCTCCCAGAAGAGTTTAATTCGGGGATCGAGGTCGTGGCAGGCAAAGCCTTTTTCTCCACGACGAGGGGTCTCTATCTCTGCGGCGGCGCCGGCGACAAGATCAGCAAGCTGACGGCCCGCGGCCGATTCGATGTCGGCAACTTCGTCCTCCGCGGCGGCAAGGTCCTTTACTCCGGCTACACGGGGAGGAATGCCGAATTCGCTATCCATGTTATGAACATAGATGGTTCGGACAAGAGGCTCCTCATTGGCAGCGGGCCTAACGATCCTGCCATCCTCGGGTGGGCCTTCGACTTTGCCCTTTCGCCCCGCGGGGAAACGGCCGTCATCCACAGCGAAGATATCGAAGGGTCCCTGCGCCGTAGAACCTATAAGAAGACTTTGTGGTCGATCCAAACCGATGGCACGGGGCTAAAGCGGCTTCCCCCGCTCGACCCCGCCCTGGCCGGCAACGGGAAGGAATATTCCTCGCTCAGGATCCTGGCTTGGTCCGCATCGTCTGACAGCCTCCTGATAATGTCCCGTCCGCGGGAGGGCTCGTCCAGCCTTTGGACCTATGCTCCGGCCACAGGGACCCAGGCGTGCCTCTTCGAGGGTCTTCGGGTCGTTCCGGGCCCCGTCTCACCCGCCGGCGATGCGGTCATTTTCGCCCATCAACCTGAAGTCAAAGGACCCATCGAGGTGTTCCTTCTGGATATCGTCAGCCGCGAGAAGAATCCTGTGATGACGGTCGACTCTCCGGGGGCCTCCATATGGTCGATCATGAATGCCGTCTGGAGCCAAAAGGGCGATCGGGTCGCGTTCCTGGCCCAGGAAAGCCGAGGCGTATTCTCCGCGGCGATCTACTCGCGGTCGGACAGGCGCCTTATCGAGGAGAAAAACCTTTCGGCCGAAAAACCCTCGCCCCAGGAGCCTTCCAGCCTGAATCCTTCGATCGATTGGATCGATGAGGACACGCGACTGATCCTCGGCGTGCCCAAGGAGCGCTGTCTAAAGGTCCTCGGCTTGGATCTGGCCGTAGAAAAAAAAATACCCGTTCCGCCGAGACTAGGAAAGGAATACGGCGTCCGGGCCGCAGGCGATGCCGTGCTTATCCAGGATTTCACGAATGTGACCGTCTGGCGGCTGGACCTCAAGACGGATAACTGGAAAAAGATCTGGTAGCTGATTGATGGGGCTTTCCGGCAAAAGGGGGGCGGCCCTCAGTACTTCTGCCAGTCCGGTTTGTGCTCGTTGACCCAGACGTAGTAATCGGCCATCTTGAGCCCCGCGGCGGCCTCCTTGTCGAGGACGAGGATGGTCCGCGGGTGCATCTGAAGGACCGAGCCGGGGACCATGGCCGTGACCGGGCCCTCGACCGTCTGCGCGACGGCCTTCGCTTTCTTCTCGCCGAAGGCCAGGAGCAGGCACATCCGGCTGTCCATGATCGTGCCCAGGCCCATGGTGATGACGTGCGTCGGAACGCTTTCCTCGCCCCCGAACGCGGCCGCGGCGTCGAGCCGCGTCTCCTCGGTCAGGGTCTTGATGCGCGTCCGCGACGAGAGCGACGAGGACGGCTCGTTGAACCCGATGTGGCCGTTCGTCCCGATCCCCAGGATCTGGATGTCGATGCCCCCGGCCGAGCGGATGGCCTGCTCGTATTTCCGGCAGGCGGCCGGGATGTCCGTGGTCAGGCCGTCGGGAATGTTGATGCGTTCCTTGGCCATGTTGATCTGGCTGAAAAGGTGGGCCCACATGTAGCTGTGGAACGAGGAGGGATGGGCCGGCGGGACGCCGACGTACTCGTCCAGGTTGAAGCAGGTCACCGCGCCGAAATCCAGCCCGGAGTCCCGGTGCATGTTGACGAGGTTCCGATATAGCTGGAGCGGGGTGTTTCCGGTGGCCAGGCCGAGCACGGCATGGGGCTTCTCGCGGACGGTGCGGGCGACGATGCGGGCGGCGAGCTGGCTGGCCTGCTGGCCGTCGGGCTGGATGATGATCTCCATGGGGCACCTCTCCAGGGTATCGGGCGCGCCGGGTCAGCGCGACCTGACCCAGTACTTCTTGATCTTGTCCTCGACGCTGGCCCGGAACTTGTCGACATGTCCGAGGACGAAGCGGCCGACATCGATCGAGTCGTCGCGGACGAGCGGCGTCAGGTCCATAGCGAACCAGAGCTGCTCCGTTTCATCGGTCTCGTGGGACTGGAAATAGCTGGCGTTGGCCCGCCGCCGTCCCGCCGTGGCCAGGTCGTAGCGCTTGCCGCCCTCGACCTGGGAGTCATAAACGCCGATGAGGGCCATGGACAGGGTCTCGCGGCAGCTGACGTCGAGCGCCACCTTGTCCGCGTCGTCCATCCAGTCGAGGCCGCGCCAGACCTCGCAGCCGTAGACGGTCGCCGGCCGCTCGGCGGGGTCGAGCTCGCGCAGGGCGGCGATGGCGGTGAAAGCGACGGCGAGGTGGGTGTCGTGCTTGTCGGCCGGGTTGTGGGTGTAGACGACCTCGGGCTTGGCCGCCTTGAGGACCTTGACCAGATCGGCCTTGAGGCGGCCCGTGCCGACGTCCTTAACCTCGGGGCTCGTGTAGTTGAGCTGGACGAGGGCCCCGTAGTTGCCGAGGATAGCCGCCTTCTCCTGTTCGCGGCGCCGCAAAGCGGCCATCTCCTCGTCGCTGAACGCGGCGTATTCGCCGGCTCTGGGTGCGCCGGCGCCGTTTGTGCAGGTCACCGCGCCGAACCAGAGCTCGGGGCTGCTGAAGCACTTCTGGATACCGTGGAAGGCCATGATCTCGAGATCGTCCTGATGGGCGCCGATGCCGAGGTGGGTGACGCGGCAGAAGGCGTCCTCGGCGGCCTTCCCGTCGGGGATGAACACCGAGGCGTCGGGCTTGTGGAATTTCATGTTCGGTCTCCTGTGATCTCAGGCAGGCTGGCCGCGGCGACCGCCTGTCCAACGCGGCGGCTTTTCTCGTCGAGGAGGTGGATGCGGACCCGGGCGGCGGTTTCGGGGAATTCGGCGGCGAGGACCGCGTTCGCCTTGTCGACGATGACCTGCCCCCCGGGACCGGACATCACCCGGCCGAGGACGAGGAGGTGCTTGAAGCTGTAGAAGACCTCGTACCAGGGGATGGTATAGCCGAGATAGGTGCCGATCGTCTCGAAGACCCGGGCGGCCTGGACATTTCCGCGGCCCATGAGCGCTTGGACTTCCTTGAGCCGTTCGGGGAGCTTCATGCCGTCCGGGAAGGACATCCCGGCCGCCAACGCGAGCCGGTTGACGGCCTGCTGGGAGAAGTAGTTGGCGCCGACGCCTCGGTCCCCGGACCATTCGTCCGCCGCGGCGCCGGGGCCGAGGTCGACCGGCGCGAACGCGAGCTCATCGAGCCATCCTGGGATGTGGCCGTCGTTGTCGAGGAAGCCGGCGGCTTCGCTCGAGCCCATGGCCACGCCGAGGACGCCCGAGTCCCCGAGCGACAGCCGGCCGGCGAGCGCGGTGACTTCGCCGTCGTTGATGACTTCGAAGGGAACGTTCCATTCGCGGGCCAGCCGGTCGAAGAGCCCCTTGACCTTGGCCTCGAAGTCGGCCCGGGGAACGGAGCGGAAGAGCGAGGCGATCCGGATCTGCCGGCGGATGATGATGCCCGCCGAGCTGCCGCCGATAGCGTCGACGCGAGGCAGGTGGGAGGCGGCCTTCTTCAAGCCGGCCTGAATATGCTGGTAGTGATACTCCGGGTCGGCTTGCGCGCCGGGCGCCCAGGGGATCTCCTCGCTCCAGACCGGCTCTCCGTCGACCACGGCGGCGACCTTGTAATCGCTCGCGCCGAGGTCGAAGCCGATGCGGAAGCCGTCAAGATAGCCGCCCGGGAAACGGATGGCCTCGCGGGCCTCGGGAAAGGTCGCCGGACTGTGCAGGACGACCTCGAAGTCACGTTCATAGACGCCGCCCATCGTCCGGGCATCGAAGGCCCGGGCGCCGCCCTCGGCATATTCGGCCTTGAGGCGCCGTCCGGCCGCGGCGGGGCCCTGGAAATGGATGCGCCAGCCGCCGCGCGACCAGAGCAGGAATTTGACGGCGCGCTCGATCATACGGTAGGTCGATTCGGGATCCGCATCCTTGGCCGGGGCGATCGTCTCGAACACCGAGACGAGCCCGTCCTCACGTTCGATTGCTAATCGTAGAGGGCCCGTGCCGGAAGCCCGGCACCGCTCGAGATAGCTGCGCCAGCCGAGAAAGATAGGCTGGAAGCCAGGAACGGATATCATTTGCTCTTGAATACGATTTTCACCGGGACAAGGAGCCGGGCGGCCAAGTCTTCGACCTTGCCGGCCCAGGTCTTCGCTTCCGGAACGCCCGGCGCGGTGACGCCGCGTTCCCAGGCGCCGGCCACCCAATAGGTCAGCTTCCGTCCGGGCCGGCCATTGAGCTTGACGGCCCGGTCGAGTCCCGTATCGTCGATACCGGAGAGATCACCCGGCGCAAAGATCGCGGCCAGGCCGATCCCGCCGGCTTTCTCAGCGCCCTTACCCCAGACGGCGAGAAAGCCCTTGGCCTTGTCGAGCGACAACGTTTCGCCGGCGAGCTTCTGGATCCCTGGGCCGAAGACGACAAGGGCCGTAGATTTCGAGGTGATGATGACGTCTTGCCTGGAAACGACGCTGTCGGAACAGGCCGAAAAGAAGACGGTGAAGGCCGGGTATTCCACTTTGACTACGGCCCGGACGGGGCCGGGGGAGATGACGCTGACCTTGGGTTGGGGCGCGGCAGGGCCGAAGAGTGGAATGCGCGTCGCACCGTCCCAAATCGAAAGCCCCCCGAGGCCGGACGATGCGCCCGGATCGAGAACGTCCATGCCCCAGTCCTGGGTTTTCGTTTCCGCGAACGGGAATCGTTTCAGGATGAGGCCCGGCTGGAGCTTGCCGTAGAATCCGATCCGGCCGTGGACGAGCTTAAAAGCCGCTAGGTTCGATTCCCAACCGGCCTCGGCCCCGCCAGCTTCCCAAGCGCCGCGGGCGAAGGCCTTCTGCGTGGCCATGAGCTGGAAGCTGCGGTTGGGCGTGTAGTAACACTCGAGGCGGGTCGTCGAGGACGGCGGCAAGGTCCGGACGACGACGATCTCGTCGTGGTAGCGGTCCTTGTCGAGGTCGTCGGCCTGGGAGACGACGAGAGCGTATTCGCCGCCCTTGTTGTCGAAGAGCGCGTACATGTACGTGTTGAAATCCGGGGCGACGGAAGCCCGGATCGCGGCGACATCGATGACGACGGAGTGGTTCTCGAGCGCGAGCGGAGAGGGGTTGTTGATCTCGACCACGAAGTGCTTGGTGAACCCGAGCGTCTCGGGGCCCCTGGCCTGCGCGGCGGCGTTCCCGGCCACGAGCGCGAACGCGATGAGGAAGGCGGCGATGGCGATGAGCCGATATCCGGCGATTGTCTTCTGGCGCATCGGCAGGGTCTCCTTTCCGGCGGGAAATCCGCGACCTATTTTACTCTATTTCAGGTGAAAAAGGGGCCTCAGGTGATGAGGTGCGACTTGAAGCCCTTGCCCAGGACATCGTAGGTGTCGTTGATGATGACGAAGGCCTCGGGATCGGTCTTCTTAATGAAGGCCCGCAGGTCGGCGAGCTGCTTGCGATGGATGACCGTCAGGATGAGCTCACCCTCCCGGTTGAGGTAGAGCGACCGGGACCGCAGGGCCGTCCCGCTGCGGTCGAGGCCTCGAAGGATGAAATCGGCGATCTCGTTGGTCCGCGACGACGTGATGATGACGAGCTTCGAGTAGTTCCAGCCCTCGAGGACCATGTCGATGACCTTGGTCGACAGGAAGAGCACGATATAGCCGTACAGCGGGGCTTCGAGACTGCCGAGGGCCAGTCCCGAGGCCGAGATGACCAGGAAATCCGTGACCATGATGCCGTAGCCGAGCGACATCCCCGTGTACTTGCTGAGGATCATGCCGATGATGTCCGAGCCGCCGGTCGAGGCCCGGCCGCGGAAGACGATGCCGAGCCCGACGCCGAGCATGACGCCGCCGTAGATCGAGGCCAGCACGGGATTGTTCGTGGCCGAGGGGACTTTGAGGACCTCGTGGAAGAGGTCGATGAACACCGAGGAGACGACCATGCCGGCCAGGCTGTTGAGGACGTATTTCTTGCCCATGGTCTTCAGGCCGAGGAGGAAGATGGGGATGTTGAGGACCATGATCAGAGCGCCGACGGGCAGTCCCGCGAAATAGTTCGCGATGATGGCGATCCCCGAGACCCCGCCGGGAACGAAATGGTGGGGGATGAGGAACAGGGCATAGGCCAGGCCGCTGATGGCGCACCCGAGGAGGATGAGGAGCGCGTTCTTCGTCTTTTCCATGATGACTCCCGTTACTATGCCGGGCAGAAAATAGATGTCTTTGGACTTCTCTATCGCCCGGCCAGTACTCGGGGAGCAGCGAGGATTATGCAAATTATTTACTGCTCCCCGTAGTATTTCGGGCGTATTCTACTCCGTTGGCCGGCCAAATCAAGATGTTCCTCGGGCATCGCCCCTGCGCCATCGTCCTTATTCGCTCACTGAGATGGTCCCCTCAGCTTCTTTGATATGGCGCGTCGTCCAGATGCTTCCCGAGATCGCCCGTGATGTGTTATGGTAATCATAAGAAAAGCGCGACGGAGACGCGCTCAAGGAGAGCGGGATGGCCAACATCGCGACGTTCGGCGAGATCATGCTGCGGCTGTCGCCGCCGGGGAAGGAGCTGCTCTTCCAATCGCCCCGGCTCGAGGCCGTATTCGGCGGGGGAGAAGCCAACGTAGCCGTGTCCCTCGCCATCCTCGGCCACCATGCGCGCTGGATCTCGGTCGTGCCGGCCAACCCGGTCGGCGACGCAGCCCTGCGCGAGCTCCGGCGCCACGGCGTCGATGTCAGCGCCGTCGCACGCGGCGGAAGGCGCCTCGGCATCTATTTCGCCGAGACGGGGGCCAACGAGCGGCCGTCCCAGGTCATCTAC
>Ga0326726_10006068_pt1 | contig 10890 bp, 9 predicted proteins | sample MHFenrmetagenome_2_FD_207603 | JGI IMG/M metagenome (GOLD analysis project Ga0326726, IMG submission 207603) | Lab enriched peat soil microbial communities from Michigan Hollow, Ithaca, NY, United States - MHF15MN | ecosystem: Environmental > Terrestrial > Soil > Wetlands > Peat | place: USA...
ATGTCCGTGGTCTGTATTAAGACTTCGAGCGCGCAGCCGATACATCCACTAGTCGGTTCGAACTCCGAGTGGCGGGCCCACCAATCGCCGTTTCCGCCGTCCAATAAAGCGCGAGGCCGCCATGGAACCCACGGCGGCCTCGCTATTCTCAATTTTCACCGGAACTGGCAGGCTTCCGGCGGCCGAGCTGACAACTTGAAATCGCTCAGCGATTTCCGGCGATCCTGCCGTTACGAGTTCCGCTAGACAATGGATCACCTCCTCGGTTTTCGGGTGACGTGTCGCGTGCGTCGCAGAAGCGCGACGGTTATCCTACCCTAGTGCACGAATCACGGTTCCGCAACTTCGCGACCCGTTGCGGCGTAGAATGAGCACATGACCACGGCAACTGTCTCGCGCGCCAAGATCGGCGGACGCCTCTCGGCGAGCCGCTGGACATATTTCAGGGTTAGCCGGGCGCATCGGTACAGCATTCTGTTCGCGCTCCCGCTCCTGCTCGGGTACGAGGCGCTCGCCGCCGCGTTGGCGCGACCCGGCAAGCCTGAACTGCGAAACGGCGCTGATGCGCTTCTCCGCGCCGCGTTCACTGCCATTGCGGGGCGGCGCGGGTCGCTCGTGTTCATCGCGGTCATCGTCGTAATCGGCATCGCCCTCGTGCTGCGCGACCTGCGGCAGAGCAGGGAGCGGCTCCGACCGGGCGTGTTCGCCGGCATGCTCGGGGAATCGATCCTCCTTGCGAGCGTGTTCGGCATCGTCGTCGGCGTGACGACGGCCAAGCTGCTCGGCTCGTTGCACTCGCTCAGCCTGGGTCCCATCGACCACACCTCCTGGTCGACGCGGCTCATGCTCTCGCTCGGCGCGGGCTTGTACGAAGAGCTCTTCTTTCGCGTGCTGCTCGTGACGGCCATCGCGGCCGGCGCCCGGATCCTGCTTGGCTTCGGGGCGAAGGCGTCGGGATTCGTCGCGGCGGTCGCGGGCGCGCTGATCTTCTCCGCGTTCCACTACATCGGCCCGTACGGCGACAAGCTCGAGCTGCAGTCGTTCGTCTTTCGCGCGTTGAGCGGGTTGGCGTTCAGCGGGTTATACCTGATGCGCGGCTTCGGCATCACCGCGTGGACCCACGCGCTGTACGACGCGTTCCTGCTGCTAGCGTAGCCCGAGAAGCTCGGCGAAGACATCGGCGGCCCGCGGGTCGCCGGTCTGGCCGAGCCAGAAGATCGCCGATCGCTTCGCCGAGGGATACTTCGCGGAGCGGGCGAGGTCCATCAGGGCCGGAACGCTCTCCGACTTCGGCCGCTGCGACAATGCGAACACCGCCTGTGTGCGCATCTCATCGTCGGGCGTGTCGTCGCGCTTCTGTTCGATGCCGAGGTGCGCGCACGCGCCCGTGCCGAGCCACATCAGTGCGTCGCGCCGAACGTTAATGCTGCGGCGGTTGTCGCGAGCCACGCGCAACAGCAGGGGCCAAGGATCGGGCGCGTCGAGGAGAATCAAGGGAAGGATCGCGCTCGCCGCCACGCGCGAGTTCTCACCCGTGATCAACGACGTGAGCCACGCGGCCGCATCCGACGCGCTGGCGTTCACGGTCTCCATGTCCGTCGAAGGCGGGACCGGCCCGACGTAGACGCGCAGTCGCGTCACCTCGCCGCTCATCACGGTGGCGACGACCCGCGCCGGCCCGTGAACGCACGCTCCGCGCGACCAGCCATCGCCGCGCTGATACATCGTGTTGTCATCCGAGCCGAAGCTGTACCCGTCCTCGAACACGTGGCTGACGTACGACCGTCCGTCGCCGCAGGCGGTCGGCCGGCTGGGATAGATAACCTGCACGGGTCGATCCGCCCGCGCGATGCGCTGCGCGATCGTCTGCGCGCCGAGCGGTGCCGCGAAGGCTGACGCGACCAGGATCGCCAGGCGCCCCATGCGCGGATTAGCGAAGGATGATGTCATGGAGGAATTTGACCGCCTTCGGTTCTCGGCTCTGGCCGAGCCAAAACATCGCGCGCTTGCGGATTTCGGCGTCGGAATCCCCGCGGGCGATGTCGATCAGCTTGTCGACGGCCGGGTCCTCGTGCCGCTGCGAGAGGACGAACGTCCACTGCTCGCGGAGCGCGAACGGCTGCGCGGAATCGTAGAGGCGCGTGAACTCGGCAGCGCCGATCTCGCTCTGCCCCAGCCAGAAGAGGGCGTCCTTGCGCGTGTCGATCGGCGCGCCGCCGTTCTGCACGACGCGCGTGAGCTCGGGCGCGATCGTCGCGTCGGCGATGGCAGCGGCCGCGACGGCTTCGCTCCCGTTTCGCCCGCCGAGTGACGGGGCGACCGTCAACAGGTACCGGGCCGCCTCGGTCGCATCGACGACGCCGAGATCGGTCGCATCCGACGATGCCGACCAGCGCCCGCCCACGTATTTGCGAACGCTGATCGTCTGCCCGTCGCTGCGGCCGAGCGACACGCGCACCGGACCGGTCTCGCATATGCGGGCGCCCCAGTACTGGCCGTCACGCCCGTTGCGCCCCATCACCGACACGCCGCCGTCGCCGTTGCCGCACGTACCCGCCGCCGCCGTGTAGGCGAAGCGCACTGTTCCGTCGCGCACCGCGTTCACCCGCTGGGCGATGGGCTGCGCAGCGAGCGACGGCGCCGCGGCGGCGAGAGCGAGAACCGCGACGGTGCCGCGCGTCATTTGTTGATGATCTCCAGGAGGAACGCCTTCACGCGCGGATCGTTCTGCTTCTGGCCGAGCCAAAAGAGCGCCTTCTTCTTCATCTCCATGTTCGGATCGCTCCGCGCGATCGTCATCAGCTTGTCGACGGCCGCTGACTCACGGCGCTGCGAGTAAATGAACAGAATGTGGTCCTGGAGCTCGTCCTCGCCGCGCGACTGGTCGTACAGGGTGTTGAGCACGGTGAGATCCATCTCCTTGCGCTGCGATGCCCAGAAGATCGCGCTCTTCCGCGTCTCCATGTCGAAGCTCTTGTCGCGCGCGATGTCGAGCAGCCACGCCGCAGCGCCGGGCGTACGGCCCGTTGCCACGCCGTTGAGGAGGCGGCTTCGCAACTCGGTGCTACGGGTCGTCTTGAAGAGCGTCTTGAAGAACTCGAGGTCGGCGCTCCCGGATTGGCCGAGCCAGAAGATTGCGTCGCCGCGAATGTCGTCGGGCAATTTCTCGTCCTGCGCGACGCGCTGCAGCGTCTGGCGCGCCCGGTCGCTCCGCTGCTGCGACACGGCGAAGATGGCCTTCTTGCGAATCTCGTCGTCCTTGGACTGGAAGATCACGGAATCCAGCGCGGGAATCGCCTGCTCGGCGCGCGAGGAGCCGAGCCAGAAGATCGCGTCGCCGCGCACGTCCGTGCTCGGGTCGCTGCGGGCGACGTCGAGGAGCGTGGACACGACTGACGAACCGCGCTTCTGCGCGATCATGAAGACGGCGCGCTTGCGAAGCTCGACCCGGCACGGATCGCGCTGCTTGAGGACGGCTTCCAGGATCGGAATCGCGTCTTCGGAGTTCATGCTCAGGAGACCGTCGAGCGCTGCCATGCGCATTTCGTCGTCGGCGCGGGATCCCGTGCACGCCGCCTGCGTGCGCAGCCGGTCCGCGCGCCCGGCGAGATCGCTTGCCGCGTCCGCGTCGCCGAGCTTGGCCTGGGCCGCGCGGATCTGCGTGTAGAGATCCGTGGCGTCGTTGGCCATCTGCGTGTTTTTGCCGTAGTTCTGGTTGAACTGCGACAACACATCCTGGGCCTTGGCGAGGTCCGACTTGCTGCTGTTGTCGTTGCCGAGGTGGAACAGCGCCCACGCCTGCCAATAGAGCGCATCTCCCGCCCGCGTCGTCGACGGGTAGCGGTCGGCCAGCGACGCGAACGCACTCACCGCGCGGCGGTACTCGCGGTTGTCGAGGAGCGCACGGGCCGCTCGAAAGAGGGAATCGCTGGCCGCGGTATCGCGCGCCGTCGGGCGCGCCGGCTGCGCGCCGGCCGCCGCGGCGAACGCGACGAGGGTGAACACCATCATTAGAGTCTTACGCATTTGATTCCTCATCGAATCGTCATGTCCCGCTCGGCAGTCGGCCGGCGGAGATGTTTCGAAGGTTGGACATCACGGCGCGACGCCGAAGCGACTGCTCGATGAGATCGAGATCGTCCGGCGCGTGCGTGCCGCGGTTCGTGTACTGAACGATCTGGGCGAGGACGAGCTCGAGGTCCTCGAGCAGTCGCTTCATCGTGACGTCGTCGGACGACGCCGAGCTCTCGAGCAGGCGTGTCTCGCCGAGCAGATCGCGAGACCACTTCGCCAGCTGGCCGTCCACGTCCCCGCGATGCGCGGATGCGCGGAACGCCGTGATCATCGCCTCACTGCCGGCCACGTGATCGAGGACGGCGAGTCGATACGCGATCGCCGAGGAGTTCACGTCGTCGGGCGCCGCCTGCGAGGCGAGCGCCGTCGAGCGACCGCCTTGAACGCCGCTGTCCCTCGCCTCGACGCCCCCCCCCGGTGCCGCGCGGCGAGCATCGGGCGCGGTCGGCGTCGAGCCGTTGGTATCGCGCGGGATCACCGCGACGGGAGCGAGCCGCCGCCCTTCCACGCTCGACTGCTCCATGCGCCGACCGATGGCGACGCCGACGGCGATCAAGCCCGCCGCCGCCACGCCGACGCTCGGCCAAACCCAGTAGCGCGTTCGCCGCACGGAATGCGTGATCGACAGGGTGGCGTCCTGAGAGCGGCGCGCCTCCACGATGCGATTCCACATTTCCTCGCGCGGAACCGCCCCTGGTGCGTTGTAGTCCTTCGCGGCCCGGACGATCAACTCGTCGCCGCTATCCGGATGCTGGTTGTTCATACGATGTGGTCTCCCGCGAACGCCGCCAGCGCCAAACGCAGCCGAGCGCGCGCGTCGAACAGCCGAGCCTTCGACGTGCCGACCGGAATGCCGAGCGTGCCGGCGATCTCGTCGTGCGTGTATCCCTCGACGTCGTGCATGACGAACACCGGGCGGAGCTTCTCCGACAGCGCGTCGATCGCCGCGTGAAGGCGGGCGCGCAGGTCCGACGTGAGCCCCGTGTGGTGTCCCGTCCCGGGCAGCTCGGCGATCGAATCCATGGTGTCGGTACGAACCCTCAAGCGTTTCACCTTGCGCATCCCGTTGAGCGCCACCGAGACGGCGATGGTATGCAGCCAAGTTGCGAGCGAAGCATCGCCGCGAAACTGCTCCAGCCGTTGGAAGGCACGAATGAACGTCTCCTGCGTGAAGTCCGCCGCGAGATCGCCGTCACCGGCCATGCGATGCATCAGTCGGTAGATCCGCTCGACGTGCGCGTCGTACAACGCCCGCTCAGCGGCGCCATCACCATCGAGGCACCGAGCGACGAGTTGGCGATCCACAGCGCGCGGATCAGAGGCAACCACTTGAGGCAGGGGCGAGCTCACGTGTGTCTCAAAGTCAGCGAATAGACACGGATGGGGCGGGGAGGGTTGGGTTCGAAAAGGCGGAAATCACCCCATTCGGGGCTTCGCTGGCTGGTGGGTACGGCTGTTCGGTCGAAATCTGACGCCAGACAACGGACATCGGGCGTCAGACCAGGCGTGACATGGTGGAGTCTCGCCCGACGACGGCGCCTCTCCGTGAAACGCAGGGTCTGATGTCGGATGTCCAGACGCCAGACCTCAGACTTCGAGTGACAAGCCGACACATCCAACCGCCACGAGGACCCAGAGTGGCCGGCCCAGCCCGCAACGCCCTTCGCCGTTTCTCTCAGCCAAGCGCCGCAGCAAACTCCTCGACGATCTCCCGGACGGGCCGGATGTCCCTGATCCCGACGACGCTCTTTCCAGCTTGCCAGTACTCCCTCGCCCCCGCCGACGAGAGAGATGACCTCTTGAGCCTTCTATGTGACGTGGCCGCGTAGATCGCCCGCATCCAGTACTTCATCTTGCGATGGCGGAGCATCAGACGGGCGATCAGCCCGGCCCGGAGGCCCAGCCGCTGGATGTATTCGTTGTTCAGGACGGCGACGGGGAGGCCCGTCAGGCGCTCGGTGAGCACGATGTCCGCCGGCTCGGCGGCTACGATCGCCCGTTTGTAGTCGGCGTGCGCGAGGCACTCGTCCGAGGCAATGAAGCGGGTGCCCAGCTGGACCCCGTCGTAGCCCAGATCCATCATCGCCCGAAAAGTCCGAGCGTCTCCGACGCCGCCCGCGCAGACCACCGGCAGCCCGAGCGGGGCGACCTCGTCGAGCAGAGCCTGGGGCCCGAGCTTGCCCGGGTGGCCACCGGCTTCGCTGTTGACGGCGATCAGCCCTCTCACGCCATTCTCGGCCGCCTTGTCAGCCCAACGGCGATTCGTGACGTCGTGGTAGACGATCCCGCCAACCTGAGCGGCTCGATCGACGACCCATCGCGGATTTCCCAACGACGTGATGAAGAACCGAACGCCTTCTTCGAGCGCGATATCGACCCATCGGACGAGGCGCTCGTGGTACGATCGGGAAGATTTTTCGATCAGCGCGTTCATGCCAAAAGGGCGGTCGGTCGTTCGCTTGATGAGGCGCAACCCTTCTCGAAAGTCGTGGCCGTACACGAAGGTCATCGATACTGGCTGCACGATCCCGATGGCACCGGCGGCCGAGGCCGCGGCGACCAGCTCGGGATTGCTGCACGGGTACATCGCGCCGCAGATGATCGGAACGCTGATTCCTGCGTCGTCAGTGAGGCGCGTGCGGCTGGTCGTTGGCATCGATTCGGCGGTCAGAACGACTGATTTTCGGCGGTTCGAAGCATGTTGAAAGACATGTGCTGAAGTACTTCACGATCTCGCATGAGCGATTCGTGAAACTAATCGTTTACGCCGATATCACAAATCTGATGGATGCGTGTACGGAGACGATTCCCGTCGGGTTTTCCGCCTGCGAGCCCTCTCCCAATGCCCGGAGGCGAGCGCACGGAGAGACGAGTCCATCACGGACTTGCCAGGGAGTCCAGTCGCGGCAGAGCTGGCCGCCGAGGACGCCGAACCGAGGGACTCACCTCAGTGTTGGGTCAACCGCGTTGTCGACGAGAACGGACCCGTGCGTCATCAAAGCTCGTCGTTCGTACCGATTCGAGCGAGCCTGCAGATCTGGAAAGACGCTGCCTATTTGGCGGACTGCGAGAGCTGTCGTCGCAGCGAGAGCATGGTCTCGGGATCGTCGCTGATCATGCCAATCACCCCGTTCGCCCAGAGGCGGCGCGCGTCGGCGGGGTCATTCACGGTCCAGACGTGCGTCGGCACGCGCCGCGCGGCGGCTGCCCGCGTCAGGCGACCGACCGGCACGTTGATCCCGTACCGCTCTGGTATGCACAGAGCCGAATAGGGCAGCGAGCTTGGAACGAGCCCAACGGCGCTGCGCCACGTCAGGGAGATGACGTCGCGCTTCGCCGCGCCAATGGCCACGCGCGTTCCGCGGAACGGTCGGAGGGCGCTGACGTCCATCGAGTCCACCAGGACGCGATCCTCGCAGTCATGGCGGCGAAAGAGGCGCAGGGCCTCCGGAGCCACCTCCGGGACCTTGATTTCGATGAGGAGTGGGGTGGTCGGGTAGCGCTCCAGGAGGGCCTCGAGCGCTGGCACCGCGAGCCCCCGGCCTGCGAAAGGAAAAGCGCGCCCGTCGGGGGCGAATCGCGCTCCGGCGTCCGCCTCGGCGATTTCCCCGACCGTAAGGGCCGCCACGCGCCCCGATCCACTGGTGGTTCGATCGAGGGTCGGGTCGTGGATGACGACCGCCACGCCGTCGCGTGTGATCCGCAGGTCGAATTCAATGGCGTCGACCCCGAGGCCAACGGCGTAATCGAACGCGGCGAACGTGTTCTCGGGGAAGCGCGCTGCGGCGCCGCGATGCCCGATGACAAGACGAGCGCCGGGATCGAATTCGGCGAGAACGTTCAAGGCTCGCCTCCGACCCCGGCGCTCGTTGCGCCGCGCGAACGCGTCAGTACGTGTACGCGATGCGCGTCATGATCATGCGGCCGATCTTCGGAACGCCGACGAAGCTTGCCACGCGATTGTCGAGCAGGTTCGTGGCGTTCAGCGACCACCGCGGGGCTCCGTTGACCGGGAGAACCCACGAGAAGCCGGCGTCCAGGAACGCGTTGACCGGCACCGGCGGATACGGCAGCGAGCCGGCCGGCAACCCGTACGAGTTGAACACCCCGGAGTTGACGGGGAAGGCGTCAGCGTAGCGTCCGCGAACCTCCACGCCATATCCGTGCTCCTGGTTGTCGTATCGCAACGTGGCCGTGGCGCGATGCTTCGGAGTGTTCGCGGCGAGTGGATTCGCCGGGGTCGCGCCGGGCGCATCGGCGTAGACGTTCTTGTTGAGGTTCGAATACGTGGTCGCGAGGGACCAACCCTGCGGAAGCAGGAAGTCCGCCGCAACGTCGAACCCGTAAACGTTGACGTGCCCGGGTGAGTTCTGGTAGGAGAAGACGAGGTACGGCTGCGAGTAGAGCGGGCTGTTGAAGGCCGCCGCACCGACCGGCACCTTCGCCATGACTTGGGCGAAGCCGGGCGCCAGGGCAGCCGCCTGGGCCTGTGCCAGGGCCGCCGGGACACCTGCCGCGATGAGCGCGCCGGCGATTTGGGGGCCGAGGTACTGGCCCAGCTGCTGCCCGTTGAAGAGCACGGCGGGGTTGAGAATCTGCGTCGTGGGGTCCGAAGGACGCCGCTGGTACCACACGTCGGCTTCGAGGCTCACGCGTTGCGAGAGGAAGCCCTTGTAACCGACCTCCCACGTGTTGGCGAAGTCCGCCCCGAGCGGCGCATAGTTCGCCGGTGCTCCCGTGAGCGGCTTGTTCGTGTTGAGATCGACGAGTACGCTGCCGACTTGTGCGTCCGTCGGCCGAAGGCCGCGGATCAGCGGTAGCGCCGCCAACAGCGCTTGGCGATTTGCCTCACCGCCGAAAACGCTCGCTGGCTGGGCGCGAATGATCGCCTCGAGCGGGCTGACGCCTCCGAATGCGGCCGACGGCGTCAAGAATCCGGCATAGGCCGACGCGGCCGACGCGCCGACCACGCCGCCCGGCACGTACGGCGACCGCATGCAGAGCGTTCCCACCGCACCCGTGCAGTTGTTCGCGAACTGCCATCCGGTCTTCGGCGGATTGCCGAGGATTTGCACCGGCATCCCCGGCGCGGGCGTCTGGCCGGAGTACTGGTCGAGGAAGAACGAGAACGACGTGGGCGATCCGTACGCGCGGTTGAACGTGACTCGGAAGTTGTTGTTCGAATCCGGCCGGAACATCAGCGCGGCGCGCGGAGAGAACTGATAGCCGTCGATGCGCGAGTTGGCGTCGACGCGAGCAGCCGCCAGGAAGTCGAACTTCGGCGTGATCGTCGTCGTCGTCTGTAGATATCCGCCGTACTCGTTGATGTTGTCGTCGTTCTCGTTGCGGCCGTCGATCGTGCCCTGGGTCTGCGGACGCGTGGCGAGGTATTCGGCGCCGAGGACGAACTTGGTGCGGCTCCATTGCAGGCCCTGCTGCACCTGGGTCGCGAGGATGCTCGATTTGTCGACGACGGGGATGCCGGTGCGCAGATAGTAGGTGCCGTTGGCGTCGAGGCTGTCCGAGTTCCCCGAGTTCGATTTGTCGTAGAAGATCTGCGCGAAGAAGTTCTTGTGGTGGAGCCGCTCCTGGAGATTCAGGTAGCTCCAGTCCTTCGCCTGCGCCGCGCCGAAGGTCGTCGTGATCTCGCGGGCGCTGCCGATCATGGAATAGCCGGCGCTCGAGATGAGCGTCGTGTTCTCGTCGATCTTGTAGTCCAGGCGCGCCTCGCCGGCGTAGCGCTTCAGGTCGTGATCGTTCACCACGGCCTGACCGCGACGCGACGGCGGGATTCGCGGATCGGTGCTCGAGTAGACTGTCGCCTGGTTGGGATCAGTGTACTCGAAGTCGTGTGCCGTGAACGCCTCGGCCGAGAACTTGTACGCCAGCTTGTCCTCGGCGATGATGCCGGCGTGGCGCAAACTGCCACGGAGGAACGATCGCTCGCCGCCGTCGAGCGTGAACGAGGTCCCCGCCGACTGGAACGGCGACTTGGTGATCACGTGCAGCACGCCGTTGCCCGAGTTGGGTCCGTAGAGCGCGGCGGCGGGGCCTTGCAGCACCTCGATGCGGTCGATGTCCTCGTTCGTGCCGGTGAAGAGCAGTGGCACGTTCACGCGGAGCGACGGGACGCCGGCGTATCGATAGTCCTGCAGCATCAGCATCTGCGTCGAGAATGCGTTGTTGAAGCCGCGCGACACGATGTTGGCCTGCGCGATGCCGCCGGCCGAAATCGAAAGACCGGGGACCGACTTCAGATGGTCCGTGATCGTGACCGACGGGCGCTCTTCGATCTGCGCCGCCGTGACGACGGAGATGGGGTTTGGAGAATCCTGAATGCGTTCAGGTTCGGCGCCCGACGTGGCCGTGGTCACGACCTGCTCGAGCTGCGCGGCGATCGGCGCCATCGCGACATCGAGCGTCGCCGTCTGGCCGGCCTGGACGACGAAGCCGTCCACGTGCTTTTGCGCGAGTCCGATGCGCGCAGTGACCGTCACCGTGTAGGTGCCGGCTGGAAGATTGGACAATGTATACTTGCCGTCCGCGGTCGAACGGGCTGTCACGTTTCCACCGCCGCCGGCGCGGAGCGCGCTGATCGTCGCGCCGCCGACAGGCTGGCTCGAAAGCGCCTCGGTGATGCGACCGGTGATGGTGCCGTTTTGTCCCGTCGCTGGCGCGGCGGCAATCACGAGGACGAGCAGGCCGAAGCTGGCGGCCCGCCACAATGCACGACTTGGCGAAGCGGGGATCGGGTGCACGATGGACCGCACGGTCTGCAGGGACATGCAGGCCTCCGAGGGGAGAGGGGAACCCAAG